>Ga0210394_10002149_pt1 | contig 28039 bp, 21 predicted proteins | sample IncBWC12MmetaG_FD_160121 | JGI IMG/M metagenome (GOLD analysis project Ga0210394, IMG submission 160121) | Forest soil microbial communities from Barre Woods Harvard Forest LTER site, Petersham, Massachusetts, United States - Inc-BW-C-12-M | ecosystem: Environmental > Terrestrial > Soil >...
TTTGAAAGCAGCTTAGGACCAATCTCGTCGGAATCCTTAAAGGCCCACGTATATTCACCTTTGGTGGGACGAACCAGTTGGATGTGCGAGGAGCCTTTTTTCTTGGGTGTTGGAATCCAGCCGATACGGCGGCTGAGAGCGCTCAGGACTTTCTTTACTTTCGTGCTAGGCCAATGGCTCACCGAGAGGAGGCAAGGGAGACGGTGAAATCTCGAGTGGCAGAGGTAGGCTTGCTTGATTCCACGCGATCTGCCAAAACGCGCAACGCCAAAACACGGGCTTTCTCAGCGGCCGCGGGTTTTGTGTTGCCGTACACCAGAGCACCTGGAAGAGCCGCAACCTTGGTAATCCAGCGTCCGTCCTCTTCGCGGTCAAACGTGATCTTGAAGTTGTACGACACAAGCCATCCTGAGCTTCAAACTTCTCTTCGCCGCCATCGCCGAGCGGATTGTACACCGCTTTGCTTGACCGGCATGGTAACATTTAATGTGGACGCCGGCTCGAGATCCCCCGTTTGTCCCATTGCGTGTAACTCCTGTAGAATCAAATTGTTGACCGACCTTGCACCGAAACTCCCTCGGAATCATATTGTTGCAAAAAACCATAGGGGGTGGGGTCAGCTTGCCATTCCAAACACCCAAACGTCTCGCGGGACGGCGGCTGCTACACTAGGCGACTCGATGGCTGGATCCTGCGAAGTCGCTCTGCCCGTTCCCCTGCGCACGACGTTCACTTATTCCGTACCCGACGCGTTGGACGAACTAGTTGTTTCGGGCGCTCGCGTCGTCGTTCCGTTCCGCAATCGCTCGATGGTCGGTGTCGTCCTCGAACAGACCAATCACGCGGCCGGGGATATTCGCCTCAAGCCAGTCTCCGAGGTACTCGATCCGCTTCCGGCGCTTCCGGCGCGTCTGGTGGAGCTCGGGCGCTGGGTAGCGGACTACTACCTGGCGCCGATCGGCGACACCTTCCGCACCCTGCTGCCGCCGGCCGTGGAATTGCGCCTCGCCCGCGAATGGCAAATCAACGAGGCCGGGCGCGAGCGATTGCAGGAGCTCGACGCCATGCCCAGCCGCAGTGAGGCGGAAGTCGCCGAGTTGGCACTGCTCCAGCTGTGCGAGATGCAAGCGAAGCCGGTCGGCGGCGCCCTGATTCGCAAGCTGCCGGGCGGGGAAGCGGCGGCCGCGCGTCTGTTGCGCCGCGGCCAGCTTACGGTTCGCGAGGTGGTCCGGCGCCGCGCTCCTCGCGTGCAAAAAATCGTGGCCTGGAGCCACGATGGCGAAATCCCCGCGAAGCGCCCCGGCGAAGCGCGCATCGAGCGCGTGCTCGCCGAGGAGCGAGGCCCGCTGCCGCTGGCCCAACTCCTCAAACTCGCGCGTGTCTCCCGGCCGGTCGTCGAGCGGCTGGCGCGGCAGGGCAAGGTGCGGATGTGGGAAGAGCCCGTGGCGGCCGAGGAAAGCCTGTTCGATGCCGACTTCACGCCGCCGTCGAACGTGCTCAACGAGGAGCAGCAGCGCGCCGTGGCGGAAATCCGGGGCTGGGTGGACTCCGGCGCGTTCACCGTCGGTCTGCTCTATGGCGTCACCGGGAGCGGCAAGACGGAGGTTTACTTGCGCGCCGTTGAGGCCACCCTGGCGCGCGGCCGCTCGGCGCTGGTGCTCGTGCCGGAAATTGCGCTGACGCTGTGGGTGGGGCGGCTCTGCCGCGCGTGGTTCGGCGAAGGCGTCGCCGTGTTGCACAGCGGGCTGCCCGACGCGGAGCGGGCGCGAGAGTGGTGGCGCGTGCGCAACGGCGAAGCGCGCGTGGTAGTGGGCACGCGCTCGGCGGTCTTCGCGCCGCTCGAAAATGTGGGCTTGATCATCGTCGACGAGGAGCAGGAGTCCAGCTACAAGCAGGAGGAAACGCCGCGCTACAACGGCCGCGACGTCGCCGTGGTTCGCGCGAAGCTCGAAGGCGCGGTGGCGCTGCTGGCTTCGGCGACGCCATCGCTCGAAAGTTTTTATCATGCCCGCATGGGAAAGTACCGGCTTCTTCGCCTGGACACTCGCGTGGAAAATCGCCCGCTGGCGCCTGTCGAAATCGTCGACTTGCGCGAGGATTTTCGCCGGACGCATCGCCCCGGCCCCATCTCGGAGCGCCTGCGCGCGGCTCTGGCTGAACGATTGACCGCCGGCACGCAGGCGCTGGTGCTCGTCAACCGCCGCGGCTATTCCTGGTTCGCGCTGTGCCGGAGTTGCGGAGCGGCGATCCTCTGCGAGAATTGCAGCATCGCGCTCACCTACCACAAGGATCGCGAACGTCTGGTCTGCCACTACTGCGGCTTCTCGCGTTCCGTGCCCAAGGCCTGCCCGAAGTGCGCTTCCGGGCATGTCTATTTTGTGGGAGCGGGAGCCGAGCAGCTCGAAGAGCGCCTGCGAGCGTTGTTTCCGCAAGCCCGCATCGCGCGCCTCGACCGCGATACGGCTCGCAGCAAGCGAGCCCACGAGCAGGTCCTGAGCGCCTTTGCCGCCGGCCGCATTGACATTCTGGTAGGCACGCAAATGGTCGCGAAAGGGCATGACTTCCAGCGCGTGACGCTCGTCGGCGTGGTTTCCGCTGACGCCCAGCTCGGCTTCGCGGATTTTCGCGCGGCCGAGCGGACGTTTCAACTGCTCACGCAAGTCGCCGGGCGCGCGGGCCGCGGCGCCCTGGCCGGCGAAGTCCTCGTCGAGACCCACTATCCCGAGCACTACGCCATCCAGCTTGCGGCGCGGCAGGACTATCCTTCATTTTTTGAGAAGGAGCTGCATTTCCGCCGCTTGATGCACTATCCGCCGTTCACCGCGCTCGCCAGCCTGCTGGTGCGCGACACCAAAATTGAGGATGCCATTCGCTGGTCGCGCCAGATCGCGACGTTCCTCGAACCGATGGAGGGGCGCGGGATCAAGGTGCTGGGTCCGGCGGCCGCACCCCTGGCGCGAGTGAAGCGCGAGTATCGCTTTCAACTCTTGCTGAAGTCGCCGCGTCGCGCGGCGCTGCACCGCGTTCTCGCGGAATGTGTGGCATTTTGCGCGGAGAAGAAGATCCCGGACCGCGCCGTGCTCCTGGACGTCGACCCGGTCAGCTTGCTGTGAGGGCGTCGCGCTCAAACCACGAAGGGGGCGGGCATGAAGCACAGAAGAAAAATCACCAGCGCGATTCCGGCCCACACCCGGCGCCCCCCGTCGAGTGGTTCCCAAGGATGGACCAGCGGCGGATGGCGGAAGGCAATCGCCAGGAGGAGGCCGGCCCACAGCAGCCAGCCCAACCAGAAAAATATTCCCAGCGGCACCAGGCCGATCGCCACCCCGAGCGAGATCCAGCGGTGTGTCTTCTTGGTCGCCAGAGCGTAGAGAATGTGTCCGCCATCGAGTTGCCCCGCCGGGAGCAGGTTGAGCGCCGTGGCGAGCAGCCCCACCCAGGCCGCTCGCCCCACCGGATGCAGCAACAACGCTGCGTGCGGGACTCCGGGCCGCAGCCAGGCTTCGAGCAGGCGTTCGAGGAGCGGCTGGCCGAAAATCGGGGCCGTATTGATTGCCGTGCCCAGCACCACCTTCGATTGCGCGATAGCCAGCGCGAGCGCCGGCGCGGCAAACAGGAATCCGATGACCGGCCCGGCCAGCGCCATGTCGAACAGTGCGCGGCGATTCAAGATCGGCGAACGCAGGCGGATGAAGGCGCCCATCGTGCCGATGAGTGTCGGAGCGGGAACGAAATAGGGGTAGGTGGCGTTAATTCTGTAGTAGCGGCAGGCGAAAAAATGGCCGAGTTCGTGCGCGAGCAGAATCCCGAGCAACGTAGCGGCGAAGGGAAGTCCGGCCAGCAACAGCCGCGGTTCGGAGAATGACCGGAAGTAGTTGGTGAAGAAATCGTCCAGGTCGGGAGCGCGGCCCGCTGCATACGCCGCGGCAAACTGGGCCCCCGCGGCCAGCGTGGTGCACATCGTGATCGCGAAGAGGCCGACGGCGATGACCAGCGAGCGCAGAGAGCGCGTTTCGGGAGACCAGGGAGCCGGAATCGCGCACTCCGGAGGAACCAGTTGTACGCGGAAGATTTCCGGAGAAGGATCGAGCTGGCGGTCTTCTTCGCTCATGGATGTAAAGATGCGCTCCGGAAGGGCGCGGGTTCAGACCTTTGGAGCGGAGATCGCAAACGAAGAGGAAAAAAAGAAGCGCGGCGGCGATTCAGATGGACTGCAATTCCTTGCCGGGCTTGAAACGAACGGCCTTGCCCGGAGGGATATTGACTTCCTCGCCGGTGCGCGGATTGCGTCCGATGCCGGTCTTGCGCGGCTTCACGCTGAAAACGCCGAAGCGGCGGAGCTCGATGCGCTGGCCGCGGCCCAGGGCGCTCTTCAAGGCCTTGAACACCGTTTCGACGGCCTGCTCAGCCTTGGTGCGTGTCACGGCAGTTGAATTGACCACGGCGTTCACGATGTCCAGCTTGATCACGCGCCCCTCCCGGTGCAAATGGGCAGCTTATGCTAGACACCGGCTCGCGGGTTGTCAAGCTGCGATGGGTGCGCTAAGATGCGCCTCTTTTTGCTGCGTTCGGAGCGGCTTCTGAATGGGGGAGGGTTCGATGTCGGTCAAGCCGGATCGCTGGATTCGCCAGATGGCGCAGGAACACCGCATGATCGAGCCGTTTGAAGACCGGCAGGTCCGCGAGGGCGTCATCAGCTACGGGGTCTCGAGCTATGGCTACGATATTCGGGTGGCCGACGAATTCCACATCTTCACCAACGTCAATTCCACCACGGTGGACCCCAAGCATTTCGATTCCCGCTCGTTCGTCGAGTTCCGCGGGGACGTGTGCATCATTCCGCCGAATTCTTTCGCGCTCGGTCGTTCGGTAGAGTATTTTCGCATTCCCCGAAACGTGCTGACGCTTTGCGTGGGCAAGTCGACCTACGCGCGTTGCGGCATCATCGTGAACGTGACGCCGTTTGAACCGGAATGGGAAGGCTACGTTACGCTCGAGATCAGCAACACCACTCCGCTACCCGCGAAAATTTACGCCAATGAAGGCCTCTGCCAGGTGATTTTTTTCGAGTCCGACCAGGAATGCGAAATTTCCTACAAGGACAAGAAAGGGAAATATCAATCGCAGCAGGGAATCGTCCTGCCCCGCCTGTAGGCTCGCTCGTTCCGCCCCGCGCGCGAACGCTCGGCCGGACCCGCTAGGCCTCGACTTTGTCAGGGTTGTCCCCGGCCTGCGCCAGCGCCTTCGTCGGCAAGCCTTGGAGCCGCCATCCCGCCAAGCCCCCGGCGAGGGGGCGAATGCGGGTGATGCCCATGCTACGCAAGCGCAGCGCCAGTTGAGCGGCCGTCGCCTCGTTCGGGCAACTGCAGAACAGGACGATCTCGCGGTCGCGGGGAATCACCTCGAAAGCTTCCTCGAGGTCGGCGGCATCCATGTGCACGGCGCCCGGAATTGTCTCCGGCTCGGAATCGAATTCGAGGGAGGAGCGCAGATCGACGATCACGAGGTCTTCCCGCGCGTCCATTCTTCGCTTCAGCTCTTCCGGCGTGATTCGCGCGATCCGCAGGCTCCGGAGGAACCGGCGCCGGTGAAAATACTTCCAGCCGACGTAGGCGGCCAGCGTCGCCAGCAATAATGCGAACAGTCCTCTGCCCAGGAACGCGAGGTGCGCCACAATGCGTTCGAGCTCGCCGCTGAACGCGTAGCCCGTGGCAATGTAAGCGCTCGCCCACAGCAGAGCGCCCAGGCCGTCGAAAAAGAAAAAACGCCGCCATTTCATGCGGATGACTCCGGCCAGTGGCGGCGCCACGGCGTTGAGGCCGGGGACGAACTTCGCGACGACCAACGCCCAGGCGCCGTCGCGCTCAAATCTGATCTGCGTCCGGCGCACGCAGGAGTCCCGCTCCAAGGAAATCCGGCAGATGAGCCGCAGGATGCTCATGCCGCGACGCCGCCCCAGTTCGTACCAAAACGTGTCACAGATCGCCACGGCCAGCAGCGGCAGAGTGAGGACGAAGAGCAGATTCATGCGGTCGGTGCCGGCCAAGGCTCCGGCGGCCAGCAACAGAGGTCCCGAAGGGAGCGGCAGTCCCATCTGTTCGGCGAAGACCCACCCAAAAAGGAGTGAGTAGCCGTGCCGGACCAGAAATTCAAGTGTCTCGTTCATCTGCTCGGTGGAGGCTCGCCGCGCCAGTGCGACGATCCGGCTGGCTCGCGCGAACGGATGATTATTGGACGCGTGAGCCGGCTCGCGGATTCTTCCCGCGCTCGGACCGTTCTCGCCCGGAGCTACGGCTTTTGCAGCGGGCGAAGATCGATTTCACTGATAAAGCTGTTTGGTCCCTCGGTCACCAGGGAGCCCACTACGTGCGCCACGTCGTCGGCTTGCAGCAAAGTCGCGGGGTTGCGGCCCGAGTGCGGCGAGAAATCCGTCGCCACGCTTCCGGGACAGACGACGTTCACGCGGATTCCGTGGGCGCGCAACTCCTCAGCCATGCAGCTGCTGAGCCCCATCAAGCCCCATTTCGACGCGCAGTAAAGGCCGCCGTTCGCAAAGCTATTCTTCCCGGCGAGGGAGCTGATATTGACGATGCGGCCGCGCCGGCGGCGGATCATTCCGGGCGCCACGGCCCGGCTCATCAGGAAAACGGATTTCAGATTGGTGTCCAGCACCGTGTCCCATTCGGCTTCGCTGCGCTCGTGGAACGCGCCGAAGAGGCCCATGCCGGCGTTGTTGACCAGGATTTCGGCTGGTCCCAACTCGGTTTCGACCCGCTCGACCAGAGCCGCGACCTCGGCTGCCCGTGTCACGTCGGCGACCACGGCGAGCGGCGCGACGCCCTCGCCGGCCAATTCTTCCGAAGCTTGCCGGAGGCGCTTGGCGTCGCGCGCGCAGATTGCCACGCGCGCTCCCATCGATCCCAATCGGCGCGCGATCGCCAGGCCGATGCCGCGGCTTCCTCCGGTGACCAGCGCTACCACCCCGCCGAGGATTCCTTGCGTCGCGTTCCGATTGTCGTTGGCCACCGCCGTCCTCCGGGATATCTTTTTGCCTCGCGGGCTCATCTTAACACTGGGCTCGACCCTGGCTGACTGGTCGGAGGCGGCGGGGGCGAAACTTGCTTGCGCTGCACGGCTGGATTTCCTATAATCCGGTTCGCCTTTTCGTTTGCGGCGCGCCAAGCGGAGAACCTTCCATTGTTGGAGCAGGCGGCGCGGCAAGTCCTTGCCCAGGAGGCGGGTCAATGATACGAAATTCTAGGTGGATACCTGCGTTGTGGCTTGGCGCCGCGCTGATCGTCGGCGCGGGGGCCCGCGCGGCTCTCGCGATTCCTCAGGCTCAACAGCCCGCGTATACCTTGGCGGAGTACAACGCCTATACGGCCGCGTCCAAGACGGCGGATCCGGCGGCCAAGATCAAGGCGCTCGACGATTTTGTGGCCAAGTATCCGATGTCGACTTTGTTGTCATTCGCTTACCGCGACTACTACCTCACGTATTTTTCGCAGAAGAACTACGCGAAGACGATCGAGTACGCGGACAAGGAGTTGGCGCTGGGAGATAAGGTTGATATTGGCACGCGTCTCGAAGCGCATATCGCGCGGGGACAGGCCTTCACTGCCGGACAGTCCGACAAGTCGCTCGTAACTCCTGAGATGCTCGCGAAGGCGCGCGATGCAGCGGCCGAGGGGTTGAAGACGCTCGCATCCTGGCAGAAACCCGCTGCGATGACGGACGACCAATTCGCGACGCAAAAGAAGAACGTTGGCGTTCTCTTCAATTCCGTTGCCGGCATGGCGGCCTCGGGGCTGAAGGATTTCAAGGGCGCGGAAACCGCATATAAGGGCGCCATCGCGCTCAATCCGAGCGACCCCGTCACGCATTTCAACTTGGGGGTAGCGTATCTCCAGGATATGCCGCCGCAGTCAGCAGACGGATTCTGGGAACTGTCCCGCTCCCTCAACCTCAAGGACCAGGCGCCGGTGCGCACGTACCTTCGTAGTCAGATGTTGCACTACCAGCAGCCGTCGTGCGAGAAACTGGCCGACGACGAGATCAAGGAATTAGTCACCCTGGGCGCCTCGGGCGGAGACCGCCCGGCTTCGCTCTCGATTCCGGGCGCCGACGATCTGCAGAAAGCCCGCGACGACACCGCCAACTTCCTGCCCTGGCTCCAGGAGGGCGGGGACCACGGCAAGACCATGTGGCTGGCAACCTGCGGTTTGGAGTATCCGGACGTGGCCGTTCGGGTGATGGAGATTGCTCCCGGTGACGGCGACAATGTGACTTTGAAGGTCTTCCGCGCGCCCACCCAGGAGGCGATGCAGGCGGCCACGGCCCCGAACATGGAAGTTCACATCATGGGCCAGGCCGAAGCGAAGCGCATCCAGAAGGATGACTTCGTTCGTTTCACGGGCACCGTGACGGGCTACCAGCAAACGCCGTTCCTGCTGACCTGGGACAACGCCAAGGTCAATATGGAAGACATCCCAGACGAGAAAGCCGCGCCCGGAGCCAAGCGGCCGGGACGCGGCGCTGCACCGGCCAAGAAGCCCGGCGCGTAACGCCTCTACAACTCTCGCGCAATTTGGAGGGAGATCTTGCCCAGGAGGTGCGTGATGATACGAAACTCCAGGTGGATTTGTGCGCTCGGGCTTGGCTCCGCGCTGCTCGCGGGCGTGGGAGCGCGTCCGGTTCGGGCGATTCCTCAGGCTCAACAGTCCCCGTATACCTTGGCGGAATACAACGCTTATCAGAAGGCCGCGACCGAAGAGAATCCCGCGAACAAGGTCAAAGCGCTCGATGATTTTGTGTCCAAGTATCCGATGTCGGCTTTGATGCCTTACGTCTACCGCGGCTACTACCTGGCGTACTATCCGCAGAAGAATTATGCGAAGACGATCGAATACGCGGATAGAGAACTGGCCCTGGGAGAAAAGGTGGACATTGGGACGCGTCTCGAAGCGCTTACCGCGCGGGCGCAAGCCTTCATCGGCGGGCAGGGCGACAAGTCCCTGCTGACTCCCGAGATGCTCGCGAAGACGCGGGACGCGGCAAGCGACGGCTTGAAGACGCTGGCACCGTGGCAGAAGCCGGACAAGATGACGGACGAGCAGTTCGCGACTTACAAGAGGGATGCCGGCGTCATGTTCAACTCGGTTGCCGGCATGGCGGACTCGCAGCTCCAGGATTACAAGTCCGCGGAAGCCGCCTACAAGGGAGCTCTGGCGCTGGATCCGAACAGTGCCGTTACGCACTTCCACCTGGGCGTAGCGTTCCTCCAGGATATGCCGCCGCAGTCGCAGGACGGATTCTGGGAGCTATCGCGCTCGATCGCCCTCAAGGGACCGGGCGAGGCGCAAGTGCGCACCTACCTTCGCAGCCAGTTGCTGCACTATCAGCAGCCGTCGTGCGAGAAACTGGCCGACGAAGAGATGGGCGAACTAATCACCCTGGCTGTCTCCAGCGGGGATCGCCCGGCCACGCTCTCGATTCCGAGCGCGGACGATCTGCAGAAAGCCCGCGACGACACCGCCAATTTCCTGCCCTGGCTCCAGGAGGGCGGGGACCATGGCAAGACCATGTGGCTGGCAACCTGCGGTCTGGCATATCCGGACGTGGCCGTTCGGGTGATGGAGATTGCTCCGGGCGACGGCGACAACGTGGCCCTGAAGGTCTTCCGCGCGCCCACCCAGGAGGCGATGCAGGCGGCCACGGCCCCGAACATGGAAGTTCACATCATGGGTCAGGCCGAAGCGAAGCGCATCCAGAAGGATGACTTCGTTCGCTTCACGGGCACCGTGACGGGCTACCAGCAAACGCCGTTCCTGCTGACCTGGGACAACGCCAAAATCAACACGCAAGACATTCCGGCGGAGACGCCCGCGCCCGGAGCCAAGCGGCCGGCGCGCGCACCGGTAAAGAAGCCCGGCGCATAACGCCTCATCAACTCTGCGGCGGCTTGGAAGGGTCGACGGCCCCGGGGATTCCCGGGGCCGTTCTACTTTCGCACGATGGAATGTCGGATGCGTCCCACGGGGGGATGCGTCCGCCGGCTACGACGGCCGGTGCGGGCGATGCTCCAACTTGTAGAGCCCTATTTTCCGGCTGAGCGTGTTGCGATGAATGCCGAGCAGACGCGCGGCGCGCGATTGATTGCCGTTTGACCGGTCGAGAACCCGCTTTATGAATTTCTTTTCAAACTCGTTGATGGCTTCGTCAAACAGGATCCCGCGCTCCACCATCTGGCCCACTAAGGATTCGAGTTGATCTTTCACAGGCGCACGCTCCGCTAAAAGATTCGAAACCTTCCGGTCCCCGCCGGATCAGGGCAACTCATGGCCGGTCAATAGCCGGTACGCTTCCCGGTACTTGGCCTGCGTCGCGGCGATTACCTCGGCGGATAACTCCGGGCCCGGGGGCTGCTTGTTCCAGCCGATACGCTCGAGGTAGTCGCGGACGTATTGCTTGTCAAACGACGGTTGCGACCGGCCCGGCGCGTAACCGTCGGCGGGCCAGAAGCGGGACGAGTCCGGCGTCAAGGCCTCGTCGATCCAAATCAACTCGTCCCCTATGAGACCGAATTCAAACTTGGTATCGGCCAGCAGGATGCCGCGAGGTTCGGCGTAGGCGGCAGCCCGGCGGTAAATCTCGAGGCTGATCGCGCGAAGCTGCTCCGCGCGCGGGCCGCCAATGCGCGCGGCCGTCTCGTCGAAGGAGATGTTCTCGTCGTGGCCGGTGGTAGCCTTCGTGGAAGGCGTGAAGATCGGACTCGGCAGCCGCTCCGACTCCCGGAGCCCGGGGGGCAGGGCGATGCCGCAAATCTTTCCCGTCGCGCCATAGTCCTTCCAGCCCGAGCCGGCCAGATAACCTCGGACAACGCACTCAATCGGCAAAGGCTTGGTGTTTCGGCACAGCATGGCGCGGCCCATCAATTCCTCGCGAAACGCATTCGCCGGGGCGGGGAATTCGTTCGCGCTCAGGACGTGGTTCGGCACCACGCCGCGCAGGGTTTCAAACCAGAATAGCGAGAGCTGGGTCAGGACCCGGCCCTTGTCGGGGATGGGACTGGGCAGCACAACGTCGAAGGCCGAGAGACGGTCGGTGGCCACCAGCAACAGGTTGCCAGCGACCTCGTAAAGGTCGCGAACCTTGCCGCGGGACAGCAGGGTGAGCCCGGGGAAATGGGTTTCCCAAACGACCGCGTTCATCTGTGGAGATGCCACTAGCGATTGATTCCCCTGAAGGAGGCGACATTCTAGCGCAGGGACGGCCCGTGTCAACGGAGAATAAAAATGGAATGAGGAAATATCCGCTGGCGTCCGGCGCGCCCGTCTGGGCGCACGCGGAATGCGCTTGCGAAAGTCGGAATCGTTCAGGCGGCGTTGCTGGCAGCCGCGCTGCGCACCTGGTCCCAGCTGACCGAAACGAGCTTCGACACGCCGGGTTCCTGCATGGTCACGCCGTAAAGCACTTGCGCCATCTCCATCGTGCGGCGGTTGTGCGTGACGACGATGAACTGCGCGTCCGCGCTCATCTCCGCAACCATTTGCGCGAAGCGGCCGACGTTGGTCTCGTCCAGCGGCGCATCCACTTCGTCGAGAATGCAGAAGGGGCTGGGCTGATAGCGGAAAATGGCGATCAGCAGCGCCAGCGCGGTCAACGCTTTCTCGCCGCCCGAAAGCAGCAGCACGTTTTGCAGGCGCTTGCCGGGCGGCTGCGCGGCGATGTCGATGCCCGCCTCTCCCGCGCTGTCGGGCTCTGAAAGCCGCATCTGGCCGGTGCCGCCGCCGAAAAGCGTCTGGAAAGCCGCCGCGAAATGAGTGTTGATGACGCCAAAAGCCTCCTCGAATTTGTCGCGGGAGACTTGATCGAGTTCGGTGATGGCCTGCTGAGTATCGGCAATCGATTGCAGCAGGTCTTCGCGCTCCCTGCCCAGGAATCCGAAACGCTGGTCGCACTCGTTGTACTCTTCGAGCGCCATCATGTTCACGGGCCCCATGGACTCGACGCGCTCCTTGAGCTCGCGGTATTGCGAGTCGGTCGTCGTCAATTCGTCGCCCGTCAGCAGGGCCGGCTGCTCGGCGATCAAATCCTCGGGCTGGGCGTGCAGCTCGTCGAGGCACGATGTCCGGAGATGTTCGCGTTCGGAATCGTTGCGCGCCCGCTCCACTTCATGGCGGCCGCGCTCTTCGCGTAGGTCGGCGAGGTTCTGCCGGGCAGTGCGCAGCGCGTCGTCCACCTCCGTGATGCGCGTCCGATTCGTCTCCCATTCGCGTTCGATCTCGACCTTGCGTCCTTCCAGGCGCTGGCGTTCCCCGCGAAGCACTTCCGTCTGCCCCTGCTGGTTTTCGTTTTGGCGTGAAAGTTCCTGTTGTTCGGCGCCGATCGCGGTTTGCTGCGCGCTAAGCGTCGCGGCGCGCGCGAGCAGCGCGACTCGCTCTTCGTCCAGGCGCGTAGCAATCGCCGCCGCGCTGGCAAATCGCTCGTCGAGGCCGGCTTTTTCAGCGCGCCGCGCCGCTAAATCTTCCTGTTGCGTCTGCGCGAGTTGGCGCATCTCCTCGATCTGCGCGGTCTTCTCCATCATCTCGCCGTCGGCGGCTTCGCGCTTGCGCGCCGCTTCCTGACGCTCCACTTGCGCCGAGTCCGCGCGTTGCCGCTCCGTTTGCGCCTCCCGGCGAAGCCGGTCGATTTCCTTTTGGCAATCGGCAAGCTCCATGCCGAGGCGGGCCAGCTCCGAGCGCGCCGAATCGCGTTCCAAAGTCGCGGCGACGACGGACTTGCCGGCCTCCACCTGCTGCGCGGTGGCCTGCTCCAATATTCCTTCGGCTTCTTGCCAGGCTGCTTTCGCTCCCTCGACGGCCGCTTGCGCCTCGGCGACCTCCACCTCTAGGCGAAGCGCCTCCGCTTCGAGCACGCGCAATTCACGCTTCATGACCAGCGGGCCGGCCTCGGTCGGGCGGCCGCCCGTGACCGCGCGCCCCTGATAGCAGGTGCCGTCGGGCGTGAGGAAGTTGTAAGTCGGATTTTCGCGAGCCAGGCGCTCGGCCGCGTCGGCGGTCTCGACGAGAAACGCCGACTGCAGCCGGGGCAGGAATTGCTTGGCGGCGCCGCCGAGCGGATCGCGGAAGTCGACCAGCCGATCGAGGCGAGAAACCAGCGCGGCCTCGGAGGCGAAGGGCACGACGGGCTCATTCGCCGCGAGCTTGAGATGACGCAGCGAATCCACGAAGAACGTGGCGCGGCCGCCGACGTCTTCGCGCAACATGGCGATGCCCGCGCGCGCATGGTCGAAAGTCTCGACCACGACGTAATCGAGTTCATCGCGCAGGAATTGTTCGACCGCGCTTTCATACTGCGGCTGGACTTCGGCGTAATCGGCCAGCACGCCCACGGCCCGGAAGTTGCGCGAGTTGCTTTGCGCGTTCGCGGCAAACAGTTTCTGCACGGATTCGGCGGTGTACGATCGATCGTTCAGAATCTGCTCGAGCGTCTGGCGGCGGGCGCGTGCGCCGGCGAGCGAGCCTCGCAGAGCCTCGCAGCGTGCGGCGGTCTCCTGTTGCTGGCGCCGCAGGTCCGCCAGGCGGTCCTGCGCAATTCGCACGGACCCGTCCAGTGTGCGAGCGCGATCGGTAACCGCTTGCCAACGGATCTCGGCGTTCTGCGAGCGCTCACGATGGAGGAGAGACTCCTCCAGCAATTGCCGTTCGGATTGTTCCAACCGCTCGAGCGCGCCCGCGTGATGCGCCAGCGACTGTTCCGCCTGAGCATGGGTTCCCTGCAGCTGGGCGAGCGATTCGTCGATGGCCGCGATTTGAGCGCGCAACTCGGCCAGGCGCGCGTTGGCGCTCTCGCTTGAGCCGGTCAGTTCGGAGGAACGATCCGCAAGAGCGGACAGGAGAGTTTCCAAGCGCGCCGTTTCACCGCGCAGCCCGGCCACCACCTCATCCTGTCCGGCCACGCGGGCTTCGATCTGCGCGAGCTGCCTCGCGGCTTGCTCGGCCTCGGCGCCGAGCTGCTGTTCCCGCAGTTTTAGCTCCTCGCCGCGCTGCCGGTTGAATACGATGCGGTTCTCCGCGCGGTCGAGTTCGAGGGCCACCTGTCCGATCAGATTCTGGTTCTGTCGCAGTTCGGCGTCCAACTCTTCGGTGCGCCGGTCGAGCCGCTCTTGCTCGGCTTCGAATTGAGTCACCGACTGCGCCTTCTGTGTTTCGTTCGTGGAGACGTCGTCCACGAGTCGCCCGAGCCGCTCGGCTTCCGCATCCAAGGCGCGAGCCTTGCTGGCCAGCACCTGGCGCAGCATCCCGCGCATCTGATCGCGCAACTCGGCGTAACGCCGGGCCTTCGACGCCTGGCGCTTGAGCGAAGCGAGCTGCTTTTCCACTTCGACGTAGATGTCGTTGACGCGCGACAAGTTCACCTTGGAAGATTCGAGCTTGGCCTCGGCCAGCCGCTTCTTGGTCTTGAACTTGGTGATGCCGGCGGCCTCCTCAATGATGGCCCGCCGGTCGGAGGGCTTCGAGCTGAGGACTTGCCCGATGCGCCCCTGCTCGATGATGGCGTAGGAATCCGGGCCGAGTCCGATGCCCATGAAGAGTTCCTGGATGTCGCGCAGGCGGGCGGGGCGCCCGTTGATGAGATATTCGCTTTGGCCGGAGCGGTACAGGCGGCGGCCGATCACCACCTCACCGGGCTTGGTCGTCATGGCAGGCTTTTGCGCCGCGCGCTTTTTGCGGAAAGGTCGCGCTTCCTCGAAGGAAGTGGCCTCTGATTCTGCTGCGGCTTCTTCGGCCGCGGATTCTTCCGGCTCGCTCGGCGAAGCCTCGTCCGGATCGCCGCCGGCGGCGGCCGATTCCGCGGTGGGCTCCGGCCCGTCCAGCACGCGCCGCGCGGCTTCGGCCAGCTCCGCGTCCACCAGGGTCAGCGTGACTTCCGAAAGGCCCATGGGCGGGCGCTTGGCGGTTCCATTGAAGATACAATCCGCCATGCGTTCGGCGCGCAGCGACTTGTGGCTCTGCTCGCCGAGGACCCAGGAGATGGCGTCCACGATGTTGGACTTGCCGCAGCCGTTCGGCCCGATGATGCACGTGAGGCCGGTGCCGCTGAATGTCAGATGAGTCTTTTCGCAGAACGATTTGAAGCCGGCTAACTCAACTTTGCGAAGCTTCAGCAAAATGGCCCCTTTATTGAACCTTCACGCGCGCCGCAGGCGCTGGACGCGCCACGGCCGATACGTGTGCGGTTTCCTCGAGAGGAGCGGAGTTGCGACAAAACCTGTGGTGGGTCGCTAAGCAGTGGCCCAGCCGCCTGGCGCGCGAATGGCGGTTACGGTTAAAAACCTTAGCATAGCCTCCTACTGCTGTAAAGCAAGATGCGCGAGAGGGTTTCACGCGCGCGCAACGTCCCGCCCGGACGGCAATCGTTGCGCAGCCGCGGCCTCGTGGTTTGCGTGCTCCTGCCGCGTCGGCTAGAATGCCACGTCCGAATACGCGGGCTTACACAGATGGGCGACATCGTCTTTCAAAACACACTGAGCGGGCGCAAGGAGCCGTTTGTCCCGCTGCATCCCGGCCAGGTGCGCATCTACACCTGCGGTCCGACGGTGTACGACTACGCGCATATCGGCAATTTCCGTACCTTCGTCTTCCAGGACATCCTGCGGCGTTTTTTGCGTTCCCGCGGCTTTCAGGTCATGCAGGTAATGAACTTCACCGATGTGGACGACCGCATCATCGCGCGGGCGGCCGCGGCCGGCGTCGGCATTCGCGAATACACCGACGAATATATCGAGGCGTTTCTGGCGGACCGTCGGGCGCTCGGGCTGGAAATGCCCGAGCATATGGTGCGGGCCACCGACCACATCGGCGACATGGTGCAGCTCATCGAGCGCCTCAACGCCAAGGGCGTTACGTACGTGAGCGATGGTTCGACTTATTTCCGCATATCGAAGTTTCCTGATTACGGCAAATTGTCCAAGGTGGACCTCAGCGGCATCCAGGCCGGCGCGCGCGTGGACGTGGATCGCTACGACAAGGCCGACGCGCGTGATTTCGCGCTGTGGAAGGCCCCGAAACCCGGTGAGTTTTTCTGGGAGACGCCCATCGGGCCGGGCCGGCCCGGCTGGCATATCGAATGCTCCGCCATGGCCATGAAGTATCTCGGAGACACGCTCGATATCCATACCGGCGGCGTGGACCTGATGTTCCCGCACCACGAAAACGAAATCGCGGAATCGGAAGCCGCTACGGGCAAACCCTTCGTGCGTTACTGGCTCCATGCTGAGTTCCTGCTGGTGGACTTCGAGAAGATGTCGAAATCGCTCGGTAACTTCTACACCATGCGCGACCTGCTGCGGCGGGGAACCAAGCCGTCCTCGCTGCGCTTCCTCCTGGCCTCGGTGCCGTACCGCCGGCAACTGAACTTCACCGAAGACAGCCTGCGGCAGGCGGCCAGTTCGGTCGAGCGCTTGCGAAACTTCGTGGCTCGCGTGCGCAATGGCAAATTCCCGGCCGGCAGTTCGGGGATGAGCGGGCGCGCCGAGCGGGCGCGGCAGGAGTTCGAACAGGGACTCGAGGACGATCTCAACACGGCGCAGGCGCTCGCCGCGATTTTCGACCTGGTCCGCGAGGCGAACACCTCGATGGACCGCGGTGATTTCCGGCAGGACGATGCCGCGCCGGTCCTGCGCACCCTCGAAGCGTTCGACGCCATCTTCGCCGTGCTCGGCGACGATGACGTCGAAAAACTCCGCTCCCTGGGCATCGAAAACGCAGCGCCGGATGACACCGAGATCGAAGCGCTCGTGGCCGAACGCCAGGCGGCTCGCAAGAGCCGCGATTTCGCCAAGGCGGACCGCATCCGCCAGCAGCTTGCCGAGCGTGGTATCCTACTTGAGGACACCCGCGATGGCGCGATCCAGTGGAAACGCAAGTGACGCGCGCTTCGGCCTTTTTCCTCTTGTGCCGCCCTTTCCTGGCGATCGACCGCCCAAGCCGTTTCAGGGTCGCTTAGACCCGCCTCCCGCGATCGTGAAGAGGACTCGGAAGGGACGACGGTGAGCGAACTCCCCACTCTGGTGACCGCGCTTCCGGGCCCTAACGCGAGCCGCGTTATCGAACTCGACAAGCAATATATTTCGCCGTCCTACACGCGCAGCTATCCGCTCGTGGCCAAACGCGGCCGAGGCGCGATGATCGAGGATGTGGACGGAAACGTATTCCTTGATTTCGCCGCGGGCATCGCGGTTGTTGCCACAGGCCACTGTCATCCCGAAGTCGTCGCCGCCATCCAGGAGCAAGCCGCCCAACTCATTCACATGTCGGGGACCGATTTCTACTACCCGAACATGGTCGAGCTCGCGCGAAAGCTCGCGGCCGTCGCCCCGGGAAGCGGTCCCAAGCGCGTCTACTTCGGCAATTCGGGGACCGAGGCGATCGAGGCTGCGATCAAGTTGGCCCGATATCACACGCGGCGGGAAAAGATCGTCGCGTTCTACGGCGCCTTTCACGGCCGCACGATGGGTGCGCTTTCGCTGACGGCGTCGAAGGCGGTGCAGCGCAAGGGCTTCGGCACGCTGCTTGCCGGCGTCTTTCACGTGCCCTACGCCAATCGGTACCGCTGCCCGTACGGTTTGTCGCCGGAATCATGCTGCACCGAGTGCGCCGCGTTCCTCGAGCGTGAACTCTTCCGCAAGATCGTTGATCCGCAGGAGATTGCGGCGATTGTCGTGGAGCCGATTCAGGGGGAAGGGGGCTGCGTCCCTGCGCCCAGGGAATTTCTGCTGCAGTTGCAAACCATCTGTCGGCGCCACGGCATCATGCTCGTCGTCGATGAGGTGCAGACCGGCATGGGCCGCACCGGCAAGTGGTGGGCAGGAGACCACGCCGGAATCGAACCCGATATCCTCTGCGTGGCCAAGGGCATCGCCTCGGGTATGCCGCTTTCCGCGATGATCGCGCAGGCGAGCGTGATGGATTGGCCGCCCGGTGCGCACGCCTCGACGTTCGGAGGCAATCCGGTTTGCGTTGCCGCGTCGCTGGCGACGATTCGCTTGCTCGAGAGCCGGTACATCGAAAACGCGCGGCGAATGGGCGACTACATCTTCGGGCGCCTCGCGGGTTGGCGCGACGATTTCCGCATCGTCGGCGACGTGCGCGGCAAGGGCCTGATGATCGGAATCGAAATCGTCAAGGACCAGAAGACCAAGGAACCGGCGCACGATCTTCGCGACGAGATCGTCCACCGTGCGTTCGCCAAGGGGCTTTTGGTGCTCGGCGCGGGCGAAAGCACCCTGCGCGTTACCCCTCCGCTGGTCATCGACGAGCGCCAGGCCGAGTTTGCGATCCGCACGCTCGGCGAGTGCATCCGCGAAGCAGGGAACTCCGCGTAGAGGGTTGCGGCAGACGCCGCCTGCGTGCCACGGATCGTGAAATGCCGATGAGGCCGTTCTCTTACATTGTCTTCGGCTTGGTCGAGTGGGCCTCCAGAAAAGGTTTCGCAACGGCCGGCCCGCCTGGCAGCGCCGCGAACCCGCGTAGCGCCCGCCGCCGCACGGGCATACGCGGCGAGACGTTCGCCTACTGGTATTTACGCCGCCACGGCTACACCATCGTCGCGCGCAACTTCTTGGTGCCGGGCGTCAAGGGCGAGATCGACCTCGTCGGCTACGATGGCGGGGTGCTCGCGTTCGTGGAAGTGAAAACCCGCACGGGCGAGGACGAAGCGTATGGCCTTCCCGAGGACGCAGTCACATCCGCCAAGCGCCGCAACCTTTCCCGCATGGCCCGGCAATTCCTGGCCGAGCGGCGCATCCGCCAGGCGCCGTGCCGCTTTGACGTTGTCGCGATCGAGGCCCGGCCGGGCCGCCGTCCGGAAGTGCGCTTGCACAAAGGGGCTTTCGCTGATGGATAGGCAACGCAGGTGGGGCAGCCCCTTTTCACGGGTGCTGGCGGGAGTTACATTGGAATCCGGAGAATAGGCGTCCGCTGTTGAGTCAACTTTTGGGAAGCCGGGGGAGGGTTCGTTGCCGGAACTTCGTAAGGATCCGATCACGGGTCGCTGGGTAATCATTTCCACGGATCGTGCGAAACGTCCGTCGGACTTCGTGCGAGAGAGAGTGACGATTGAGGGCAAGGGATTTTGCCCGTTTTGCTATGGGAACGAAAGCAAGACCCCGCCGGAGATACTGGCTTACGGCCGCAACGGCGGAGGCCGGAACACGTCCGGCTGGACCGTGCGCGTTGTTCCCAATAAATTCCCGGCCTTGGGGATTGAGGGAGACCTGGACCGCGAGGGCGAGGGCATGTTCGACCACATGAACGGTGTCGGCGCGCACGAAGTCATCATCGAGACGCCCGATCACCAAAGCACGCTCGCGATGTTGTCGCACCGCGCCATCGAGGACGTGCTGTGCGCCTACCGCGACCGCGTGCTCGATCTCAAAAACGACAAACGCTTTCGCTACGCTTTAATTTTCAAGAATCACGGCGACGCCGCCGGCGCTTCGCTCGAACACTCGCACTCGCAGTTGATTGCGCTGCCCATCGTGCCGAAGCGCGTCCTCGAGGAGATCGAAGGCGCCCGGCATTACTACCGCGAAAAAGAGCGCTGCATTTTCTGCGATATTATTCGACAGGAGAGCGAATCGCGCGTGCGCGTGATCGGCGAAAACGATCTGTTCATCACCGTGGCGCCTTACGCCCCGCGCTTCCCGTTCGAGATGTGGCTGATGCCCAAGCAGCATTTCTCCTCCTTCGAGAACAATCAAACCCCGGTCTACGCCAACCTGGCCAAGGCCCTGAAAGACAATCTCGTCCGCATGGACGCCGTGCTCGACCATCCCGCCTACAACTTCATGCTGCACACTTCGCCCATCGGCGAGGAGGTCAACGAGTATTACCACTGGCACATCGAGATCATGCCCAAGCTCACCAAGGTCGCCGGTTTCGAGTGGGGCACCGGCTTCTACATCTGCCCGACGCCGCCCGAGGAGTCGGCGCGCTTCCTGCGCGAAGCGAACGTTAGCGCCACGCCCGCCTGAATCTTCCTCCCCGCACGCTGACAGGATCCCGCGCTTTTCGATATACTGACGGCCGCAATTAGGGCGCGGTACCCAAGAGGCCCAAGGGAGAGGTCTGCAAAACCTCCATTCGTGGGTTCGAATCCCACCCGCGCCTCCAAAGTTATGGCTCTATTTTGTTCCAGTTGACGGTCTTGCGCTTTCCTATTTCTTCTGTGGCATCAAGCTGATTGGCTAGCGACGGAGGAGGAATGTCCGTCTGGCACCAATGGAGGGAACACCCTGAAAAGGTCTGGGTGCGCAAATGCCTCTTCCACATTCACCTGTGGGTGGGGGCAGCGGTCGGCCTCTATATCGTTCTAATGAGCATTACAGGCAGCTTGATTGTTTTCCGTAACGAGCTGGAGAGGACGCCATCCCTGGTCCCCTCCCTCGAGTGGGTCGTAAATCTTCACGAGAACCTGTTGTTCGGAGACAGTGGCCGTTTCGTAAACGGCATTGGCGCGATTTGTGTGATCCTGCTGTGTTTGACTGGAGCCGTTATCTGGTGGCCCGGGATCGCCAATTGGCGTCGCGCCTTGACCGTGCACTGGAGCTTGCATTTCTGGCGGTTCAGTTGGGACCTCCATAGCGCGCTGGGATTCTGGAGCTTTCTCTTTGTTTTGATGTGGGGAATCTCTGGGTTGTATTTTACATTTCCACAACCGTTTGACTTCCTGCTTGGCCCTATTGGTGCCGGCAACAAGTTTACCGACGAAACCCTGTTGTGGCTCAGCCTCCTCCATTTTGGCAGGTTCGGCTGGTTTGCTGAAGCTCTCTGGGCTTTGTTAGGACTGGCGCCCGCGGTCCTGTCACTCACCGGCGTCTTTCTGTGCTGCCGCCGGATGATTTACAAAGGTCCCCCCGTCAGACCGTACTAGGCGTAGGGCGCGCCGCGTCTTGGTACGCGTCCTTGCTCCCGGAACGCTATCCCACGGGCTGTAATTGCGACGTGGTCGCGCCGGATTTGAGCGCCGCCAGAACGCGCTCGGGCGTCATGGGCACTTCGCGCAGCCGCACTCCCACCGCATCGAAGACGGCGTTGGCGATTGCCGCGGGCACGGAAACCAGCGACGGCTCTCCGCTTCCCAACGCCGGCAGGTCCTTACGGTCGAGCAGCTCGATCTCGATCTCCGGAATATCCGGAAAATGCAAAATCGGATAGCTCACCCAGTCCAGCGACTTGATTCCTGAGGCGTCGAATTTCAGCTCCTCGAGCAGCGTTCGGCTCACACCCTGGTTCACGTTGCCCTCGATCTGATTCTTCACGCCGTCTGGATTCACGATCAAGCCGCAGTCCTGCGCGAGCGTGACCCGCTTCACTGTGACTTTGCCGCTGGTCTTATCGACCTCGACCTCCGCAATCGAGGCGGTCATGGTCTCGCCCCGGTTGGCGACGGCAACGCCTCTGCCGCTGGCCGTCGAGCCGCTTGTCGCCCGCGCCGGCGACGGCCGCGCGCTCCACTGCGCTCGCGTGGCCGCTGCGTTCAGCACGTCGATGATTCGCTGATCGGTGAGGTAGCGCAGGCGAAACGCCACGGGATCGGCGCCAACGCTCGAAGCGATTTCGTCCATCGCGGTTTCACTCGCGAAGCTCCGCGCCACGTCGCCCGGTGCTCGCAGGTTGCTGGTTCGCAGAGGCATCGGGTCGGGCCACATCCAGGGAATCATGGCCGCGACCACTTTCTGATTCTCGAAGTTGTAGATCTGGCCGCCCCCTCCCGTGCCGTTGGCGAGACCTGCGCCCGCGGGCTTATGGCCGGTCTGCCGCGCGGCCAGCAGTGGGCTGCCATTCTCGGTCCACGGAAAGCTTCGATCGATAAAATCCCAGGCGGTCACTTTGCCCCTGCCGTCCACCGCCGCGCGCACCGTAAGAAGCTGCGCCGGGCCCTTGGGCTCCCAACCGTGCTCGTCGTCCCGCATCCACTGCACGCGAACCGGCTTGCCCACCGCGCGCGACATCAGCGCGGCATCGAGCGGCACGTCGTCCGGGCTTAGCCTGCCGTAACATCCCGCGCTCTCTCGGTAGCTCACGCGAACGCTCTTCTCCGGAAGCCCCAACAGGTCCGCCACCTGTTTCCGCGTGTTGAAGGTGCCCTGCGAGCCGGCCCAGATCGTCGCCCCGTTCCCCCGCACGTCCGCCACGGCGCACGAAGGGCCAAGCATGCCGTGCAGTTGGAAAGGCCAGTGATACGTCGCCTCGAACGTCTTGCCCGCCTGCGAGATCGCCGCGTCCGGGTTCCCGCGGCTCACCACCGTTTGATCGCGCGCGCTCTTCGTGTTCCTCAGGTAGTCGAAGACCTCTTCCTTGGTCGAAGGATATTTGTTCTCCGCTGCAGACCACGTTACTTTGAGCTTCCTTGCCGCCTGAATCGCGGCCCATTCCGTCTGCGCCACCACGCCGACAAAGCTTCCTTCCTGCACCACTTTCACCACGCCGGCGATATCCTGGATCGAGCCCTCGTCCACGCTGGCGGGCTTGGTGTTCACCGTCGGCGGCCGGACCACGCGGCCATGCAGCATGCCGGGAACGCGCACATCCGCCGTATACGTGAACTCGCCGGTGAACTTTGGCGGCAGATCGACGCGCGGCGCCGAAGTGCCAACGATCTTGTAGCTCTTCGGGTCTTTGGCCGTAACCTCGGGCGCCACTTTCATGGCTCCGCCGGTTCCGGTGGCGGTGATTCTCACGTTGAAGCGCCTTCCGCCAATCAGGCCCGCGTAGGAGATTTTCTTCGACGAGTCGCCGGCGACGCTCACCACTCCATCGCTCACCGTAAGTTTCTCGACCGGCGTCTGCAGGCTCGCGGCGGCTAATTTTAGGAGCTCCTGCCGCGCCGCTGCGGCGGCTTGCCGCAATTGTGGACCTCCTCTCTCGATCGTTGCGCTGCCCACCGTGGCAGCCTGGTCGATCGTCTGCGAGGTGTCGCCCGTTTCCATGTGGATCTGGTGGAATGGCACGTCGAGCTCTTCGGCCACGATCTGCGACAAAGCCGTCACGACGCCCGTGCCCAGATCCACCTTGCTCGTGGACACGGTGACCGTTCCGTCCGCGGCCACCGCCAGCCAGGAGTCCAGCGACGTGGCTTCCGGCTCGACGTTCGCGGGATTCGCCGTTTGCCCGAACGCGCGCGACACCGGCGACCACAGGCTGAAGCTCACCACCAGCGCTCCGGTGCCCTTCAGAAGTTCTCTGCGGGAGATCGTTTTGCGTTCCATGTCGGCGCCTCCCTATGCCTTTTCCCTGGCGGCCCGCTGAATCGCACGGATCACGCGCAGATGGCTGCCGCAGCGGCACAACACATTCGCCAACGCTTGCTTGATTTGCGCCACGCTGGGGTTGGGATTCTTGTCCAGCAGGACCTTGGCATTCATGAGGATGCCGTTCATGCAGAAGCCGCATTGCGCGGCTTGCTCCTCGACGAAAGCCTTCTGCAAAGCGTGAGGATGCGCGACACTTCCCAATCCTTCGAGCGTCGTAACGCTCTTGCCTTGCGCCGACGAGACCGGCAGCGTGCAGGAACGCACCGCCGCGCCATTCACGATGACGGTGCACGCGCCGCACTGGGAAAGCCCGCAGCCGAATCGCGGGCCGTTCAGTTCCAGGTCATCGCGCAGGACGTACAGCAGCGGAGTGGTGGGGTCGGTGTTGGCCATCCGCGACTTGCCATTGACGGTGAGTGTGATCGTAGCCATCGCTCGCTCTCCTGTCCTCCGTCACAACGACGGAAACAGACGTTCCCAGTCGCGCCGGAATCCGCCGCGTCAGATTCGGAGCAACTTGGCCGTGTTTCCGCCGAGCATCTTCTCTTTTTCGGCGTCGGTGGCGAACGGCGCGTTGAGGATCATGTCCACGCCGTCGGGCCAGTTGTACGGCATATCCGTTCCATAAACGATCTGGCCCGCGCCGAGTTCAGCCACCAGAAGTCGCAGGCCGTCTTCGGAAAAGATCATCGAGTCGACCAGGATCTGGTCCTTCAAGTATTCGCTCGGGTGCCGCTTGTTCAAGCAATTAGCGCCAGGCCGCACCTCGCATCCCACTTCCGACCTCCCGAGGTAGGACGGCAGGTAGCCGCCCGCGTGAGCCGCGCAGATTTTCAGTTTCGGGTAGCGGTCGAGTGTCCCATCGTTAATCATGTGGGAAAGGAAGACAGTCGTTTCGAGCGGATTTCCGATGATATTGGGCAGGTCGCCTCGTCCTTTCAAACCGTCGTCGCGCACGACGTTTTCCCCGTTGTTGGGATGCATGAAAACCAAAGCCCCAAGCTCCTCAGCCTTGGCCCAGAACGGGTCGAACCTCGGAGACGACAGCGGCTCGCCCGCGATGTGACCGCCGATGGCCGCCCCGCGCAGGCCCAGCTTCATCGCTTGCTCCAGTTGTTCGGCCGCCAGATCGGGATACTGCAGCGCGACCGACGTCAGGGCTACAAACCGGCCCGGGTTGGTCGCACACCACGCGGCAAGTTTTTCATCTTGAACCTTGACGATCTGCTGCGCGAGGTCGCGCTCCGCCGCGTACCACCAAAACACGTTGACGCTCAGCACCTGAACGTCGATTCCTCGCTCGTCGAGCGTCCGCAAGCGGTCCGGTCCCAATACCAGGGGTCCACGGGCCGGATTTTGCATGTTCGAGGCGAGCTTGGTGTCCTTCACGACGTCCCACACCTCGGGAACAACGCAGTGAGCGTGCACATCAATCACTTTGACGCGTCGGCCCCCCACCAGTACTTCCCGGCGCTTCGCGGGGGCGGAGGTCTGAGGCCAGGCGAAGCCGGCGCTCGCAAGCCCACCGCCCGTAGCCAGAATTCCTGCCGATGCGCCCGCCACAGTCTTTAGAAAATCCCTTCGATTCGGCACTGTCGCCTCCAGTACTCCCCTAAGCGTGCATGATAACGCCAAACGGCGAGGTTGCAATGCCTTGAGCTGACAACGAGGCAACCGCGGAAGAAAGTCGCGCCTGGAATCGCCGAGCCGCCCTCCGGGCCTGCGCCGGCGGAATGATGCTAATATTCGCCCGGCGCGGAGCCGCTCCCTGGTTGTTCTTTGAATGAGGGTCGTTCTTTGAACGAACGCCGCCGGGAATGCGGTCCGCAAAAACGTGGATAGGAGATATTGGTGAGCGAACCAACCCCTGAAAGAGTGTTTCAAATCATCACCGGCGGTCTGGCGTCCTGCATCGTCGGCGCGTCGGCGCAGCACGGGATATTCACCGCTCTCGAAGGAAATCCGGACACCGCGGATCATCTCGCGATTAGGATGGGCATCTCCTCCCGTGGCGCGCAGGCGCTGCTCGACGGCCTCACGGGATTGGGTCTTCTGACCTTGTCGGACGGACGGTATCGGAACAGTGCGGATGCTTCCGCCTTCCTCGTAAAGGGCAAGCCCAGTTACCTTGGCGCCCTGGCCGAAGAGAGGATGGACGATCTGCGAAACTGGCAGAAGCTCCCCGAAGCGGCGAAGACCGGTCTGCCCGTTGCGTCGAACACTGCGGATGAAGCCGATAATCCCTTCTGGCACGCGCTCGTTCCGGCGATTGCCGCGCTCTCTTTCCCCGTGGCGCAGATGGCGGCGGAGCGGCTGGGGATCGCCAAAGCCGGCGCGATATCGTGGCTCGATGTCGGCGGCGGCTCGGGCGTCTGGTCGGCGGTCTGGCTCGGCGCGAACAAGCAGGCCCAGGGTTTTCAGCTCGATTGGCCCAACGTCAACAAGATCGGGCGCGCTTTCGTGGCGAACTTCGGCGTGGCCGACCGTTTTCACACGATCGACGGCGACTTCCACACCACCGCCTTCGGCGCAGGCAAATACGACATTGCTATCTACGCCCACCTCGCCCACCAGGAAACTCCGGTGGACAACGTCACGGTCTTCCGCAGATTTCGCGACGCGCTCAGACCGGGCGGCACGCTCGTGGTCAACGACTTCATCCTCGGCGACGACCGCACGGGCCATCCCTTCGCCATGATGTTCGCGGCGCAGATGTTGCTGGTGACCAAGGCCGGCTTCACCTACCGGAAATGCGACTATAGAACGTGGCTCGGCGAGGCGGGATTTAAGTCCATCGACATCGTGCCGACGCCGACGCCCGCCACGCTGGTTTTCGCGAGCTAACGCGCGGCGCCAACTCCCGCAATCGCACAACTATGGGCGTTGCTCAGCGCGCGGCGACCTTCGAGGTTCCTTGCGAATCCGCGGTTGTCTTGCGCTCGGCGCTGGAGGTCTGTGCTTGCGTGCGCGCGACCAACTTCTGCACCCGCCAGTTGGAGGTCTCTGCGACGTACACTTCGTTCTCCGATGGACACGCTAGCTCGTGGGGGCCGGAAAACTGTCCAAGCTGGCGTCCGGCGCGCCCGAAAACTCCGAGCACCTTGCCGTCCAGCGAAACTTTGAAAAGTCGCCCGGGAAAGGTAAGTTCTCCGACAAAGAGCACCTGGTTCGGGCCCGGCGTGATGCACATCGAATTGGGAGTCCCAATCAATGCGGCTAGCCGCTCGCCGGTTGGGGTGTTGCCGTTGACGGCGTGGGTTCCGGGAGCAGGCGGCACGTCAATTGTGAACATGCGCAGAAGCTTGCCGTCGCTATCGAACACCTGCACGCGCCGGTTGCCGCGATCGCCGACGTAAATGTTGTTGTTGCGATCCGCCACTATGGCGTGCAGCGTGCGAAACTGCCCCGGCCCGGTGCCCGGCTCGCCCCAGGACTTCACCCAGTCTCCGTTCTTGTCGTATTTGGCCACTCGCGAGTTGACGTATCCGTCGGCGATGTAGATGTTGCCTTCCGAGTCCCACGTTACGTCGGTGGGCTGGCGGAAAAGTCCGTCCACCGCGGGCAGAGGCGGGTTCGGGTGCTCCAAGGGCTTGGCGTCCAGGTCGGCCGATTCCGACCGGCGTCCGAAGGTCATGACCACGTGGCCCGCCTGGTTGAATTTGATGACCATGTTGGAGCCTTTGTCCACGGCCCAGATGTTGTCGTCCTTGTCGACGCGCACGTTGTTCGCTTCCGCCCAGCCGTAAAGGCCCTTGCCGATCTCGCGCATGAACTCGCCCGTGGCGCTGAACTCGAGCAGTTGCGCCGCCGCGGGAGCAAAGGCCGGACCGCCCGCGGTGTTCGAGCGCGTGAACACGAAGACGTGGCCCTTGGAATCAACGGCTATGCCGGGAACTTCGCCGAAATTCATCCCGGGCGGCAGCTTCAGGAAATCGGGTACGGAATGAAAGGGAATTTCAGGCACGTCTTGCTGGGCGAAGCATGGCGCGGCGAGCAGCGCCAACATTGCGAACAAGCACGTTTTCATCTAGACCTCCCGGTTGGCGTTAGCGTGTATTTCCATGGTCCGTGCCGGGAGCCTACGCCCTCGCTGCGCGCGAGTCAACCGATGGCGGAGCGTTCACGTTCGCAATCGGCCCGCCAGCGCCCAACCGAACCGTGGACAACATGTCTCAATCGTGCGAGGATGCAGCACGAAGCTGCGGCCGGCGGACATTCGGCCTCGCCCGGGAGGGTTGCATGCAAAGACGACAATTTCTGGCTTCGTCCCTGGCGGCGTCCGCGCTCGCGGCCGCCAAGCCAGGCGCCTACCTCGAAGCCGCGCAGGAAGCCGCGCAAGGAAAGGCCCGCGAGTTCTATCAGCTCCGGCGCTATCACATCAATAGCGGGCCGCAGAGAAAACTGTGTGACGATTTCTTCCGCGACGCGCTGCTGCCCGCGCTGGGCCGCTTGAAAATAGGCCCCGTCGGGGTGTTCAACCTGACGATCGGGCCGGAGAATCCCTCGATTTACGTCTTGATGCCGAGCCTATCCACCGAGACGCTGGCCACCGTCGAAACCCACCTGTCTCGGGATGCTGCGTACACCAAGGCCGGGGCCGCGTTTCTCGACGCGCCCGCCAAGGAGCCGGCCTTCGAGCGCATGGAGAGTTCGCTCTTGCAGGCTTTTGAGAACTGGCCCAGGCTGGTGCTTCCCGCCGCAACCGCCAGCCGCGGGCCG
>Ga0210394_10002150_pt1 | contig 28033 bp, 21 predicted proteins | sample IncBWC12MmetaG_FD_160121 | JGI IMG/M metagenome (GOLD analysis project Ga0210394, IMG submission 160121) | Forest soil microbial communities from Barre Woods Harvard Forest LTER site, Petersham, Massachusetts, United States - Inc-BW-C-12-M | ecosystem: Environmental > Terrestrial > Soil >...
GAGCGTCGCTACCTTGTTTGCGAGCCGCCAGGCGGCCCCCTCACCCTGCGTGGCGACCGTCTTGCTGAAGGTGGTGACGAAGGCGGTCGAGAGCGCGCCTTCGGCGAACAGGTCGCGTAGCAGGTTCGGGATGCGGAACGCGATGGTGAACGCATCCATGATGCGCCCACCGCCGAACAGCGCGGCGAAGATCTGCTCGCGCGCCAGCCCCAGCACCCGGCTGCAAAGCACCGCGAGCCCGACGACGCCCGCGGCCCTGGTATCAAGCCTCTCGGCGCGCGCCTCCGCACCGCTGGGATGTGGCGCGCCCGTTTCGCCAGGTGACATGCGCTGTCACGGTATCACCTGGCAGCTCGGGGCGCGAGCTTACGGTCAGTGGACGTGCCATGTGGCGGTGACGCCGATGGTGCGCGGCCGGAACGTGTAGTCGTTCTCCTGCACGGTGGCCGCTCCGCCCGGCTGTCCGAGCGCGTAGTTGGTCACCGTGTGCGAGTCGAACAGATTGTCGATGAATGCCGCGATCTGCCAATCGCCGACGTTCACGCCGGCGCGCAGCGAGGTAAAGCTGGTCGACGGCAGGGCGTAGGTGAATGGGTTGTACTGCGCGGTGTCATTCGGATTCTGCAAGGTAGACAGCCAGGGATTGCGGCTCTGGTATTCCCAGTCGGCGCGCACGAAGGCCGTATGTTGCCCGAGATTGAAGCCGTACTCCACGCCGAGCGCCACGGTGAACGGCGAATTGAGCCCAGGCGCATAGTCGATCGCCGCCTGCCCCGAGATGGCATCGCCGTTGCTCGACTTGCACGGCACGAACAGGGGGCCCGTCTGACAGCCGAGCGGTGAATCCTTGGTGTAGCGCGCGCTGGTGTAGCCGGTGCCGAAATCGATGTTCACCGGCCCGAGCGCCATCTGCGCCTGCAGATCCCCGCCCCAGGCAACCGCGGTTCCCAGGTTGTCGGTGAACTGCAGCCCGCAGGCACCCGCCACGTACACGCTCTGCTGGATGCTGTCCCACTTGACGTAGTAGACGCTGGTAGCGATCCGCAGCGTATCCCCGAACAGGTTCTTGGAGCCGATCTCGTAGCTCTGCGTCGAATCCGACTTATAGGTGAGCGGCGCACCGTTCGGATAGCCCGCAGCCGCCAGATCCGCGTCGCAGTACGGCGGCAGCGGCGCGTTACCGCCGCCGACGCGGAAGCCCTTGGCGTAGGTCGCATAGTAGAGATCTTTCGGATCGACCTGGAACGACAGGGTCACCTTGGGCGTGTTGGGAGTCTCGCTCTCCGCGGCGGTCGCCGGGCTCGGACCGAAGTTCTCGAGGCCGTCGGCGTAGTGCGTCATCGTAAACTCGGTATGCGCGACGCGCTCCCCGAGCGTCAGCCGGAACCAGTCGGTGAAGGCGTAGCTCAGTTCCCCGTAGCCGGCGATCTGCCGATCGAAGGTGGTGTTGGCGTTGTAGTAGATGTCGCAGGCCGGAATCGCCGTGTAGTTGGCGTTGGTCGGGCACGAGTAGTACGGCCCGTAGTAGGCCGGGTCGGTCGGATCGATCCCGTACAGGTACTGGAAGAACGGAATGATCTGGGTGTCCTTGAGCTCCTCGATGCTGCCTTCCTTGGCCAGCTGCCAGAACGCGCCGATCGTCCAGCGGAGCTTGGAGTTGTCGTCGGCCGACTGCCACCGCGCCTCTCCGGTGTAGCTCTGCTGCGTGTTGGTCATGACGTTGGGCGTGTTGTAGCCGCCGAAGCCCGCCGGCAGGTGTATGCCGCTGCCGTCGATCAGCGGGAACCACGGGCAGCCGACCGGCGCCCCCGTGGCCTCGCAGCCGACACCGAAGTACGCGCCGGCCGTCTGGTAGTAGCTCAGGTCGTAGACCGTGCCCTGGTAGGCCGTGATCTGCTTGCGATGGAAGTACGAGCCGGTCGCGATGAACTGACTGCCGCCGAGATCCCATTGCAGCTTCACCGCCGGCAGGTAGTACTCGTCGTCATTGGGAATGCGCTCCGGGGTGGCGGTGTTGAACTGGCCCGCACCTGGATTGGAGTACGCCGGCCAATAGGTCGAGTCGTCGTCCTTTTTCTGATGCTGGTAGAGAATGCTCGGCGTGACGCTGACCGAGCTGCTCGGCTGCCACACCGCCGCCAGGCGTCCGACGAAAGTGCCGCTGCGGTTGATGTTGCGGTCGATCACGGCGTCGGTAGTGGGGTCGACACGGTTGATCCAGCCGCCGTCCTCGCGGTACCAGGCACTCGCGCGGAAGCCCAGGGTGCCGTCCACGATCGGTGCACCGTGGGCGATCCCGAGCTCTTCGTTGGGCTCCCCGTACTGCGTATAGGAAACCTCGCTGCGCAGGTAGGTGCTCGAGCTGCTGACGCTCGGTTGGGTGAGGATGTAGCGCACCGCGCCGCCCTCGGAGCCGGCGCCGAACAGGGTGCCCTGCGGACCGCGCAGGATCTCGACACGCTCGAGGTCGAAGGTCTTAGGCAGCGTATCGTCGGGGTTGAATCCCACCGAGCGCATCTGAATCGGCGTGTCGTCAATGTAGATACCGGTCGTGCCGGCGCCGCCCGAGGACGAGATGCCGCGGATGGAGATGGCGTTGGTCGCCGAGTTATCGATCGAGACGCCGGGTGTAAACCGGGCCACATCGAGGAAGTCCTTGATGCCCTTGTCGTCCATGTCCGCCTGGGTGAGAGCCGTGACGCTGACCGGGATCTTGCTGAGCGACTCCTCACGCCGCGTCGCGGTCACTACGACCTCCTGCAGCGGATGCTCGGCCTCGCTCGCGCCCTGAGTGCTCGCCGGTGCGGCAGGCCCGGTCGCCGCCTCGTCGGCGCGCAGGATCGTGGACGGCAGCAGCGACGCAAAGCCCAATGCCAGCGTGCCGACGACGATCAGCGAATACCTGGATGTGTACATGGTCCACCCTCCCCTTGTCTTCTCTTCGCAAAGCCTACGATTGCAACAGCACCGCGGCGTCCGCATCCCAGCTCACGAACACCTCGTCGCTCCAGTCGATCGCCCACTCCGACGTGCGGCGCTCGTTCTGCGAGAACGCCGTCACCACTTTGCCGCTGGTGGTCTTGATGCGGTAGGTGGAGCGGTTGCCGAGATAGCCGAGCTCCCACACCGTGCCGCGCAGCTGATTGATGCGTGCGCCGCTCGGCGGCTCCTTGCCGAGGCGGATCTTCTCCGGCCGCAGCGCCACCCATACCCGCTGTCCGGGCGCGAAGCGCCCATCCTCGTCCACCAGCAGCTCGCCGCCGGTCTCCGGACAATGCACGGCGATGACGCCCGGTTCGCAGCGCGTGACCGTGCCCTCGAAGAGATTGGTGGTGCCGACGAAGTCGGCGACGAAGCGGCTCGCCGGGAATTCATAGATCTCCGACGGGGTTCCGACCTGCACCACCTTGCCGTGGTCCATCACGGCGATGCGCGTGGCGAGTGCCATGGCCTCGTCCTGGTCGTGGGTCACAACGATGAAGGTGATCCCGACCTTGTACTGCAGATCCATGAGCTCGAACTGCGTCTGCTCGCGCAGCTTCTTGTCGAGCGCCGACAGCGGCTCATCGAGCAGCAGCACCTTCGGACGCCGGATCAGCGCACGGGCCAGCGCCACGCGCTGGCGCTGCCCGCCGGACAACTGGTGCGGCTTGCGGCCGGAGACCTGCGCCAGCTGCACCATCTCGAGCGCCTCGTGGATGCGGCTCTTGCGCGCCGCGGCGTCCATCTTCATGCGGCTGATGCCGTAGCCGACGTTGCGCTCGACCGTCATGTGCGGAAAGAGTGCGTAGGACTGGAACATCATGTTCACCGGCCGCTCGTACGGCGGCACGCCGCTCATCGGCGCGCCGTCGATGAGGATGCGGCCGCTGCTCGGCTCGGCGAACCCGGCCAGCATGCGCAGCAGCGTCGTCTTGCCGCACCCCGAAGCGCCCACCAGCGCGAACATCTCGCCCTTGTAGATGCTGAGGCTCACCGCATCGACCGCGGTGAAGCCGCCGTAGCTCTTGCTGACCCCGTCGATGACGATCTGCGGCGTCGCGTTGGGGTCGAGCCACGGCCGGTCCACGCTCTGCTTCTGTTGGCTGGCGATCACCTCAAGGCTCCTCGGCTCAGAACTCCCCGGGCGGCGTGGCGCGCCGGCGCTCGGGAGCGAAGAACGGCCGCTCGACGACCCGCGCGCGCACCACGCGCCGCTCCCACACCAGCTCGCGGTTGAGATAGATCTCGGCCCACAGCGTACTCCCGGTCGAGAAATGCGGGGCATCCACCATGGCGAGCGCCAGGTTGCGCTTGGTCGTGGGCGACCAGACCGCGGACGTCACGCTGCCCGCCTGGCGGCGCAGCGCCTGGTCGCTGTAGAGCAGCGCATTGTGGGCCGGCTTGGTACCCTCGATGTCGAGGCCCACGAGCAGGCGCCGGCTGCCGCGGCGCCGCTCCTGGAGGAGCGCACGGCGGCCGGTGAAATGTCCCTTGCCGAAGTCGACCAGCCAGGCGAGGCCGAGCTCGAGCGGCGAGCGCTCGGTGCCGATGAAGAGCGTGCGCTCGCTCGGAATGAAATCGACGTTCGGCAGCACGAATCCGGCCTCGATGCGCGCCATGTTGAGGGCGCGCGAGCCGACCGCGCGCAGCCCGCGCGTGCGGCCCGCCTCCACGAGCACGTCCCACACGCGCTCGGCGTCCTTGGGCGCCATCCACAGCTCGTAGCCCAAATCCCCGGTGAAGCCGGTGCGCGACACCATGAGTGGGGCATCGCCGGCCGCCGGCACGGTAAAGCTTCCGAGCTCGAAGGGCTTCAAGCGCTCGACACCGGCGACACCGGCCTTGCGCAGCACGGAGTACGAGGTCGGGCCCTGGAGCGCCAGCGCCGCGACCTCCTCGGTCACCTCGCTGAGCGCGACGTCGAAACCGACCGCCGAATCGAGCAGCCAGTCGAGCTGCCGCTCCGCGGTGCAGAGGCGGTACTCGCCCGCGGCGAGACAGAACACCGTGCCGTCATCGATCAGGTGTCCGGCGTCGTTGCACCACACACTGTAGGCGACCCGCCCCGGACGCAGCTTGCCGAGGTCGCGCGTCATCAGGCGGTTGAGGAATCGCAGCGCGTCGGGCCCAGCGATGCGGTACTTGACCATCGGCGTCAGGTCGTAGAGCGAGGCGGCGTTACGGATCGCGAAGTATTCCTGTTCGGCGGTCGTGAACACGTCGACCGTGGTGTAGCCCGCCCAGGGGATGAAGGCGTCCGACTGCGCCAGCGCGCGGGCGCGCTCGTGGAACGGTGTCGGCAGCAGCGGCCGGCGATAGTGCGGTTCGCTCTCGGTGAGCATCCTAAGCCGCCTCTCTCACGACCTCGCGCGCGGCGTTGCGCCCGGCGAGCCCCATGACACCGCCGCCCGGATGACAGCCGGCACCGCACAGGTACAGGCCGCCGACCGGCGCGCGGTACTGCGCGACGCCCGGCACCGGGCGCAGCATGAAGAACTGGTCGAGGGCGAGCTCGGCGTGGTGCCAGTGCCCGCCCGTGATGCGGAACTCCCGCTCGATGTCCGCCGGCGTAAGGAGCTCGGCATGCCGCACCTGAGCACGCAGTCCCGGCGCGAGTGTCGTCAGCGTGTCGATGAGGAGCTCGGTGAAGCGCTGGCGGCCGCCGGCCCAGCCGCCCGCGAGCGCGAAGGGCGCGTACTGCGCGACGACCGAGAGCACGTGGGCCCCGGCCGGCGCGAGCGCCGGGTCCGCGGCGGTCGGCACCGTGATCTCGAGTATCGGGCTCACTGAGAATTCGCCGTACTTGGCGTGGTTGAAGGCGCGCTCGATGTGCTCGGGCGACGGCGCCCAGAGCAGCCGGCCTCTGAGGGCCGCGGCATCGAGTCCGGCGAACTGCGGCGCACCGTCGAGCGCCAGGTGCAGCTTCGCCGCGAGTCCGCGTGCGCGCAGGTGCACGATGCGGCGCACGAAGCCCGCATCGAGATGCTCGCTGCCGAGGAGGCCGAGGAAGGTGGTCTTGGGGTCGGCGCTCGAAACCACGGTGCCGGAGGCGATCTCCTCGCCGCTCGCCAGCACGACACCGGCCGCCCGATCGTCGCGCACCAGGATGCGCTTCACCACCGCGCCGGTGCGCACCTGCGCGCCGGCGGCGAGCGCCGCACGGGCGAGGGCGTCCGAGAGCGCGCCGAGTCCACCCACCGGTTGCGCCAGTCCGCCACCGCACTCCTGCGCTCCCGCCGCCAGGCGATACAACAGCGTGAACACCGTGCCCGGCGAGCGCGGTCCGTAGTTGGTCCCGAGCACCGCATCGAAGGCGAGCGCCCCCTTGAGGAGCGGCGACTCGAAATGCTCATCGAGCAGGTCCTGCACGCACATCGGCCCGATGCGCAGGAGCTCGCGCATATCGCGGCGGCCGAGCGCACGCAGCCGCAGGCCAAGCCCGAGCAGCGCCGCCCGGTCGCGCCAGCCCGAAGTGCCGAGCCGCGGCGGCGTGGTGCCGAGGATGGGGCGCAGCGCCGCGGCGAGCCGCGCGAGCCGCGCGCGATAACCGGGATAGGCCGCCGCGTCATGGCTGGACTGGGCAGCCAGCACCGCCGCACCCTCGGGCCCGAGCGGCAGGTGCGCATCGTCGGCCGAGAGCGCAGTCGTCGGCAGCTGCTCGGCGGCGAGCGTGAGTCCGTGCGCGCCGAGCTTCAAGTCCGCGATGAGCTTGCCCGGCATGAGATGCAGCAGGTGCGCGCAGGCCGACACGCGAAAGCCCGGCGCGAACTCGCGCGTCACTGCCGCCCCGCCCACCCGGTCGGCCGCCTCGAGCACCAGCACCGAGCGGCCGGCGCGCGCGAGGTAGGCCGCGCAGGTGAGCCCGTTGTGACCTCCGCCGACCACGATGCAGTCGTAGCGCCCGCCGCGGGCCGCGCGCGCCGCGCTCACGAACCCCTCCGGAGGTCGCGCAGGATCTCGCGGGCCGCATTGGCGCCGGGCGCGCCCATGACACCGCCGCCGGGGTGGGTGCTGGCGCCGCACAGGTAAAGCCCATCGAGCGGCGCACGGTACTGCGCGTAGCCGGGAATGGGACGGTTGAACAGCAGCTGATCGAAGGTGAGCTCGCCCTGGAAGATGTTGCCCTCGGTGAGGCCCACTTCATTCTCGATGTCCTGCGGCGTGCGGATCTCGGCGTGCAGGATGAGGTCGCGGAAATTCGGACTGTGGCGTGCGATCGCATCGATCACGGTGTCGCCGAAGGCCTGGCGCTTCTGCGCCGTCCACTCGCCATCGGCCAGCCGGTACGGGCAGTACTGCACGAACACCGACATGTAGTGCTTGCCGTCGGGCGCCATGGTGGGATCGATCTGCGACGGGATCAGCATGTCGACGTACGGCGAACGCGACCAGCGCCCTTCCTTCCAGTCGTCGTAGCCGCGCTCGAGCATCTCGAGGGTATCGGTCACGTGCATGTCGCCGCGTAGCGCGGGCGAGTCCTGTGGAATGGCCGGGAACTGCGGCAGTCCGTCGAGGGCGATGTTGAGCTTGCCCGAGGAGCCGCGGATCTTGAAGTTGCGCACCTGCTCGAGGAACTCCCCGGGCAGCTCCTTCGCCTCGATGCTCTCGAGGAAGGTGCGCTTCACGTCGAGGTTCGACACCACGACCGGCGCGCGGATCTCCTCGCCGCCCGCGAGCACCACACCGGTGGCGCGACCGCCGCGCGTGAGGATCCGCTCCACCGACGCCTCGGTGCGCACCGCACCGCCGCTCGCCTCGAGGGACTGCGCCAGCGCGCGCGTGATCGCGCCCATGCCGCCGCGCGCGAAACCCCAGGCGCCCACCGCGCCGTCGATGCTGCCCATGTAGTGGTGCAGCAGCACGTAGGCGCTGCCCGGCGAGCGCGGTCCCAACGCCGTGCCGATGATCGAGCTGCCCGCGAGGTGCGCCTTGACGATCTCGCTCTCGAAGTACTCCTCGAGCATGTCGGCGCAGCTCATGGTGAAGAAGCGCAGCGTGTCGTAGAGGCGCTCCTCGCCCAGGCGGTTGAAGTGCCCGCCGAGCCACAGGAGCTCCCGCAGGTCGCGCGCGCGGAACGAGGTGGGATCGGGCGGCGTGCGCAACAGCAGCGGCTTGATGAAGCGGCAATGGCGCAGCATGTCGCGCACGAAGCGGTCGTAGCTTTCAGCGTCGCGGCGCGAGTGGCGCGCGATCTCACGCCGCAGCGCGTCGTGGTTGTCGTACAGCGCCAGGTGTCCGCCGCCGCGCATCAGCGTGCAGCCGCCCTCGTAGGGAATGATCTGCAGCCCGAAACGCGGCAGCTCGAGGGTGCGGATGATCTCGGTGCGCAGCAGGCTGCAGACATACGAGCAGTTCGAGTAGGTGAAGCCGTCGTAGAGACGCCGGCTCACGGCCGCGCCGCCGATGTAGGCGTTTCGTTCGAGCACCAGCACGTCGAGGCCCGCGCGCGCCAGGTAACAGGCGGCGACCAGCCCGTTGTGCCCGGCGCCCACCACGATGACCTCGTGGCGGCTGCGCACGGCGCCCCTCCTCACCGCGCCCTCCCCCCCGCTGCGCGCATCGTCAGGCCGGGACCCGGCGCGTGGTGCCGAGGGAGTTCAAAGTGCGGTCGATGGCGATCTCGAAGGCGCTGAGCGTGTCCTTGAGGCACGACTCATCGTGCGCCGCGGACACGAACCACGGCTCGCGCGAATCCGGCTCGCACAGGATGCACTCATCGTGCAGCTGCTTCGCGGTGGCGTCGTAGAAGGTGTAGTCGCTCCCCTTCCAGTCGCGGTAGGTACGCGGCGGATCGTGCGCGAAATACAGTCCGCTCATGGACGGGTGGCCGACGAAGCTGTGGGCGATGCCGCGGGCCTTGAGGATCTGGCTCATACCGCTGCGCAACCGCGTGCCGTAGGTGGCGAGCGAGGCGAGCGCATCGGTCTCGGCGAGGATCTCGAGGGTCTTGGCCGCGGCCGCGAGCGACACCGGGTGTGCGGTATAAGTGCCGCCATGGGCCACGCCCTTGCCGAGCTTGCGCATGATGTCCTCGCGCCCGGCCAGCACCGAGATCGGATAACCGTTGGCGACCGCCTTGGCGAAGGTGCACAGGTCGGCGCGCACGCCGTAGAGCTCCTGCACCCCGCCGCGCGCCACGCGAAAACCGGTTTTCACCTCGTCGATGATCATCACCACGCCATAGCGGTCGCAGAGCGCGCGCGCGGCGCGCACGTACTCGGGCTCGGCGGCGATGCCTAAGCAGTTGCCCATGATGGGCTCGACCAGCAGGCACGCGATGCGGTCGCCGTGGCGCTTCAGCACGTCCTCGAGCTGGTTGGCGTCGTTCGCCTGCACGAAGTGGGCGAAGTGGCGCGTCGCGAGCGGCACGCCCTCGCTGTAGGGGTGCACCTCGGGGTCGCCGACCTGCTTCCACTTGTCCATGGGCGTGTACCACATGGCGGCATCGAAGAGACCGTGGTAGCTCCCCTCGAGGATCACGTAGTCATCGCGCTTGGTGAAGGCGCGCGCCAGGCGCAGCGCCGCCATCACCGCCTCGGTCCCGGAGTTGGAGAAGCGCACCAGCTCGGCGGCCGGCACCATGCTCGCGATGCGCGTGGCAACCTCGTACTCCGCCTCGGTAGAGAGCGCGAACACCCCGCCGACCTTCATGCCCTCGCGGGCCGCGGCGTCCACGCGCTCATCGGCGTAGCCGAGGATCGAGGGGCCGTAGCCCATGCGGTAATCGACGTAGACGTTGCCGTCGAGGTCGGTGATGCGCGCCCCGCGCCCTTCCTTCACGTAGATGGTGCGATCCTCGCCCCAGTAGCGGAAATTCGAGGCCACCCCGAGCGGCAGCCGCGTGAGGGCCCGCCGGAAGTGCTCGTGGTTTTTGGTCATGGTTCTCGCCATGGCACTCGCTCCCCCAATGAAGAAACCCGGACAGGGGTCCGGCCGCTGCGGCATCGGACTATATGATCATATAGTTTTTTGGGGTAAAATTAAACAAGCGTATAAATCAGCCCGGGACCGCCGCCATGAGCTCAGCTACCGTCCGTCCGATCGAAGCGCCCCCGGCCACGGCGCCCCGTTCGCTGCCGGCCTGGGTGTACAACCACCCGGAAATGACCCGGCTCGAGCTCGAGCGGATCTTGAAGCCCAGCTGGCAGATCGCCTGCCACGTGAGCCAGCTCCCGCGCGCGGGCGATTTCGTCACCTTCGAGCTCGGCGGCGACAGCGTCATCGTGCTGCGCGATGCGGGCGGCGCGCTCGGCGCGCTGCGCAACACCTGCCGCCACCGCGGCACGCGGCTGCTGGAAGGCAGCGGGCACTGCTCCGGGCGCATTACCTGCCCGTACCACGGCTGGACCTACCGCTACGACGGCTCGCTGCTCGCCACCCCGGCGCGCGACAGTTTTCCGGATCTCGATCTGCGCGAGCACAGCCTCGCTGTCGTGCCCCACGAGACCGCCCTCGGCTTCGTCTGGGTGTGCCTCGGCGCCGATCCGGCACCGCCGCCGTCGGTCGTTTGGGCGCCCTTCCTCGGGGAGCTCGCACCCTACCGGCTGGATGAGCTGGTGCCGCTGCAGCCGCTGTTCCGCGAGGAGTGGGAAGTCGACTGGAAGATCGCGATGGACAACTACCTCGAGTCCTATCACGTGCCGATCGGCCATCCGGGCCTGAACCGCATGTTCACGCCCGACTACGAGGATCAGCGTGGCGCCCCGGGCATCGGCCGCGGCATCAGCTGGCTGCGCGAGGCGCCCTCGCCGCGCTGGAGCGAGCGCGTCTACCAGAAGTACGTGAGCGAGGTGACCGCGCCGCACCTGCCGGAGGCCGAGCGCCGCAGCTGGCGCTTCTACAGCTACCTGCCGAACCACGGCATCGACATCTTCCCGGAGCAGATGGACTTCTTCCAGGTGCTGCCGCGCGGCCCCGGCAAGGCGCTGATCCGCAGCGCCTCCTTCGGGCTGCCCGACGACCGGCGCGAGATGCGCCTGGTGCGCTGGCTCGGCAACCGCCTCAACATGCAGGTCAACAACCAGGATCGCGAGCTGTGTGAGCGGCTGCAGCGCGGCATCGCCGACAGCGCCTACCGGCCGGGGCCCCTTTCGACGATCGAGACCTGGATGCTCGAGTTCCACAATCTGCTGCGCGCGCGCATCCCCGAGGTGCGCCTGCCGAGCGCGCCGGCGCGTTTCGCCTGAGGCGCGCGCGACGCATGTCGGCACCGGCCCAGGCCGCCCACAGCGCGGTTCCTGCGGATGAGGCGCGGCGCGTGCGGGCGCGGCAGCGCCTCATCGAGGCCTGCATCTCGGCGCTGCATATCTACGGACCTTCGCGCACCACCGTGAGCCGCGTGGTGGCGCTCGCCGGCCTCTCTCCCGGCATCGTGCGCTTCTACTTCAACTCCAAGGCCGCCATGCTGGTCGCGGCGCTCGAATACCTCGCCTCGGAGTTCGGCGAGCGGGTGCTCAAGCCGGTCGCGGCTCTCAAGCATTCCCCGGTGGTGGCGCTCGGACTGCTGGTCGAGCTGTACCTCGATGCCGGAATCGCGAGCCCGCGCAAGGTGTCGGTGTGGTACTCGTTCTGGGGAGAGGCGAGCTCGCGCCAGGAGTACCTCGACATCTGCGGCGGCAAGGACGAGGACTTCGCCCGGCTGGTACGCGAACTGGTCGACACGCTGATCGCCCAGACCGGCGCCCGGCATCTGGATGCCGACGGCGTCGCCCTCGGGCTCATCGGGGTGCTCGAAATCCTCTGGCAGGGCATCGCCTTCCAGAGCGAGGACAACATCGACCGGCGCGCGCTGGTGGCGCGCGCCCTCGCCTACCTGCGTTCGGTCTTCCCGGGACAGTTCCCCGGCCCGGTGCCGGTGCGCGCGCGCCGCGCCCGGTGAGTACCGGTACGCGGGTTTATCCCGCAGAATAGCCCGCTACGGCTCGAGGCGAAGCGCGCGCATCATGAAAATAAGCGGCAGTCCGGGGCGCTGGCTCATCATCCTGCCGCCGCTCGTGTTCCTGCTGGTCTTCTTCCTCATCCCGTTCGCCTTCGCCTTCAAGATCAGCTTCGCCGAGAGCGCGGCACACGTGCCGCCGTTCACCGACGTGCTGGTGTTCACGCCCGATCATCACCTGAAGATCGCCGCGACGCTCGCCAACTACCGTTACCTGCTGACCGACGAGGTATACGGGGTCGCGTATCTGTTCTCGCTCCGTACCGCCTTCTTCGCGACGCTGGTGTGCCTGGCGCTCGGCTACCCGATGGCGTACGCCATCGCGCGCGCGCCGCGCGCCACGCAGAGCGTGCTGCTGCTCGTCATCATGCTGCCCTTCTGGACGTCGTTCCTGCTGCGGGTCTACGCGCTCGAGGGCATCATCCGCGACAACGGCCTGCTCAACACGGTGCTGCTGCACCTCGGGCTGATCCACGAGCCGCTGCGCATCATGCGCACCAACCTCGCCGTTTACCTCGGAATCATCTATTCCTATCTGCCGTTCATGGTGCTGCCGCTGTTCGCGACGCTGGAGAAGCTCGACCCGACGCTGCTCGAGGCGGCTGCCGACCTCGGCAGCACGCCGTGGCGGGCGTTCCGCGACGTGACACTGCCGCTCTCGGTGCCGGGCGTGATCGCCGGCTCCATGCTGGTGTTCATCCCGGCGGTGGGCGAGTTCGTCATCCCCTCGCTCCTCGGCGGACCTAACAACCTGATGATCGGGCGAGTGCTGTGGGATGAGTTCTTCGGCAACCATGACTGGCCGGTGGCCGCCGCGGTGTCGATCGCGTTCCTGTTACTGCTGGTGGGCCCGATCGCTATCTACCAGTACTACAACGTGCGCCAGCTCGAGGCCTGAAGTCTCATGGAGAGGCGTGGCTCGCTGTTTCCGCTCTCGGTGCTGTGCTTCGGCATCGCCATTCTCTATATCCCGATCCTGGTGCTGATCGCCTATTCCTTCAACGCGTCACCGCTGGTGAACGTCTGGGGCGGCTTTTCCACCGGCTGGTACGCCGCGCTGTGGCACAACCGCCAGCTCCTGGACGCAGCGCTCCTGTCCCTCGAAGTCGCGGTGAGCGCCTCCACCGGCGCGGTGGTCCTCGGCACACTGGCGGCCGTCGCGCTGGTGCGTTTCCGCCGCTTCCGCGGCCGCCTGCTGCTCACCGGCATGGTGAATGCGCCGCTCGTCATGCCCGAGATCATCACCGGCATCACGCAGCTGCTGCTGTTCGTCTCGATGATGCAGCTGATCTCCTGGCCGCACCGCGGCTTTACCACCATCGTCATCTCGCACGTGACCTTCTGCACCGCCTACGTGACCATTACGGTGCAGGCGCGCCTCGCGAGCGCCGACCGCTCGCTGGAGGAAGCCGCCATGGACCTGGGTGCGGGTCCCGCGCGCGCCTTCCTCGAGATCACCCTGCCGATCATCGCCCCCGCGATCGTCTCGAGCTGGCTGCTGTGCTTCACGCTATCGCTCGACGATCTGGTCATCTCGAGCTTCGTGTCCGGGCCCGGCGCGAGCACGCTGCCGATGGTGATCTACTCCAAGGTGAAGCTCGGCGTCAGCCCCGACATCAACGCGCTCGCGAGCCTGATCGTCTGTGGCGTCGGCGTCCTCATCCTCACGGCCGGATGGCTGATGCGGCGCGCCGAGAGGCGCCGCACGCTCGAGATACAGCTCGCGGCGGCTGATTTCGCGGCGCAGTGATGCCGCGCGCTCCTACAACGCGGTTTTGATGCGCGTCCAGGTGCGCGTGCGGATGCGCTCGAGCGGCGGCGCCACCTCGCTCGAGTGATAGAGGCGCGCCTCGACTTCGGGCGTCGGGTAGATGGTCGGATCGTGGAGGATCTGCGGGTCGATGAAGGCATCCGCCGCCCGGTTATCGTTGCCGTAGTGGATCTCGTTGGTGATGGCGGCGATCACCTTCGGCTCGAGGATGAAGTTGAGGAACTTGAGGGCGTTGCCGGGGTGCGGCGCGTCCGCGGGAATGAGCAGCGCGTCGTAGGTGCCGTTGGCACCCTCCTTCGGCACGGTGAAGGCGAGGTGCACGTCCACTCCGGCTGCGCGCGCCCGGTCGCGCGAGGTGGAGTAGTCCGCGGACCAGGACATGGAGATGCAGAACTCGCCATTGATGAGGCCGTTCATGTACTCCGAGGAGTCGAACGCCTTCACGTACTGGCGTACGCTCATCAGCAGCTTTTCCGCCTGACTGTAGTCGGCGGCGCTGCTGGTGTTGGGATCGAGGTGCAGGTAGTTGAGCGCGAGCTGCAGCACGTCCTCCGGCGAATCGAGGAACGACACGCCGCAATCTGCAAAGCGGGCGATGACCTCCGGCTTGAAGATCATGTCGAGGCTGTCGACCGGCGCATCCGCCATGCGCGCCTTCACCTGGTCGATGTTGTAGGCGAAACCGTTCACCGCGTGCAGGTACGGCACCGCGTGGGCGTTGCCGGGATCGGCCGCCGCCTCGAGCGCGAGCACACGGGGATCGAGATTCTTCCAGTTGGGGAGCCTGGTGCGGTCGAGCCGCCGGTAGATCCCGGCCTTGATCTGCCGCGCGAAGTAGTCGGTGGAGGTGCTCACCACGTCATAGCCCGAGTCCCCGGCCATCATCTTGGCCTCGAGGGTCTCGTCCGAGTCGTAGGTGTCGTACTCGACGTGGATGCCGCTGGCGCGCTCGAAATCGGCGATCGTGTCCTTGCCGATGTAATCGGCCCAGTTATAGACGTGCAGCACCGCCTCCTCGGCGCCGCCGTGCGCGCCGCGCCCACAGGCGCTGAGGCCCAGGACGCCGAGCAGCGCTGCGAGCGCGGCGCGCCCGCCCGCGCGCACTACAGCTTCACCATGACGTGCCGCACCACGGTGTAATCCTCGAAGGCGTAGACCGAGAGATCCTTGCCGTAGCCGGAGCGCTTGAAGCCCCCGTGCGGCATCTCACTCACGGTGGCGAAGTGGGTGTTGATCCAGGTGGCGCCGTACTGCAGCTTCGCGGCGACCTGCATGGCGCGGCCCACGTCGCGTGTCCAAACCGAGGACGCCAGTCCGTATTCCGAGTCATTCGCCCAGCTCACCGCCTGGTTTGCATCGCTGAAGCGCGTCACCGACAGCACCGGGCCGAACACCTCGCGCTGCACGATCTCATCCTGCTGGCGGGCGCCGGCGATCACGGTCGGCTCGTAGAAGAAGCCGCCGCCGGCGCGCTTCCTGCCCCCCGTGGTGACCTCGATGTGCGGCACCGCGGCCGCCCGCGCCACCATGCCGGCAACCCGCTCGCGCTGCCGCTCGGAGATCAGCGGTCCCATTTCGACCCCCGCCTCCTGCTGCGTGCCGACGCGGATGGTGCTCACCGCGCTGGTGAGGTCCGCGACCAGGCGCTCGTAGATGCGCTCGCCGGCGTACAGCCGGCAGGCCGCGGTGCAATCCTGGCCGGCGTTGTAGAACGCAAAGGTGCGTACCCCGGCCACTACGGACTCCAGATCCGCATCGTCGAACACGATCACCGGCGCCTTGCCGCCGAGCTCGAGGTGGGTGCGTTTCAGGTTCCCCGCGGCCGCGCTCAGCACCTTCTGTCCCGTGCCGACGTCCCCGGTGAGGGACACCATGCGCACGCGCGGATGGCCGGTGATCGCCGTGCCGACCGGCTCGCCGCGCCCGCACACGATATTCACGACCCCGGGCGGCAGGATCTCCGCCAGCTGCTCACCGAGCTTCAGCGCCGTGAGCGGCGTCATCTCGGAGGGCTTGAGCACCAGGGTGTTGCCGGCAGCGATCGCCGGGGCGATCTTCCAGGCCGCCATCATCAGCGGGTAATTCCAGGGTGCGATCGAGCCGACGACTCCCACCGGGTCGCGACGGATCATGCTGGTGTGACCCGGCAGGTACTCCCCGGCCGCCAGTCCCTGGGGGATGCGGCAGGCGCCGGCGAAATACCGGAACAGATCCGCGATCCCCGGCATCTCGTCGTTGAGCATCGCGGCGAGCGGCTTGCCGGTATTGCGCGATTCGAGGCTGGCGAAAGCCCCCGCCTCGCGCTCGAGCGCATCGGCGATCCTGAGCAGGGCCGCCGCACGCTCGCGCGGCGCCGTTCCCGCCCAGCCCTCGAAGGCCGCCTCCGCCGCCGCCACCGCGGCCTCGACCTGCGCGACGCTGGCCGCGGCCACCGTGGCGAGAGGTGCGCCGCTCGCGGCATCCAGCACCGTCTCGGGAGCACCCTCGCCGCCCACCAGCCGGCCGCCGATCAACATCTGGGTCTGCATGCCTCGCTCCTCGCGGATTGCGCGCGCGGCTTGCCGCGCCATGCCGCTCCGCTATATTATTATAGCCATAATATTACCACGTCACCGGCGCTGAAAGCTCGAGGGGCCGACATGAACTCCGACGTCATCATCACCTGCGCCATCACCGGCGACGACACCAAGGTTACCAAGAGCCCGCACTGCCCGATCACCCCCGAGCAGATCGCCGCTGCGGCGGTCGAGGCCGCACGGGCGGGAGCTGCCATCGTGCACATCCACGTGCGCGAACCCGAGACCGGCGCCTTCAGCATGGCAACGCGCCACTACCGCGAGGTGGTCAAGCGCATCCGCGAGAGCAAGGTCGACGTCCTCGTCAACCTCACCTGCGGCATGGGCGGCTACATCTACGTGGGCGACCACGGCCTCACCGACACCCCGGCGCCGGGCAGCGACTTCGTCAGCCAGGAGGACCGCATGCGGCACGTCATCGACCTGTGCCAGGAGGGCCTCTACCGCCCCGACATCGCCACGCTCGACTGCGGCTCACTCAATTTCGGCGACGTCAACCGCGCCTACGTGTCGACGCCCAACTACCTGCGCAAGGGCGCGGCGATCCTGCGCGAGCTGCGCGTCAAGCCCGAACTCGAGATCTTCGACACCGGCAACCTCTGGTTCGTGAAGCAGCTCATCAAGGAAGGGCTGATCGACGCGCCGGCGCTCATCCAGCTGTGCTGCGGCATTCCGTGGGGCGTGCCGGCCGATCCCGGCCACCTGCTCGCGATGGTCAACTACCTGCCGCCCGAGTGCGTCTGGACCTCCTTCGGGGTGAGCCGCATGCAGATGCCGTGGGTGGCCCAGTCGGTGCTGCTCGGCGGCAACGTGCGTGTGGGTCTGGAGGACAACCTGTACCTGAGCCGCGGTGTCTACGCGAGCAACGCGCAGCTGGTGGAGAAGGCGCGCGGCATCATCGAGGCGATGGGCGCGCGGGTCGTGAGCGCAACGCAAGCCCGCGACCGCCTCAAACTCGGCTGAGCCGCGCGCGCGCGACATTCGCACCGTGGCCGGGGTCTCCATCTACGAAACGCCGATCCTGCCCGAGTGGATCGACTATAACGGTCACGTGCGCGATGCGTACTACGGTGTGATCGCCAGCAATGCCTGCGACGCCCTCATGGACCGTGTGGGGCTCGACGCCGCCTACCGCGCGCGCACCCACTGCACGCTCTATACCCTCGAGATGCACGTGCACTTCCTCAACGAGGTGAAGTCGACCGAGCGGGTCGCAGTCGCCGTCAGCATTCTCGGCGCCGACTCCAAGCGCCTGCACGCCGGCTTCACGCTCACGACCGCGCCGGCTGCACCCGTCGCAGCGACGGTCGAGATGATGCTGCTGCACGTGCACCAGGGCGCCCGGGCCGGTTCCGCTCCCTTTCCGTCCGAGGTGGCCGCTCGCATCGCCACCCTCGCCGCCGCCTCTCCCGCCGCCGACTTCGGCCCCGGCTCGCGCGTGCTCGCGCTGCGCCCGGCGGCGCGCGGCGCATGAGCCGCGTGGGCGTCGAGCGACTGCTCGCCCCGCGCAGCGTCGCGCTGTTCGGCGGCGATTGGGCGGACGCCGTGGCCGCCGGGAGCCGCAAGATCGGCTACGCCGGGGAGCTGTGGCGCGTACACCCTTCCCGCCCCTCGACGCCGGCGCAGCATTACTTCCGTTCGGTGGAGGAGCTCCCCGGCGCGCCCGATGCGGCATTCCTGGCCGCGCCGAACCGCGAGGTACCGGGGATCGCCGCCGCGCTCGCGGCGCGCGGCGCCGGCGGCTTCGTGTGCTTTGCCGCGGGCTTCTCCGAGACCGGTACCGCGGAAGGCCGGCGTCTCACCGAGGAGCTGCTCGAGAGCGCGGGCGAGCTGCCGTTCCTTGGGCCGAACTGCTACGGGTTCATCAACTTCTTCGACGGCGTCGCGCTCTGGCCCGATCAGGTGGTCGGCACGCGGCGCGAGCGCGGCGTGGCGCTCATCTGCCAGAGCGGCACGATCTCGCTCAATCTTCTCTTCAACGGCCGCTCGCTCCCGGTCGGTCTCATCGTCACCGTCGGCAACCAGACGCGCCTGGCCGCGGAGGATCTGATCGAGCTGCTCGCCGCCGATGAGCGGGTCAGCGCCTTCGGCCTCTACCTCGAAGGCGTCAAGGACGTCGGGCGCTTCGCGCACGCCGTGGCGGCCGCGCGCGCCGCCGGCAAGCCCGTCGCGCTGGTCAAGGCCGGGCGCACCACCGCGGCCGCGCGCACCGCACACACCCATACCGGCGCGCTCGCGGGCGCGGATGCGGCCTTCGATGCCTTCTGCCGCCAGGCGGGCATCGCCCGCTGCGACTCGCTCGGTACGCTGTGCGAGACGCTCAAGGTGTTTCACTGCGGCGGACCGCTCGGCGGCAAGCGCGTGCTCGTCATGGGGGCCTCCGGCGGCGACATGGCCATGACGGCCGACAACTCGCGCTCGCTCGGCCTCGACTTCGCGCCGCTGCCGGCCGCGAGCGCCGCGAGCCTGCGGGAGATCCTCTCGGAGCGAGTGGCGATCGCCAACCCGTTCGATTTTCAGACCTACGTCTGGTTCGACCGCCCACGGATGCGCGCGATGTTCTCCGTGGCGCAGCGCGCCGGGTACGATGCGGTCGGCTTCATGATCGACTGTCCGCCCGAGGGCCAGGCCGACGCCAGCGCCTACCTGCACGGGATCGAGGAATTCATCGCGGCGAGCCCCGGGGCGAGGAGCCGCGCGGCGGTCATCTCCTCACTCCCGGAATCGCTCCCGCCGGCGACGCGCGCGCAGTGTCTTGCGGCCGGGGTGGTGCCGCTACAGGGCCAGCGCGAAGCGCTCGAGGCACTCGACCTCGCGGGCAGCGTCGGCGATGCCTGGCGCTGCGGCGCACGCGTCGAGCTGCGCCGGCCGCGAGCGCCCGGCGACCGCAGCCGCGCGCTGTCCGAGCACGCGGCCAAGGCAGCGCTCTCGGCCTATGGCGTGCGCGTGCCGCGCTCGACCGTGGTGCGCGCGCGCGACGCCGCCACGGCCGCCGAGGCGCTCGGCTTTCCGGTGGTCATCAAGGCCACGGGTGCCGCCCTCGAACACAAGTCCGAAGTCGGCGGCGTGGTGCTCAACGTGCGCAGCACCGCCGAGGCCGCCGCCGCCGCACAGCGCCTGGCGCCGCTCTCGGAGTCGCTGCTCATCGAGGAGATGGTCGCCGACGGAGTCGCCGAGGTGCTCATCGGCGTCACGGTGGATCCCCAGTTCGGCCAGCTGCTGGTGCTCGGCGCCGGCGGCGTGCTCACCGAGCTGCTGCGCGACTCGGTGACGCTCCTGCCGCCCTTCGATGCGGCGGCCGTGGCGGCTGCGTTACAGCGGCTGCGCGTGACGAAGCTCCTCGGCGGCTTTCGCGGCCGGCCGGCCGGCGACCTGCCGGCGCTGGTGGAGACCGCGCTCGCCTGCGCCCGCTACGCGCAGGCCAATCTCGACACACTGGCGGAGCTCGACATCAATCCGGTCATCGTGCGGCCCGCGGGGTCCGGTGCGGTGGCGGTCGATGCGTTGATCCGCCTGACGGAGTAACAGCGACATGTCGGACCTCAGCAACAGCTCTTCCGGGGGCGTCTACACGAAGGTCAACGGCGCGGTGCTCGAGGTCACCCTCGATCGCCCGAAGGCGAACGCCATCGACCTCGCCGCGAGCCGGCGCCTGAACAAGGTGTTCGAGCAGTTCCGCGACGATCCGACGCTGCGCGTCGCGATTCTGACCGGGGGCGGGGAGCGCTTCTTCAGCGCCGGCTGGGACTTGAAGGGCGCGGCCGCGGGCGAGGAGTCGGACACCGACTGGGGCGCCGCCGGCTTCGGGGGCCTCAACTACCCGCGCAACCTCGACAAGCCGATCATCGCGGCCGTGAACGGCATCGCCTGCGGGGGCGGCATGGAGCTGGTGCTCGGTACCGATATCATCGTGATGGAGGAGCAGGCGAAATTCGCGCTCCCGGAGATCAACGTCGGCGTACTGGCGGATGCCGGCACCATCAAGCTGCGCCGCCGCATCCCCTACCACGTCGCGGTGGAATTCCTCATGACCGGCCGCTGGATGGACGCCCAGGAGGCCAAACACTGGGGCCTCGCCAACCACGTGGTGCCGACCGGCTCCGCCATGACGAAAGCGCGCGAGATCGCGCAGCAGCTCGCCGACGGGCCGCCGCTGCTCTTCCCCGCTATCAAACAGCTGCTACGCCACACCGAGATGATCCCGGAGCATCAGGCCTTCGAGGTGCACGATGCGCTGCACGCCGTGCAGAAGGTGATCCGCTCGGAGGACCTCAAGGAGGGCACGCGCGCCTTCTCCGAGAAGCGTAAGCCGGACTGGAAGGGACGCTAAGGCACAGGGATGTGCCCGCCGCCGCAGGTGGCGGGCCGTGGGCGAAAGCCGCGCCTTTCGCCCACGGCCGCGAGGGTGAGGACATGGATGTCCGAACCCTCGCCAGTTAATCAGCCCCCGAGCGGCCGCAGCAGCGCGCGCGAGATGATGTGGCGCTGCACCTCGCTGGTGCCGTCCCAGATGCGCTCGATGCGCGCGTCACGCCAGATGCGCTCGAGTGGCAACTCGCTCATGAGCCCCATGCCGCCGTGAATCTGCAGCGCCTCATCCGCCACCATGGCGAGCATTTCGCTCGCCTTGAGCTTCGCCATCGCCATATCCATGTCGGTGGCGCGCCTCTCGCCGAGCTTCCAGGCCGCCTCGAGCGTCAGGAGCTCCGCCGCACGCAGCTCGACCGCCATGTCGGCGAGCTTGAAAGCGACACCCTGGAACTTGCCGATCTGCTGGCCGAACTGCCGCCGGTCCGCCGCCCACTGGGTCGCGAGCGTGAGCGCGCGCTCGGCCCGACCTAAGCAGTTGGCTGCGACCTGCAGGCGGGTGGCGCCGAGCCAGGTGTTGGCCACTTCGAAACCCTGATGGACCTCCCCGAGCACCGCCGACTTCGGCACACGGCAGTCGTTGAACTCGAGGATGCTGTTGGTGTAGCCGCGGTGCGAGACGTTCTGATAGCCGCGCCGCACCGTGAAGCCAGGCGTTCCCATATCGACCAGCAACGCGGTGATCAGTTTCTTGCGGCCGCGCGGGCCGTCCTCCTCGCCGCTGGCGGCGAACAGGATCACGAAGTCCGAGTGGTCGGCGTGGCTGATGAAGTGCTTGGTTCCGTTGATGATGAAGTCGCCGCCCTGCTCGCGCGCCGTGGCCTTCATGCCGCGCAGGTCGGACCCGGCCTGCGGCTCGGTCATCGCCAGACACTCGGTGCGCTCGCCGCGCACCGCCGGCAGCAGGTAGCGCTCGCGCTGCTCGCCATTGCAGGCGAGCAGGATGTTGGAGGGGCGTGCCACGCAGCCGTACTGCAGCGCGTAGCTGGTGTAGCCGAGCTCCTTCTCATACAGTACCCAGGAGACGCCCTCGAGGCCCGCGCCACCCACTTCGGCGGGCATGTTGGCGGCGAACAGTCCCGCGGCCTGCGCGCGCTCGCGCAGCTCGCGGTGCAGCTCCGGACGCACGGCGCCGGCCTGCTCCACCTCGTTCTCGTGCGGCACCAGCTCCTCGCGCACGAACTTGCGCGTGGTGTCGACGATCAGCTGTTGCTCTTCGGTGAGACTGAAGTCCACGGTGCTCTCCTCAGGTGGTGGCCACGGCGGTGCGGCGGGCGCGGCGCGGGGCGGCCTCGGTGCCGGTGTCACCGCCCGCCCAGCCGTGCAGCAGCTCGAGCTGCAGGCGCAGCTGGGCGATCTGGCGCGCCGCCGGCCAGTCGCGCGGGCTCGCGACCACGCTCGCCGTCAGGCCGTTGATGAAAGTGACCACCGAGCGCAGCACCTGGGCGCGCACCGCGGGCGGCCAACGCGGCCACTCGCGCCAGCCACGCGCCAGGCAGCGCTCGAACATCTTGAGGTACTCGCGGTGCATCCAGGCGTTGATGCGCTTCAGGCGCCTGTCGGCCGACACCTGGCCCCAGAACGCCGCCCAGAACGCGCACTCGGTGAAGCGCGTGGCATCGACCGGCAGCGCTTCGCTGAGGAGCGTGAGCAGCTCGCCGTCGCCCGCGGCCGCGGTAAGCCGCTCCTCGATGCGACGCAGGATCAGCCGCAGCGCCGCGATGATGATCTCGTGCTTGGTATCGAAGTAATGCGCCACCATGCCGGTGGTGTAGCCAGCCTCGCGCGCGATGCGCACGATGGTCGCCTGGTCGAAGCCGTACGCGGCGACCACCCGGCAGGCGACGAGGGCGATCTCATCGCGGCGGCGCTCGTGATCGACGATCTTGGGCAAGGAAGGCTCCCCGCTGCCTCAGTGCGGCGCCTTGCGGGCGAGCCGGCCGGCCTCGCGCGGCACCGGGAGCGACGCCTGCGCCGCCTGCAGCGCGGCGAGACGCGAGCGCACCTGCGGCTCCATGGGCGCCGCTTTGCCCGCCGTCGAGTTGACGTGCAGGTAGAGCTGCTCCGCGGCCGCCACCTGTACGTCGTCGCGCCGCCGGTGCAGCGTGTGGAACAGCCGCACGCGTTTGTCGTCCACCTCGAGCACGCGGCTCGCGACGTACAGCGGCTCGAGCGCCCGCGCCTCGGCCTGGTGCGTCACGTGGGTCTCGACGGTGTAGAGCGCACGCCCGGAGCGCCGATAGGCGTCGTCAACGCCGGCGTAGCGCAGCAGCACGTCGGTGGCATCGCCGAATACCTGCAGGTAACGCGAGTCGGTCATGTGCCCGTTGTAGTCGACCCATTCGGGACGGACCTCGGTCTCGATGAGCCGCAGCAGCGCCGGCTCACCGCCCGCGGCTGCGGCCTCGAGAGCCGGACGGGCCGCGGCTGCGCCCTCCGCGTAGAGACGCTCCTCCAGTGCCCGCAGCGTCGCGCCCGCACCGAGGTTGAACTGCCGCAGCACCTGCTGGATCGCCACCAGGTAGTCGTCGCGTAGCCGCTCGAGCTCGCGGATCGAGCGCCCGGCTGCTTGGGCTTGCGTACCCTCCACCATGCGGTCGATGAGCTCTTCGGTGAGCTCGGGGGCCTCGAGCTTGGTCCACGGCCATTTGAGACACGGGCCGAACTGCTGCAGCATGTGCCGCATGCCGGGCTCGCCCCCGGCCAGGTGATAGATGAGGTTGGTGCCCATCCCGGCCCAGCGCAGCCCCGGTCCATAGATGATCGACTCGTCGAGCTCGCCGGTGGTCGCGACGCCGTCATTCACCATGTGCAGGATCTCGCGCCACAGCGCCTCCTGCAGCCGGTCGGTGAGGTGTCCGGGAATCTCGCGCCGGACTTTGAGCGCGTGCATGCCGATGTAGCGGTAGAAACGGGCGGCGGCCTCGAGGGTCTCCGGCGCCGTCGCCTTGCCGCCCACCAGCTCCACCAGCGGCAGCAGGTACACGGGGTTGAAGGGGTGGCCCACCAGCAGCCGCTCGGGATGCTCCATGTCGCGCTGCAGATCGGTCGGCATGAGGCCCGAGGTGCTGGAAGCGATCGCCACGTCGCGCGGTGCGTGGCGGCTCACCTGCGCGAGGATGCGCTGTTTGAGCTCCAGCTGCTCCGGGATGTTCTCCTGGATGAAGTCGACCGAGCGCGCCATGAGGTTCAGGTCGGTCGTGAAGGACAGCTTCCCTTTCGGGGGGAGAGGCGCGAAGGTGAGGCGCGACAGCGCTCCTTCCGCATTCTCGACCGCGCCGCGGATCCAGCCTTCCATCTCGGGCTTGACGTCGGCGGCCAGGACATCGATGCCGAAGTGCAGCGCGCGCGCCGCCCAGCCCCCGCCGATCACGCCCGTGCCGAGCAACCCCAGTGTCTTCACCTGTCTCATGATCCTAAGGCACCATCCCGCGTCACGCGGTCTTTTTAATGTCGTCGTAATAATATAATAAACCGCCGCGCGGCGCACCGCCGCGCACGCCGCGCGGAACGCACCGGTCGCGGCGGCGCGCTTGAGCCGCGGCCCGGCGGGCGCGCACAATGCGCCTCCCAAAGCGAACCCACGATCACGACAGGAGATCCCATGGGACTGCTCGACGGACTGATTGGCGGCGTCGTCGGCGCCGAGATGGCGAGCGTAGTGAACACCTTCATCCAGCAGCACGGCGGCGTGCAGGGGATCGTCGGCCAGCTCGAGAGCCAGGGCCTCGGCGCCACGGCGCGCTCATGGGTCTCCACCGGCGCGAACCAGTCGATCTCGCCCGACGAGATCAGCAAAGTATTCGGCAGCAGCCCGATCCTCGGTCAACTCGCGGCCAGGACGGGCTTGAGTCCGCAGGATCTCGCGGCGAAGCTCTCGCAGGCGCTGCCGGCCGCCATCGACAAGCTGACACCCGGCGGCACGGTGCCTGCGAAGTAAGCGCGGGACTTTGCAACACATTGTCAAAAGCACGCGGCGTACGCGCCCTGCGCTTGCCTTGCATTGCCCCGTGCCGCGGTGCAAGGTGGGACATAACCAAGCACACAGGGGATTGGCATGAAGGTCCGCGGCTGCTTGTTTGCCCTGACGCTCGCGGTGGCCGGCACCGCCGCTGCCGTGCCGTACCCGCAGCACGGCCGCTCACCCGCCGCCGCCGACCTCGGCGCGACCACTACGGTCGCCGCCGACGAGCCGATCAGCGTCACCGTTGCGCTCACGCTCGGCAACGCCGCGCAGCTCGAGCCGCTCCTCGAAGCGACCTACACGCAGGGCTCCCCGCAATATCACCAGTTCCTGACGACGCAGCAGTTCGAGGCGCGCTTCGCGCCGAGCGCGGCGTCGATTGCGGCGGTAACGCAGCACTTCCAGGCCGCAGGTCTCGCCGTGACGCGCAGCGCGACCGCGCAGTTGCACGTCAGCGGCAGCCCGGCGGCGATCGAGCGCGCCTTCGGCGTGCAACTCCATACTTACGCCGTGGCGCCCACCGCCACCGCGTCCGGCTACCGCTACCACGCGCCGCTCGCCGCGCCGCAGCTGCCCGCCTCGGTGGGCGGAGCGGTACGGGGCGTGTTCGGGCTCGACAGCCGCCCGCGTCTCTTCCCGCACGCGCACCGTGCACTGCTGCGGCCGCAGCACCAGGGGAGCGAGCCCAACACCCCGGATCCGCCGGGCGCCTGGACGGTCACCGACTTCGCCGACTGGTACGACGTCAAGCCGCTCTATCGCAGCGGCATCGACGGGCGCGGCCGCACCATCGGCATCATCAGCCTCGCAGCCTTCACCCCGAGCGACGCCCTCGGCTACTGGAGCTCGCTCGGACTCACCTTCAACCCCAACCGCATCAACATCGTGAACGTCGACGGCGGCCCGGGCGCCGTGTGTGATGACTGCGGCTCGCTCGAGACCACGCTCGACGTCGAGCAGTCGGGGGGCATCGCCCCGGGCGCACGCATGCAGGTGTACCTCGCGCCCAACACTAATCAGGCGTTCATCGACGTATTCGCCCAGGCGATCGATGACAACATCGCCGACACGCTCTCGTGCAGCTGGGGTGAGTGGGAGCTGTTCGACTCGCTCAACCCCTTCGGCAACGGCCCGGTGAGTAACCCGGTGACCGGCACGCAAACCAGCACCCTCGCCGCACTCTATGACCTGCTCGCGCAGGCGGCGCTGCAGGGCCAGAGCTTCTTCGCCGCCGCAGGCGACAACGGTGCCTACGACGAGCAGGACGAGCTGCCGCCGAACTTCACCCAGGTGCTCTCGGTCGACGATCCGGCGGCGCAGCCCTTGCTCACCACCGCCGGCGGCACCACGCTCCCGGGCGTGCAGACCTTCAGCAACCCGCCGGGCTTCAGCGTCGACGTCGCGACCGAGCAGGCCTGGACCTGGGATTACCTGATTCCGCTGTGCGAGGCTCTCGGCCTCGATCCGCTCGGATCGCTGTGCGGCATCTACCCGGTCGGCACCGGCGGCGGCGTCAGCATCTACTTCCCGCGGCCCTTCTATCAGCAGGGTGTGCCGGGCATGGTGAACACCCAGCCGCACCAGAAGCTCTTCGACGAGTCGCAGCGCCCGCCGGCGCTGATCGCCGCGCTCCCGGCCGGCTTCGCGGGCCGCAACCTCCCTGATCTGTCGGTGAATTCCGATCCCGACACCGGCTACGCGGTGTGGTACACCTCGAGCGCCAGCGGCTTCGGCGTGGAGGACTTCTGGGGCGGCACCAGTTTCGCGGCGCCGCAGCTGAACGGGGTGACGGCGCTGCTCGCGCAGGGCACGCGTCACCGGGTGGGACTCCTCAACGTGCCGCTCTACCAGCTGCTGCGCCAGGGCGGCGCAACCCAAGGCCGCAACGCCCCGCTGCGTGACATCGTGGACGGCGACAACTGGTACTTCTACGCGCACAAGGGCTATGACCAGACCACCGGTGCCGGCGTCCCCGACGTGGCGAATCTCCTCGAGGCGCTGCGGGGCCTCGAGTTCTGATGATCCGCCAGCCTGTGTGAGCGCGCGGGGCGGCGTGAGCCGCCCCGCTTGTTTTGTGGGCACGTGGTCCCCGTGAGCATCTGGTCGCGCAAGTCCGTGGCGCTGTGCATCGCCGAGAGTCAGGGCGAGCGCGGCCCGCACCTCAAGCGCACGCTCGGCTTCTGGAGCCTCACGGCCTTCGGTGTCGGCTGCACCATCGGGGCCGGCATTTTCTCGCTCACCGGCGACGTCGCCGCCCACCAGGCGGGACCAGCGGTGTCGCTAGCCTTCGTGCTCGCGAGCATCGTCTGCTTCCTGGCGGGATTGTGCTATGCGGAGTTCGCGGCGTTGGTGCCGATCTCCGGCAGCGCCTATTCCTACGCCTACGTGACGCTCGGCGAGCTCGTCGCCTGGATCATCGGCTGGAGCCTGGTGCTCGAGTGGCTGTTCTCGGCCTCGCTGGTCGCGATCAGCTGGTCGGGTTATGCGCAGGCCGCGCTGCACGATCTCGGCGTGACGTTCCCGCCACTGCTGTCGCAGGCGCCGTTCACCCTGGATGCGAAGCATCACCTGGCAGCAACCGGCAGCTGGCTGGATCTGCCGGCGGTCACCGTGGTGCTCGGCTGCACCGTCCTCCTGCTCGCTGGCACGCGCACGTCGGCGGCGGTCAACACCGCGATCGTGCTGACGAAGGTTCTCGTCCTCATCGTGCTGGTGGTCGTGGGAGCGCGCTACGTGCACCCGGCCAACTGGCGGCCATTCATCCCGCAGAACACCGGCGGTTTCGGCGAGTTCGGCTGGTCGGGCCTCGCGCGCGGTACCGGGATCCTCTTCTTCGCTTACCTCGGGTTCGACGGCGTCTCGACGCTCGCCGAGGATGCGCGCAATCCGCAGCGCACGCTCCCCTTGAGCCTGTTCGCCTCGCTACTGGTCTGCGCCGTGCTGTACGTCGCGGTGAGCCTCACCGTCACCGGACTTGCCGACTACCGCTCGCTCGGGGTCGCCGATCCGCTCTACTACGCGCTCTCCGCGGCGCGCGTGCCGCTCGGTCCGGTGAAGGCGCTGGTGAGCGTGGTGGCCATCGTGGGTCTGGTGTCCGTGGTACTGGCCTGCATCGTCGGCCAGGTGCGGATCTTCTACTCCATGGCGCGCGACGGCCTCCTGCCGCCGGCACTCGGCCGCGTGAGCGGCGCGCACGGCACGCCGGTCGTCGCGACCCTCGCCACGGGCGCCGTGGCGGCGCTGATCGCCGGCGTCGTGCCGCTCACGGCGCTCGGCGAGCTGATCTCGCTCGGGACGCTGCTGGCCTTTGCCATGGTATGCGTCGGCGTGCTGGTGCTGCGGCGAATCGACCCGGTGGCGCGGCGTCCGTTTCGCACGCCATGGGTGCCGCTGGTGCCTTTGCTCGGGGTGGCGAGCTGCTGCCTCCTGATGCTGAC
>Ga0210394_10002151_pt1 | contig 28022 bp, 22 predicted proteins | sample IncBWC12MmetaG_FD_160121 | JGI IMG/M metagenome (GOLD analysis project Ga0210394, IMG submission 160121) | Forest soil microbial communities from Barre Woods Harvard Forest LTER site, Petersham, Massachusetts, United States - Inc-BW-C-12-M | ecosystem: Environmental > Terrestrial > Soil >...
CGAATATCGTCTTGGCCGCCGGGCTCGCCGTGCTCGCCGGTGCGACCGGGCCCATCGGGCTGTTTGCGGCCTGGACCGTTCTCGGCATCGGCATGTCGCTTGGACTTTACGACGCCGGATTTGCCGCGCTGACCGCGCTCTACGGCCACAATGCCCGCGGCCCCATTACCGGCATCACCCTGTTCGCCGGCTTCGCCTCGACCGTGAGCTGGCCGCTGTCCACGGTGCTCAATGACACGCTGGGCTGGCGCGAGACTTTGCTGGTCTGGGCAGCCCTCAATCTCGTCATCGGGTTGCCGCTGAATTTGTCGTTGCCGGTCCCGACGCGGCAGGCGCCCCATCCCGATAGCGCCGGGCCTTCGGTCGGCTGGCGACCGTACAAGGAGATGTTCCTCCTCGCATTTGTCTTCGCCGCCGTCTGGTTCGTCACCGGGTCGATGGCGGCGCACCTGCCGCGGCTTCTGGAACGCGCCGGCGTCAGTCCGGTGCAGGCGATCGCCGCTTCCGCCCTGGTCGGCCCGGCGCAGGTCGCCGCGCGGCTGGTTGAATTTGTGGTTCTGCGCCGGTCCCACCCGCTCGTTTCGGCGCGTATCGCCGCATTGCTGCATCCGATCGGCGCGGCGATCTTCGCCGTCATCGGCGCCCCGGCGGCGGTGGCGTTCGCCCTTTTCTACGGCGCCGGCAACGGCCTTCTGACCATCGCGCGCGGTACGGTGCCGCTCGCCGTCTTCGGCCCGTACGGCTACGGCGAGCGCACCGGCCTCCTCGGCGCGCCGGCGAGGGCGGCGCAGGCCCTTGCCCCGCTGCTGTTCGGGCTCCTGCTCGACGCGATGGGCGCGTCGGTCATCATCGTTTCGGTGGCGCTCTGCCTTGCTTCGTTCGTGGCGTTGCTTTGCCTTGGTACGTCACGGCGGCAATAGCGGCGCTACGGCGGCGTCGAATCGGCGCCGCCGAGCGGACGTTGCATCAGCACCGCGTCGCGCCAGCGGCCATGCTTGAAGCCGACGGATTGCAGCGTGCCGATGTGGCGAAAGCCGACGGCCGCGTGCAATCCAATCGATCCTGCATTCGCCGAGTCGCCGATCACCGCTATCATTTGCCGGAAACCGCGCTGCTCCGCCTCGGCGATGAGGCGCGCCATGAGCAGTCGGCCGATTCCGGCGCGGTGGAATTGCGGATCGACATAGATCGTATCCTCGACGCTCCAGCGGTACGCCGGGCGCGCGTGATACGGGCCGGCATAGGCGTAGCCCGCCACGGCGCCCGCCCGCTCGGCAACGAGATAGGGATAGCCGTTCGCCATGAGCGCGTTCTGCCGGCGCGCCATCTCGGCTTCCTCCGGCGCCGCGATTTCGAACGTCGCGGCGCCGTGCTCGACGGCGTCGGCGTAGATGCGGGTAATGCCCGTGATGTCGCCCGGTCCGGCCGGCCGAATGTTGGCATCGTTCATCGCCGCGAGCCCCGACAAAAGAAAACGCCCCGGACGAATCCGGGGCGTTGCCTTGTCCTTCGCCTGCTGCTCAGCGGCGGTCGCCCATGAGCCGCAGCAGCATCAGGAAGAGGTTGATGAAGTCGAGATAGAGTCGCAACGCACCCATCACCGCCTTGCGGCCGGCAACGGTGCCGTCATCCTGCACGTCGTACATCTCCTTGATCTGCTGGGTGTCCCAGGCGGTGAGACCGGCGAAGATGAGAACGCCGATCACGGAGATGGCGAAGCTCAGGCCCGGGCTCTGCAGCCACCATTGCACGAGCATCGCGAGAATGAGGCCGAACAGACCCATGATCAGGAACGAGCCGATCGGCGAAAGATCGCGCTGCGTGCTGTAACCGTAAAGACTCAACGCGCCGAACGACGCCGCCGAGATGAAGAACACCCGCGTGATCGAGACGCCGGTGTAGGTCAGGAACACCGACGCCAGCATCAGCCCGAGCAGGCCGGCATAGACCATGAACAGCCCGAGCGCGGTGCCCGCCTGCAGCCGATTGATGCGGAAGCTGAGAAAGAAAACCAGGCCGAGCGTACCGAGGAACAGGATCAGCGTGAGCGGGCCGCTGAAGATCGCCTGCCCGAAGGCGGTCAATCCGCCGATCCGGTTGCCGGCGACCTGGATCGCGTCGCCGCCAGCCGCCTGATAGGTCAACCACGCCACAACGCCGGTCAGCGCCACGCCGGCCGCCATGTAGTTGTAGACGCGGAGCATGTAGGCGCGCAGACCAGCGTCGATCGCTACCTGGTCCGCGCGATAGCCGGTCCGCGCGGACGCGATATTCCGGTTCAGATCCGACATGGGAGAACCCCTGAGTTATCCCGGCATCCGCCGGGTTTTGCGTTCGGGAACCGAACGTAAGTCTGCAGCGAATCTAATGCGAAAGGCGCAAATGCGCCAGATGGCCAAAGTGCGATATTTGTAACCGGTTACCGATTGTTCATGTTCGCCGGCGCCCTCGGCGCAGCCGCGGCGTTACAGATTCCGCAGCACCGTGGCGGGCTTATACCCCAAGGCCGCGAATGTCCCGGCAAGGCCCAGCGCGACCGTGACCAGGAGCGCGGCGAGCGCAGCGCCGACCGCCTGGGCGGCAATCCACACGAACGGAAATTCCATCACCCGGGTGACGACGAGCGCGGCGGCGAGCGAGCCGGCGGCGACGCCGAACACCACGGTGGCGAGACCGATGAGAACATATTCCAGCGCATACGCGGCCAGAAGGCGCATGCGGGTCGCTCCCAGAGTCTTGAGGATCACGGCGTCGTAGACACGGAAACGCTGGCCGGCGGCAAGCGCGCCGCCGAGCACCAGGGCGGCGGCGATGAGCGTGATCGAGCTCGCCGCGCGCAGCGCCAGGACGAGATTGCCGACGATATGGTCGACGGCATCGAGCGCATCCTTCACGCGCACGGCGGAGACCGTAGGGAAGGCGTCGGCCGTCGCCTTGACCAGCGTTGTTTCCTCCTGCGTCGTGCCGCCATCGGCAAAGGTCAAGGTCGCGATATCGGTATGCGGCGCTGCGCCGAAGGTGCCGGGCGAGAACACCAGGACGAAATTGATGCCGAGACTCTGCCACTCGACCGCCCGCAAATTGGCGATGCGGGCGGTGACGTTGCGGCCGAGGACGTTGACGGTGACGCTGTCACCGAGCTTGAGATCGAGGTCCCTCGCCGCCCGTTCCTCGAACGAGACCAGCGGTGGGCCGGCGTAGTCGGGCGCCCACCATTGGCCGGCGACGAGGCGCGAGCCCTGCGGGAGAGCGCTGGAATAGGTGATGCCGCGGTCGCCGCGCAGCACCCAGGCCGACCCCTCCGCCGGCTTGAGATCCTCGGCCTTGACGCCGTTCGCCGCGACGATGCGGCCGCGCAGCATCGGCGCACGCTCGAGCGTGGAACGTGGCGCATATTGGCGCACGAGGCCGTCGAAGCGGTCGGCGTCGGGCGACGGGATGTCGAGGAAGAAGAACGACGGTGCCCGCTCCGGCAGCGCCGCCGCGAACTGGCGATGCAGATTGCCGTCGAGCTCGATCACGGTCACCAGCAAGGAAAGGCCAAGCCCCAGCGAGAGCACAACGCTTGGCGTCAACGCGCCCGGCCGGGAAATGTTGGCGATGGCAAGCCGCAGGACCGTCGAGCGCGGGCGTGGCAACCGGCGGGCGAGCCCCATCGTGAGCATCGCCACCAGTCGCAGCGCCAGGAAGATGATCGCCGCCGAGGCAACGAAGATCGCGGCGAGGCGGCGGTCATAGGCGCACCAGACCGCGAGTGACGCGAGAATAGCGGCGATCAGCACCGTCGCCATCACGTAGCGACGCCGCGGCCAGCGGCGCTCGGCAGCGACCTGATCGCGAAACAGCATGGACACCGAGATGTCATGCGCCCGTCCGAGCGGCCACATGGCAAAGGCGAGCGCTGTCAGGAGCCCATAGGCGATCGCCAGAGCAAGCTGCGGCGGATAGACCGACGGCGTAATCGGCAGCGACAGAATACCGCCGAACGCCGAGGCGATGACGAACGGCAGCGCGGCACCGAGCGCGGCGCCGATGACGGTCGCAAACAGCGCGACCAGCGCAATCTGCGAACAATAAACGGCGAAAACGCCGCCGCCGGTCGCGCCCAGCGCCTTCATGGTCGCGATCGCGTCATGCTTGCGGGCGAGATGGCTCGCAACCGCATTGGCGACGCCGACGCCGCCGACGAGAAGCGCTGTAAGCGCGACCAATGTCAGAAACTGGCTGAAGCGCTCGACATTGCGCTCGAGTTGCGGCGAGGCTTTGCTCCGCGTGCGAATGTCCCATCCGGCGTTGGGGAACGCCGTCTGCGCCTGTTTTTCGATCGCTGTCACGGCCGCATCGCCGGCGCCGACCGCGGGCAGGCGCAGCCGATATTGCCAGCGCACCAAGCTGCCGGGCTGCAGCAACCCGCTTGCGCGCAGCGCCGCCGCGCTGATGAGGACGCGCGGCCCGAAGCTGATCCCGCCGGCGAGCTTGTCCGGCTCGCCGGTGAGCGTCGCGCGCAGCTCCACCACGGCATTGCCGATGCCGATCCGATCGCCGGCCTTGAGATCAAACCGGGCAAGCAGCGCCGGATCGATGGCGGCGCCGAACGCGTCGCCCTGTTGTGCGAACAGCGCCTGGAGCGGCATGTCGGGATTGGTGGCGATTGCTCCGGCCAGCGGATAAGCGGCATCGACCGCCTTGACCTCGACAAGGGTGCTGCGCCCGTCGCTGGTGCGCGCCATCGTCGGCAGGGTGGCGATAACGGAAACCGTGCCCTGCGCAGCGAGGAAAGCGCGCTCCTGATCGTTCGCTTCGCGTTGGACCAGGGAAAAGGCAAGGTCGCCGCCGAGGATCAAGCTGCCCGAACGGGCGAGACCATCGGCGAGGCTCTGCGCCACCGAACCGACGCCGGCGATGGTCATGACGCCGAGCGCAATGCAGGCAACAAACACGCCGAAGCCGCGCAATCCACCGCGCAGCTCGCGCCAGGCAAAACGCAGCGCAAGAAATGGGCTTGGCTTCGCGGCCGGCGCCAGCATCAGACGGCAGCCTTCGGCATGACGCGCTTCAGCACGAAGTGCGCCGGCGCGAACGCAAGCAGCGGCAATCCGATCAGCTGCGCCATGAGCCAAATAGGAGGCGGCACCCAGCTCTGCGCGGCATCGTCGGTCATGCCCCACACGTAGTTGATGTTGACCGGCGTCAACCCCGCATTCGGCGTCGGTGCCGGCATCAAAAAGAAACAGACCAGCAGCAGCGCCCAAGCAAGCCCAGTCCACGACCAAAAAGCGCGCCGGTCATATCCGATCCGCCAGACCAGATAAATCAAGAGGAATGGCAGCCAGCCGTGAAACAGCGACAACAGACGCAAGAACAGCGGGTGGCTTTCGTCGAACATGTAATCGGCCATGCCGGTCAGCGACGTGCCCAGCGCATGCGCGATAAAATCGGCCACCCACAGCGCCTGCGGCACCAGGATGCCGACCGCGCACATCGAGATCAGCAGCGCGTTCTCAGGCCAGATCGCAACAAGCGTGAGGATCAGCGCGACGTCGCAGAAATAGAGGAAGTTCGTCGGCCCGTAATAGTACCAATAGACCGGAATGAGCACCGCCATGTAGGCGGTGAAAGCGACCTTGAGGCCGAGCGGCACGCGCGAAGTCGCGGTCATGCTGTTTCCGCGGCGCTCGCACGGCTTTCGATGCGGCCGGAGTGCATGTGCAGCACGCGATCGCAGCGCGCCGCGAGCGCCATGTCGTGGGTGACGAGCACCAGCGTCGTGCGGCGCTGGCGATGGCCACGGAACAACAGCTCGATGACCTCACTCCCGGTCGCCTCATCGAGATTGCCGGTCGGCTCGTCAGCGACAAGGAGGGCGGGATCGGGAGCAAGCGCGCGGGCGAGCGCGACGCGCTGCTGCTCGCCGCCGGACAATTCGGCCGGGTAATGATCGAGGCGGTCGGCAAGTCCGACCGCGGACAATTCGCTCGCCGCGCGGGCGAACGCGTCGCGCGCGCCGGCAAGCTCGAGCGGCACGGCGACGTTCTCCAGCGCCGTCATCGTCGGAATCAAGTGGAAGCCCTGGAAGACAATGCCTATGTTCTTGCCGCGGAAGCGCGCGAGTCCATCTTCATCGAGTTTGTGCAAATCCTCTCCGGCGACGACGACCGAGCCGCTGTCGGGCCGCTCCAGGCCGGTCATCACCATGAGCAATGTCGATTTGCCTGAACCGGACGGTCCGAGGAGGCCGACGGCTTGGCCGTGTCCTATATTCAGGTCGACGTCCCTGAGGATATGAACGCGGGTCGCGCCACGGCCGAGCGACAGGTTGATGCCGCGCAGCGCTACGGCGGCGCCGGCGAAAGGAAGCCCCGAAATGTCCTGCATAGTCCCGACCGACCCGCGCCTCTCGCCGCTCGACTATGCCCGATCATATGGGGGGCGGCGAGTTGTGCGCCAAATCCTGCGCTGGGTGGTCGCCGCGGCGGTTTGTAGCGCCGCGCTTATGGCGATAAGCGGCGTTCCGGCCACCGCCGGCGGAAAAACGCTCAAGATCGTGGCGCTCGGCGACTCGATCACGGCGGGGCTCGGCCTGCCCGAGAAGGATGGCTTCGTCGCTCGCCTGCAAGCGGCGCTGGCACGCCAAGGTATCGCGGTCGAGGTCGCCAATGCCGGCGTCTCCGGCGACACCGCCTCGGACGGGCTCACCCGGCTCGACTGGTCGGTGCCGGATGACACCGACGCAGTCGTCCTCGAGCTCGGCGCCAACGACATGCTGCGCGGTATCAAGCCCGAGGTGACGCGTTCGGCCCTCGAGGCCATTCTGCGCCGCCTGAGCGAGCGCCATATCACCGTTCTTCTCTGCGGAATGCGCGCCGCGCCGAATCTCGGTCCGGACTACGACCACGCCTTCGCGCGCATCTACCCGGAGCTCGCCGCCAAATACGGCGCGCTCCTCTATCCATTCTTCCTCGAGGGCGTTGCCAGCGATCTTGCGCTCAATCAACCCGACGGGCTGCACCCCAACGCGGCCGGGGTGGATGCCATCGTCGCCCGGATTTTGCCGAAAGTAGAGGAGCTCATCGCGCGGATTCGCGCGCAGCAACCGTCGTGAGGGTTGCGCGCGGCGCGCGATCCCCGCATGCTGCGGCCGCTGCGAATCGCCAGTGCGACGAGCCGCAGGTTGTCATGCCCCGCCTGTTCACCGGTCTTGAGATACCGCCCCGTGTCGCCCAGTCGCTGGCCATGATGCGCGGCGGTTTGCCGGGAGCACGCTGGATCGATCCGGAAAACTATCACCTCACGCTGCGCTTCATCGGCGACATCGATGATGCTTTGGCGCGCGACATCGCCGGCCTGCTCGGCCGCGTGCAGCGGTCGGGCTTCGAGTTGCGCCTCGACGGGCTTTCATCCTTCGGCGGCCGCAAACCCCGGGCGCTGGTCGCCGCGGCAGCGGCCACTCCAGCTCTGATAGAGCTGCAGGCGGAGCATGAAAGGCTGCTGCAGCGGCTCGGGCTCGAGCCCGAAGGACGCAAATATACGCCGCACGTCACGCTGGCGCGGCTGCGCGATTCATCAAGCCGCCAGGTTGCCGACTATCTTGCCGCGCGCGGTCACTACCGCTCCGCGGCGTTCGCGGTTTCGCGCTTTGTGCTGTTCTCCTCACGCGCGTCGGTCGGCGGCGGCCCCTATGTGGTCGAGGAGGCGTATCCGCTCGCCACCGCGGAGCCCAGGCGGGCGCAAGCGCACCCTCCCCTGTAGCGTGGTGAAGCGGTTACGCTCGCAGCATGCGCGACTGCAGATCGAGCATTGCGGTGGCAAAGCCGTGACTGTCAGCCATCAGTTCGCGCATCAGCGACAACGGCGTCGGGCGCGAGGACTCGACCTCGCCGACCACGCTGCCGAAGTCGAATGATAATTCGGCATCGAATTTGCGCGCCAGCTGCTGCATGCGCAGATTGTCGGCGAGGCAGGCCATGTGCAGCAGGCGAAAACCGCGGTTGCGGGCGGTGAGCAAAGTCTGGCGGAGCAAGGCCGAGCCGACGCCGTGACTCTGCCAGGCTTTCTCCACGCTGATCGCGGCCTCCGCCTGGCGCGGGAACGGCGCACCCAGCGGCCGCAACTCCGCCGCCCCGCGAATGACGCCCTTGATGAAGAAGGCATGCACCACGGCATCGAGCGACAGCGACAACTCTATATAGCGGCCGATGAAATCATCGGAGACGCCGCCGCCGAACCGGTTATGCCGGCTCGTCGAATCAAGGCGCAGCACATGGTCGCGATATTTAGCGGCTTCACCGATCCACAATTTGCGGATCACGCCGTCTTCGGGAAGGACGTCCTGCATTCCACGGGTCTCCTGACATTGCCGTCAAAAAAGACCTCCTGGTCGCCTCCTCCGCCGAACAGCAGTGACGAGCGTCTTCGCGCGCGCGTCACGAATCAAATTATCATGTCGTGAGCCGCGGAAATTTGACAATCCGAAGCATTGAGCAACATGCCCGCATTCCGTATACGCATGGCTCACAGAGGCTTGCGACCGCTTGGCGACGGCACGATCCCGGCCTGTCGATAATGTCGCCAAGTTTCTGCCGTTTCCCGCCGTGTTTCATCCACAACGGTTAATTTGAAATGCCGAGCTCGATCACAGCGCGATATGCGGCGGGCGTAGCCGCCGGCCGGGTGGAGCGCGATGTCGCGCAGGTCGCCATCGTCGAGCGGCTGACGCGACTCGAAGCGCGCATCGCGCAATATCGCCTGGCGCGCAAATCGTCCTCGCTCGGTTGGCTGTTCGGCAACCGCGAGAGCAAAGAGGAGCGAATCAAAGGCCTCTACGTCTACGGCGACGTTGGCCGCGGCAAGACGATGCTGATGGATCTTTTCTTCGAGGCGAGCCCGGTGGTGCGCAAACGCCGCGCGCATTTTCACGAATTCATGCTCGACGTGCACGAGCGCATTCACGCCTACCGGCAGACTATGAAGCTCGGCGAGCACGCCGGCGAGGATCCGATCCGGCTCACCGCCGCGCAGCTGGCGGAAGAGGCCTGGCTCCTCTGTTTCGATGAATTTCACGTCACCGACATTGCCGACGCCATGATCCTCGGGCGGCTATTCGCGGAATTGTTCGAGCGCGGCGTCGTGCTGGTGGCCACCTCGAACGTGCCGCCGGACGATCTCTACAAGGACGGATTGAACCGCGCCCTGTTCGTGCCGTTCATCGACATGCTGGAAGCGCACCTGGACGTCGTGCGGCTCGATGCGCGCACCGATTTCCGGCTGGAGAAGCTCGCCGGCATGCCGGTCTGGTACGTCCCAGCCGACGCTGCCGCCGACTTGGCGCTCGACGACGCCTGGCGGCGGCTCGCGGGCAGCCATGAGGGAGAGGTGCAGGAGCTTCCGCTCAAGGGCCGCAGCATCCATGTCCCGCGCGCGGCCATGGGCGTCGCCCGCTTCGGCTTCCACGACCTCTGCGAGCAACCGCTTGCCGCGGCCGACTATCTGCGCCTCGCGCACGAATACCACACGGTCATCCTCGATCGCGTTCCGGTCATGACGTTCGACACCCGCAACGCCGCCAAGCGCTTCATCATCCTCGTCGACACGCTCTACGACATGAATGTCAAGCTCATCGGCTCGGCGGCGGCAGAACCCGATGCGCTCTATCAGGGGGAGGAAGGCTTCGAGGCGCAGGAATTCAAACGCACCGCCTCGCGCCTCATCGAGATGCACTCGCAGGCCTATCTCGCCCGCCCGCACGGCGCCGCGCATGCGCAGATCTCCGGCTCGTCCGCCGGCATCGTCGAGACCTGAGCGCCAGGCCGCGTCGGCGAGGCGGCTCGTCATGCGCTGTCTTGCGGCGGGCGGAGAGCCGCTTCGCCCCGCGCTTTGAATATGCATAGCGCCCGAGCAGTTCAGCAAACCGCCGGCAGGCGCGGGCGGCTTGAATGCGCGTCGCAAAGGGGTTAATGACCGCGGCAGCCGGGGCGTCTCTACCAATCAAGGATTTCGTCGGATGGCGCGAAGCAAGATTGCGTTGATCGGCGCCGGCCAGATCGGTGGTACGCTGGCGCACCTGGTCGGCCTCAAGGAGCTCGGCGACGTCGTCCTCTTCGACATCATGGAAGGCGTGCCGCAAGGCAAGTCGCTCGACCTCGTGCAGTCCTCGCCGGTCGAAGGCTTCGATGCCCGTTTCACCGGCACCAATTCCTACGAGAGCATCGAGGGCGCAGCGGTGTGCATCATCACCGCCGGCGTGCCGCGGAAGCCTGGCATGAGCCGCGACGATCTCCTTGGCATCAACCTCAAGGTCATGGAACAGGTCGGCGCCGGCATCAAGAAATACGCGCCGAACGCGTTCATCATCTGCATCACCAACCCGCTCGACGCCATGGTCTGGGCGCTGCAGAAATGCTGCGGGCTGCCGAAGCAGATGGTCGTCGGCATGGCCGGCGTGCTGGACTCGGCGCGCTTTCGCTATTTCCTCGCCGACGAATTCAATGTCTCGGTCGAGGACGTTACCGCCTTCGTGCTCGGCGGCCATGGCGACAGCATGGTGCCGCTGGTGCGCTATTCGGCGGTTGCCGGCATTCCGCTTCCCGACCTGATCAAGATGGGCTGGACCACGGCGGCGCGGCTCGATGCCATTGTCGAGCGCACCCGCAATGGCGGCGGCGAGATCGTGAGCCTGCTCAAGACCGGCTCGGCGTTTTATGCGCCGGCTGCGTCGGCGATCGCCATGGCGGAAAGCTATCTGCGCGACAAGAAACGCGTGCTGCCGGCGGCGGCCTGGCTCAACGGCGAGTACGGCGTGAAGGACCTTTATGTCGGCGTGCCCGTCGTCATCGGCAGCAAGGGGGTTGAGCGCATCGTCGAGATCGAGCTCAACGGCGTGGAGCGCGGCATGTTCGACAAGTCGGCACAAGCCGTGGAGACACTGGTTGAGGCTTGCAAGAAGATCGCCCCCGATCTCGGCAAGTAATGGTTCCGCTGGTTTTTCCTTCTCGTTTCCCGGGCGTCGCGCCCAAGCCGCCTGAGCAGACCGCATGAACATCCACGAATACCAGGCCAAGGCCGTGTTGCGCGAATTCGGGGTGCCGGTACCGCGCGGCATTCCGGCGCTCAGCGTCGAGGAGGCGGTGAAGGCCGCCAACGACCTCGGCGGGCCGGTCTGGGTGGTGAAGGCGCAGATCCACGCCGGCGGACGCGGCAAGGCCGGCGGCGTGAAAGTGGTCAAATCCGTCGCCGACGTGAAGCGCGAGGCGGAGCGCCTCCTCGGCTCGACGCTGGTTACCCACCAGACCGGGCCGCACGGCAAGGACGTGCATCGCCTCTACATCGAGGAAGGCTCGGCGATCGAGCGCGAGTATTATCTCTCGGCGCTGGTCGATCGCGCCGCCTCGCGCGTCGCCTTCGTCGCCTCGACCGAAGGCGGCATGGAGATCGAAGAAGTCGCGCGCACGCGGCCGGAAAAAATCCTCTCGTTCTCGGTCGACCCCGCGACCGGCTTCATGGCCCATCACGCCCATCAGGTCGCGCGCGCGCTCGGATTTGGCCGCGAAATCGCCAAGCAGGCCGAGAGCATGCTGCCGAAGCTCTATCAGGCCTTCCTCGCCAAGGACATGAGCCTCCTCGAGATCAATCCGCTCGTGGTCACCAAATCCGGCGAGCTTGTTTGCCTCGATGCCAAGATGGGTTTCGACGACAGCGCGCTCTATCGCCACCCGGACATCGTGGCGCTGCGCGATCTCAGCGAAGAGGACGCCAAGGAGATCGAGGCCTCGCGCTACGACCTCAACTATGTCGCGCTCGACGGCACCATCGGCTGCATGGTCAACGGCGCCGGCCTCGCCATGGCGACGATGGACATCATCAAGCTCTACGGCGAGACCCCGGCGAACTTTCTCGACGTCGGCGGCGGCGCCAGCAAGGACAAGGTGACTGCCGCGTTCAAGATCATCACCTCCGACCCGCACGTGAAGGGAATCCTGATCAACATCTTCGGCGGCATCATGCGTTGCGACGTCATCGCCGAAGGGGTGGTCGCGGCGGTGAAGGAGGTCGGCCTGCGGGTGCCGCTCGTGGTGCGGCTCGAAGGCACCAACGTCGCGCTCGGCAAGGAGATCATCAACAAATCGGGCCTCAACGTCATTCCCGCCGACGACCTCGACGACGCCGCGCAGAAGATCGTCAAGGCGGTGAAGGGGACGGCGTGATGCCCATTCTCGTCGACAAGAACACCAAGGTGATCTGCCAGGGCTTCACCGGCAAGAACGGCAGCTTTCATTCCGAGCAGGCGATCGCCTACGGCACCAAGATGGTCGGCGGCACCTCGCCCGGCAAAGGCGGCACCACGCATCTGAACTTGCCGGTGTTCGAGACGGTCGCCGAAGCGCGGCAAAAGACCGGCTGCGACGCGAGCGTGATCTACGTGCCGCCGGCCGGCGCCGCCGACGCGATCTGCGAAGCGATCGACGCCGAGATCCCGCTCATCGTCTGCATCACCGAGGGCATTCCCGTGCTCGACATGGTGAAGGTCAAGCGCGCGCTTTGCGGCTCGAAATCGCGGCTGATCGGCCCGAACTGCCCGGGCGTGATGACCGCCGGCGAATGCAAGATCGGCATCATGCCGGGCAGCATTTTCAAGCGCGGCAAGGTCGGCATCGTCTCGCGTTCCGGCACGCTCACCTATGAGGCGGTATTCCAGACGACACAGGAGGGCCTCGGCCAGACCACCGCGGTCGGCGTCGGCGGCGACCCGGTGAAGGGCTTGGAGTTCGTCGACGTGCTGGAAATGTTCCTCGCCGACAAGGCGACCGAGGCGATCGTCATGATCGGCGAGATCGGCGGCGCATCGGAAGAGGACGCGGCGCAATTCCTCAAGGACGAAGCCAAGCGCGGCCGCAAGAAGCCGACGGTCGGCTTCATTGCCGGGCGGACGGCGCCGCCGGGCCGGCGCATGGGGCATGCCGGCGCGATCATTGCCGGCGGCAAGGGTGGAGCGGAATCGAAGATCGCCGCCATGGAATCAGCCGGCATCAAGGTTTCCCCGTCGCCGGCTCGGCTCGGCAAGACGCTGGCCGAAACACTGAAATCATAATTCACTTCTTGCGTCTTTCGGCTGCCGCATCCGGCTATTAAATAGGGTACAATAGAGATTGCCCCGCGCCGGGCGGGCTGATTCGTCGTTTTCCGTACTCGTCGGGCTTTCTGTCGGTTCAAAACCCCTCGCTCGGGATTCGCCATGTCTCGCCAGGACGCGAACGCCGCCTTTGCCCTCACCTCGTTCCTCTACGGGAGCAATGCCCCCTACATCGAGGAGCTTTACGCGCGCTACGAGGCCGATCCGAAGGCGGTCGATGCCGAGTGGCGCTCGTTCTTCCAGAGCCTCAAAGACGATGCGCGGGATGTCGCCGAGAACGCGCGCGGCCCTTCCTGGCAGCGGCCCGGTTGGCCGCCGACCGAGCGCAACGAATTCGTCGCGGCGCTCGACGGCGACTGGGCCGAAATCGGCAAGGCGCTGGGCGGAAAGGTGAAGGCGCAGGCGCAAACCAAGGGCGTCGAGCTAGCCACCACCGAAATCGAACGCGCCACCCGCGATTCGATCCGTGCGCTGATGCTGATCCGCGCCTATCGCGCCCGCGGACACTTCCACGCCAATCTCGATCCGCTCGGGCTTCAACCGCCGCAGAACCAGGAGGAGCTTGACCCGAAGAGCTACGGCTTCAACGAAGCCGATTTCGACCGGCCGATCTTTCTCGACAACGTCCTCGGGCTTGAATTCGGCACGTTGCGGCAGATCATCGGCATTCTCCAGCGCACCTACTGCCAGACGCTCGGCGTGGAGTTTTTGCACATCTCCGACGGCGCACAAAAGGGCTGGATCCAGGAGCGCATCGAGGGTCCCGACAAGGAGATCACCTTCACCCGCGAGGGCAAGCGCGCCATCCTCAACAAGCTGGTCGAAGCCGAAGGCTTCGAGAAATTCTGCGACCTGAAATTCACCGGCACCAAGCGCTTCGGCCTCGACGGCGCCGAATCGATGATCCCGGCGCTGGAGCAGATCATCAAGCGCGGCGGCGCGCTTGGCGTGCGCGAGATCGTGATCGGCATGGCGCACCGCGGCCGGCTCAACGTGCTGTCGCAGGTCATGGCCAAGCCGCATCGCGCCATCTTCCACGAGTTCAAGGGCGGATCATCGACGCCGAACGAGATCGAGGGCTCGGGCGACGTGAAGTATCACCTCGGCGCCTCCTCGGACCGCGAGTTCGACGACAACAAGGTGCACCTCTCGCTCACCGCCAATCCGTCGCATCTCGAGATCGTCGATCCGGTCGTGCTCGGCAAAGTGCGCGCCAAGCAGGACCAGCGCGGCGCCACGCGGGACGACCGCACCATGGTGATGCCGCTGCTCATCCATGGCGACGCGTCGTTCGCCGGCCAGGGCGTGATCGCGGAATCTTTCGGGCTTTCCGGATTGCGCGGCCACCGCACCGGCGGCTCGCTGCATTTCATCGTCAACAACCAAGTCGGCTTCACCACCGACCCGCGCTACTCGCGCTCTTCGCCCTACCCGTCCGACGTCGCCAAGATGATCGAGGCGCCGATCTTTCACGTCAACGGCGACGACCCGGAAGCGGTGGTTTTCGCCGCCAAGGTCGCAACCGAGTTCCGGCAGAAATTCCAGAAGCCGGTGGTCATCGACATGTTCTGCTATCGCCGTCACGGCCACAACGAGGGCGACGAGCCCTCGTTCACCCAGCCGCTGATGTACAAGGCGATCGCCGCGCATCCGGGCACGCTCGAGATTTACGGCAAGAAGCTCGTCGGCGAGGGCGTCGTCACCGACGGCGAGGTCGAGAAGATGAAGGCGGATTGGCGCAACCGCCTCGATGCCGAGCTCGAGGCCGCCCAGAGCTACCGTGCCAACAAGGCCGATTGGCTCGACGGGCGCTGGGCCGGCTTCAAGACCGGCGGCGACGGCGAGGATCCGCGCCGCGGCCAGACCGGCGTTCAGATCGCCGCGCTCAAGGATATCGGCAAGAAGATCACCACGCTGCCGCCGGACTTCCACCTCCATCGCACGCTCAACCGATTCCTGGACAACCGGCGCAAGGCGATCGAGACCGGTACCAACATCGACTGGGCGACCGGCGAGGCGCTGGCCTTCTCCTCGCTGCTGCTCGAAGGCCACCGTGTGCGGCTCTCCGGCCAGGACAGCGAGCGCGGCACCTTCTCGCAGCGCCATGCCGTGCTGATCGACCAGGAGAACGAGCGGCGCTACACCCCGTTCAATCACTTGGGCGACGGCCAGGCGCGGTTCGAGGTCATCAACTCGATGCTGTCGGAAGAAGCCGTGCTCGGCTTCGAGTACGGCTACTCGCTCGCCGAGCCGAACGCGCTCACTCTTTGGGAAGCGCAATTCGGCGATTTCGCCAACGGCGCGCAAGTGCTGTTCGATCAGTTCATCTCCTCCGGCGAGCGCAAATGGCTGCGTATGTCCGGCCTCGTCTGCCTGCTGCCGCACGGCTACGAAGGACAGGGACCCGAGCATTCCTCCGCCCGGCTCGAGCGCTTCCTGCAGATGTGCGCCGAGGACAACATGCAGGTCGCCAACTGCACGACGCCGGCGAATTATTTTCACATCCTGCGCCGCCAGCTCAACCGCGACTTCCGCAAGCCGCTCATCCTGATGACGCCGAAATCGCTGCTGCGCCACAAGCGCGCCGTATCGCGGCTCGACGAGATGGGGCCGGAGACGACCTTTCACCGGCTGCTTTGGGACGACGCGCAGCTGTCGCCGGACGAGAAGATCAAGCTCGTCGCCGACGACAAGGTGCGCCGCGTCGTCCTTTGCTCCGGCAAGGTGTACTTCGACCTTTACGACGAACGCGAGAAACGCGGGATCGACGACATCTACCTGCTGCGCATCGAGCAGCTTTATCCGTTCCCCACCAAGGCGCTGATGACCGAGCTTTCGCGCTTCAAGCAGGCGGAAATCGTCTGGTGCCAGGAGGAGCCGCGCAATATGGGAGCGTGGGTGTTCGTCGACATCTTCCTCGAGTGGGTGCTCAACCAGATCGGCGCCAAGAGCCGTCGCGCCCGCTACGCCGGCCGGCCGGCGTCGGCCTCGACCGCGGTCGGGCAGATGTTGCTGCATGTCGCGCAGCTCAAACAGTTTCTTGAGGATGCATTGGGATAGCGGAAAGAGGCCGGACGGCAGAGCGCAGCTTGTCTTTATCCGTCCTTCATTGTCGGTCTGCATTCCGCGCCAACGAGGAAGAAGTCCATGGCCGAAATACGCGTGCCCACGCTCGGCGAATCGGTGACCGAAGCGACCATCGGCAAATGGTTCAAGAAGGCGGGCGATGTCGTCGCCGTCGACGAGCCGCTGGTCGAGCTCGAGACCGACAAGGTCACGATCGAGGTGCCGGCGCCGGCGGCCGGCGTGCTCACCGATGTCGCGGTCAAGGACGGCGACACGGTCGCGGTCGGCGCGCTTCTCGGCGCGATCAAAGAAGGGCCGGGCGCGGTACCGGCCGGCCGGCCCGATCAGAAGACCGAGCGGGCGAAGCCGATCGACGCCGGCCCTGAGCAGCCGAAGCCGAGAGACGCGGCCCCCGCGCCGCCGCCAAAGCCGAAGCCCGCTGCGGCGCCGGCCGCCGACATGCCGCTCGCGCCGTCGGTTCGCAAGATCGCCGCCGAGACCGGAATCGATGCCGCGACCGTGCCCGGCTCTGGCAAGGACGGCCGCGTCACCAAGGGCGACATGCTCGCCGCGATCGAGCGGGCGGTCGCGCAGCCGACGCCGGTCGCGCAGCCGGCCGCAGCGATCCAAGCGCGGGCGCCGTCGCCGCCCGATGATGCCGCCCGCGAGGAGCGGGTGCGGATGACGCGGCTGCGTCAGACCATCGCGCGGCGGTTGAAGGACGCACAGAACACGGCGGCGATGCTCACGACCTTCAACGAGGTCGACATGACCCATGTCATGGCGCTGCGCAGCCAGTATCGTGATCTGTTCGAGAAGAAACACGGCACCAAGCTCGGCTTCATGGGCTTCTTCGTGCGCGCCTGCGTCCAGGCGCTCAAGGAGATCCCGGCGGTCAACGCCGAGATCGACGGCACCGACATCATCTACAAGAATTATTATCACATCGGCATCGCGGTCGGCACCGAGCGCGGCCTGGTGGTGCCGGTGGTGCGCGACTGCGACCGGAAATCGATCGCCGAGATCGAGCAGGCGATCGCCGATTTCGGCCGCCGTGCCCGTGACGGCACGCTGAAGATCGAGGAGCTGCAGGGCGGCACCTTCAGCATCACCAATGGCGGCATCTACGGCTCGCTGATGTCGACACCGATCCTCAATGCGCCGCAATCCGGCATTCTCGGCATGCACAAGATCCAGGAGCGGCCGGTCGTGGTCGCCGGCAAGATCGAGGCGCGGCCGATGATGTATCTCGCGGTCTCCTACGATCACCGCATCGTCGACGGCCGCGAGGCGGTGACCTTCCTGGTGCGGGTGAAGGAAACCCTGGAAGACCCGGCGCGGCTGGTGCTGGACTTATAAGCCATGACCTACGACCTCATCGTCATCGGCACCGGCCCCGGCGGCTATGTCTGCGCCATTCGCGCCGCGCAGCTCGGCCTGAAGACCGCCGTCGTCGAGAAGAACGCGACCTTCGGCGGCACCTGCCTCAATATCGGCTGTATCCCGTCGAAAGCGTTGCTGCATGCCTCCGAGCTCTACGAGGAGACCGGGCAGTCATTCGCGCAAATGGGAATCAAGGTCGGCAAGGCGAGCGTCGATCTCGCCGCACTGCTGAAATACAAGGAGCAGAACGTCGACAGCAACGTCAAGGGCGTCGACTTTCTGTTCAAGAAGAACAAGATCGAGGCGTTCCACGGCGCGGGAAGGATCGTCGCGTCGGGCAAGGTCGAGGTGAAGGCCGCCGACGGCAAGACGCAGACGCTGGAGACGAAGAACATCGTCATCGCCACCGGCTCGGACGTGGCCCGCCTCAACGGCATCGATATCGACGAAAAGCGCGTGGTGTCCTCGACCGGAGCGCTCGATTTCACCAAGGTGCCGCAGAAGCTGCTCATCGTCGGCGCCGGCATCATCGGGCTCGAGCTCGGGTCGGTGTGGCGGCGGCTCGGCGCCGAGGTGATGATTGTCGAATTTCTCGATCACATCCTGCCCGGCATCGACAGCGAGGTGGCGCGGCAATTCCACCGGATGCTGCAGAAGCAGGGCATCGCCTTCAGGCTCGCATCGAAGGTCACCGGGATCGACACCTCCGGCAAAACGCTCAAGGTAAAGGTCGAGCCCGCGGCCGGCGGAACGGCGGAGACGATCGAAGCCGACAGCGTGCTGGTGGCGATCGGGCGCGTGCCGTTTACCGACGGGCTTGGCCTCGACGCGGCCGGCGTCAAACGGGACAATCGCGGCCGCGTTATCGTCGATGCGCATCTGCGCACAAATATCGCCGGCATCTACGCCATCGGCGACGTCATCGCCGGCCCGATGCTGGCGCATAAGGCCGAGGACGAAGGCGTCGCCGCCGCCGAAATCATTGCCGGACAAGCGGGACACGTGAATTACGACGTGATTCCGAACGTCGTCTACACCTACCCAGAGATTGCCTCGGTGGGCAAAACCGAGGAGGAGCTGAAGCAGGCCGGCATTGCCTACCAGGTCGGCAAGTTTCCGTTCAGCGCCAACGCGCGCGCCAGAGCCAACCTCGCGACCGACGGCTTCGTCAAAATCCTGGCCGATGCCAAGACCGATCGCGTGCTTGGCGTGCACATTCTTGGACCGGATGCCGAAGCCATGATCGCGGAAGCGGCCATCGCCATGGAGTTCGGCGCCTCGTCGGAAGATATCGCGCGCACCTGTCATGCGCATCCGACATTGAGCGAGGCGATGAAGGAGGCCGCGCTCGCGGTCGCCAAGCGCGCGATCAATTTCTGACGCGCAGCGACGTCATTCGATCACGATCTTGACTTCGCTGCCCGATTTCAGCCGCGCGCCGGCTTCGAGCCCGTTGAGCACGCGGAAGCGCTCCACCTGGCGATCGGCGACCGCCATCCGGCCGGCGAGCTTCTCGACCGTGTCGCTCGGCCCGACCGTCACCACCTGCACGCGCAAGGGCTTGGCGTCCTCGATCTCGGCGAGGCTCATGCGGCGGAACGTGCCGATCGACTCGCGGAAGACGCGGTCGATTTCCGGCGTACGGTGCTTGGCGGCGTAGATGAAGCGGTAGACATCGCTGCCGAAGCGAATGGCGTAGAGCCGGAAATCCCATTGATCGCCCTTGGCGGCGGCGGTGGCGCCGGGAAATCCGTTGATGGTGATGTCTTCGACCGTCGCCGGATCGATATTCTCGATCCAGCCGGAGGTGAGATAGGCGGCAAGCGTCTGCTCCGCAGGCACGCGCACCACATCGAGGCGCAGCGCCTGACCACCGCCATGCTTGACGCCAAGGACGGCCTGCGCCGTGTTGTCGAGGGTGAAACCCTCGGGCGCGGTGAAGGTGAAAGCGAGCCGCGGATGCAGGAAGCGCCGGCCGCGCACGAAACCTTCGCTCGGATCCTCGCCGAAGACGATACCGTCGATGCCGGAGAGATAGGCGCTCTTGTCGCGCCCGGCATAGGTCGAGGGGGCGCCGAACTGGCGGGCATTGGCGAGCGCGTTGCTGATCCGCTCGGGCGTCGCCGGATGCGACGACAGGAAATCCGGCGCCCGCGGATCGATGGCGCCGCTCTGCTGCTGCGGCTTGAGCTCGGAATTGTGCTCCATCGAGGTGAGGAAGCGCACCGCGCCGTAGGGATCGTAACCGGCGCGCGAGGCGATGCCGATGCCGATGGCGTCGGCTTCAAACTCCTGCGCCCGCGAGAAGCTCGCGAGCGCGAGCTTCGACTTGGCGAGCGCCAGCGCGCCCTCCTCCGGATCGCTGATCACGTCGCTGACCACACGGTTCACCAGCGCGGTTTGCCGCGCCTGCTCCTCGCGGATGGCGGCGTGGCGCGCAATCACGTGGCCCATCTCGTGGGCGAGCACCGACGCAAGCTCGGATTCATCGTTGGCGAGCGCAATGAGGCCGCGCGTCACGTAGATCTGCCCGGTGGGAAGCGCGAAGGCGTTGATCGACTGCGAATTGAGCATGGTGACCTTGTAGTGCAGGTCGGGCCGCTCCGACGACGCCACCAAATGATCGACGGTCTGCTCGACCATGCCTTGCAGCCGCGGGTCGTTGTAGACGCCGCCGTAGGCGGCGAGGATGCGCTGGTGCTCGCGCAGCGCCGCCGGCGACATGTCCTCGTCGACCGATTTCGCCGGTCCCGACAGCGACACCTGCGGCGCCAGCGAGGGCGGCGTCCCAGTGCACGCCGCCAAGACCAAAGCCGCCGAGGCGAATGCCGCGGCGGCGACGGCCGCACGCGCAAACCGCAGGCGTAAAATCCCCATGGGCCCCGAATTGGTCACCATGTCACTCACGGTCGGTCAGCTCGATCTGTTCCGGACGCACCGCCTCGATCCAAGGCCCGCCGCGCTCCTCGATCCACCCGCGTACCCGGATATGTCGGCCCGCGAGCTTCCTCGGTTCGAGGCCCGCTGCCGTAAAAATACGCGCATTTCGCTTCAGGATCGTAACAGTGAAATCCTCGGTCCACCGCCGCCCGAAATTCACATAGATCGTGGCGCCGCTTTCGCGCACCGACACCACCTGACCCTCGACCAGCCCGAAGCGGCCTCGCTCGGCCAGCACGTCTTCCGGATCGGCGGCGTTGAGCAAATCATAATACGAATTGGCCCAAAGGCCAAGCTTGGCCCCCCGCGCTGTTTTCTCGCCGCCGAGGAGTTCTGCCGCGCAGTCGCGACTGCCGACCCGGGCGGCGACGCGGGCAACGCCCGCGGCAATCAGCTCCGCCTGCACCAACCGTTCGACGCCATTGCGGGTCACAAAAGCATAGGCGAGGACCCGCCCATATCGGTCGGAGGGAATATCCGCGCGGCGCAGCACGATCTCGCCATCCGCCAGCAGCGCGGCGAGCGCGTCTTTTGCCGCGCCGCCACCGGGCGGAGCGCCGGATTCCTGCGGCAGCGGCAACGGCGGAGCTTCAATGCCGGCAAGGCGAACCTCGCGGCCGTCATCGAGCGCGAAGGCGCGCCCGTCGATCGTGCGGCTCGCGGCGCCGCGGGCAATCACGTCCCCGCCGCAAATCGTCGCGCGGCCGGGTTGCTCCTGCGCCATGGCGCAGGGGGAGACGCAGATCGCCATGCAGGAAGCGGCCAGAATGCCGTTCCACCACCCCATCGGCCCACTACCCCATCCGCGACAAGCGAAGGGCCGGAATGCGGCGGTACTACGGCGAAGTCGGCGGAGCGCGACCTGCGGACGGATCGGCCGGCAGAGATGCTGGCGGTGCAAGCCTCTTAGCCGGCCTTGCGGTGCCGGGCGCCGGCGCGGCTCGCTTTCCCGTTTTCGGCGTGCGCGGCCTTTTTTCCGGAAATCGGCAGCAGCATTTCCTTTTGCCCGGCCGCGCCCTTGCGGCCCTTCTTGCCTTGCGCCGGCCGGGTGTTCTGCTTCTCCGCCTGCACGGAGCGGCGCAGTGCATCCATGAGATTGATGACCTTGCCGGTGGGCCGCTCCTGCGGGACTTCGATCTTCTCGCCCTTGGCCTTCTTCTCGATCAGCTCCTTCAGGGCGTGCTCGTAGTGATCTTCGAATTGCTCCGGCTTGAAATGCCCGCTCTTGGTTTCGACGATGTGGCGCGCCAGATCCATCATGTCCTTGGTCAGCTTCACATCCGGGATATCGTCGAAGATGTCGCCGGCGTCGCGCACCTCGTAGGGGTAGCGCAGCAGCGTGCCCATCAGTCCCTTGCCGCGCGGCACCAGGGCGATGACGTGCTCGCGGGTGGCGAGCACCACACGGCCGATCGCCACCATCTTCATCTGCTCGATGACGTTGCGGATGACGACGAATGCGTCCTCGCCGACATTGCCGTCAGGCGCGATGTAGTACGGGCGGATGTTGTAAAGTTCGTCGATCTCGTTGCGCGGTACGAACTCGTCGATCTCGATCGTCTTGGTGCTCTCGAGCGAGACCGCTTCGAGCTCCTCGTCGGAAATCTCCACATACTCGCCCTTGGCGACTTCGTAACCCTTGACGATCTGGTCCGACGAAACTTCCTCGCCGGTCTCGGCATCGACCTTGCGATAGCGGATGCGATGGCCGGTCTCGCGATTGAGCTGGTTGAAGCTGATCTTCTCGCGCTCGGACGTGGCCGGGTAGAGCGCGATCGGACACGAGACCAGCGAGAGCCGCAAATAGCCTTTCCAGTATGGACGCGGCGCCACGATGCACTCCTTACGAAAATCACCGGTGACAACGATGATTCATCATACCGCGTTCCCGCGCTGGAGTGGAGGCCGACCGCGCCAACGTTTCCGCTTTGTTCCGGCTGCACCCGCTTTAGGGTAAAGTAATTGCATAAAATGATTCGCATGCCGGAGATGGAATGCCCGCGACCGCCCGCAAGCTGAAACCGACGCCGATGCCGAAGATTTTCCACGCCACGGTGCTCGTCACCCGCGTGGAGCAGTGGTGGGTCGAGGCCGAAACCGCCGCAGAGGCGCGAGAGCTTCTGGCCGCCGGACAAGGACATCATGCCGCGCTCGGCGAACGCGTGCATATCGAAGTGGAAGCGATGCTCGACGACGCGGCCTAGCGCGCGCGATTGCCGGCTTTCACGCCGTCTTTTGTTGGCTCAGCCCCAATTCCTTGATCATTTCCTCGCGCATGACGAATTTCTGCACCTTGCCGGTGACGGTCATGGGGAAGGCGTCGACGAATTTGATGTAACGGGGAATCTTGTAGTGCGCGATCTGGCCTTTGCAAAAGCCCTGGATCTCCTCGGCGCTGGCGGCGGCGCCGGGCTTGAGCTTCACCCAGGCGCATAGCTCTTCGCCGTATTTGAGGTCGGGCAGGCCGACGACCTGCACCGCTTCGACCATGGGATGGCGGAACAGGAACTCCTCGATTTCCCGCGGATAGACGTTCTCGCCGCCGCGGATGACCATGTCCTTGATGCGCCCGACGATGTTGCAATAGCCGTCGGCATCGATGGTGGCGAGGTCGCCGGTATGCATCCAACCGGCGCGATCGATCGCTTCCGCGGTTCTCTCCTCGTCGCCCCAATAGCCGAGCATCACGCAATATCCGCGCGTGCAGAACTCGCCGGTCGTTCCCGGCGGCACGATCCGGCCATCGGCGTCGATGATCTTGATCTCGACATGCGGATGCACCCGCCCGACCGTGCCGACGCGGCGCTCGAGCGGATCGTCGCACGAGGTCTGCGTACTCACCGGGCTCGTTTCGGTCATGCCGTAGGCGATCGTCACCTCGCGCATGTTCATCTCATTGACGCAGCGCTTCATCACCTCGATCGGGCAAGGCGAGCCGGCCATGATGCCGGTGCGCAGCGAGCTCAGATCAAAGCGCTTGAACTCGGGAAGGCCGAGCTCGGCGATGAACATGGTGGGAACGCCGTAGAGCGCGGTGCAGCGCTCGGCCTCGACCGCCTCGAGCGTCGCCAGCGGATCGAAGCCTTCCGCCGGATAGACCATGGCGGCGCCATGGGTCATGCAGGCGAGGTTGCCGAGCACCATGCCGAAGCAGTGATAGAGCGGCACCGGAATGCAGACCCGGTCGCGATCGGTCAGGCGCAGCGCCTCGCCGATGAAGTAGCCATTGTTGAGGATGTTGTGGTGGGTGAGCGTCGCGCCCTTGGGCGCACCGGTGGTGCCGCTGGTGAATTGGATGTTGATCGGATCGTCGAATTGCAGCTTGCCGGCAAGCTCGGCCAGTGCCGCGCGATGGCGTTCGCCGCCCATGCCCAGCACGTCGTCGAAGCGCAGGAAGCCGCGGGTTTCGCCGCCGCCGATGCGAATGAGCGTCGTCAGCGTCGGCAGCCGCTTGGCCTGCAATTTGCCGGGCGCGGCGCGGTCGATCTCCGGCGCCAATTCGCGCAGCATGGCGATGTAGTCGCCGGTCTTGAACGCCTCGGCGGTGATCAGCGCCTTGCAGCCGACCTTGTTGAGCGCGTATTCGACCTCGGAGAGGCGGTATGCCGGATTGATGTTGACCAGGATCAGGCCCGCTTTGGCGGTGGCGAATTGGGTGACCGCCCATTCGGCATTGTTCGGCGACCAGATGCCGACGCGGTCGCCGGGCGAAAGCCCGAGCGCCAGCAGGCCCGCGGCCAAGGCGTCGACCTTGGCTTTCAGCTCGCCATAGCTCCAGCGGATGTTTTGCTGCCGCACGATGAGCGCGTCACGCTCGCGCCAGCGCTCCGCCACCTTGTCGAAATGCACCCCGATGGTGTCGCCGATGAGCGGCACGTCGGAGGCGCCATGGACGTAGCTTTGGGTCAATTTCGCCATACATTCCTCTTAAGCGACATCGGCGGGAGATGCGCCGAATGTCCTAGCGGCAATGCGAGAGGATTAAGTGCGTCCGCTCACGGGCTCCTGTTTGGCGGCAGTTTCCGATAAAGGGCGCCCATTTGTCATCTGGTTTAACGTCGCGGTGCGCCTTGGCGGGAAGCCGGCGTGCAACTATCGTGCGCCCCGGAACGGTCCCGTAGCTCAGCCGGATAGAGCAGCGGTTTCCTAAACCGAAGGTCGGAAGTTCGAGTCTTCCCGGGACCGCCAATTTCTTGCCCGTCACTCCGCCGCCTTGCGCTGCTCGAAGAACCGGTTCGCCGGCCGCGGCAGGCCGAGATTTTCGCGAAGCGTCTTGCCCTCGTATTCGCGGCGAAACAGGCCGCGGCGCTGCAGCTCCGGCACCACCTTGTCGCAGAAATCGTCGAGCCCGCCGGGCAGATAGGGAAACATGATGGTGAAGCCGTCGCTCGCTTCGCTCGCGAGCCACTCCTCCATCTCGTCGGCGATGGTCGCGGCCGTTCCGACCATGGCCAGGCCCGAATAACCGCCGAGGCGCTGGGCGAGCTGGCGCACGGTAAGCTTCTCCCGCCGCGCCACCTCGATCACCCGCTCGCGCGCGCTCTTGCTGGCGTTGCTCTCGGGGATGTCGGGCAACGGCCCGTCCGGATCGAAGCGCGAGGCGTCGTGGCCGAGCGCGATCGACAGCGAGGCGATGGCGTTGTCGTGATAGACGAGACTGTCGAGCCGCGCCCGTTTGGCGCGCGCCTCCTCGACCGTATCGCCGACGACGACAAAGCACGCCGGCATGATCTTCATATGCTCGCGCGGCCGTCCGGCCTTTTCCATCCGGCCTTTCACGTCGGCGTAGAATTCGCGCCCGGCGGCGATGCTCGCCTGCGCGGTGAAGACCGCTTCCGCCGTCTCGGCCGCAAGCTGCCGGCCGGAATCGGACGCGCCGGCCTGGACGATGACCGGCCAGCCCTGGACCGGACGCGCGATGTTGAGCGGGCCGCGCACCGACAGATATTTGCCGTTGTGATCGAGCACGTGCATTTTGTCGGGATCGAAATAGAGGCCCTGGGCGACATCGCGGACGAAGGCATCGTCGGCCCAGGAATCCCACAGGCCGGTGACCACGTCGTAGAACTCGCGGGCGCGGCGATAGCGCTCGCCGTGCTCCATGTGGTCGGTCATCCCGAAATTAAGCGCCGCGTCCGGATTGGAGGTGGTGACGATGTTCCATCCGGCGCGGCCGCCGCTGAGATGATCGAGCGAGGCGAAGCGCCGGGCGACGTGATAGGGTGCGTCGAATGTGGTGGAGCCGGTGGCGACGAGCCCCAGATGCTCGGTCACCATCGCCAATGCCGAAAGCAGCGTGAACGGCTCGAACGAGGTGACCGTATGGCTGTGCTTGAGCGCGTCGATCGGCATGTTGAGCACGGCCAGATGGTCGGCCATGAAGAACGCATCGAACTTGGCGCGCTCCAGCGTCTGCGCAAAGCGTTTGAGATGAGCGAAGTTGAAATTGGCGTCGGGGAAGGCGCCGGGATAGCGCCAGGCGCCGGTATGGATGCTCACCGGGCGCATGAACGCACCGAGACGCAGTTGACGTGAGCTGTTCATGTCCGCCTTCTCCCGGTCGCCGCCGCCAAATCCGGCCAATCTCAAGCACCGCCGCCCGACCGCAGCAAGCGGCAAGGCGTTAAGTAACGGCCGTTCCTGCGGCGTTCAAAGGCTTGTGCCGGCCGGGTGGGAGGGCTAAAGCCCAATCATGTGGAGCAAACGCAGGAGGCGTGCGTGAAGAGGTTTGTTGCCGGCGCCGTAGCGGCGGGAGTGTGGGCGGCGTTGGCCGGGACGCCGGCCGATGCGGCCGATCTCAAGATCGCGCTCATCTACAGCAAGACCGGTCCGCTCGAAGCCTATGCCAAGCAGACCGAGACCGGGCTGATGATGGGCTTCGAATACCTGACCGGCGGCACCATGATGCTCGACGGCCGCAAGATCGTGGTCCTGCCCAAGGACGACCAGGGCAAGCCCGACGTCGCCAAGTCGGCGCTCGAGCAGGCCTACGCCGACGACGGCGTCGATCTGGCAATCGGCACCACGTCGTCGGGCGCGACGCTGGCGATGCTGCCGGTCGCCGAGGACGCCAAGAAGATCCTGCTGGTCGAGCCCGCCGTCGCCGACTCGATCACCGGCGACAAATGGAACCGCTTCATCTTCCGCAGCGCCCGCAACTCGACCCAGGACGCGCTTGCCGGCGCGGTCGCGCTCGGCAAGGGCGACGTCTCGATCGGCATGCTGGCGCAGGACTACGCCTTCGGCCACGACGGCGTCGCCGCCTTCAAGGCGGCGCTCGCTGAGGCGCACAGCAACGCCAAGGTGGTGTTCGAGGAATATGCACCGATGGCGACCACCGACTTCACCGCCTCGGCGCAGCGCCTGTTCGATGCGCTCAAGGATCGGCCAGGCGACAAGATCATCGCCATCATCTGGGCCGGCCCCAACCCGCTCGCCAAGATCGCCGACCTGAAGCCGGAACGCTACGGCATTGCGCTGTCGCCGGGCGGCAACATCCTGCCGGTGATGAAGCAGTACCGCCAATTCCCCGGCATGCAGGGCACGATCTACTACTATTACGGCTTCCCGAAGAACCCGATGAACGACTGGCTGGTCGCCGAGCACCAGAAGCGCTTCAACATGCCGCCCGATTTCTTCACCTGCGGCGGCATGGCGGCGGCGGGCGCCGTCGTTACCGCGATCAAGAAGGCCGGCGGCACCGATACCGAGAAGCTGATCGCCGCCATGGAAGGCATGGAGTTCGACTCGCCCAAGGGCAAGATGATCTTCCGCAAGGAGGACCATCAGGCGCTGCAATCGATGTACGTCTTCAAGGTCAAGGCCAGCGGCGCCAACGACTGGGATCTTCTCGACCTGGTGCGCGAAATCCCGATCGCGGAGCTGCCGGTCCCAATCCGCAACAAGCGGTGATGGCTGCCGCCGAAGCGATGCCGCCGGCGGCCGCGCTGGAAACGCGCGGCCTCGGCATCCACTTCGGGGGGCATGTCGCGGTCAACGCGGTGAGCTGCGCGTTTCATCCGGGCACGCTGACCGCGATCGTCGGGCCGAACGGCGCCGGCAAGACCACGTACTTCAACCTGATCTCGGGTCAGCTCAAGGCGACGACCGGGCAGGTGCTGTTTGCCGGCGCCGACATTACCGCCTTGCCGCCGTCGACGCGCGCGCGCAAAGGGCTCGGCCGCGCGTTCCAGCTTACCAATTTATTTCCGCATCTGAGCGTGCACGAGAACGTGCGGCTCGCGGTGCAAAGCCGGCGCGGCGCCGGGCTCGACCTCCTGCGCACCTGGCGGCACCACACCGAGCTGATCGAAGAGGCCGACGATATCCTGCGCCAGGTCGGGTTGTCCGCCCGCCGCGACGCCTGGGCGGGGCTCCTCCCGCACGGCGACCAGCGTAAGCTCGAAGTCGCGATCCTGATCGCGCTCAAGCCGCAAGTCTTTTTGTTCGACGAGCCCACCGCCGGCATGAGCATCGACGAGGTTCCGGTCGTTCTCGACCTCATCCG
>Ga0210394_10002152_pt1 | contig 28002 bp, 18 predicted proteins | sample IncBWC12MmetaG_FD_160121 | JGI IMG/M metagenome (GOLD analysis project Ga0210394, IMG submission 160121) | Forest soil microbial communities from Barre Woods Harvard Forest LTER site, Petersham, Massachusetts, United States - Inc-BW-C-12-M | ecosystem: Environmental > Terrestrial > Soil >...
TGATGTAGCTGATCTTCTCGACAGCTTCCATTCCGATGAAGCTGGTCTGGCGGCCCATTCTCCATAGGCGATTGGCCTCGATAGCGGCGCCGATCGCTCCGGATTCTCCGCAATGTTCGTGCACGATGACGTTCGGCTTCACGCCCTTATCGCGGAAGCGCGACTCGATGAAGTCGACCTGTGACTTGACGGCCGCCAGGTTGTGCTGTGTGCCGCCCTGCAAGACAAAGGTGCGGCCGAGCGAAGCCAGGTTGGGAATCTGCGAGACGTACAGCCAGATATTTTTCGGCAGTACGTTCGCCAATCCCGCGAGAATTTCTTCCGGCTTCCAGCCTTGCCGCTGGAAATCCACAATGTCCGACTGCATGAAAACGGCGCAGCCATAGCCGAACATAGGCATGGCCTTGGCGTTAAACGCCAGATCCGCGAACTCCGTGACTTCATAGCCGAAGCCGGTGCACGTGGATTGCAGGAAGTATCCATTGCCAGCCGAGCATTGCGTATTCAATTTAAAATCTTTTACGCGGCCGTCCTGCAGGATGATGAGCTTGATGTCCTGACCACCCACGTCGCAGATCACATCGGCGTGCGGATAGAAATGCAGCGATGCTTCCGTGTGGGCCACCGTTTCCACGATGGCCGCGTCCGCGTTGAGTACGTCTCTAAGAATGTCTTTGGCGTAACCTGTCGTACCCAGGCCCATGATGCGCAGCGTCGCGCCCTGTTCCTCAACCTGCTGCCGCAGATTGCGGAACATGTCCATGGTGTCTTCGATGGGATTGCCCTTCGAGAGCTGATAACACTTCACCAGGATGCGCTTGTCTTTATCGAGTAGTACGGCTTTCGTCGAAGTGGAGCCGCCGTCGATCCCCATGAAGCCCTCGACCACCTGCCCGGGTTGAAACTTCGCCGGCACAAATTTCTTGGGCTTATATCGTTCTTTGAACGCCCGAAGCTCTTCCTCGTCCTTGCTTAGGCCGCTGCCGCCCTTCTTCTGCTTCTCTTCCAGCCGCCCAACGTTCATGTACCATTCCAGATTTTCAACACCGCGGTAAAGGCCGATCGCTTCGTCCTCGTCTTTGCCAAATTCCACCGAACCGAGCGCCGCGAAATATTGAGCATTCTCCGGAACCAGAATGAGAGAGGCGGGGTCAACCCCTTCCGGAAGTGGAAACTTACGCTCTTCCCAAATCTTCGGGATATTCGTTTTCCAGCACTCTTTCATGCCCCGGATGTACGTGTTTGGACCGCCGAGCAGCAACACCTGGGGTCGCAGCGTATTGCCACGGGTGAGCACGGCAAGGTTCTGCTGCACGATGGCCTCAAAGAGTGAAGCCATCAACTCGTCGCCGGGCACACCGGTCTTTTGCAGGCCGTTGATATCCGTTTCAGCGAAGACTCCACACTTTCCGGCCACAGGATGCAGCTTCAGTCCGACATAGCCCATCTCGCAGAGTTGCTCGGACGGGATGCGCAGTTTGGCGTTGATCTTGTCGATCACGGCGCCTGTGCCGCCCGCGCATTTGTCGTTCATCGAAGGGATTTTCTTTTTGCGGCCGGTGGCAGGATCTTCTTTGAAGATGATGATCTTTGCGTCTTGGCCGCCCAGTTCGACGACGGAACCGCATTGCGGATAGAGCTTCTCGACGGCCAGCGCAACGGCATTCACTTCCTGCACAAACTTTGCGCCAATTAGGGGCGCAATGCCCCCGCCGCCGCTGCCCGTAACGAAGATACGCGTAAGGCCGTGGGCGATTCCAACCTCGCTCTCCATCCGTTTCAGGAATTCGAGCACCTTCTCGGGCTGCTTGGTATCGTGGCGTTGATAGTCCCGCCAGAGGATCTGGTCGTTGACGGGATTTACTACTACGGCCTTAACCGTCGTTGAGCCAACGTCAAGGCCGACCATGAGACGCACGCCCTGATCCAACCGAGGCGCCGCCGGTTTCACCAACGGAGGTGGAGGCGCTACAACAGGCTTGGAGAGATTTGTCAGTGGGACAAATGCGCCGCCGGTATTGCCGGCGCTTCCGGTTCCGCAGCTTCCGCTCGAGCAGCCCATTATTCTCCTCAGACTTAAGCCGCAGCGGTCGCGCGCTGGATCGGCTTATTCTCGGCCTTCATGAGTTCCGCGACGTGGCGCACGAAATTCGCGGCCCCGCCCACCACGCCTTCGTTATGCGGCACTTTGTACATCGGCGACTTCAATTCCGGATGCTCCTCGACGTAAGCGCGAATCTCCTCGAGCGTTCTGCCTGTGGATTCGAGAGCGGACTTGAATTCCAGCTTCGTCTTTGCTTTCGCCTCGCCAAGAGCCATCTGCACGCGGCTGTGGGCGTTGACGTCCCCTTCGCCCGAGGTCTCGATGGGCAGGAAGATCATGTCTTTGTAATGCGACATAACCGCGGACTGAGCGCCGTCCGATTGCGTCGAAGGCATGCAGCCGAAAGGCTTCAGCGCCAGAACCATGTGCGCCAGGCCCTTATGTGAATAGTAGATATTCTTGGCCACTTCCAGATGGCCTTCGCCGCCCGCAGCCCGCGAGTTGTAATAAGGATGGCCGAGTCGCTGCAATTCGTATTGATCGACCAAGTGATGTCCGATGCCGCCAAGAGCATCAATAATCCGGTTGTATTCGCGCTTGAAGATCTGTTCGGCAATCTTGATCTGCGCGATCTTCTTGTACATGGTCAGGTTAATCTTCAGGTGCTTGTCCAACCGCCACGACGGAGGCAACACTGCGCCGTCTTTGAGGCCCTTTTCATCGCGGCACTGCTGCACGACTTGGTGCATCAGGTAGCAGATCCAGGTCCCAATGGGTTCCACGACCACCTGCGCGCCTTCTTTTTCCAGGAAGCGGAACATGTTGAAATTTCCGTCGCCCTCGGTGGTCTGCGCCCAAAACTCGCCGGTGATCTTCACGATGGGCTTGACGCGCGTGCGGTCGATCTGAATTGAAGCAAAGCGGTCGCGCACTTCTCGCAGCGCGGCCATGATTTCGTCGCCAAAGAGCTGATGCACGAACTTGCCTATGTATTCGCCTGTTCCCTCGAAGCGCGTATTCTTGAGCAGCTTGGCGGCGCGCCCTCGCAAAATCCAGGGTTTCTGCCGGCGCATCACTTCGTGCAAGAGCTCCATGGACTCTTCCAGAACTCGGTCGGTTTCTCCCGCATTCACTTCATAAGGCCGAATCTGATAGGCCACGTCGTTAATGATGTCGCCCATGTTTAGCGCATTCAGGATGGCCAGGAAGAAATCGACGTTCATTTCCAGGCCAGCTTGGGCCTCGGCTTGATTCAGTCCGCCGCTCTGCTGGAAGAGCAGTACGCGGAACTTGTCAAAGCCGGCATTGCGCAAAGCCAACCGGTACTCCGCTTCATACATGCCGAACCGGCAAGGACCGCAAGCGCCCGCGGTAAAAAAGACATAGCGGTTACAAATCTCGTCTTTCGTCAAACCTTTGGATTCGAGGTCTTGCACATATTGGACAAGATTTCCAACGGTGAAGTAGGTCGGATTGCACTGACCGTTATTTCCGTACTCCTTGCCGAGCTGAAAGGCCTTTTTATTCGGTACAGGCACGGATTCGCACTTGTAGCCCAGGCTTTCCAGGGCTCCGTGCACCAGGCGTTCATGCTTCCATGTAAGACCGCCAAAAAGAATGGTGGTGTGGTCGCGCTGCAGTGAGGTAAACGGAAGCTCAATCGGTTTATGGAAATGACGCACTTCGCGCCGCTCGATTCCGGCTTCCTTTTGCAGGCGCTGGCGTTCCTCCTCCAGGCGCTGGCGAATTAATGCTTCCGGCGACAGAATCTGGACCAACTCACCATTTGCTTGTGTTCCCTGAACGGGTGCAACAGAGCTCATGATCACTCCAATCGAGGCAGTCTAGATTGATTGCGTTTTCAAGGCCCAACGATTATCGGCCAGTTTCTCCCCTGCTGACTGCAACGCCAGAACCGCCGCTGCAGCTTGTTTGCTTCTTGGGGCGCGAACTGTTGGCCGGTAAATTGATGCAAGGCAGCTTTGACACCCTGAGAATATACCGTCCCGCAACCCCCCAAGTAACAAATTCTGCAGACTTTGTCCAGCTAATGTGTACAACAATGCAGTGGATGGGCAGGTTTGTTACCCGAATGGCTAGATCATCGCTTGGATGGTAATTATCCGGGGGGTACACCCGGAGCAACATGCTAATGCCCCGGCAAGGCCGAGCTTTGGCCGGGCAAAGGCGCACCGGATATGTATATGGTGGACTCTTGCCAGCCGCCGCCAAGCGCCTGGATAAGCTGAATTGTGGTGAGCAGGCGTTGCTCGTGAACCAGATCAGCAACGCGCTGATTAGTCAGCAGCTCTTCCTCCGCGGTGATGACTTCCAGGTAGTTGGCTAAGCCCTCCCTATATCGAGAGGTGGATATGTCCACCGTTTCCTGAGCTGAGCGGATCGCTTGGTCATACGCGGCGGACTGCTGCTCGAGCACGCGGAGGGTGGACAAGTCGTCTTCCACCTCTTGAAACGCGGTCAGGACCGTTTGCCGGTAGTTGGCCACCGACTCATCATAAGTTGCCCGAGCAAGCAGGAGATTCGCGGAAAGTCGGCCTCCGGTGTAGATCGGTTGCGATGCATTCGCCGCAGCCGACCAAACCAGGCTGGGCGCATCCAAAATCTGCCCAAGGAACGTACTCAGTCCCCCGGCCGAAAATGTCAGCGTCACATTTGGAAAATAAGCCGCTCGAGCCACCCCGATTTGTGCGTTATTGGAAGCCATGACCCTTTCTGCGCTCGCCACATCGGGACGCCTTTCGAGCAGGTCAGAAGGCAAACCGGCAGGAAGCGCAGGAGGGATAGCTTGCAGAGGTTTCTGTGCCAGGCTGAATTCAGCCGGAGGCTTTCCCAACAAAACCGCCAACGCGTGTTCGAATTGCGCGCGCTGAACCCCCAATCCTACATAGGTCGCCTGGGTCGTATCGAGCAGCGTCTCTGCCGCGGAAACATCCAACCCGCTGGCCACGCCTCCCTGGTGACGCACATTCGCCAAATCCACGGCGTGCTGTTGCAACTCGATGTTGTCGCGCAGGATGACCAAGTCCTGATCGATGTAGTGCACCATGATGTAATCTGACGCGACGTCACTTTTAAGTTGCAGCAAAACGTTTTCGTAATCGGCCACGCTCCTCTGGGCCAGAGCATTCGCTGATTCGATCTCGCGCCGGATCTGCCCCCACAAGTCGACTTCGTAACTTGCTTGTATTGGCAAGCTGAAGGTATTAGCCGAAAAAGGGACGTCGCCGCCCGAACCCGGAGGCAGGGGCCGAGTTCCGGAAATTCGCGCGCGGCCCGGCGAAAACCCTCCTGACACGAACGGAAACAAATTGGACCGCGTGGCCAGCGCGGTCGCGCGCGCCTCAACAACCCGCTGTGCGGCGGCCTGGAGGGTCTGATTGGCCGCCAGCGCTTGAGTTTCCAGATCGTTTAGCTCGGGATCGTTGAAGACGGCCCACCAGTTTCCCTTGGAGATTTCGTCTTGGGGCGTGGCCGCCTTCCATCCCTCTGGCGGCGGCTCTTTCCAGGCAGAAGGTGCGTCCACGTTAGGGCGGTTGTACTTCGGGCCTACGACACAGCCGCTAAACATGACCACGCCAATTAGCAACAGCGCCAGAAGCCACAATCCGGCAGTGGACCCGGCGTGGCGGGTCGATTTAGACGCGGCCATCAGTTTGAAGTTCCGGCAGCATGCTGTGCCGGACTTGGGCGCGGAGCCTGCACGCTGGATGGGTCCTCGGCCGCTTGTTGAGGCGAAACCAGAGCGCCGTCCGAAAGGGAATCGGGTGGATTGAGAATAACGAGGTCATTGGGCTGCAAGCCGGAGAGTATCTCCAGGCTGTTGCCAAAATCGCGGCCGATGCTGACGCTTCGAAGCCGGGCTACTTTCTGGGAATCAACTACGGCAACTTGAGGCCCGGCGGAGCGAAAGATCAAAGTATTGGACGGTATGACCAGCGGTGGCTCAGCACTCGAGACGCGGAACGTGACTTCCGCATAGGATCCCGGCATCAATTCGCCTTTGGGATTAGGCACCTGGACTTCCGTCAGAAGTGTGCGAGAAGCGGTGTCGATCGCGCCAGAGGTGTGGGCGATCTTCCCCGTAAAAACGCGGTTGGGAAATTCGGCGATGTGCAATTCCGCCGGCAATCCGATCTGCATATCGCTGCTAAAGCCTTCGGGCACGTTCACATAGACTCGCATGACGTCAATCTGAGCGAGCTTGAATAATTCCTTGGCGTTGCCGTTGCTGATCAGCGCCCCAATATCGATATCTCGTGTAGTAATGACTCCTGCAAAGGGCGCCGTCACCTGCTGAAACGACTGCATGGATTTCAAGCGGTCTACATTGGCGACTGCAGCGACATAATCTGCTTGCCGGGCTTTATAGGCGGCATCATTGGTATCTACTTCCTGCTGGGAGACGCCGTCCGATTTTAAGAGGTTGTGCCAGCGTTCCGCGGTGCTCTTGGCCAAATCCAAATTGGCCTGAGCCTGCAATTGCGCTGCTTCTGCTTGCCTGAGCTGCTGATCGATTTCGGGTGTGTCGATCGTCGCAAGCAACTGCCCCTCTTTCACTCGTCCACCGATATCTACATACCAGTGTTTGAGATAGCCATCGGTTCGGGCGTAAATCGGCGTTTCCACGTAGGCCTGAACGTCGCCTGGAATCGTGAACTCGCGCTTGGCGTTGGAATGCACCGGATGCATTACGGCCACGGGAATTTGCTCGCCTTGCCCCGCTGCGGGAATCAGTTCGGCGCTCACGCGGTTGCGCGACTGCACCCTCCAATAGGCTAAGCCGGCGAAGAGAGCCAAAAGAATTGCTGGGATGGTGTATAGCCAGAACCGCGACGCACGGTGCGGCGCCGGAGAGATCTTAGGGGCCCGCACGGGTTCGGTGGACTGCTCCGTCTCCGTGAACTGCGGATTCATGAAAGTGTTTTTCTCCTCGATTTACCAGACAATGATAATGATGTATATGCGAGCTTTTTCGTTCCTGTCATTTTCTCGATGGATTACTATTCCGCGAAGAGTTCCCGATATCCCTTGCGGCGGATAAAGCTGTATACGACCGGCACGAAGAACAAAGTCGATATCGTCGCTATCAGCAGGCCTCCAATAACCGCGCGGCCAAGCGGCGCGTTCTGTTCGGCGCCCTCGCCAATTCCAAGCGACATCGGAATCATGCCCACGATCATGGCGAGAGCAGTCATAAGCACCGGGCGAAGCCGTGTGAACCCGGCGCTGATGGCCGCCTGGAACGAATTTTTTCCTTCCTGCATTTGCGCTGCGGCGAATGTAACCAGCAGGATGCTATTGGAGGTGGCCACCCCGATACACATGATGGTGCCCATGAGCGAGGGCACGTTCAAAGTGGTTCCGGTGAAAAATAGCATCCACACGATGCCGCTGAGGGCGCCTGGCAATGCCGTAATGATAATAAATGGATCGACCCACGATTGGAAATTCACCACCATCAGCAAGTAAACCAGGACCACAGAAAAGACCAGGCCGATTGCCAAACCGGAGAACGAAGACTGCATAGTATCGATCTGCCCTCTGATAGTGACGGAGGTGCCGCGTGGAAGCTTGGATTCGTACTGCCGAACTACCTTCACGACGTCGGCCGAAAGCCCGCCGAGATCGCGATCTTGTGCGCTGATGTAAGTGTCTACAACAGGCAGAATGTCGTATTGGGAAGCTACTGCAAGCGCGGATTCCCGGGAGATGTGCGCCAGATTTTCGATCAATTGTTCCTGTGTGCGCGTATTCTGGCCATTCCCCACAATTACCGGCATCTCTTGGAGATTCGGCAGCGAATCCATGCGGTATTGCGGCGTCTGCGTGGCGATTGTGTAGGTGACTCCCTGCGGGCTAACCCAGAAGTTGGGAGCGGTTTGAAAACTATTGGTTAAGGAGACCAGGGCGTTGCTAGCCACAGTGGATTCCGTCATGCCCACTTGCTGGGCTTTAACACGGTCTACATCAATATCCAGTTGCGGCTGGTTATAAGCCTGTTGGATGTGCACGTCGGCCGCTCCCGGGATCGCCTTTAGGCGGGGCAGTAACTCACGGGCGAGATTGAAGTTCTGCCGCACATCGGGACCCGCCAACTGAACGTCAATGGGGGCGGGCAATCCGAAGTTAAGCACTTGGCTGACAATGTCTGCAGGTTGAAAATAAAACTCAGTCCCAGGGAACTCTTTAGACAGAGTTCGGCGCAAATCGCGAATGTAGTCCACGGGCTTAATGTGGTGTTCGGGCGTCAGCGCAATCAGAATCTCTCCATCTGAAGTGCCAATCACGCCATTATTGCTGAGTGTGAGATTAGTGCCGCTGGTCGGGAACCCGATGTTATCGACGATACTGTCTAATTCCGCTTTGGGAATTTGCTTGCGAATAGAGGCTTCGATCCTGTCGCACAGAGCGGTCGTCTCCTCGATGCGTGTTCCGATGGGAGCGCGCACGTGCAGCCGGATTTGACCCGCATCCACGGCGGGGAAAAGATCGGATCCTAGAAAAGGTATCAGGAGCAAGCTCGCGGCGCAGAACCCCAGAAAGCTGATAGCAAAAATCGAGCGGTGAGCCAGGCACCATTCCAGCGCTGCTACGTAGCCCTCCCGCATAGCCTCAAATTTTTCCTCGAACGCAAGGTGGAATCGGCGGAAGAAGCCCTCATGAGCCTGAGCTCGCGTCGCAGCCTCGCGCTTGCGCCTCTCAGAACGGAATGAATACATCACCAGGGTTGGCACCAGCGTGCGAGATAAGAAATAGGAGGCGAGCATGGCAAAGACAACGGCCTCCGCCAGGGGGCGGAAAAGATATCCGGGTGCACCCTTCAGAAAGAAAATGGGAATGAAAACGATGCAAATGCTGAGCGTGGCCACGAAAGCCGGCGCCGCGATTTGCTGAGCGCCCGTGAGGATGGTGTCGCGCAGGGGCATGCCCTCGGGCAGTAGGCGATTTATGTTCTCGATTTCGACCGTAGCGTCGTCCACCAGGATGCCGACAGCGAGCGCCAAGCCGCCAAGGCTCATGATGTTCAGAGTTTCGCCGAGCAGGCTCATCACCAGCAGTGAAGTCAATATCGACAAGGGAATAGAGATCGCCACGACCAAAGTGCTGCGCCAGCTTCCCAAAAAAAGCAGAATCAAAGCTGCTGTCAGACAAGCTGCAATTGCCGCTTCGCGCAGTACGCCGTTGATCGCCGCGCTCACAAAGATAGATTGGTCGCCAGTCAGCGTGATGTTCAGTTCTGGCGGCAGCGTAGCGGCAACCTTCGGGATCGCGGCACGTATTCGCCGAACCACATCCAGGGTCGAAGCCGCCCCGTGCTTCAGCACAACCATCAATACGCCCCGCTGACCATCGCGTCGTGACACATTGGTCTGAAAGGCGGCGCCGTCATGGACGTAAGCTACGTCCCTCAAATAAACCATGGCGCCATTTACAACCTTGACGGGCATGTCATTCAACTCATCAATGCTTTTGGCGCTGCTGTTCAGTTCAATGTCGTACTCGCGATCGCCGATCTTGGCCGTTCCCTGAGGCTGGACGAGATTTTGCGTGTTTACAGCGTTCACCACATCTGCGCCGGAAATACCCCGCTGGAGAAGTTTCTGCGGATCCAGATCTACCGTCACCAATCGGCTCTTGCCCCCATAGGGCGCCGGCAGTTCCGCGCCTTCAATGGTGATCAGCCTGGTCCGTAGGAAATTGACTCCCAAATCGGTCAACTGCTGTTCAGAGAGACTCTGGCTGCTCAACCCGATCTGCAAAATGGGAACATCGGCGGCACTATAGGCCAGCATGTAAGGAGGGGTCGTCCCCGCTGGCATCCCACGAACAGAACTTCCGGCAACCGAACTTATCTCGGCAATGGCGGCAAAAGGATCGGCTTTCGGCTGAAGAAAAACCTTGATTACGGCAATGCCGTGGTAGGACTGCGCCTCGATATGTTCGATATTGTCGACGTTGTTCGTCATGCCGCGTTCCAGGACGCTGGCGAGACGATCCTGCATGTCTTGAGGGGAAAGTCCCGTGTATTGAATGACTACGCCAACCACGGGAATATTGATTGCCGGGAAAATATCTACCGGGGTCTGCAGGATGGCCACCCCGCTGAGGATCAAAATCAAAAGGGACACTACTATGAACGTGTACGGCCGGTTAAGGGCGACCCTTACAATCCACATAGTTTGGCTTTGCTAAAACTCGTCCATCTCTCCTGCCGCGGCGCAGCTGCGGAATAGAGACACTTCACTCATCGTTGTTAGACGTATTTCATCCCAAGCTGGTTATCTCGCGGTATCTTGCGTCTTGGCCTGAGGTCCTCTGTAGACGGCGCAACCTACGGATTCATTGTAGCATATGAGCTTTTCTTGAAAGCAATTGAGGTGAATGATGCCCGGTTACACGCAGGAGCACGCCAAGGCTGGCATTCAGGCCAAGTTGCCAGATCTCGAGACTTGGCCCAATCAATTTCCCGGCTATATCATCCGTACCCGCTACCCCGAATACACCTCCATGTGCCCTAAAACTGGCTTACCGGACTACGGAACAATCACAATCGAGTACGAGCCTCGCCGTTACTGCCTGGAGCTAAAAGCTTTGAAGCATTATCTCCTTGCTTACCGAAATCTGGGCATCTTCTATGAGAACGCCGTCAACCGCATTCTGCGGGATATTGTCGCGGCCGTGAAGCCGGCGTGGTGCGTTGTTAAGGGCGAATTCACCCCTCGCGGAGGTTTGACGACCACAGTGGAAACTCGCTGGCCACGCCGAGGTCGGTGATGCATCTAACAACGTGAGCTGCGACTGGAAGGGTTGTAGCAGTATCAGGACTTCTTTCCCACGGACCCAGTAACCAGAGTGCTAGGCCAGTCCCACCATGGACAACCCCAAAGCGCTCGGCCATAATCAATAACTGACGGCATTTATCGTGATTATCGTGAACTCAAGAGGTAATAGTGGCAGCGAAGATTGCCGCAGCTTTAAAGGAGAAAAGGCATGAGTATTACCCCGAATGTCCCGCCGAATGCCCCCCCTTCGAATGAGGGCTACATGTACGAGCCGACGCCGACGCCACGTTGGATTCCGCTGGTCATAATTGTCCTATTCCTCGGCGTCGGAGCGCTGATCTATATCGGATATAACTCCCGAACGCAGTTGCAATATGCCCTGGCTCAGAGCAGTAACCACGCCGACGTGCTGAGCAAGGAGCTGGAGCAGACGAATTCGCGCGTTGCGTTGCTTCGCGCGCAGTTGGATGTAACCTCGCAGAAACTTGGGCTTACGCAGGCGGAATTGGCGCACGCCCGCACCATGGCTCAGCAGATACAGCAGGAGCAGCAAGACAGTGACGCGAAGCTGGTCGCCCAAATCGGCCAGGTGCAGCAGGAAGACGCAGCTAAGATCGGGCAGGTAACGACCGATTTAACCGGGGCCAAAACCGATCTCGCCGCAACCAAGAAAGACCTCGACGATACGAAGAAGACTCTTACCACTGCGGTAGGCGATTTAAATCAACATGGCGTCTTGATTGCGCGAAATGGGGAAGAACTGGAAGTTCTCAAGCACCTCAACGACCGCAATATCTACGATTTCAAGATCACCAAATCGAAGCAGCCTCAACACGTAGGACCAGTTCAGATCTTGCTCCACAGCGTTGACCCAAAGCACTACAAGTTTGACATGACCGTGATCGCGGACGATAAGTCCATCGATAAGAAAGACCGCAACGTTGATGAGCCGATGCAGTTCTACGTTCGTGGTGTCCGCGCGCCTTACGAGCTCGTGGTTATGGAAGTAACCAAGACTGGCGTGAATGGCTATCTTTCCACGCCCAAGGAAACCGGTGGTCCTGCGCCTTCAGGAGCGGCCAATCTGGGAGGCGGCGCGACGGCGCCCGCTAGCGCTCCTGCCGCTGCCTCTGTTCCAGCCAGTGCTCCCGCCGCGGCCAACAATCCGTCAGGACCGCCAAGATCACAGCAATAAGCGCAGAGTGGTGTTAGTTGTAAGAGTAGCGAAGAACTCTATTCGAACTGCTTGAGGGTATCCGCCATTTTGCGGAGCCGCTCGTCCACGCGTCCAAACACGCTATCATGCGGAAATTGGCCGCGGCCATCGCGCGAGCCGGCTTCGATGCCTGTCAAAATCTCGATACCTTCTTCGATATGAGCGATCGGGTGCACATGGAACATCCCGTTCGCCACCGCTGCAATCAAATCTTCGCGCAACATCAAATCTTCTACGTTTTCAATAGGGATGAGCACGCCTTGGGTCCCCGTTAGGCCCCGCACGCGACAGACGTCGTAAAAGCCTTCCACTTTTTCGTTCACGCCTCCGATCGGCTGAATGACCCCCTGTTGATTCACCGAGCCGGTTACGCCAATGTCCTGCCGAATGGGCAGCCCGGAAAGCGCTGAGAGCAGAGCATAAACTTCCGTGGAACTGGCGCTATCGCCGTCCACGCCAGAGTAGGACTGCTCGAAACAAATGCTGGCCGCCAGAGACAGTGGCTTGTCCTGCGCAAATTGGGAACGCAGGTACCCGGCGATGATCTGCATGCCTTTGTCGTGGAGTTCTCCGCTGAGGTTGGCTTCGCGTTCGATATTGATCAGCCCGGATTTGCCAAGCGCCGTCGAGGCGGTGATTCGCACGGGCTTGCCGAAAAGATATCCCCCGATTTCCATCAAGCTGAGCCCGTTCAGCTGGCCGGTTTGCGTGCCCTCGGTATCAATGAGCAAAGTGCCTTCCGCAATCATCTCGCGAATTTTCGTTTCGATGAGATTGTGACGCTCGGTTCGCGCCTCCCGCGCAATTCTTAGGTGTGTGGCCGTCACCGGTGCTTCGCCGGCCTGTCGCGCGACGTAGCACCCTTCTCGCGCCAGATCGGCTAAGTCCACAAACCGGGACGTTACCTTGTTGCGCCTCCCCGCCAGACGCACGCCGTATTCGATCATCGCCGCGACAGCCGTGCGGTCGAAGGGGCAAAGGCCCTCATCCTGACAAAGTTTGTGCAAACGGCCGCTGTACTGCCGGATCACGTCGTCATTCATTACCATTTCTTCGTCGAACTCGACACGCACCTTGAAAATCTTTTTAAACTCTTCTTCATGGGCATAGAAAATTTCATACAAGTTGCGGTCGCCAATGAGGATGATCTTTACATTCAGATCGATGGATTCGGGTTTGAGCGCGGACGCGCCGAAAGGAAAAAGGAGCTCCATAGGCTGGATTTCCAGCTTGGCATGATTCAGCGTGCGCTTTAGCGTTCGCCAGACGCCCATTTCCGTCAGTGCGTCGAGCGCATACATGATCAGGAAGCCGCCGTCGGCGCGAAGCATCGAGCCCGCGCGCAGGTCCATAAAATCAGAGGACCAAACTCCTCGCGAGTCGTAACTGCGCTGGATCGTACCGAAGAGATTCGTGTGCGTCGGAGTTGTTTCGAAGATGACCGGCGACGCGTCCTGCTCGTTGTGCCCGAGGAGCACGTTCACGCCGTAAACGCGAAAGGGATCTCGCTCCGGATTGGAACTCTTTAGGGGTGCCTCGCCGGGAGGACCAGCGCCCGGCTCCTGTTCGTCTTCGCGTTCCTTGAACGGATCTAGATTATCGAGAATGTTGTGCCGGACTTCCTCCAGATATTCGGCCACGTGGCTGGCCGTGTATTTCTCCTTGAGCTCTTCGATAAAGCCGTCCACCAGGACGGAAGCCGCTTCCTGCTCCAGATAGCTGAGTTCACTGGCAAGTTCACGCGAAAGCGTTAGCGTCTTGCGGTAGACGACGGTGAACTCCTGCCGGAACTGCTCGTATTTCCGCTCCAGTTCTTCAGCCGCGATGTTCTCGAGTTTTCCTTCTTGCACCAGCTTGGGTATGTCCTCGATGGGCACCATCTGCCCTTCGAGAACGGGAAAAATCTCGGGCAGTGCTACGGCTCCCACCTGCATGTGTCCCAGCGCAAATTGCTCCCGTGCAATGCGCCGGGTGAAATCGTCCATCAATTCCTTTTCCCTCAGTGTGTACCGATCTACGATTCGCCCCTTCTGTCGCTGGAACGGCTCTCCTTCGAAAACTTGGGGAATGCGTCGCCGCAGGAAGTCGATGCCCGATTGCATGTCTTTCTTGAAATTGTTGGCCTGGCCGCGCGGCAAGGTCAGCAGCCGCGGGCGGTCTGGGTTCTTGAAGTTGTTGACGTAGCAGCGGTCCGGCCCTGGCTCGGTGGGCGGCTGTAACTGTTCGATGAGCTTTTGGATCATTCCGCCGCGGCTCGTGCCCGATAGTCCGCAGACGAAGATGTTGTATCCCGGCGCGGCCAGTTCGATTCCCATGCGCAGTGCGCGCAGAGCGCGGTCTTGCCCTACGGGGCCTTCAATCGGCTCGGCCTGCGCCGTGGTTTCATAGGGAATGCGCGCAGGATCGCACCGCCACCGCAGTTTTTCCGGCGGCAGTTCCGTAAATCGAATCGCAGGTTTTGTAGCCATGGCCGCATCTGCAGCGAAAAGGCTACTTTCTGGCGGCGAAAGTCTACCTACAGGATGAGCTTTCGCCCCTTCACAAAGTCGCGCTTTTCGCATTTAACAAAGTCGGCTTACTCTAGCACAAGCCGTGGATACCCGCTGGCTGCGCACTCCGCCGTGTGCGAATTCGCAACAGAATCAAAGGAGAGTTAGCGGCTGGTTAGCCCACTACCAGAGAAATGGATAGTCCATCCACGGCCCATTTAACCCTCGTGATATCATTGTTAGGGTTAGGCTTCCGTCTGGATCAAAACCTATGCTGGAGATTTCCACCTGCAAACACGAACACACCCGGCTTATCGCCAAAGATAACGAAGCTGAGTACATCGAGTGCGTAAACTGCGGCGCTATTCTTGACACTCACGAGCTGGCGGAAGATCCGAAGCACGCGGATGCTAAATCCGAACCCACCAAATCAAATCCCTTTGACGAATCTCTCTCCGACGCCTGAGCGGAAGTGCAGGATCCATCGGCTGTCATCCCGAGTCGCTTTTGGACGAGTGATCTGCTTTTAGCTCTTCCGTCCAAGGGAATTACAGGTCTCACGTATCATTCTGAGGACCGTAGCGACGAAGAATCTCTCCGGCAGCTTTTCACCGAATCCCTATCTTCTCGAGCAATCGTTCAATCTCACCCGCCGAGACGTCGTAAAGCGGCCGTTCGTCTTCCTGCTCCAGACGTTCTCGAAGATATTCCGCAGCCACGAAACTCGCCTCGCGGTCGGTCATGTCGCGGTGTGCCCGCGTCCGGAACTGCACAAATCCGGTGTGCGCCAGGCCTACAACGGCGGCCCGGCCATCGACAAAAAACTTCGTATCCACGCTATCGCTGTGGCGGGTCGCGATGCCATTCCAAAGGTGTGAGAAGCGAACCTGATAAGCCTGCCCCGTCAATGTAGACATCACGTCAAACGGGCCGACGAAGTTGCTCATCGGCCCGTCATTGGGAATTCCCCGGTTCGCGTTTGGTGCAGTCACGTCGTTCTAGCCTTGTTTAGCTTCAGTGCGCGACAGTAGCAGTCTCTGCGTGCGAGTAGGCTCGAATCGCCGACCCCACTCCGGCGCCTGGCGATACGCCGAGCCCCTGGTCGAGCAGGACCTTTTCCAGGGCCGCCAGGAAAAACAGGATGTGTTTTGCCTGGCTCACGTAGCCCATCAAGCCGATGCGCCAGATTTTTCCCTTCAGCGGGCCGATACCGCCGGCGATTTCGATACCGAATTCGTCCAGCAGTTGCCGACGCACACGCCCGTCCTCCACGCCTTTCGGCACGTGGACGCTCGTGACAGTAGGGAGCCGGTCATTCGGATCGGGAACGAACAATTGAATTCCCAGCGCCTCGAGGCCGGCGATCAGTGCGAGCTGATTTTGGCGATGCCGCTGCCAGCCCGCTTCGAGCCCTTCCTCGAAAACGATCCGCAGTGCTTCACGCAATGCGAAGACGATGGAGATCGGCGGGGTGTGATGGTACGTGCGGTCCTTGCCCCAGAAGTTCATCGTTGTGGTGAGATCGAAATACCAGCTTTGCACCGGAGTCTTCCTCGCGCGCAGCACTTCTTCCATACGCGGGCCCACCGTGATCGGCGACATGCCGGGAGGCGCGCTGATGGCCTTCTGCGTGCCGCTGAAGCAGAGGTCGATCCTCTGCTTGTCCACGTTCAGCGGAGTCCCGCAAAGCGTGGCCACCGCGTCGACCACTAAAAGCGCCCCGACCTCATCGGCCACCTTCCTGAAATCGTCGATCGGGCTGAGAACACCCGTGGACGTCTCGCCGTGGCAAACACCGATAAATTTGATCTTGCGGCCCTTTGCGGCCTTGCGCACGTCATTCGGATCGACGGTTCGCCCCCAGGGAGCTTCCACGCGATGAATCGTGGTCCCCGCCACCCGCGAAGCGATCACGGCCATGCGCTCCGAAAAATTGCCGTTCACGCAAACGACAGCCTCGTCGCCCGGCTCCAGCGGATTCACCACAGCGGCTTCGATGCCCCCCGATCCCGATGCCGAGATCGGAAAGGTCACGCGATTCTCGGTCTGAAAAGCCCTTCGCAGCAAAGTCTGCACTTCGCCGATCATCTCGGTGAACCAGGGGTCCATATGGCCCACCAACGGAGTCGACATCGCGCGATAGACGCGAGGGTCGATCGAACACGGCCCCGGCGTCATCATCAAGCGATACGGGGCTAAAAGCTCACCTATTTGCTCAGTCATTTCTCGGATTTTCCTCGAATCAGTTCAGATTAGTGGAGTCCTACCGGTTCCCTCGATCGAGAGGTGATCCCTTCGCAAGATCAGATGAAGATCTGCTCAGATCAGGCTCACTTGAAAGACCACTCCAGGTCCAAACCTTTCGGGACCAGGAAGATCGGAAGCCGGCGGAGACCGCCTTGCGTCGCCATTTGCGGATCGACCCTCCTAGTTTGGCCGAATCGCGCCGCGCTTGCAACGCGAATCTCCCTTCCAGTTACGCATCGGTCCCCGCGGTGTGGAATAATTCGAGTTCCGGCCGCGGCGAATGGAAGTGAGGATTGCCCGAAGTGCCGGATTCTCAGCCGATCTAGGCATAAACTTGTCTTATACTGTATGCCACAAACATAAATTGGACTCGCGCTCGCGGAATCTGTTATCAATGGAAGTACACACTAGGAACATGAGCTTTGACTATGAGTGAGCGATCTTCCAAGAACGCGACGCCGCGCAAGCTGACCGGCGCCGAAATCATCTGGGAATGTTTGGAACGGCTCGGAGTTGAGCACGTCTTCGGCTATCCCGGCGGAGCAATTCTGCCCACTTACGATGCACTCACGAGATCGCGCGTCCACCACGTGCTCGTGCGGCATGAGCAAGGTGCGACCCACATGGCCGATGGCTACGCGAGAGCGAGCGGCCGCGTCGGTGTGGCCTTGGCAACATCTGGTCCCGGTGCGACCAATATGGTCACCGGCATCGCCACGGCAATGATGGATTCATCCCCAATCGTCTGCATTACCGGGCAGGTGGGCAGCACCGTACTCGGCAGCGATGCCTTTCAGGAAACCGACATCACCGGCATCACGATACCAATCACCAAGCACAATTATCTGGTGACGCGCGCCGATGAAGTCGCCTCCAGCTTGCGTGAAGCCTTCCAGATCGCCGCTTCCGACCGGCCCGGCCCCGTGCTCGTGGACATTACCAAAGATGCCCAGCTCGGCGCTTGCGAATTTGATTGGGATGCCGCTGCGCCCCGAGCGCACCGCCAGGTCCCTGATTTCTTTCCCGCTCCGGCGAAACTGAATGAGGCCGCCGCACTGATCAACGAATCGCAGAGGCCTGTGATCCTGGCTGGACACGGCATCATTCTCTCGGGCGCGGGTGAGGAAGTTCGCCGGCTTGCGGAGACCGCCGATATTCCCGTGGCTTTGACGCTGCTCGGGCTCGGCGCTTTCCCTGCTTCGCATCCGCTGAATCTCGGCATGATGGGCATGCACGGCGAAGCCTGGGTAAATCAGGCCATTCAGGAATCCGATCTACTCATTGCACTCGGCATGCGCTTCGATGACCGCGTGACCGGCAAGGTCAATACCTATGCGCTAAAGGCCAAAAAGATTCACATCGAGATCGACCGGGCTGAAATCAACAAGACCGTGCAGGTGGATGTGCCGCTGATCGGCGACCTGCGCCACGTCCTTCAGCAGCTGCTTCCTCTGGTGAAACCGAACCGGCATTCCGAGTGGTGGTCGCAGGTGCACGTCTCAAAGAAGGATTCGGCGGTGCGCGACATCCAGAATCTTCCCGATAGCGGGCATCTTTACGCTGCGCACGTCATTAACGATCTTTGGCGCGAAACCAAAGGCGATGCCGTCATTGTTACTGACGTCGGACAGCACCAGATGTGGGAAGCGCAGTATTATCACCACGAAAAGCCGCGTTCCCTGATCACCTCCGGCGGACTAGGCACGATGGGGTTTGCCTTGCCGGCGGCGATCGGCGCGAAATTTGCGCGGCCGGATTCCGAAGTATGGGTGGTGGCTGGTGACGGCGGTTTTCAGATGACCATGGCTGAGCTGGCCACGATCGTTCAGGAAAAGCTGAACGTCAAGATCGCCATCATTAACAACGGCTTTCTGGGTATGGTGCGGCAATGGCAGGAATTTTTTTACGAGGGCCGATATGCGGGAACGCCGCTTTTGAGCCCTGACTTCGTGAAACTGGCCGAGGCTTACGGAATTCCTGGGCTGATGGTGACCCAGCGCTCACAGGTGGTGCCGGCGCTGAATACGTCGCGCTTTCATGCCGGACCAGCCCTTATCGATTTTCGCGTGGAACAGGAGGATTCGGTTTACCCGATGGTTCCTGCGGGAGCCGATTTGCACGCCATGATCCGTCGGCCTAATCCTCTGGTGGAAAGACCCACGGATGACTGAGCGCGAAAAATCGCACACCTTTGTTGTATATGTTGAGAACAAGCCCGGGGTTCTCAACCGCATTGCCTCGCTCTTTCGCCGTCGTGGATACAACATCGAATCGCTGACGGTCGGACACACCGAGCGTCCCAACATTTCGCGCATGACGATCGTTTCCTCGATTGGTGACGGCGCGGCGCATCGCGTCGAAGCGAATATCTACAAGCTGGTGAACGTGCTCTCGGTGGAAGACGTCACGCACGCCACCACGATCTCGCGTAGTCTTGCGCTTATCAAAGTGGATGCGCCGGAGGAGTCACGTCACCGGCTGATGGAGATTGTGCGTGTTTTCCGGGCGCGCGTCGTGGATCTGGCGCCGCGCTCCTTAATCATTGAAATTACCGGCGCAGAGGATAAAATCCACGCTCTGGTGGACGTGCTTCGCCCCTTCGGCATTTTGGAGATGGTGCGCACGGGTCAGGTGGTCATGCGGCGCGGGGTTCAAGAGAGTTCCTTACCAAAGGGCGCGCAGGATGATCCTCGGCCGAGCCAGCAAAAAACAGGCCCAGAACTGACGGGCGCCGACGCGCTCGTCGAGGCGGAGCACCCCGGTTCCGTCTAAGGGCCCCATAACCAAGGAGCAATAGAATGGCTACGATTTATCATGACGATGCCGCAGACCTCTCTCTGATTCAGGCTAAGAAGATCGCCATTATCGGGTACGGTTCGCAGGGTCACGCGCATGCCCTGAATCTCAGGGATAGCGGTTGCACAGTTTGCATAGGGCTGCACGATCAGAGCAAGTCTCGGCAAAAGGCAATTGCGTCGGGCCTTACGGTCAAATCAAATCGCGATGCCGCCGCGTGGGCCGACGTCATTATGTTGCTCGCGCCTGATACCACCCAGCCCGCCATATACGAGAAAGAGATCGCACCGAATCTCTCTGCCGGCAAAATGCTCATGTTTGCCCATGGCTTCAACATTCGCTATGGAACGATCCATCCTCCTAAGAATGTCGACGTCACGATGATCGCGCCCAAGGCTCCGGGCCATCGCGTCCGCGAAGTTTTCACCGAAGGGGGTGGAACGCCCGCGCTGCTTGCCATTCATCAAGATGCGACGGGCAAGGCCAAGCAGCTTGCGCTCTCCTATGGCAAAGCCATCGGAGGAACCCGCGCAGGCGTTATGGAGACGACATTCACCGAAGAGACCGAAACCGATCTCTTCGGCGAGCAAGCCGTCCTCTGCGGCGGCATCAGCGCGCTCATGAAAGCGGGGTTCGACACGCTGGTAGAGGCTGGCTATCAGCCCGAAGCGGCCTATTTCGAATGCGTGCATGAGATGAAGCTGATCGTGGACTTAATCTATCAGGGCGGCCTGAACTACATGCGCTATTCCATCAGCGACACGGCGGAATGGGGCGACTACATTGCTGGTCCGCAGATCGTCAACGCTGAGACGCGCAAGACCATGAAGGAACTGCTGCGCAAGATTCAAAATGGCGAAATGGCGAAGGACTGGATCGCCGAAAACGAAACCGGCCGCAAGCGATTCATGGAAATGCGGCGCAAAGAGCAGCATTTGCTGGTGGAAGAGGTTGGCGAACGCCTGCGCGCTCTCATGCCCTTCCTGAATCCAGTAAAAGTCGCTACCGAACCGCCCAGTGCCGCCGTCGGCGCAAAACCTTGAACCCACATCTATTGTTGTTGCCATCCCCAGCATAGCGAGGGATGGGCAGTCTGTAGCTCAGGTCGCGCCGACGCCTTTGGTCGGCAGACCTGAGGCTTTCAGTTTTTTAGTTTGTAACAATTAAGAATCAACCGGCTATGACTGATACTGCAACGCGTCTTAACAGAAAAAGCCGCCTCGTCACCGAAGGCTACGAACGCACCCCCAACCGCGCCATGCTGCGCGCCGTCGGCTTCGGCGACAGCGATTTCGATAAGCCCATCGTCGCCGTAGCCAACGGCTACAGCACCATCACTCCTTGCAACGCGGGCCTCAACGATTTGGCGGAACGCTCGGTGGCATCGTTGCGCGGAGCGCGAACCATGCCGCAGATCTTCGGGACCATCACCGTCAGCGACGGCATCTCCATGGGCACAGAGGGGATGAAGTATTCGCTGGTGTCGCGCGAAGTAATAGCCGACTCGATTGAAACTGTTTGCAACGCAGCGGAAGTGGATGGTCTCGTGGCCATCGGTGGTTGCGACAAAAACATGCCCGGCGCCATGATGGCCATCGCGCGTCTGAATATCCCTTCGATTTTTGTCTATGGCGGCACCATCAAGCCCGGCCGCCTGGAAGGCAAAAATCTGACCGTGGTGAGCGCCTTCGAAGCTGTGGGCGAATTCAGTGCGGGCCGAATCGATAAGGCCGAGCTGCTCGAGGTCGAGCGCCATGCGTGCCCGGGAGTGGGCTCCTGCGGCGGCATGTTTACCGCCAACACCATGTCTTCGGCCATCGAAGCTATGGGCATGAGCTTGCCGTATTCGTCGACCATGGCAGCCGAGGACGACGAAAAAAAAGAGAGCGCCGCCGAATCTTCGCGCGTACTCGCGAATGCGGTCAGCCGCCAATTGCTCCCCCGCGATATCATGACCCGCAAAGCCTTCGAAAACGCCATCGCCGTAGTGATGGCCACTGGTGGCTCAACGAACGCCGTCCTTCACCTGCTCGCAATTGCCAGGGCCGCCCGCGTTCCCCTTAGCCTCGAGGACTTCGAAACCATCCGCAAACGCGTGCCCGTGCTTTGCGATCTGAAACCTTCGGGTAAGTATGTCACCACCGAACTGCATGCTGCGGGCGGCATTCCGCAACTAATGAAAATTCTGCTGGCCCATGGCGTGTTGCATGGTGACCCAATCACCATAACCGGCAAAACCATCGCGCAGACGCTCGAAGCTGTCCCCAGCGAGCCGCGGATGAATCAAGATGTAATTCATTCCTGGGAAAAGCCCGTTGCGCCCGAAGGCCATCTGGTCATCCTCAAAGGCAATCTTGCCTCCGAAGGCGCCGTTGCAAAGATTTCAAAAGCCGAAAAGATCACCGGCCCTGCGCGCGTGTTCGATTCCGAAGAGGACTGCCTCGCGGCCATTCTCTCGAAGAAGATACATCCAGGCGACGTGATCGTTGTTCGCTACGAAGGGCCGAAAGGCGGTCCGGGCATGCGCGAAATGCTGGCGCCGACTTCCGCGTTGATTGGCGCAGGACTAGGCGAATCTGTCGGCCTGATTACCGATGGCCGTTTTTCCGGTGGCACGCACGGCTTGGTTGTGGGGCACGTAGCTCCGGAAGCTGCCGTGGGCGGAGCGATAGGCCTCGTGCGCGAGGGAGATTCGATTACGATCGATGCGCACTCACGCAAGCTTGAACTGCAAGTCTCGCCGGAAGAACTGGAGCGGCGACACAAAGCCTGGAAAGCGCCCGAACCCCGCTACACCTCCGGCGTGCTCGCAAAGTATCGCCATTTGGTTTCCAGCAGCAGCCTGGGCGCTGTCACCGATTTGTTTTCCGAATAGAACCCTTTTAGCCTACCCGCAAACAATTTCCCGAAAATCTCATCTTGATAATTGAAAAGCGCATCGCTATCTTTGGCGCGCGAAACAGCTCTCACAAGGCGTTCATAAATGGATCATAGATTTACACTGAACAAACCGGCAGGCTTGGACCTGTCGCACCACGAGGAAGTAGGATACGATTTTGACTCATAGCGCCCTGATACTGGGAGGATGCCATGCAGGTCGAATCCTCAAAGACGGACACAAGGACTGATGATCCAAGGAGACAGAATTCGATGATGCGTATTGAAGCGATCATTCAGCCTTCCCGTTTCGAATCGGTGAAGGAAGCCCTGCACCAGATCGGCGTCGAGGGGATGACGGTTTCTGAGGTGCGCGGCCACGGCAGGCAGAAGGGCCATACCGAAACATATCGCGGCCGCGAATACGAAGTGGACCTTCTCCCCAAAGTGAAGATCGAAATGGTGTTGCCCTACAACCTCGTCGACGGCGCCGTCCAAACCATTTTGAAAACCGCCCGGACCGGCAAAATCGGCGATGGCAAGATTTTCCTTTCCAAAGTCGATGAAGCCATCCGCATCCGTGATGAAGAAAGAGGGGAAGGAGCTCTCTAGCCGTACGCAGCAAGCGATTCTTTTATCGCCTTCTGTTTGAGCCATCGCAGTGGGTACACCTTCCACACCATTCACCGCTCTCCGCGATTTCTACGCGGAGGAGTTCGCCAGAATTGAGCGTGAGTTCCGCGCTACCTCGAATGGCCGCGTCGCCACCCAGGCCCGCACATCTTTGTTGGACCGCGTCGTACTCGACCTCAGCCGCGAATTTTTCGCACCGGAGCCCGGCGACCTGAAAAAACTCTCGCTCGTAGCTCTGGGAGGCTATGGCCGCAGAGAGCTTTTTCCCCATTCGGACGTCGATCTCATGTTTCTATGGGTCGATCGCGACGCGGAGAGCCGCTATCGCGATGGAACCCAAGTGGTCAGCAGGGCGTTATGGGACCTGCGCCTCCGCGTTAGTCCGACGTATCGCTTTCTGAACGAATGCTCAAAATTTCAAAAAGACAATCCCGAGTTCAATATGTCCGTCCTCGATAGCCGCTATCTTGGAGGAGATCGCGAACTTTTCGACCGGTTGCGCAATAAGGCTCTCCCCCACATGATCGATGGAGCTTCCTCTGATCTGCTGCGCGACCTTTCCGAGCTCACCCGGCAAAGGCACAAAAAAGAAGGCGATACGATCTTTCACCTGGAGCCGAACCTTAAGAATTCTCCCGGCGGCTTGCGCGACTACCACGTGGCATGGTGGGTCGGGCTGATTTCCAGGATCGAAAAAACGGGTCGATGGGCGACGGCGGAAGATATCTGGCCTTCTAAGGCTCGCCATGACATGGAGGCGGCGTTCGATTTTCTCGCCGCGGCGCGCTGCTTTCTTCATTACCGGCAGGGACGCGACGATAATGCGTTGTCCTATGAACTGCAGGCCGCTGCCGCCGCTCGTGGGATTGGGATAGAAAATTGCCGAGCCATTGATCCTGCGGACTGGATGCGCATCTATTTTCGGCACGCGCGCGCCGTTTATGCTCTCTGCACGCAATTGCTGGACGAAACGGTTTCGGCACGAGGTACCTTTCGTGTCCGAGGATGGAAATCGCGCGGCTCGCATCCCGCATTTTCCATTGTAGGAGCTCGCCTGACCCTGCTCGAACCGGCGGGCCTTCGCGATCCGCAGCGGCTCCTGAAAGTTTTTAAATACGTTGCCGAACATGGAATCAAGCTCAGCAGGGAAGCCGAGGATCAAATTCGCGAGGCCTTGCCAATTATCTTCGACTCGGGATCGGCTCTCCCGGCATTGTGGAGCAATCTTCGCGAAATTTTGCTGGCCCGCCATGCCGCCGAAGCGCTACGCGCCATGCACAGTTCCGGATTGCTGGTTCGCTTGTTCCGCGAGTTTGGCGTCATCGATTCCCTGGTGGTCCGCGATTACTATCATCATTACACCGTGGACGCGCATTCTTTCATGGCCATCGAAAATATTCACAGCCTGCGGGAAGCGCAACAAAACTGGGAACGTCCTTTCGCCACTCTTTTTTCCGAACTGGAGGAACCGGAGCTTCTCTTCCTCTCCTTGTTGTTTCATGACGTAGGCAAGGGAATGGCTTGCGAAGACCACGTCGCCGGCAGCCTGGAATCGATCGAAAAAGTTTTCAGCCGCCTCGATTTGAAGCCCGACCAGGCGGATACCGTCCGCTTCCTCATTCGTGACCATCTGGCTATGTCCGCCAGCCTGTTGCGGCGCGATATTTTCGATCTCGAAACGATTCGCGCTTTTGCCGAACAGGTAGGCACGCCGGAAAATCTCAAGCTGCTCTGTCTATTCACGTATGCGGATATTCGTGCGGTGAATCCCGAGGCGCTGACTCCCTGGAAAGCGGAATCGCTGTGGCAGCTCTATGTTCTTACCGCAAACTACCTCACCCGCAGCCTGGATGAAGAGCGTTTCCGCGCCGAGGCGGGAGACCTGAAATTTATCGAGCGGATCTTTCCTCTGCTTTCCACGGCCACCTCAAGCGAAGGGTTGGCTTCTTTTCTCGAAGGCCTCCCGCGCCGCTATCTCTTCGCGCATTCTCCGGAGGAGATCGCCTCCCACCTCCAAATGGCACGAAAATTGAAAGAGAAAAGCGTTCAATTGCACCTCGAGAACCGTGGCCATATGTATGCACTGACGCTTTTGGCAACGGACCGGCCGTTCCTTTTCGCCGGAGTCAGCGGAACGCTGGCTTCGTGGGGAATGGACATATGGAAAGCCGAAGCATTTGCCAATGCCGCAGGAGTTGTGGTCGACACCTTCCACTTCACCGATCCGCATAAAACTCTCGAATTGAATCCCTCGGAATTAGCGGGCTTGCAAAAAAACTTGGAGGATGTGCTGACCGGGGTCACTCCGCGAGAGACGCTGATGCGCGGCAGGGCCGCAGGGCAGTCGAAGGAGCAGCCAAAAGTAAACATCTCGACCCAGATTCGCTTTGACGACAGCAGTTCTCCACATTCAACGCTCATGGAGATCGTCACGCAGGACCGGCCGGGCTTGCTCTTTCGCTTGACCTCAACCTTGGCGAATTTTGGCTGCAACATCGAAATCGCCTTGATCGATACCGAGGGCCAGCGAGCGCTGGATGCCTTCTATCTAACATTCGGTGGCGCGAAACTTACTCCGGATACGCAGGAGAGATTGCGCATTCGGTTGCTCGCCGAAGGCTGAGTCAAGCGCCAGGCCACGCGCTACATTGGTCATTCTTTAAGTTGCGTTTGTATTCTGTTGTCATTCCGAAGGCTGCTCCTTCGGGCCCGAGGGCTCTGCTTTTCGAATCAGTGTTAACCTAAGAGCAGATTCTCGGTAAGACCCGCAGGAATTACGAATGGCCAATCAGCTCGCTTCGCGATCTGCTGAAATTGCCCGCGCCCACCACGTCAAGCGCCGCAACGCAGTCACGGCGTTTCTTATGGGCTCGATCCTCGCGACAGTAGTTCTTAAGCTGGTTCATTTTGACTCGCGCGAGCTTGATCCCTTGCGCCTCGTGGCAGGATTTGTGGCGGGAGTTCTCTACGCAAACGCTTTTGAGTACGTCCTGCACCGGTTTTTCCTGCATTGGGGCGAAGGATTTCTCGTCCAGCGCCACGGACTTCATCACGACACTGCGGGAGCGGCGGAAGAGCCGCGATACGTCAATTTCGCTACCTCGCCCTGGGTGGTCGTCCTCGTCTTCGTTTTGAACGCGCTTCCCGTGTTCGCCCTGGAGTTTTTCTTGCGTACCGGATTCGCCGTTGGAATCTTTGTAGGCTTCACGCTCTATTTCATCGCTTACGAGGAGATTCACTGGCGCTTTCACCTTGGAGGCTGGCTGCCGGGATGGCTTCGCACGGCGAGAAGCCATCATATGTTGCATCACGGCGGCTTCGAGGGTCGCTATAATGTCTTCCTGCCGATTTTCGATTGGATCTTCCATCGAAGCGCCTGGAAGCACGGCTCGCTGCACCAGTCGCACTAACTCTGAATGGCCTAGGAGCGCAGGCGCTGCAGGAATGACTTCTTCTTCGTAAGCGTTTTTTCTACCGGAATCACTTCGAATAATTGATCGATCTGGGAGGCTGAAATAGGATCGGCCGCGCGTCGCCAATAACCGACTTCGCGCAATCCGGTCCAGGCTTCCAGGCAGTGCAGACAGCCGGAGACGTGTTTTTCCACGGGCTCCTTCTCATACCAACTCACTTGCCCATCGTGAATTCGCATCATCTCGTGTGTGGGAGTGCAATTTTCGGTCTTGACATCTCGAGCCTGCTTTAGAAATGCCAGCCAGGCAGCGGGCCAGGGGCACCGGTCTCGTTCGGCTTGACGTGCCGGCTGGTATTCCCCTGCCAGTCGCTCGAATGCCTTTTCGGCCACGCGCGGAGAGAGCCGCATAACACGTTCGACAGTGTTCTCCGTATAACCGGCGAGCTTGAAAAAGAGCATCTCCTTATGGAGTAGTGGAAGGCCATCGAGCAGCTTGGCAATTTTATCTGGCTCAAAGACGCCAGTCGCCGAAGTCTCGGGATTTTTGGCGGTTAGTTCGTCCGCCGCGGCCTCCAGTAGCATTGCACGAAGGTCTCCCAGAAATTCGCGTTCCGATTGCCGGGAAGTCCCTCGCAGCCGCTCGAAGCTGTTGCGCGTGAGATCCCCCAGCATCCTCTTCACGACCGGCAATGCCTCTTGTGCGGAAATTGCTCCTTCGATTTCGAGCACCCGAAAAAATACCGGGGCATAAAACTCGAGCAAAGCGCGCCAGGCTCCCACTTTGCCCTGCTCGCTTTGCTCACGGATTTTGTGAAAGGTGAAAAGGACGGGTTCAGGCTTCACGAAGAGCGTTCCCGCAGTTCAATCTCGCAAAGCGCGTCGCTGCGTCGAGGCGGCAACTCCAAACGCAGCATCCTAAACAGCAGATTTCCTGTGCGCCGTTGCCGGCTCGAGGGGCGCCGTGGCCGCCGCGAAGGACATTCCGAGGTTGCGTCGCAGGGTCGCGCGATCGAGTTCGTGTTCCCATCGCGCCAGCACCACGGTTGCGACTCCGTTAGCAATCATGTTCGTGGTGGCTCGGGCCATGCTCATAAAGCGGTCCACGCCCAGAATCAAGGCCATCCCTGCAACGGGTATGGTGGGAATCACCATCAACGTGCCGACCAGCGCAATGAACGCTGCGCCCTGCACGCCGCTCGCGCCCTTGGAAGTGAGCACGGCCACGGCGAAAATGGTCAGCTGCTGCCCGAGCGTAAGGTGAATATTGGTGGCCTGCGCGACAAAAAGCGCCGCCAGTGTCATGTAGATGCTGCTTCCGTCGGTGTTAAAGGTATAACCGGTGGGCACGACCAGTCCCACCAACGCCTTCGAACATCCCAGGCTCTCCATCTTTTCCATCAAGGTGGGCAGCGCCGGCTCGGAGGAGCTCAACGTCAGGCAAAGCACGATCTCTTCCTTGATATAGGCAAGGAACCGGATAA
>Ga0210394_10002155_pt1 | contig 27940 bp, 26 predicted proteins | sample IncBWC12MmetaG_FD_160121 | JGI IMG/M metagenome (GOLD analysis project Ga0210394, IMG submission 160121) | Forest soil microbial communities from Barre Woods Harvard Forest LTER site, Petersham, Massachusetts, United States - Inc-BW-C-12-M | ecosystem: Environmental > Terrestrial > Soil >...
GACGATCCCGCGTTCCGGATCGACCAAGCCAATGCGCACTTCGGTTGCTGGCCCCCAGGGCTTCGGCCCAAGATTGCTCTCATAGCAGCCGTCGTCGCCGCCCTCCTCAATACCATTCCGTGGGTTATGCGTAACGCGGTTTCCGCTATGGTAGCGGTCGCAGCGAGGGTCGTAATCGGCTTGAATTGGATTGTGGTCAGTCAGCCCCTTGAAATAGGAAGTGATAATCCGCTGCAGCTGCTCGCGTGTCGACCGCTCTTCCAGCGGCACACTGGTATTGAAAATCGGATCGTACGGCACCAGGTTCTTGATGTTGACCCTTGGGCCATCATCGAAATTGATCTCGACTTCTTTGATCTTTCCATCCATCAGCTTGAGCCGCGTGCCGATGTAGACCGTTTTTCCAGCCGCCGTCTCCGCAGCCACATGCTCAATCACATTTCCTAGCATAGGGTCAGCGTACACCCCTTCTGACAGAATTTTCTTTACCCCAATCCACTTGCTATCGCCAAGCGAAATGGCTTTGGTGTTCTCGCGTATGTTTGCATTGGCCGCGAGAGGGATCCTTTCCGCGGTATGTGCAAGCATGTTTGCGTTGAACTGCTTCGCCTGCTCAAGAAGGCAGGCACGGTCGCAGGTTGCGGCGGATGCCCCGGTGCTCAAGATGAACGACGCTGTTGCCGCAAACGCCAAACTCAGGATTCTCAACGCAACTGTCATGACTCTTCCTCTCTTCGGTGCTCCCGCTACCCCATCATTGCCAAAAGCCCAGCCGGAATGGCCGTGCCGATTAACAGCATGCTCCAGACCAGCGCCCGGCTTCGGTTGTATTTGAACGCCATATAAATACCCAGCGAGGTAGAGAAGATCAACCCAACCGCCATCGCCAGAAAGAAACATTTCAGAGCCAGCGTGAGCTTGTTCGTCCCGCGTTCTTCGTTCGGTCGGCCACCTTCTGGGTGTACCGGCCGCCGGGCCTCATCAGATTCCGGCGGTCCTTTTTGTTCCCCGGCAAAACCCGGCGGCGGTCCGCGTCTTTCGGACACGGTCTGATTCTTGTGAATAGACCCCAGTTTTTGCATCCATGCCGGCGGCTGGTAGGCTTCGCCTGGATGACCTTCATGCAAACCAAATAACTGGAGTGCTCCGGTAAGAGCGAAGAAGAGGATTGAGGGAGCAAAGAGCGTCCCAAGATAAAGATGCCACTCTCGAGCTAGTTTCAGCCGAGCTGCGCTCTTGGATGGCTTTTGCAATTCAGCTTCTTTGTCTGAACTTGTTGCGTTGTTCATTTGGTCAGTGGGCGTTACTTGCAAAATGTGGGGCGATTGTGCATTCTTCTCCCAACGGAATGTTGGGATGCTTGGGATATGATTGCAAGTAGGCACCTTTATGAGCGATAGTCACCTTTTGGAAACCACCCCTCCGTGGAATGTCTTTGACAGCCACTGTCCCACTCGGCAAGTCCTTGATCTCATTGCCGATAAATGGACCGTCCTGGTAATTCGGCGGCTCTCAGACGGCACCCTCCGCTTCGCCCAGCTTCGCCGCAGCGTCGATGGGATCTCGCAAAAGGTTCTAACCAACATCCTTCGCGGACTGGAACGGGACGGCATTGTGACCCGCCGCATCTACGCCAGCGTCCCGCCCAAAGTTGAATACTCGCTGACCAGCCTCGGACGATCCTTATGTGGGCTGGTCGAAGGCATCTGCGGTTGGGCAGAAGCAAACATCGAGCACGTTCAAGCCGCGCGCGAGGTGTATGACCGTACCCCCGAGAGATAGCCACCCCGCAGTGACTTCGCGCGATCGACCGCTCCACTGGGAGTCGAATTATGGACAACCCGGAAGTATCAGCCTGCCCGTCGGGTTAGTACCAACAAACGCGCTTGTATTGACTCACGTCGCCAAGTTCGGACTGGCCGGTTGCACCGAATCGTCCGCTTATGACCGTTGACCTTCGCGGTCCCGCCTACGCTGCGAGCCGCATCAGCTCCACGCTAAAAGGCAGCACTAAAACAATTCGGATGGTTGCAGGCCTGCGCAACCGGAACTGTTCTGCCCCTGTGAGTTACGAATACCCCGCAACCATCCGACTTGACAACGCGAGAGCCGAGCACCCATTGGCCACGTGAGAGATCGCGGGATTGTCGTGTAATTCCTTAGAGCACAGCGCGACCAATGATGGCCGCTGCCGGGAGAGAGCAGGGGCCTTATGGAGCTATCGCTTTGATTCAAAACTTCGGCAGCAACCGGGAAAAATCTCTTCCAACCCAACACGACAGACTGATAACGAACAGCGCCCCTGCTATTTGGCCGCCGTACCGAGCAGCGGTTTCCACTACCGGGCCGATGGCGGTCGGCACATTCAGCGCTCGTTCAGCGATCCAGCCCATCGACGCGAATGCCGCAAACAATCCTCCGCCGATGCGCAGCGCCGAATAAGAGCGGGTCCTGCTCAGCAAAAGAAGCGACGGCAAAATTGCGGCGACGACAGCCAGCTGCATCGTTTCGATGCCGAGATTGAAGCCCACGAGGCTGACGAGCCGATACCACCCATCAAATCCGAGTTCGCTCAGAGCTGATGCAAACGCCAGACCGTGTACGAGACCGAAGAAAGCGGCGATGGCAGCTTCGCGACCCGGGAAGACTGGACGGATAGCGTGAATGGCGGAAACGAGAATCGAGACGGCGATCATCACCTCGACCGGGCGGCTGAGTAGACTAACTGCGCCGAAAGCGGCCAACGCGAGCGTCAGGGAATGTCCGAGTGTGAACGCCGTGACAATACGCACGATGCGTATCAGGCTCACGCGCACGCTCGCGCAGGAACCCCAGCGGGTCCCCAATGCAAGAAGTGGGGCGGGCAGGAGCAGCGCAATCAGGAAGAGCAGATGGTCTGTGCCTTCGGCGATGTGCCGTATACCTAAACGGAATGCGCCTGCAAATCCACTGAGAGTCGGTGGATTTGTTCGCCCCGCATTCGCGGACTGCGTGAAGTCCACCTGGTAGAAAGACTGATTCTCCTTGCGGCTTTGCGCCGTGATCTGAATATTTCGGTCGCCGGGAATAAGGCTGTTGACGAGATAGACGGCGATCTCGCTCTTATGACGATTCTCGAAAATTAGCCGGCGGTTCGTACCGCCTTCGGGTAGTTCAGCGCTGAAATCGATGTGTATTTCGCCGATGCCCTGCTTCATCCTGTCAAGCGGCGGGAAATCGGCCGAAATCAGGCGGAGCGCTAGTGGTTGGCCATCAACGCTGAGAGAGAGGTCGTTCAAGACGCGCTGAGCGTAGGTTTGCCGCTCAACCTCGGAAATCACGCCGTCGCCATTCGTGTCAATGCTCGCGATGACCGCCGCAGACACAGCAACGCCAGGAACAAGGCGCATAGAGCCCACGACGCTGCCCGCATTGAGCGAGAGGATGGTTGCCTCAAGATATTCGTCGAGACGGTGAGCAGACAGCGTCCCGGGGAGCGAAAGAAGGATAGCGGCGAGGAAGACGAACGTTTTTTTCATTGGGGTAAGGTGAACCTCACGCCGTAGTCGTTCGTCGGATCGCGGTACATCGTATGGACGTGCATGGTCGGATCGCCGCCGACGCCCTGCGGCGAAAACTCGATGACGAGCTTCGGTCCCTGAATGCGGTAATAAGAACTGCCGTTCTTGCCCGGCTCGTGGGTGGCAGGGCCGCTCCACGCAAAGTAAGTGTCCTCGAGGCCTGCCTTGATCTCCGCCAGACGTGGCGCGGCGTATGCGTCGTTGACGATGCCCGCCCACTGCGAAATCACGTCGAGCAGCAGGGCACGCTGCTTGTCATTCATCGCCGATGCTTTCAGGCCCTCAGGTTGAATTACCTTTCCGGTCTGGCCCGGCCCGAGCACTAAATCTCCCACGCGATAGTTGAGAGTGGTTTGTTTGCGCTGTGAGTCGTCGAGCGCATCAAGCAAAGCGAATGCTTTGTCGTTCTCCGCCGCGAGGACGCGCACGGTCTTGCCGCCCACCGTGTAACCGGCGGGTTGGGCGCCGGTCAAGGTGGGAGTGCCGACTCCATGCTCTCCGGCTATTACGATGTTGAGCCCAAGATGATGCCCGCCGAATTGCAGCATCCAGGGCGATGTCGCGCTCGGACTCCCAAAGATGCCTATCGTGTAGACGGCGGAGCCGGATGCGAATGGTGTCCCCCCGTCCGCGAGTGCCTGATCGGACCCCATGATTTCGAGAACTTTCTGGTAACCGCTGGGACTTAGAAGCACATGGAGCAGATCCATCGCGGCGTCACGCTGTGCGGGGCTGAGGCTGCCAAGCTGCAGACCGGGACGCGGCACATCGCTGACCGGATAGTTGGACCAGACCGCATCACCGTATTTCTCTCCGACAAAACCACCTGGAGGCCCCATGCCTGGAGCGCCTCGCGAGCCTTGGCTTGGAGGTCCGCCATGATTGAGGCCTTGGCGGGATTGCGCTGGCGGTGCGCCGCCGGGGTGTCCCACTGGGCCCGTTCGGCTGAACTTTGCGGCAGTGGCCGTCTTCTGCGGCGAAAACGGAAATTGTACTTTCTGTCGCTGATCCGCCGTTAGCGTGTCGAGAAAAGCATTGGTCGCGGTCACGACTGCCTGCGTCCGGAAATTTATGGCGGCTTGTGCGGCCTTGTTTCCGTTCAGCGCAAAATATCCGGCCAATGCGACGAAGCCGACCGCCGGAAGAATAGGAAGGAGGATTCTGTTCACTTTGCTTGCTCGGTTCTTCATTTTTGGATCAACCGGCTGCCGTAGTCGTTTTCCGGGTCGCGGTACATCGTGTGAACGTGATTGGCGGGCTCGTCGTTCTGCGGCGCGTATTCGATGACAAGATGCGGTCCCTGTATGCGGTAGTATGCCGTAATGTTAGCGCCCGGATTGGCGGTGGCAGGACCGCTCCACGCAAACCACGTTTCGTTGAGATCTGTTTTCATTTGCTCCATCCTGCTCTTAGCCGCCGTTTCGTTGATGATCCCCGCCCACTCGCCAATCAAGTCGAGTAGCTGAGTGCGCTGCTTGTCGTTCATCGCGGAGGCTTTCAATCCCTCCGGGGCTATCTTCCTGCCGTCCTGTCCTGGCCCAAGCACAAGATCGGCTACACGGTAGCCAAGGATCGCCTGCTTGCGTTGTTCGTCCGAGAGTGATGTGAGTAATGTCAGGGCTTTGTCGCTCTCGCGGCCGAGCGGCCGTATCGTTTCGCCGTTGAGATGAAAGAGCGCAGGTTGCGCTCCGGTTAGTGTCGGCGTCAAGACGCCTTCGCTTCCCGCAATGGTGATGTTGAGGGCGAGGTGATGGCCGCCGAACTGGAGCATCCACGGCTTGGTTGCGGAAGGCGTGCCCAGGAATGAGATGAAGTAGAGATCACTTCCAAACATCGCGCCGCCTTGTGGACCGCCGGGACCGCGCGGGCCACCCGGGGGTCCGCCAGATCCCGACTGAGGTGACGGACCGCCTGCGCCCGGAGGCGGAGGGCCTCCGCCGCGACGGCCGCGCTTCGATCCGTTGTTCTTGAAATCGTCGTCCGCCTGCCGGATCTGTTGCACCTTCTCAAGTCCCTGCGGACTCAGTAGAGTTGCAAGCAGAGCCATCGCGGCTGCTTGCTGTTGAGGTGTCATTTCTTTCAGGCTGATACCGCCGCGCGGCACAAAACCTGTCGGAAAGTTCGACCAGCGGGCGCGCTGCGTCTGGTCACTGAATGAATAGAGCACATGCTGGCGCTGCCCCTCATCAAGGGTCGCAAGAAAAGAGTTGGCGGCGTCCACGAGCTGCGCAGTCGTCGTTTGCTTCTGTGGAGCAGCGACTGCCGACGCGGCAATCAAAATCAGCGCGGCCGCGAAGATTTTTGTCGAAAGAAATCTCATTCCTGAATTCTCCGTCTTCATCAGTGGGCGATTACAACAGTGTATTCCCTAAAACCGGGCAATTCGTTCCGGATTGTCGGATTCCGGCACACTACGCCCTGAGATGTCTTCTTTTGCGTTGTCGAAATCTAGAGAGAACTGCATCTGGCGAGCGCCGGCTCCGGCAATCGGTTGCCCATCGAACAGCTCGATTAGCGGGCACACCAGACACGTGACCAAGATAACTGCGGTGATTATTCGAGACGCCCGAGGTCGCGGGGCTCCGAGTATAGCGTGGCAACCCGCCGTGGCGTCAGACACTGTGGGCGAGGGTAGTGACTCATTTTGACTTATCGGGTTTTATTCGCACTTCAGTCAGGGCCTGATACTCGGCCGATAGAATCCGAATGTTCTTTGCGATTGCTTCGTATTCTGCGGCATTCGGCTTGGCGTGTTCGAGTTGTACCCACAGATGTTGAATCTGTTGTAATTTCTCAAGAACTTCGGGCATCTGTTCGTTCTTCTCCTAAAACCAATCTTTTTAGGTGGATTTCAGATAGTAATCCTATGGGCTGCTGAATTCAAAGTGAGGAATTACATGGGCGAGCCTCCCTGGTGGGCAGGGGCGGGTAGACCAATGGGAGAGCTCGGACACAAACCGCGCCTAGGCGAGCGCGGAGCGCAGGATAGTCCATCCGGAGCGCGGCCAACATGGGGAGCTTACGGTAGTTCGCCTCGTTCCGAGTTTTGAGAACTCCATGAACGAAGTCCAATGGCAGAGGCCGCAATTAGCGGGGGATCGGAGGCCAAATCTTGGTGCTCAGTTGGTGCACACTGGACCGCAAATGAGGTCACCGGGTGCAACTTGGAGCGATGTAAGTCATTCAAAACAAATCAAACGTGGTGTGTACGAACAGGACAGGAAGAATTAGCAAACCACCGAAACTGCAACTGAGATGTGCCCACAGCACTTCAGAACAACCTGCAGGACCTCAAACTGGCCACTTGCAACTCACAAAATGTGCGGCTTGGAAACCCTCCGCCTCAGTCTATGAACACCAACTCAAAGCTGCAGGCAATCTCCCCGGCGAACGGGCATTCTCGTTGTGAGGTGGCGCGCATGCCTACCAAGCAGTGAACGCTTCCTCAGCCGCCGTGTGTCCCCTATAATCACGCCACCTCAGGAGGAGTGGCCGATTGTCCGAGTCTTCCAACAGCGCGGACCGATATGTCCTCGCGGTAATCACAGACGAAGGAGGCTTTTATCTCGATGTGCGAAGGCACATGGGAAGCGAGTTTCGGACCATTCTTTCGAGCACTGAAGACGAAATCAAAAAAAACCTGGAAGAGCCAGAGTTGCATGCCGTTTTGTTCGACCTGGATTGCATAGAAGGCAGCCCCGCAGACGGGCTGGAAGTGCTTGAAGAGATGCGCAGGGTTCGCGGCATGCTAATGCGACATCTCACTATCGCCAAGCAAAGCGGGGGCGATATTCGCTTGTTGAAACCCACCAAGTTCACCGTTCAGACTTTGAAAATGGTGGGCCTTCTAAATCTATTCAGTACTTACGATGATCTAGGCCAAGCTTTCGATTCGCTTCGGTAACCCTCAAGGGTTCACAGTCGCTCGGCAATTCCTGACAGACGGGTTACGGAACTACTTCCGAAAGAAGTATATCCGGTCGGTAGGGGGTGCGTTTGCGGAGCTAATGGAGGAAGACGAAATGTTTTATTGCACAACTCGGACGAATCGCTGAATGCGCGTCATGTAATGCATGGGATTGTGTGAGTTGTTGTAACGCGTCGCTCGCGCCGCACCAATACTGCCAATAACGCCCAATTCATGAGTCCCAGCGACCCGTCCGTTAGCAGACTTGCCCAGGCCGCACCTTGCCATGAATATCGCGGGATTAGATAAAGATTCAACAAGAAGTTGCCGGCGGCAGCCACAGCCTGCGATGCGAGGCGGAAGCGTTGGAATCCCGCTCCGGCTACAGCGTCCCCCGCGCTTAGATGGAAACAACGCAACAGTGGGATGAGGCAAAGCCAGCGCAGTGCAGATACGCTAGCTGAAAAATCACGTCCGGCGATCTTCGGAAGCACTGGCGCTAAAACAAACATTCCAACGGCAGCGAGCGCTCCCAAAATCAGCGTTCGTTTGAGTATCTTCCGCGCAAATGGCGCCGTGGCGTTAATCCCGTTGACGCCATCCCGGAAGAATCGCGGTAAGGCTGCTCCATGAACCGATCCGATTGGTATCGTACAAATGTTGACCACACGGTAGGCCATTGAATAGATGCCGTTTGCTACGTCCATGCCGTAATGCCCGAGCATAACTTTATCGACATCGTTATAGACTGTCGTAGTCGAGCCGGAAACCGCGAAGATAAATCCTTCCCCTAGCCGGGCCAAAAAGAGCTTTATAGAGAACTTAGGACGCCCAAAGCTGGAGGTTACTTTCGTAATCGCGACGAAACACGCAATCATTGACACCATCATTGACGCAACCGCCCAGCTGAAGGCACTGGTCCGATGCACGACCAGCGCCATGCAAACGACCAGCACAAGCCGCACACTATTGGTGAGGAAATTCAGACTGGCGGTAGTTCGCATCTTTTCAAATGTTTGGAACACTTGTGCCGCTGAACTGGTTAACTGGCCGCACAAGCAGTCTCCGATCGCAAGAACTACTAGGATTGATGCGCCGGCTTGGCCGAGCATCCACCTTCCAGCTAGGTGGAGCGCGATAGCCGCCAATGTCCCAACGAGGCCTATGGATAGTAAAATGTTGCCCCAATATTCGCGGAATCTCGAATGGTCGGGGCTCACGTAACGAAGAAACAAAAGGCCGGAACCCATCCCACTGTATTGACTGAGTATGTTGACAAGAGCCGCCGCTGCCGCCAAGATCCCGTACTCCCCGCTCCCCAACAGGCGCGCAAGTACCACGAAGTACGCGGCCTGTATCCCTAAGGACGCGACCTGTCCTCCGAACATCCATCCAGCGTTCCTTGCGAGGGGACTGGTTGCCAACCTCCGCGTTTCGTCACAGACTCTTTGTTTAAGGCTCCGCGAACCAGGAACATCCGAATCGTCCTCAAGCATTATTCGCTTCATCCATGGCTCTCCAGATCGTGATTTCTTGATGACCATGCGTAGCTTGCTCGTTCTCGGTACGGGCGGATTTTATAAAGCGGATTCACTAGGCTATGATCAGTTCCAGGCACAACGATGGGAGACGCTTACCATCGCGCCTTCCTTCCAGCAGCCGCTTATTCGGGAAAGGTTCTTCAAAGTTAGTTCACAATAAACTAGGCGCTTTCCGTGGGCTGAATCCTACCTGCGCCACCTTTTGGTTTTCGCATCGGCTCACACTGGCATGCGACCTCAGGAGCCAGGCTTTGCCCAATCGCATGATCGGTTTCTCGAAAAAGTAAAACGAAATCGTCGCCAACGTCGCGGTTATCGCCAAATCGGGCAGAAAAAGAAAAATGTGGGATGCCGACGGTCCTAAAAATGACTGCAAGACATCCTTAACAAGTTCCTGGAATAGGTAGAAACCATAGCTGATCGTGCCTACAAATACCAAGATTCGCGAGGACAGTAGCTTGGTCAACATAGAATTCGGTACTAAAACTAGATAACTCAGCAGAAAGAAAGCCGCAAACACAACCAAACTGTATCCGAATCCGTTGAACAGCTCCGTATCGGCTGTTCGACGAAACGATTTCACGAAGAATTCCAGACCCAGAAACAAGGCGGCTATTAAAAAGCTTGCGGTTCCAGACCACCGCAGCAGCACTGCGGGGCATCGTCCGTCTTCGAGCAGTAAAGCCAAGGCTGCCCCGGCAGCCAAACCGTCAATCCGAAAAGGGGTCAATAAGAAAATCGGATTATCCCAATTGTGATTCACACCCCAATAGTGATGAAACAATGCCGTCCCGAGGATACGCACAAAGGGAGATACAAGTACTATGGCAAGGCTCACTCTTAAAAGACTCTCTCGATCCAAGCGCTTCACAGCTAACGGCCAAAGGAAATAGAAGTGCTCTTCGATCGCAAGTGACCACAGGGCCCCTAAGGCAGGCAGTGCCGCAGGAGTGAGCTGAACCAAATTGCTAGCAAAGAAGAGGTACCCTAGATAAATAAGCTTGAAATGGCCGGCCATCAAGAAAACTGGGATGACCAATGCGACTAGCGGCGGTAAAATCCTTGTTGCACGTTTCACATAGAAAGATTTCCAGTAGTCAGGAGCGTTGACCTCCCGCCTAAGGGCACCTGTAATTAAGAATCCGGACAAAACAAAAAAAATGTCGACGCCGACCCAGCCGCTGCGCACCATTCCGTGATGGAACAATAGAACCAAAAAAACGGCCGATGCGCGTAAGCCGTCGAGCTGATTAATGCGCATATGCCCGCGTTTCTAGGTCTTTCGTCTGTCCCGGTCTTTTAGTCAGTGCCGTATCGCTTATCATAGGCGCGCTGCCCCGTCGCGCTCTTCGCGTGGCCTGCAGGTAGATATGGAGCGTTTGTTCGAAAAACGGACGGTGTGCAGGCCAACATAGCTCGATACGTCACGCCGCATCGATCGCGGTATTCCTGACATTGGAGGAGACGGCCACCCGAGCCCGGAATCTAAGCATTGGCTGCTCGACAAAGCGATACGAGATGTAGGCGACAGCAAACGTCAGGACGAGCCGAATCGAAAAATAATTCAGCGGCCCATCGAACACCATAAAAGGCTGTTGCCAAAGATACAGCGAATAACTAAGCAGCCCCGTCCAAACGAGCAGGCGACTATTCAAAAACGGATCTTTGCGCTCAATGGCTGCGCTGGTGGTGAGCGCGATTAGACAGGGTGCAAGGCCCCACAGCAAGACTAAATTTGTTTTATATAGCACGCCCGCAATGCCAACAGTCCCCGCACAAAGGAGAAGAAAGGAAACGGGAGATATGAGATATCTCTTCACAAATTCCCCCAATCGGTCCTGGTAGAACCCGAGCAGGCACCCAGCCGCTAAGGAGTCTGCAATGGCGGGTGCGCAATGGCTATACTCAGCGTACCCATTGTGCCTGAGAAGGATACGCATGAGAGGACTTGCAATCATAATAATCCAGCAGTAGCGCCGGGCATTCCTTACACCGGTGGCAAAAACCAAGGGCCACAGAAGATAAAACTGTTCTTCTACCGATAGAGACCAGAGGTGCTGGAGAGGTTTGTAGGCTTCAGAGAAGAAATACGTCGTCGTGAAGGTGAACGCATAGATAGATTGAACGATGCTCGAGTGTCCGAGCAGCAGGACTATCGTGACGTAGAACAGAGAAGCGGGAAGGATCCGGATCGCTCGCCTGCGATAAAATTGAGCCAGATTTATCTCTGAAGTTCGCGAGTATTCGCGGCAGAGTAACGTCGTTATCAGAAATCCCGAGATGACAAAGAATACCGTCACCCCGAAATACGACAATATGGCTAATGCATACCGTATAGTGTGGGTGTGCAAGGGGATCGAAACGAAATGGGCGGAGGCATGCCCCAGCAGTACGGCCCATATCGAGATTGCTCTCAGCCCGTCCAAGGAAGGTATCCGATTTGCGGATAGGTTCGGCATTACTCTATAAAGAAACCCTCTTCACACCCAGCGCTACAAATACACTTTCAGATCGGGGTCTAGTTCTCCATTCCTTCGCTAATCCTACGAAAGCGATAAGAGTCAGGGTCCAGTTTATGGTCACGGGAGTCATAACCATCCCGGCCTCAACATTAGTAATCAGCTGCAAAAAAAGGATTGCGCTGAACCATCCGACGCGCGGACTGTAATAGCGGGAGCGAATTAAGCGCACGCTTTGCCTTATAGCTCTCCCGAAGAGAAACAGAACCAAAAGCAAACCGACGGCACCAAGCTCCAACCACAGCTCCAGCAGTCCGTTTTCTGCATAACCAATCGTCATCCAGTGGATACGCAGAGCTATGATGAGCGACTCGCGGTTCAATCCGAGCCAGAACGCTCCAAAGCCATAACCAAAAAAAGGATGCTTGAAGATTGAATCGAGGACCGCAAGGTAAATACCGGTTCGCCCCGTGAGCGTAGGGTCTTTGCCTATGGTTTTCAGCAGAGGTTCAAGATACAACAGCCCGAGGAAAACCATTCCGATCACGGCCGCGCCCGTTGCAACTGCCCATAGAAGCGATTGCTTATTTCCAAGTCGCCTCGAGATCGAAAGCCAAGCAGTAAAGAGCAGAACTCCTAAGGTTACAAACCATGCGCCGCGAGACTGGCACATTGCAATCAGGAAGAGCAGTAGAGCGGCATATCCGAGTTTGAGGATGAGTCGTTGCGCAGAATAGAACACAGGAGTCAGCAAAAAGGCCATACTGACCCCCAAGGCATTCTTGTGGGAGCATATCCCCTGCCACTCGGCGCCGCCGCCACGATGATATATCCCATAATTCGGCAGAAAGACGGCCAGGATGACGCTAAGAAGTCCCGCGACCGTGCCAACGAACATCAGCAACTTCATCAGACGTTCCGTTGAAAACCGCTCGGTCAGATAAAATGCAAACAAGGTGGTCATCATCAACTCGAGCGACGCCCGGAATGTAATTAGCGGCGACTCCGACCAGGTCGCTGAAAATGCTGCAAAGAGAGGAGCCAACAGCAGGACTTTGTTGTTGAGAATCACTCGCCAAATCTTTCGGTATCCAGAGACGATGAACACCGCCATTAAAAGGTAATACAAAATAACTTGTGGTCGAATACCTTGCGCGGTTCTCAGCAGGTAGCCATTTTCCGTCATTAGAGCACTGTTGTAAGGATTGGCTATGGAAAATTGGCCATCAACCACCAGATATAGAAGAGGGATCAATAGAACCCAAGTCAGCACCTGCTGATAGACGGGAGTCTCGTCGGGCCAAAATTGTGCAGTGTTAGCTCTGGCTCCAAACGGCATAGTCATCTGCGGTACAAGATATGAGGTACTCATCGAGACAGATAACTCCTTCCTCGAAGGTCGCGATGACTGTTCACGAAGAAATGCCCTTTGGGTCGCTCGGTTGTAAATTGTTCCAGAAAGCTCGGACTTGGTGCCCTATTTCGTCCGGATGAAATCGACGTGCCTGACTGATTCCCTGCTCGATCATTTCTTGCTGCTTCGGACGGCTGCCGAGAACCCGACCTAGGGTTGCGGCCATGTCCGCTACGTCATATGGATTGAAATAGGCAGCCGCCGGTCCACCAACTTCCGGTAGTGACGTAGCATCGGATGCGAAGACGGGCGTACCGGAGGCCATGGCCTCCAGGACGGGAATGCCGAACCCTTCCATGAAGGATGGGACGAGCACGGCTCGCGATCTACGGTACAGATCTTGAAGCTGACTCTCCGAAAGATAAGGCTCGATGTGGACAAGGTCCCCGATTTGTAGAGCCTGAGCACGCCTACGGAAAGCCGCTGCCACATCTGAGAGCCCGACAAGATGAAGACGAGGCGCAGTGGCGCGGCCCAATTTCGCCACGTATGCTGCGTAACCCTCGAGCGCCCCGTTAGGATTCTTGTGAGGAGCGCCCCCCGTGACTGCCAGAATGCAATTCTCCCTCTCGTCGAGACTTCTTACTTTTTCCTCAACGAACCAGGACTGAGGAATGCTGCAAGGAATTATCTTCACGCGCGCCGAAGGAAATCGCTCCGTTATCCGCCGTTTCGAGTAGGAAGAAACGGTCAACACTATTTGTGCCCGTGACACTGCCTTTGGGATCAGGAATCTGCGGTACGCGTTATTCACTCTCTGCCGGAAGCTGCGCACGTCGAATCTCTCGAGGAGGATCAGATCGTGCAGAACGAGGATGAGCCGCGTCCGTTTAGGAAGAAGAAGCGGAGCCGTGTTGTAAGGCGCCAGGAAAAAATCTGCACCACATTTGTGGAGGAAATACGGCAACGAAATCTGCTGCCATATCTGGTACCTTGACAGCCCTCCTTGGATTAGGGGCCAATCAGAATGGTTTTGACCCTTGGTCGCGAAACCCACAAAGCGGTCAGAATACGGGCCTAGAAGGTTCCTCAGCTGGCTGCCTTTCCCTGTGCCGCCATTCGGCGACAGAAATGCCTGCGCATCATAGGCAACTCGGAACGGATAGCCTTGTCCATCCGGGGCCTCATCGCCATGCTCATGTATGCGTGGGATCGCGATCGTATCGTATTTAGAAACTGCATCTGAACGGGAAAAGTGTGACATATAGGAAGGAGACCTTTATTTATGGAAAGCCTGCTCTTGGGGACATAACTTGTGTTAGCCGCTCATATTTAGGAGCGACTTGGCCGCCGCATCGTATGCGGGTTTTTTTTGGTAGCTTGGGTCAAATAAGTTCGGGCGGTGCATCAACCCATCGGGCCGCTTTGGCAGGTTCACGTCATCCGCCAATTGCTCGAAAGTTATAACGCTTGTAAATGGGCCAACCAAGTCAAGATATTCGGCGTATTTCCGTGCTACAGCCTCGTCTACTTGAGGGCCAGGAATTCCCGTATCATCAACGTCCAACTCCGTGATCATGATCTCGAGACCAAGATCTTGGAGTGCCCCGAGAAAGCTTTTCATGCCTGCCGTAGCCAGCGGAACATCCGCTTTGATGTGGCCCTGAATTCCGATTCCTGTTACTGGGACTTTGTTTTTTTTCAGGTTTACGGCCAGTTGCAGCAGGGCTTCCCGTCGTTGCGCATGTACCGGTAGGTCGTGCTCGACGTAGCATTCGTTTATGAAGAACTTTGACTTAGGATCGGCAGCTGCGGCCGCTCGAATCGCGACCTCAATGTAGTCGGGACCGGCCAATTCGAGCCACGGCTTGACGCGCAGACCGTCGGCCCTTCGGTCATTATGTATTGGCTCATTTACCACATCCCACGAGTAGATTTTTCCAGCATAGTGTTTCACCACGGTGGTGATGTGATCGGTCATGACACGTTGAGCGTTCTCTTTATTCACATACGAGCGGAACCATGAGGGCAGAGCGTTATGCCACACAAGAGTGTGGCCCCGAAACAGCAGACCGCTGCGTTGGCTCCAGTCCAGGTCCCAGTCCCCGTAACTGAAATCGTAGGTTTCGGGTGCGGGATGAATTCGATTCATCTTCAGGTCATTTCCGATGGCGAGCATGTCGAATTCGGTAGCAATCGTTCTCGCGGCGACCGGGTCTGTCTTCAAATCGTGTTGTCCCGAAAACATCGCTACAAGTTTCCCGCTGCGTCTTGCCATGGCCTTGAGAGTCAGCGCTTGCGAGGCCAGCCCCTCAGTTGTGTGCGCGCCAATTAAGTCGATTGCGCCTACACAAATCGCGCCTAGATATTTAAACAGTGTTCGCCTGGTCAATTCGGTTTTCATTCTTTTTCAGGATTGGTGCGGCTCATTGTAAACGAAGCCGCGGAATAGGCCCCGAGCGTGCGCGAGGCAAAAACCAGCGCTGGACCACCTGCCGCTCAAAAAAACTGTGAGTGCCCGCAACAGGTCATAACTGAGAAGTGCTGCCCAAAGCAGCGGGAGAGAATGACGCCGCACGAGTTGTCCCATCCCTTGGCCATATTTTTGGGCGCGACTGTGAGATACGGTGCCGCTCAGCATATCGCGACGGGGATGGCCAACATACAACGTTCGGTCGAATCGCGCGCGGAGTCCAACCTTCATCAGCTTCAGGATGTAGTCGGTTTCTTCGCTGGCAAGTAAAGACTCGTCGAAGCGAATGGACTCAGGAAGTGCTCGACGCTTCAAGAATAGGCTATTGGAAAATGTAGTGCGGAGCACATTGATCGCTCGAATATCGCACTGGCTTTGGATCCAACGATTTCCGCTTGGAAGGCCTTGCTCGTCGTTTGCCCCGACAGCGAGTATGTCGTAATTCGGGTTGTCGCAGAACCAATTCCATACTTGGGGCAAGAGGCCGGCCGGATACCAGCAGTCGTCATCGGGGAAAGCTACGATTTCGCCGGAAGCCTCTCTCAAGCCCACGTTACGCGCGAGAGAAAGACTCTTTCTGTTTAGCCGATGATGTGAAACTTTTATATCAGGCGCAAGAACAGACAAAAGCCGGTCTACGCGATCGTCTTCATTCTGATCTACTACAATGAGTTCGAAGTCCGCAGGCTGCTGATTAGCCAAGGATCCGAGCATCTTTTCAAGCTCTTGTGTTCGTCCGACAGTGGGAATAATGAGGCTGAATTGTTTCATATTTTACTCGTGGGCTGATCGGAGTTCCAACTGCAATTACTAGACGGCGCTAGTGGGGTCGCTGTTCGCATTGATGAAAACCCAGAAATCTGCCCAAGACCCTAGATCGTTATTTGACAGACGCGGAAACTGGTTGGGAATATGTTCTATCATCTTCCAATCAGGCTTGTTCAACTCAATCCAGTTAGTAAATCTTCGATGGCGGACATGCTGTGCCTCATCGGGAGATTCTTCGTTGTCCGAATAGATGACGACAAACTGGTTAGCCGCCCCGAACAGGGATCGCATATATCGATCGTAAACATCGTCTTCCACGAGGTGGTAAATGACGTCAAGCGAGAGAACCAGGTCTGCTCGTTCAGAATCGACAGAACTCTCATGAGCGAGCAAGAACTTTTTCGATCTATCGTGCTGAAAAACTTTCCGACATCGTTCGACGGCTGTAGCCGACACGTCAATTCCAACATAGCTAGGGTATTTCGATAAAGATAGCTGGTGCCCATCCCCGCATCCGAATTCAATAACGGAGCTGATCTCATGCCTAGCAACAAAGTCATTGAGCACGGCTGCCTTAAACTCTGCCAATTGTCCGTAGGATCCTGAACCCGAATTACCTCCGCGCGCATACCTGGCCTCCCAATAATCCGGAGAACGGAACTTCGTGAAACGGAGGAGCAGCCTGCGCGCTGCTCTACCCATCGCGTAAGCGCGGGGCCCGACAAAAGGTGTCTGCTTAAGGGTCTCTTTTAGTGTCATGTTCTAGTTTCTATTAAACTTCATGAAAGATGGGCTGGCGTACTTCCGGCGACGTCACGGGACGCAAAGATGGCCGGCGGCCTTTGGAGGCAGAGATCGATATAGACTTGTTCCAACAGCCGCGTTTGATGTTTCAAATCGAATTGAGCGCGAGTCCATGCTACGCCCGCCGCTGCGTACTCTTTCCAGGACTGTTCATTTTCAAGGAAATGACGGATGTGGCTAGCCAGTGTCTTCGAATCGCCTTCGGGCGCTAGGAGACCTGTCTGACCATGTAAGACTATTTCAGGAATGCCTCCGTGACGAAAGCTGGCAACCGGGGTTCCCATGGCCTGAGCCTCCGCGAAAACCGTGCCAAGTCCCTCGCTGTCGCCGTTTGGCGCCGTCACACTCGGAGCACAGAACACGCGCGAAACCGAGAGCCACTCTCGCACAGCAGTGTCCGGCTGTGCTCCCAGGAACTGGCACGAGATGCCAAGTTGCGCCGCAAGTTGTTCCAGCGAGGGGCGCAGCGGCCCATCGCCGATGACCACCGTTTGAATGCTGGCGTGACTCTTTTTCACCTCGGCGACCGCCTGCAATAGGAACGCACAGCCTTTCTTCTCGACAAGACGGCCTACGAATAAGAGCAGATCTCGGTTTCTTGTGGCAGACTGTGCCTGAAAAACCTCATGATCTATCCCGGTATAAAGGACCTGAAGCTTTTCCTTGGGGAACCCCGCATCAATAGCTTTTCGCCGGATGAACTCGGAAACGCAGATAAAGAGAGAGGCCTTCTTCCATAGATTTTGATAGCGTTCCCGGAAATTGATTCGTGCAGTTACATCTGATCCATGTAGCGTGACTATAAGTGGAATGCTGAGCCGGCGAGCAAGCGGCAGTGCCGACCGGCCGCCGCTGGCGAAGTGCGCATGAAGCAGACTGGCTTTCGCTGCAGCAGCGCGATGATGAAAGCCCGGAGCGAAGCGCAAGCGACGATATAGCTTTGGCGCCATCTTCGCAGGCACTGAGTACCCGGAGGATAGTAGGATTGAGTCTGTTGGGATAGCGAGAGATGGTTTCACGCGCCCTAAACCGATGTATCGAGGAACAAAACGAGTGAGACCACGAGCCTGTCCTTCTATGAAAGTCTCGGATATAGGCAGCAGACTTTCTTTGAAGATCAGAACAATCGGTTTTGTAACCGGAAGTTGACTCACGAAACGTATACCGGCCGCATGGCAATTACTTCATCGTAGACACTTTCCAACTTTGCTGTTTGTGTGAAAACGTCGAACTTTTCGCGAACCCACCTCATACCTAACTCTCGCGAGTGGCTCCAGAAACCATCATCGGCGAGATACCGTAGGATGTGTGTAGCCAACTGATCTTTATCCCCTTCATTCGCGAGCAATCCAGTCTCGCCGTCAACCATCGTTTCCGGTACGCCCCCATGGCGGTAACCCACGACGGGCACGCCCATTGCTTGCGCTTCGGTGAAGACATTTCCAAATGCTTCGCTCATCCCATCCGAAAGCGTAAGGCTCGGACCACAAAAAACTCTGGCTCGTTCCAACCAAGTCCGGATCACAGCAGGTGGCTGTTCACCAAGGAACTGGCATGGAACTCGCGATGCGTCCGCGAGCGCTTGAACCGACGGACGCAACGAGCCATCTCCGATGAATACGAGATGGGCTTTAGGATGACTTTGTCTGACAGTATGCATAGCGCGGACAAGATGGTCGGCACCTTTGTAGGGAACCAGACGTCCCACATAGAGGACCAAATTCCTGTCTTTTGCCTCGAGGCTGTGTGAAGGCGTAAACCGAGAGAAGTCGATTCCGGTGTAGTGAACCCGAAGCTTCTCAGGTGGGAATCCTCCGGCCAGGGCCTTTCGCCGAATAAAGTCGGACACGCACAGAAATACAGAAGCATGCGCCCAAAGACGCCGGCGCCAAAACAAGTAGGGCAGCTGAAACGCATGCTTCCTTAGTTCCTCATCATGAAACAATTCAGCTCCACCGCGCAGGTGCAGAACCATAGGAATTCGCAATGCTGCCGATATGGCAACGGCTGACGACGCAGCTTCGGCGAAGTGTGCGTGGAGCAATTGCGCGCCGATCTTCCGAATTCGTGAGTGATAGTGCGGCGCTAGGCCGGTCCAGCGATATCCCTCGCGCCTCACGCGCGATCCAAGGGATCGAGTCTGTGTGAGTAGTATCGGGGATGTATTCAGCACGCAGCTGGGTTGTGCAGGGATGAGGCCTACATAATGCGGCGTAAACTTTTTTAATGCGTTCACCTGGATGGGAATGAACGTCTGCGTTGCAGGCAGCATTCGTTCCGCGAATATCAGGACGCGGTTCAAATTCCTACCTCGAACAGCTGCAGATATGCCTGGCGTGCGACGCTTACGTGATACTTCGATTTTATCATTCGATAGGCGTGTTCCGAATATGCCGCTCTCCTCGAACTGCTCTCAATTAATGTCACAAGGTTCCTGCGGAGGTCCTCAACATCGCCGCTGCGAAACAACATTGCGGCCCGGCCGTTTTCGGTGATCTCGGAGTGAACGGGAAGATCGCTAAATAAACAAGGAAGGGCATGGGACATAGCTTCGAGCGCTACCAGCGGTAGTCCCTCCGGGCCTAGTGAAGGCATAACGAAGATATCCGCTGCTTCGTAATAGGGCGTTGGATCACTCTGGAATCCGACAAACTCAACATCGAGACCCGTGGCCAGTTCTTCGAGAGCTGGGCGGTACTGTCCCTCGCCGACGACCGTCAGACTCACGTCGGGGATGTCTCGAATTGCATCCAGCAGTAGGTGCAGTCCTTTGTACCTCTCCAGGCGGCCCACATAGATGATCCGCGTGCGTCGAGTGGTGTCTGTCGATCGGATCTTGTACTCAGGGAGATGAGCCACCCAGTTTGGAATCACTGTCACCCGCCCAAATGGAAATATCGGTTTGTAAAGGGCCCCGACAGTTTCAGAGACGCACACGAGCCGAGACGCCAAATTTGCGAAATATCGAGACAAAATTCGCGGGGTGAACTTTGCGGGATGTCTGTACCACTTAAATAGTTCCGTTTCAAAGGGTCCATGGCGCGTGTATATCGTCTCGCAATGGAGAATTCGGGCCGGAACGAGCAAAATCGACTCCAGAAAACCATTGATCTGGACTACATGGATTCGATGTCGCATCACAACCCACGGAAGCACCATGAAGGCCGTGAGGAATCTGAGAATCCTGATACGTGAAAATCCAGGGATTCTTATGACTCGCACACCACGGCGTTCCAATCGCTCCGCGAGGACTTCCAACGTGCAAATCGCAAAAAGGTCGGCGCTCGGATGAAGGATGGTTGCAAGCCCCTCTAGGTATCCCTCGACGCCCCCCATGGATGCGCCCAGATCTACCAATAGGATTTTCTTCTTTTCGCGTCTCATGTTCGAAATGAGGTCGTTTCGCAAGACATGGTTAATGAATTGTGTAGATGGCGGCACTCGATGTGGCAGCGGCTATGCTCGCGGCGTTCATCGCCGTATTCTTCATCCAACTGAATGGAATATAAAGCACGTCGTAAGGTTGCAGAAGGAGGTCCGGTTGCTTTCCCTTCTGTATCTCTGAGAGTTGTACCGGTATTTCTTCTTGCCCTTGCGAAGTCTTTCTGATCAGCCTGATGTGTGATTGCACAGAGGTCTTGTTGGCTGAGCCGGCCATCGCTATCGCCTGGAGTACAGTCAACCTCGAGTCGTTCGTCGCGATTGCATAGCCACCCGGTTTCGCCACGTCCCCCAAAATGTAAACGACGGGCGCCCTCGGGACGATGACTGTGTCACCTGGATAAACGACCGGAGAGACGGAAAGAGCTTGCTCAGCATCGTTGGCAAGATAGTAGTGGGTTTCTAGTGAAGAATCGTGATACCGCTTAACAGTAATGTTGCGGTCCGCAACGTCCGTCAAACCCCCAGCCAGGGCAATGATCTTCAGTATGGGTTGCGGCGTCGTGATCGAGTAAGTTCCAGGATTCTTCACTTGACCTAATACGGACACGTCCTGCGTGGCGTACTCCATAACTCGGACTCTTACCTGTGGCCGCCGCATTATTTTCTTATCGATAAATGCCGTTTCGATGGTTTTGGCAGCTTCCCCTGGAGTTTCACCAGCGAGCTTCAGCTCGCCGATCAGCTGTAGGCGCACCGTACCAGAGTCGGTTACCCGAACCTCCTGCCCCATTTCGGGTGTGTCAAAGACTTCGACGTCGATCAAGTCGCCCGGCCCGATGAGCAGGCTCTCTGTCTGAGCAGCGCAGGTTAGCGCCAGCGCACCTGCGAAGAAAAAGGTGAATATCAGCTTGCCCATTGAGTGCCTCCAGAGTAGCCGCGGCCGTTATATCCGTAGTAGTCGTAATAAGTGCTGGAAGAAGGGTCGAAGGCGTTTAGCACAAGGGCAATCTTTTGTGTTCCCTGTGTTTGCAGGATGGAGCAGCTTCGCTCGAGGGATTGCCGTTCGGTAACCTTGTAACGGGCAACCAGCAATGTGAGATCTGAATGCGTGCTCAACAGGACGGAGTCGGTCACCGGGAGGACCGGCGCGCCGTCAATAATAATGAAATCATATTGTTTCCGCCAGTTAAGCACCAGTTCCGTCATATTGTCGGAGCCCAACAGCTCTGCGGGATATTTGGGTGGATCACCAGCGGTCATTACGTCTAGTCCGGCCATGACCCTAGTTGGCACTATTGTCGACAGTTCACCTGCATGAGTTTTATCTGCAGCGAGGATAGAACTAAGCCCGGTTTGGGTTTCTAGTTTAAAGCGGTGGTGAAGGGTGGGAGTTCGCAGATCACCATCCACCAGCAGAACTTTCTTATCTTGCTGAGCGAGCAGGATAGCCAAATTTGCGCTTAGCATGCTCTTGCCTTCTCCCGGCACGGAACTCGTAACCAAAACCACCTGCGGCGACGAAGCGTTGCTACCACGCACAAGATAGGTTCGGAGCGTGCGCACGGCTTCTGTGTAAGCAGCGGCTGAAAGATTACTTATGGAGGGCCCTGAACCTTTCCACCTGCGTTTTTCTCTGTGGAATGGAAGAATGGCGATCGGAGCTTCTCCAAAGTGCGCTTCTACCTCTGACAGATTCCAAATCTTGGTATCAGAGGTATCTTTCAATAACGCACCGCAAATTCCTATAAACAGGCCGGCCGCCACTGATGCCGCAAGATACATAGGCACGTTTGGTTTTGCGGGTCTAGATGCTACACGCGCAGGATCAACGATGGTAATGTTGCTGGATCGCAGTCCCGCCAACAAATCGGCCTCTTTCAATCGCCTCAGCAGACTTTCATACAAGTTGCGGCTTTGTGTCGCTTCTTGCCGGACGATTTCGTACTCTACCGTCTTGTCGTTTAGCGCTCCAGCCTGTTGCTTTTCGTCGAGGAACACCGTTCGCGCGTTTTTTTCGACCTGTTCCGCAATTGTGTAGTCATTTTTTACGCGTCCGGCGATTCGCGCTGCTTCGGCGTGGATCGCATCTTGGATACCCTGTAAACTTGCACTTACTTCGGCCAGTTTTGGATATCCCGGACCAAATTTGGCTGAGAGTTCATTTAGCTGCGCCTGCGCGGTCGCTTCCTGTGACCGGAGGTTTTGGATCAAATTAAGCGAACCACTAACGCTTGGTGACGCCGAGGCCATCATTCCACTTCCGGATAGACCAGAGATTAGCTCAGGGTCACCGCTTTTGACGATTTGATATAGCGCGCCCTTCATGATCCGAGATGATTGAGCTTGAGCCCACTGAGCGGTAGCCTGTTGAAGTCGATCCAACACTGGCGTGTACACCTGTTCGCGGCCCTGCATGTCCGTTTGTCCGAGCGTAAACACACCCGAATCGCGCTGCAACAGGACGACTTTGGCTTGGAGTTCCTCGCTCTGCTTGCGCAATTCGGAAAGTTGATTCCCTAGCCAGCCAGAAGCCACCTGTGTGGCGTTGTGTCGTGTCTGGAAGTTATAGTCGATCAACCCCTGGACGAGATGATTGACTGCGTCGGCCGCGACCTTAGGATCGGAGTTCAGGTAGCTGACGTTGATGAGACGAGTGCCGGACACGGGTTTGACATCTAGCTTGGCTTCGAAAGCTCTTACGACACGCACACGGCGTGCTGGAGCATCTTCAAGTGCTACATTCATTGGATCCGGTGTCCCCGATGGTGATAAAAGACCGAGCATCCAACCAATCGGGTTCCATTGAGGACGGAAATCTCGATTTTTTTCCAGATTGAGTTCTTTGATCACTTGGAGTGCTAGCGAGTCGGACTGGAGCACTTGAGCTTGTGTCTGCAAGGTTATGCTGGCATCCAACGCGTCCGATTCGCTCTCGACAGGACCAATCATGCTTTCCAAGCCCAAGGCATCGGCGGTTTCCTTTTGGACCTGCACCTCACTCGTTGCCTTGTAAAGGCGCGGGGTAGTAGCGCAATAAACGACGGCCCCGCCGACGAAAAGAATGACTGAGCCCAGAAGTATTGCCTTACGGCGTGACAAGATGTTCCAAAGATCTTTGATGGTTAGTTCTTTTTCCCGAGGAGCAGGCGTCCATAAGCGCGGCGCTATGGCCTCTGTCCTAACGACTAACTGTCTCGAAGGGTCCATATGATCACCTTTCTATCTAATTCGGGATACGATTCAAAACCGATTTGGTCACACTTTCGCCGAATACCAAAACTCTTAACCAGCCAACGCGTCCGAAGAATGGGACTCACTCATCTCCTCACGTGCGAGATTCATGAATCCTTCAACGAGCTCTCGCCTATGCTGTTGTGGGCCGGGTTCGTAAAGCTCAGCGGCAAAGCTAACCTTGTCAAGGAATGAGAAGAAAGCATGGAGGAAAGCTCTCCGAATTCGCTGGCGAGCGATGATGGCAGCGAACTCGAGGTTCCCAATAAGATATCGCCGCCACATCCTGTGTGGCTCGGCGCACAGGCGATAGAACCATTCAAAGCCAGATTTCTGAATCCACAAAGGCGCGCGGGAAACGATTCCTGCAACCATTTCAAAAGAGCCACCAACACCCATCGAAACAGGTATTGAAAGCGGTAAGCCATGGTCGTAGATCCAATATTCCTGTTTCGGCGCGCCAAGGCCGACGAAAAGAAGGTCGGGTTTTGCTGTACGAATTGCTCGCGCCGTTTCCTCGAGACCATTCGCAGTCTTTTCGAAACCGAGCGGGGGACAATAGCAGCTGATTCGGAGAGACGCCCAACGTTGCCTCAGAACTCCTGCAGTCAGATCTGCAGACTTGGGACGGCCTCCCAATAAGAAAACATGCAGGTTGTTTTCCGCTGCAAGACCGCAAAGCGTTTGAAACATGTCAACGCCTGCGACTCGCTCCTGAAGAGAGCGACCGTGGAGACGCGCGGCCAACAAAAGTGAGATGCCGTCGGGGACGACGAGGTCGGCGCGGTCATAAATCTCTCTCAAACGGTTATCTCGATCTAACAGGACGATGTGTTGTGCGTTAGCAGTTGCTACGTATGCAGGTTTTCCGCCGGCTTTTGCGTGGGCAACGATGGCAGCACATGCTTCTTGAAAGGAACAGTTGTCAATCAGAGCATGACCGACACCGACGCGATCCATACTCAGGTGACGAAGAGATGTTTGCCTCAGAGCAGATTCAGAATGCCTTTGCGTTTTGGTGTTTATGTTTATGGCGTGTCCTTGGCTGGAACCAAAATTAGTCGGGAATGGCCGGGGGGTTATGACATATCAACTTTTTTTGCTGCAATGAAACCATGCATGGATTACTGTCTTCGGAAATTTGCAATTCCTTCATGAATCGTGAACGTGAGTAAAATAACTACGGAAGTTGAAACCACAATAACTTCAAGCCGCACCAGTTCCTCGGAGCACGGCGGGAACAGTCCGGGCAAGGATCTTAATGTCGAGCCAAAGAGACCATTTATCGATGTATTGGAGATCAAGTTCCATCCATTGCTCAAATGGAATGGAGTTTCGGCCGTGAATTTGCCAGAGGCAGGTGATTCCGGGCTTAACACTGAACCGGCGCCGGTGGCAATCCTGATCAAATAATTGGTAATCGCGCAGGGACATCGCACGCGGCCCTACCAGGCTCATCTCTCCCTTCAAAACATTGACCAACTGCGGCAGTTCATCGATGCTTGTTTTTCGTAACACTCTGCCCAGGGGCGTAATTCTTGGATCTTCCTTGATCTTGAACACCGGGCCCGTCATTTCATTCATGGAAACCAGTTGGTTTTGTATTCTTTCGGCATCGGCAACCATGGTACGAAACTTGTAGATGGTGAACTTCCGTTTGTTCATTCCGATGCGAGTTTGCCGAAAAAACATAGGTCCTTTAGAAGTGACTTTGACGAGGACACTAACGGCGACAAGCAGCGGAGCAAGGAACGCCAACCCTATCAACGAACCAAGCAGATCTACACATCGCTTGAGAGCAGCAGGCAACGCTTCGATAGAGCGAGCAACTGCCAAAACCTGCGAATTGTCATCGATGTCCAGACCCGGCGAGTCTGGACTTATCAATTTGAAGACTTGGGAGTCCGCTCGAATGGCGATCCCTTGTTGCTCAAAGAGCGAGACGAGTCGAGCAGCGTCCTCGTAGCGGGAGCGCAGGGGCAAAAACATTACAGCCTCGTCCACGACGTTGTGCCGCAAAAACTCAGACAGACCGGAAAAAGTGCAGCAGCGAGAGTATCCACTCGTTTCAAAACTCGGGGTTCCCACCCAGTCATCGTCAATAAATCCGACGATACTATATCCAAGCTCCGGACGTTTCCGGATTCCGTCTGCGAAATCGATTGCGCGTTGGTTTGTCCCTGCGATCACCAAGAATCTGTTGTTCCTACCGCGCCTGCGCAGGAACGTAAGGAGCGAACGCGCAATGATGCGGCCAAGGAGCATGATTGCCGTGCAGATCCCCCACATGCACACCACAAAAATAAAGTTCACCATTCGAATGTGAAACAATTTCGCAGTGAAAAATAGGAACAAGGCAGCTAGAAGCGTAGCTTTGCACACATCGTAGATTTCGGAGGTACGCGGTGTCAGCCTTTTCGAAGTATAGAGTCGGCAGAGGTTGAACAAAATGTGCCAAGCCACTAGAAGCAACCCGAAGAGGAGCCCATTAGCTAGCGATATTCGAAAGGCTAAGAATTCCGTCACATGAACCCAACTCGCTGACGAATAAAGAACAAAGGTGGCGGAGATAAAGGCAGCTACCAGCGCGATGAGGTCGTAGATCTTCGCCAGATGCTTCATAATTCGCCATTTGTTCGAGATCATCTGTTGTGGACCTTCATGCCAGCGTCTTGGATTTTATAAATCGCTTGGAATTAGGCGGCTGCCGAACCGACAGCAACCCCACTGCAATCGTCGGTTGAATATTTATTTGAATCGTCTTTAGGTTGTTCTTCTTGGGGTCTCGGAATAAGCGAGGGCTCGAGTGCCAATTCTGGAATTCTGTCTTTACTGGAACTGCCTGATACTCTCTTTTTAGGGCTCTTGTCCGCTAACGCTCCGTCAAACGGGCTCAATTTCATAGCCGGTCAATCGCATCGCTATGGATCTTTGAATAAGTTCTACGGAAATGACTAAGCTGTTGTCGCCGTTAATTTTAGTGAGGGTGCCTTTAACTCCATCGAGAGCACCGCCTCGAATGCGGACAGTTTGGCCCACCATCGCGTATGGGCAGGGGTCCCAAGGGATATGTTGTTTAAGAAGTGCCTGCACGGCCTCTATTTCGTCATCGGGGATGCGAGTGCCGATTCCCCTAGCGCCCACAAAGTTGAGAACTCCATTTGTACGCAGAATCGCAACACGAACGATTTGACCCGGTTCAACACGCACAAATGTGTAGCCCGGAAAAAGGGGAAGCAAAACTGATTGTTTTCGGTCACTCCATTGATGTTTTACTGAATGCAATGGCAGAAAGCATTGAATGCCCTTCTCCTGAAGCTCCAGCGATACCTTTTTCTCAAACCGGGGCCGAGTCTGGACAGCAAACCAGTGTGGCTGGCTTGCTTCTGTATCCAGATCAACAGACACAAATGTGCTTGTAATTTGTTGAACCGCGATCAAACCAAGGCTCCGCTAATTTGAGTCACATCTAGGCTGGGAATTCTTATCGAGACTTACAGCTTTTGCCGCACCAGGCACCACAGCATCTGGTTCATTCGCTTCCAACAATCGCTGCACTCTCTTCTGTTGCGCCACATCCTATCCGAACTTCGGTTGATTCGGGCACGCAAAGATTCAATGGAAATTATCGGTAGAAGTGTTGCAACTGTTCAATATTGAACTTGCTTGTATATAAAAGATTAAAAAAAGTGATGCTTCTCCACTGAAATTAGAATGCCACATTCAAGATGATTCGCGCCGTCCGAGGAAGTGGAGGCACTGACTGGAAGCCACCGTTACATCGAACCAGAGAACGAATCTGCTCTGTGGTTTCTCGGCTTTGCGCTCATCGGGGCCGAAAAGTTCGATGAAGTGATCGCAATACTGGAGAGAATTGCTCCCGTTTCACATCGCAGGTCGGCTGTGTTGGGCTTGCTGGTTCGTGCTTACGCACACTCCGGCCGCCGCACAGAAGCACTGCGGGCTCTCGACGAACTTCACCGACGGCGACAAGCAGGGCATGTTCCGGCAGCCGCGCTTCTCAACGCCTACCCGGGCCTCGGTGGCAAGGAGGAAGCATTTCTATGGCTAGAGCGTTCCGTCGAAGAACGATCGAAAATCATACAATTACTCAAAGTTCATCCTTTCTTCGATCCACTGCGCGGCGACCCGCGTTTCGCAGCGTTTCTGCACCGAGCGAACTTCCAGTAATGTAACGCCCGGCAATGTGGGCTTGCTCGTGGCGGAGATCAATCACTGACCCCGCGTCCATGCACATGTTCGGTTGGTGGCGGCACGCAAATCAACGAAGAGAGATCGCTCGCCGGTCGAGTCCTGGTAAACGCGCTTACCGTACATCTCTAACAATGTCGGCCCTGTCATCTCTAACAATGTCGGCCCTGTCAAACTCTTTTTGGAGACACTTCTTTCTTTTTACTTGAAAGAGTTTTTCTCTTTCGTTCTCTGTCGCTTTCTTCTT
>Ga0210394_10002156_pt1 | contig 27938 bp, 25 predicted proteins | sample IncBWC12MmetaG_FD_160121 | JGI IMG/M metagenome (GOLD analysis project Ga0210394, IMG submission 160121) | Forest soil microbial communities from Barre Woods Harvard Forest LTER site, Petersham, Massachusetts, United States - Inc-BW-C-12-M | ecosystem: Environmental > Terrestrial > Soil >...
ATCGCGCTCGTCGAGCTGAGCCGCCTGCTCGGGCTTCAACGATTGCCGCGCCGTCTTCAAGAAGAACGCGCGCTCGAGCGGCCGGCTGTGCCGGAGCAGGAACGCGCGCAGCGGCTCCTTGGCGGCATCGGCTGCCGCCAGCATGTTCTTCGTGCTCGAGGCGATCTGGTCGATTCCCTGCGCTTTGGCGCTCATCTCGGCGCCGACCGGATACATCACGTAGATGCTGAGCACGAGCGCCAGGCCGTTCAGTACCACGTTGGGCGGCACCTGCTGCAGGCCGAGCGCATTGCGCAACAGGCTCAGCACGACGACCAGCTTCGTAAACGACGTGACCATGACGGCGACGAACGGAACGAGCGCCAGCACGATCACCGTCAGCAGTGCCGACGATGGGGAGAATTGGGTCAGGTCCATGGCTACGATGTCGCGAGAACGCGGAAGGTTCAAGGATTCGTCGTGCGGATCGCGAGCGCCCAGCCGTCGCCCCACGGCACCAGCTCGCCCTGTGCGAGGCAGCGGGCTGGCTTCCCCGGCGCTTCGCGCGACCACAGGCCGGCGGCCGAGCTGACCGGCCCGATGCCGCCGTCGAACCAGCCGGCCAGCCGGTCGCAGCCGACGACGCCCACCATCGGCATTTGAACCTCGTGGGTCGAACCCACGGCGGCGGGCACCGGGCCGCGTTGTTCGAGGGCAGACCCGCGCACGGCGTCCGGTGTCAGGAACTCGACTGGCACGCCGGCGCCGGGATGCGCCGTCTCGATCGCCGAACGCAGCAGCCCGCGCCACGGCGACGACAGCGATTCGGGAAGCAGGACCGCTCCGCCCGGCTCGAGGAGCGCCAGCTCGTCTGCGCTGAGCGGCTGCTGCGAAATCGCCAGCACCGCCGGCACGCGCGCCCAGCGCAGCGCGTCCGCGAATGCGCCAGACGGCGCCGGCCGGCTGCGCAGCAGCGTCCAGCCGACCTCGAGCAAAGCCGCCGGCAGAAACTCGCCGCCGGCGGGCGACCAGCTTGCACTCGCGACCTCGGCGGCGGTCCAGCGCTTCGCCGAGCTTCCGATCCAGCGCCAGTTGAGCGGCGCGCCGCACCAGGCCTCGAGTTCGCCCAGCAGCGGATCGCAGTCGGCGAGCACGATCGCGGCATCGGCCGCATGCCGCACCGGCGTGCGGATCGACAACCGCAGCAGTCCAGCATCGGTCGTGGCCTCAAACCAGGCTGCGGCGGCCGCGTCGCGGCCTAGCGTCACGTCGGCGCGCGCGCCCATATCAGGCTTGCTGCGTGATCATGAGGCGGGTCAGCTCCGCGACTGAGCGGGCGCGCATCTTCGCCATGCCGCGTGCCCGGTAGAGCTCGACGGTCTTGATCGAGATGCCGAGCCGGTCGGCGATGTTCTTGTTGTAGAGGCCGAGAATCACATAGCCGAGGACCTGGCGCTCGCGCGGCGCGAGCCTGGCCTCGAGCGCGCGGTAGCGGGCGTGCGCCTGCGCGCGCACGTCGCTGGGCGACGGCGCAGCCGACGGCGGCCCGGCCGCCGGACCCGATGCGCCCGCGCTGCGGTCGGCGAACGCCGAATCAAGCGCGGCGTCGAGCTCGCCGGCGTCGACCGGCTTCTCCAGAACCGTCAGTGCGCCGCGCTGCATCGCGCGGACGGTGCCCGGAACGTCGGCGTCGGAGGTGACGTAGATCACGGGCATCCGGGCGCCGCGCTCGAGCAGCGCGTCGTGGACGACGAGCCCGGAGGCGGGCGGCATCCCGAGGTCGAGCAGCAGGCAGGCGCAATGGCCACGATGGCGGCTCGCGCCGGCTGCGAGCTGGTCGATCGCTTCGCCGGCGTCGCCCCAGGCGGTGACGTCGAAGCCGGCACCCGAAAGCCGGGCGCGGGTCGCCTCGCGGAAGTCGGCGTTGCCGTCGACGATGTAGACGGTGCGTGCAGTCATCGGTCGGATCCTCCCTTCGGCCTCAAGCCGCGGCGCGCGGTCCAGGCGGAGTGCCACGGTTGTGTTGCAATTCGTGCGCTGCTCGTTCAAGTCGATTCGTCTGTGGCATGCCACGACCCCACGCCCCGGACCGGATTTGCGGCGTGAGCTTGTTCGCCTTCGCCGCCGCGATCTTCGAGCGCCCTGTCGATCTGGACACGGGAAGCGATGCCCCGCCGGCGCAGCCGGTCGGTCAAGTCCGGCGCATGCTGTGCAAGGATCTCGGCCGCGAGCGCCGGCGAGACGACCGTGACAGACCATGCGGCGCTCTGGCCAGGCCCGGGCGGTGCCGACTCGGCACGCAGATCGAGCGCGACGCCGTTGCCGTCGCGCACCGAGGCTTCCCAAGCGCCCGGGTCGACGTCGGCGGCTGTCGGCGCGAGCATCGAGCGCGCGGCCGTTGCCGCGGCACTGGCTGCCGTCGTCGACCCTGCCGCTTCGATGCTGGCCGTTGGCCCGTCGCCGTCGTTGCCGGCCTCGCAGACGGCAGCGGGTGCCGGTCCAGACAGCCCGGCGAGCGGTGCGATCGAGCACGCGAGCGGGCAAGCCTGGCTGCTGCCGTTGCCCGAGGCGCCGTCTTCCCCGTCGGCATCATCGCCCGCCTCGGCGTCGCTGGCCGCGAGCCCCTTTTCGCGCAGCGCGCGCGCAAAGGCTTCTTCGGGCTGCGATCCGGTCGCCGCGGCGGCCGCGCCGCGCAGCGGGATCCGCGGTGCGACGCGATCGTCGGCGACAATCATCGCGCACTCCACGCTGTGCGGGACAGCGGCTCGGCCTCGCGCTCGAGCCTGCGCTCGCGCTCGATGGCCAGCTTGCGCCGTGCGCGGCGCGCAAGCTCGTCGGCCACCTGCTCGCGCCGCTGGGCGCTTGCGAGCTCGGCGCGCGCGCGCTGCAGCGCTCTGCGTGCATCGTCGAGCTTTCCGCGCGCGGTCAGCAGCTTGTCCTGCGCGCGCTCGAGCTGGTCGGCGAGCCGCTGCTGCCGCGTGAAGAGCAACGACGCCCAGCGTGGCAGCTCCGGCGCCAGCGCCGAGCCGATCGCCTCGCGCAACCCGTCGAGCGACCCGCGGATCGCCTCGACCTTCTCGATCTGCTGCGCGACAACGGCGCCAGCCGCGTTGACCGCTGCGCGGGCGTCGGCGGCGAGCCGCGAGGCGCGCTCGACGCGCAGGGTCCGGATCCGGCGCAGCACGTCCACGTCGCCGAGTGGCAAGGCCGTGCTCATTGGACGATCTGCGCCAGGCGCGCGACCGTGGCGTCGAAATCGCTCGCCTCGTCGACCCGCTGCCGTAGGAACGCCCGCAGCGCATCGATCCGCTCGATCGCGCGGTCGGCGGCCCGATTCGGTCCGCCGGGCTGGTACTCGCCGATTCGAAGCAGGAACTCGACCTCGCGGTAGGCGTTCAGCAGCTCGCGCAACGCGCCCGCGCTGTCCTGGTGCTGGCGCGAGGCGACGCGCGTGAACACGCGGCTCACGCTGGCGAGCACGTCGATGGCCGGATAGTGGTGCGCCTGCACCAGGTCGCGCGACAGAACGATGTGGCCGTCGAGGATCGAGCGAACCTCCTCCGCCACCGGGTCGCCTTGATCGTCGTCTTCGACCAGTACCGTGTAGAACGCGGTAATCGAGCCCACCGCGTCGTTGCCGGCCCGCTCGAACAACCGCGGCAGCTCGGCGAACACCGACGGGGGATACCCGCGCCTCACCGGCGGCTCGAGCGCCGACAGGCCAAGCTCACGCAGCCCGCGCGCGAACCGGGTCACCGAATCGACCAGCAGCAGCACGCGCCGTCCCTTGCGACGGAAGCCTTCGGCAATGGCGGTTGCGGCGTACGCGGCGCGTACGCGTTCGAGCGCTGGCCGATCGGACGTCGAGACGACGACGACCGAGCGCGCGAGACCCGTCTCGCCGAGGCAGTCGGCCAGGAATTCGCGCACCTCGCGGCCGCGCTCGCCGACCAGCGCGATTACGTTGACGTCGGCGCGCGCGTGGCGCGCCAGCATCCCGAGCAGCGTCGACTTGCCGCCGCCGGCCATCGAGAAGATGCCGACCCGCTGCCCTTCGCCGACCGTCAGCGAGGAATCGATCGCCCGGACGCCGGTCGGAAACGGTGACGCGATCGGGCGCCGTGCGAGCGGTGAGGGGGCCGGGGCGTGGAGCGGGTTCGGGCGCACGCCCGACTCCGGCAGCGGCGCGCCATCCAGCGGTCGTCCGAACGCGTCGACGACGCGACCGAGCACGCTTTCGCCGGCGGGCACGCTTGCGTCGTCGGCCAGCGCGCGGACCGCGGCGCCGACCGGAAGCTGCCGGAGCGGGCCATACGGCGCAAGCATCGTCTCGCTGCCACTGAATCCGATGACCTCGGCCGACAGCGTCGTAGCGCCGTCGGTCTGCGCCGGATCGAACACCTCGCATTGTTGACCGATGCGCGCGTACAGTCCGGTCGCCCGCAGCACGGTGCCGGCTGCCTGGACGATGCGGCCGAGTTCGGCGACGGTCCGCGCCGAATGCAGCGCGCGCTGCAGCCGGGCGGTGGGCCTCGGGTCGGCCAGGTTCATGCGATCTCCCAGGCCTGCGCAATCCTGGCAAGCCGGACTGCGAGCGCGGCATCGACGACGCCGAGTGCCGTCTCGAGGCGGCAGTCGTCGGGCGTGCAGCCAGGATCGGCGCGAACTTCGATGCCCGCGGCGTTGCCCGAGCCGCCAAGCCGTTCGACCCCCAGACTTTCGCGGATCGCATCGACGCGGTCGGGATGGACGACCAGCGTTACGGCAGGTGCGGGCAGCATTTCGCTCAGCGCGGACCGGGCGAGCGCGACCAACACTTCCTCGGGGGCGAACTGGCCGAGGATCTTGCGTACGACCTCGAGCGCCAGCAGACCGACCTCGTCGCGCAGCCGGTCCCGTTCGGCGGCGGCTATGGCAGCGAGGGTCGCGAGGGTCGTCGAGACCTCCTCGCGTGCCTCGCGCCGGCCCAGTTCGAGCCCCTCGACCCGCGCGGCGGCCCGCGCCGCGTCGGCAGCTTCGTTGATCTGCGCCGCCCGGCTTGCGGCCAGGTCCGCGACGCATTTGCACAGCGCTTGCGCATCGAGCAGCGGCCCGACTTCGGCCGCGGTCAGCACGCGGCGGCGCGAGGCGATGCCGACGTCACGGTCGCGTTGCCAGAGCAGGAAGCTCATGGCGTCTCCGGGCCTGCCGTGGCGAGCGTCGCGCCGATCCGCCTGGCGTGCTCGATCAGGCCGCGCGCGGCCTCGGCCGGCAGCTGCAGCGCAGCCCCGGCGCGACCGCAGAGCGCAATCCCCGCGGCCTTTCCCAGCGGACCGTCGGAAAGCGCGACGGCTTGCACCGCGGCGCCAGCCTGCCGGAGCCATTCGGCGATGTCGCTGCAACCCTCGGCGGCGATCACGCTGCTGTCGATCAAACTGTGGCGCGCGAAGTCCGGTGGGGCGGGATCGGCGAGCAGTGCGCGCAGGAATGCGTCGCCAACCGCGGTGCGCGCCGCCGCGAGCTTGCGCCGGTCGATCCACAGGCGGATCGCCGCCGCGTTCAGGGTGGCACCGATCCTGCGCTGCTCGAGTGCCAGTTCCGTGTCGGGGACCGCCAGCCACGCCGGTGCGCGATCGAGCGCATCCCAGTCGAGCGCGGCGGCGGCATCCGGCGCCGCGTCGAGCAGGCGCCTGGCGATCGCGCCACGGTGGCGATGCCGCTCCAGCCCGAGCCTGGCGCTCATCGCGTGCCTTCACCGCCGCGGCGACGCCACCAGAGCAGGCCGCCGCCGGCCAGCGCCAGCAGGCCGACGGAGCCGCCGAACAGCGTTTCGGCCTTCAGCGGGTGCGGAGCCGGAGCCGCCGCGCCAGTTCCGACCGGACGGCCGTCGGCCGGAAACAGGGCGACGGTGACGTTGTCGTACGCGAGGCCCTCAATGCTGTTGACGACCAGCGCCTTGATCTGGGGCACTTGCGCCGCGAGGTCGCGATCGGGGCGGTACTTGATGAACACGGCGGCGGCTGACGGCTGCGGCTTCTCCGACAGCGGGCTGCGCTCGGGCACGACCAGGTGGACGCGCGCGGTGACGACGCCGTCGATGTCCGAAAGCGTGTTCGAGATCTCCTGCGACATCGCATGCAGCAGCCGCGCGCGCTCCTCGAGCGGCGTCGAGACGAAGCCCTCGCGCTTGAACACGCTGCCCATGCTGTCGAATGCCTCGCGCGGCAGCCCCTGGGCGCTCAGCGTGTCGACGGCGGCCGGGAAGGCGTCGCTCGCGGTCAGTACCGAGAACTGCCCCTCCTGCGAGCGCTTCTCGGCGTCGATGCCGGCGGCCTGCAGCGCCGCGACGACTTCGTTGGCCTGGCGCTCCGACAGCTGCGAATACAGTTCCTGCTTCGCGCAAGCGGCCAGCAGCGCGATCGCGACCGCGAGCGGCGCCAGGCGTCTCGAAAATCGAGCGATCGAGGTCATCGTCGAGCTCCCTACGATTGCTGGCGGAACAGCTGCTGCAGGCCGTCCGCCGTGCGGTTCGCGATGTTCGACGTCAGCTGGCAATGGAACATGAACTGCTGGCAGCGGACCGTCAGCGTGACGATCTCGCTCGGCCTCAATTCGCGGCCGGCGGCCTGGGCCAGCTGAGCGTCGTTCGACAGGCGGGCCGCCTCGCCGTTGATATGGTCGAGGGGCCGGAGAAGCGCCTCGGCCGTTGCGCCCGGCGCGTGGACCGGCTGCGCCTCCAGGTGTCCGCCGGCGCGTGCGAGCGCCTGTTCGAAGTGGTTCAGGTCGCCCAGCGACAGGTTGTAGCCGGCCTGCCCGGCCGCGCCGCTTGCCCCTGCGGCCGGGGCCATCGTGGTGGTCGCCGGGGCGGCGATCGCGATCGTCATGGCGCATCTCCGGTGGCGGCTACTGCTTGCGGGCCATCGTGTCGAGCGCTTCGCCGACCGACGTGAGCGACGTGTGCGAGTTGTCGGACAGGAAGCTCATCTTCAGCGATTCGGTCGTAAGGGTGGTGATCGCAGACGGCGAATCGCCGCCGCCGTTGTTGATCGCGTCCGATTGCTGCTGGATCACGCTGGCTTGCTGGTCGAGCGCCTGGCCCCAGGCCTGCGCCATCGCTTCGAACCAGCTGCTGGGGGCGCTGTTCGTGCTCGTCGGCGTCGCTGTCGTCGTCATCGGCGTGGCGGCGATCATGGACAGCGTCGCGGGGGTCGTGGGATAGGTGCTCATCGCGTTGCTCCTTTTGGGTGTGGGTTGCGGGAACGGGCTCAGAAGTTCAGTGTCGATTGGCGGCCGTCGCGCTCGAGCTGCAGCCGTTGCGGCTCGATCTGCGCGATGCGGTAGCCGGAAGGCAGCAGCGCGCCGACGAAGTACCGGGCGCCATCGGCTGTGACGATGTAACCGGGCCCGCCTTGCGCCGGCGCCGGGACCAGCGACGCAATCCGCTTGTTCGGGTCGTCGACCACAGGCGGCGGCGCCGGCGCCTCCGCGGGTGCGGTGTTGAAGACCTTCAAGTTCTCGAGGCCGCGGACGTCGCGCCGGACCACCTCCTCGGCACGCGCGAGCCGATCGGCATCGCGCTCGGCGGCCTCGGCCTCGACGCGGCCCGGTGCTGCGACCCGCGCCTGGACCGGGATGCCGTTGACGCGGAACACCTCGATGACGCCGCGCAGCACCTGCTCGTCGACGTCCAGGTCGAGCCGCGGCGGCGGTTGCACGTGATGCTGCGCCAGCCACGCGTCGAGGCGGTTGCGCTCGGCCTGCGTGGCGACACGGCCGCGAAGTTCGATCAGCCCATCGGCTCCGCCGGTCGCGCTGACGCCGCCAAAGCCGCTGTCATGCAGCGCGGCAGCGAGCGGCTTCGGATCCGCGGGTGGCGCCGTGGCGATACGATGCGCGGCGAGGAGCGACCCGGTGCAAGCCAGCAGCACGGCGGCGCCGGTGGCGGCGAGCCAGACCTCGGGGCGCCGCAGCAGCCGGGCGCGGCGCGCCGGTCGCGTCGTCCAAGCCGGTGCTGGCGCCGGCGTGCCGTTCGACCCGGCGTCGGTGGGGTGGGGCCAGCACTCGATGTCCGCGCGGCCGAAGGCGATCGTCGCAGCGCCGATCCTGAGCGGCGCATGGACCGACCACGCCAGCTGCTTGCCGGCGGCGTGACGACAGCCGTCGAGCTCGACCTCGCCGTCAAGCACCTCGAGCAGCGCGTCGCGCCGGTCGATGGTGACGCGCGCCCGCACGTGCCCCGGCGAATCCGACGCATCCGGGGCCCACGGCTCGTTCAGAACGATGTCGCAGCTTGCCGCGGCATCGTCGCCATTGCGCAGCGCGCCGACGACGAACGGGAGGCCGGTCTCGACCGTGGCGCGCGCGCCGCGTTGCGGGCCATCGAGGATCCGCAGCTCGAGGGTGGCCTCGCCTAAGGAATCGAGCACGGGCTCGAGACGGGGCGGCGCGTCGTCGCTCGGACCGAAGCCATCCATGGTCAGTTCCTCCTCGTCGGTGGATTCGAAGGCGGTGACCCCGGCCGCTGTGGTGCCGGTGTGATGAAGGCGTCGTCTTCGGGCCGTGTGGGCACCGCGGCTGGCGCGGCGTTGGCCGGCGCCACCGCCAGCGCGTCCAGATCCAGCACGACGGATGCTCGCTTCGCCGGGGCGGCCGCGCTGGCCAGCAGGCCGGTGGCGGTCGCGCCGGGCCTCGCCGCGGCCAGGCGCGGTGTGATCAGAAAGATCCGCTCGACGCGTCCATCGTCGCTCTTGCGGCTCTTGAACAGGTTGCCGACGAACGGGACGTCGCCGAGACCGGGCACCTTGTCGACATTCGAGGAGGTCGACTCGCGCACCATGCCGCCGATCAGCAGGCTTTCCCCCTCGTTGATCAGCGCCTGCGTATCGATCGTCGAACGCGCGACGACCGGGATCTGGTCGACCGTTTGTCCGGTGAGCGACCCGTCCTCGACCTGGACCATCAGCTTGATCCGCGTGTCGTCGCGGTCGCGGAACACGTGCGGCGTCACGCGCAGCGAAGTGCCAACCGTGACGTCGAAAAGATCGACCTCGTAGGAGCCGGCGACGCGCACGTAGAACGTCGACGTGTCGTCGAAGACGGCCTCGACGTTCGACAGCGTGACGACCTGCGGGCTCGAAACGATGCGCGCTGCGCCCTCGCTCTGAAGCGCCCGGATACTCGCGACGAACTGCCCGAGCGAGCCGAGCACGGCCGAGGCGACGGCGCCCGGCCCGGTCGTGGGCACCGTGCCACTGAAGCCGAGGTCCTGCCGTGCGTTGTTCCAGTTCCAGTTGACTCCGAGTTCCCGCATCCGGTCCGTATTGACGTCGATGATCGTCGCCTCGATCTCGAGCGTCTGGGGCTCGACGTCGAGCGCGGCGATCAGCTGGCCGTAGCGCGGCAATCGATCGGGGGCGTCGCGGACGATCACCGCGTTCAGGCGCGGCTCGGCCTCGATCGACACCTGGCGTGGATCGAACGCCATCGGCGCCGACCCGCTGTCGGCGGCGCCCTGTAGTGGGCCCGCCTGTGCGCCCGCCTGTGCCACGGTGTTGAGTGCCGCCACCAGCGTGTCGACGCCGTTGCGCGGGTGTATCGCGTCGGGAGCGGCCGAGACGCCCTGCGAGGCGAGGCCTTGGCCCTTCAGCTTCGACTGGGACGGCCGCAGCGCGATATCCTGAATCGCGGTGCCGGCCGCGTGTCCGCCGACCAGTGATCGAAGGATCGACGCGACGCCGGGCACGACGATCTGGTGGCCCGCGAGCGTCACCGTCGTGTCCTGGGCCCACGCGTAGCGCAGGTAGAACACCTGGAAGTCGAGCATCCCCGGCGTCGGCGGCGCCGAGGCGGCCGCCTGCGCGGTCTGCGCGGCACGGACCAGGTCCTCGATCTGCTCGATGAAGCGCGGCGCGCCGATCGCCACCAGGTCGCCGTCGGCGGTGGTGCGGACCGTGTCGCGCGCATCGGGCAGTCCGAGCTCGTAGCTGTCGCGCAGCGCGCGCTCGGCGACCGTGCGCGGCACCGCGAAGGTCCTGGTCGCGAGCTCGCTCGCAGGCACGACGTGCATCACCGCGCCGTCGAAGTAGCCGACCAGGTTGTAGACGCGGGCGACGTCGTGCAGCACCTTGTCGGCGGAGCCGGAGAACGTGCCGTTGACGGTCCCGGTGACCTTCGGGCTGATCGCGACCGGTACTTCGACCTCGGCCGACAGGTCCTGCAGGAACGCCGCGATCGGCTGCTCGCGCGCGGTGATCGAGACGGCCCGCGACCCATTGGGCAGCGGACCGGCGTGCGCGATCGAAGCGGCGAGCAGCACGGCGAGTAGAACACCCCCCTCCCACGCCAGTGGCAGAGGGGCCGGGGGTGAGGGCGTTGACATCTAGGCGGCCTCGGCCAGCACGTCTGCCACGGGCACGAGCTGGAGGGTGGGAACCAGTTCGCGATAGGAAAGGACCGGCGTATCGAAGCACTCGGCCTCGATCAGGCTGCGCAGGGCGAGGCGCAGCTCCGGCTCGGTGACGACGGCCGCGGCGCGGCCCGCGCGGATCGAAGCGACCAGCGTGGACGCGATCCGCCGCAGCCTTTCTTCGGCGCCAGCCACCGGTGAGCCCGCGCCGGGGCCAAGGATCGTGCGCAGTTCGGCGGCAAGCTCGGGCCGCGGCAGCACGGCGCGCAACGTCCCCTGCGGCGCCAGGCGATGGCAGATCTGCCGGCTCAGCGCGACGCGGACGCCCTCCAGGAGCACCGCGGGGTCTTTCGTGCCGGAGTCGGACAGCGCCTCGAGGATGTCGCGCAGGTTGCGGATCGATACCGACTCGGCGACGAGCCGACGCAGCACCTCGGCAATGCGGGTCAGGGGCACCGTGCGCATCACTTCCTTGACGACGTCAGGTACGTCGCTGGAGGCGCGGTTGAGCTGGTTCATCGTCTCCTGGATGCCAACGAAGAGTCCCGCATGGCGGCGCAGCGCCTGCCTCACGGGGCCGACCAGCGCACCGGCGGTCGCTTCGGGCTCGAGGCGGCCACGGCCGATCGGCGCCTCGAACGCGAGGAGTTCCCACTCGTTGGCATCGTGCCGCCCGTGCAGGTGGATCTTCGGCAGCGACAGGCCCAGCTCGAGCTGTATCTCTTCGAGCAGGTCGGCCAGCTGTTGGGCCGTCGCCTGCGCCGCGGCGTCCGCCAGCAGCGCGGACGGGACCTGCAGCAGCAGTGCGACCGCGGCGGGCGTCGGCGGCGGCGCTGCGGTGACCGGCGCGGGCGTCTGGAGATGCCGCACGAGACCGCGCAGGGCCGGATGCCGCAGCCGCGCGATCCGCTCGCGCCACGCCGGTGTCAGCAGGACGCCGCTGACGGCCGCGAACAGCCCGAGCAGCCCAAACACCGCCTTGGGGAAACCGGGTACCGCCGACATCAGCAGGCAGATGCCGCCGGCGACGAGCAGCACGCGCGGCTTCGCCGTGACCTGCTTGCGAATCGCGTCGCCCAGGTGGCGGTCGCGCTCCTCGTCGGTTGTCCGCGTTACGATCAGCCCGGCGGCCATCGCGCCGAGCAGTGCCGGGATCTGCGCGACCATGCCTTCGCCGATCGTCAGGATCGAGTAGCGCGCCATCGCGATCCCGACCCCAAGGCCTTGCTGCATGACGCCGATTGCCAGGCCGCCCAGCAGGTTGATCAGGATGATCACGATGCCGGCGATCGCGTCGCCCTTGACGAACTTCATCGCACCGTCGAGGCTCCCGTGCAGCCGGCTCTCGAGCTCGAGCAAGCGCCGCCGCCGCCGCGCCTCGTCCTTGTCGATCAGGCCGGAGCGCAGATCCGAATCGATCGACAGTTGCTTGCCCGGCAGCGCATCGAGCGAGAAGCGGGCGGCGACTTCGGCGACGCGCTCGGCGCCCTTCGCGATCACGATGAACTGCACGACGGTGATGATGAGGAAGACGACCAGACCGACCACGAGGTTGCCGCCCGCAACGAGCTTGCCGAAGGTCGCAATGATGTGGCCGGCGTCCGCGTGCAGCAGGATCATTCGGGTCGTCGCGATCGAAAGCGACAGCCGGAACAGAGTCGTCATCAGCAGCACGCTCGGGAAGGAGGAGAAATCCAGGGGAGAGTTGATATAGAGCGCGAGAAGCAGAAGCAGCAGGCCGATCGAGATGTTGGCGCCGACCAGCAGGTCGATCAGCCATCGCGGCAGCGGCAGCACCATCAAGGCAACGATCGCGACGACCCCGGCGACCAGGATCAGGTCGCTGTAACGAGCGAATACGCTCTCGGCGTCCGGCGCATCCGCGGGCAGCGCAGCAGCCAGTCTCATTGCCGTTCGCCGCGCACGACCAGCGTTCCGTTGCCCGAAACCGCGAACGTCGCGGTCAAACGGGCGTAGACGGCGAGGACCTCGTGCACATAAGCCTGCGTTTCGGGATACGGCGGCACGCCCCCATGGCGGTCAACCGCGTCTTCGCCGGCGTTGTAGGCCGCGAGCACGCGCGTCAGATCGTCGCCGTACCGGCCGCGCAGCGCCCGCAGGTAAGCGCCACAGGCGCGCAGGTTCGTGTCCGGATCGAACAGCGAACGCTCCGGGTTATCGATGCCGAAGCGCCGTGCGGTGGCCGGCATCACCTGGGTCAGCCCGAGCGCGCCGGCCGACGACACGGCGGCGGCACGGTGGCGCGATTCCACGTGGGCGATCGCATGCAGCAACAGCGGATCGACGCCGTAGATGCGCGCGGCGGCGGCGACGACCGGCGCGACCGACAAGATGCGCTCAACGTCGGGATCATCGGGTGCGGGCACAGGCGCGGGTCGCGGGGCCGCCCGGACCAGCGTCTCGGGCGGCGCGCTCATCCTGATCGTCGCCGGTCCGCGCTCGTACAGCGCGAGCTGCGCCGCGGCGCGGGGAGCTGCGCTCGGCGCCAGCTCGCACCCGCTCTCGATCAACACAAATCTGCGGGCTTCGACCGAGGCAATGGCGCCAGGATCGGGCAGCGCGCCACTGCAGACTTCGGCACGAGCGTCGAGCGTCGCGGCGACGAGCGCTCCCGCTGCGATCAGCAGGCGGTGGCGAGCCACGCGTTGTCGATGGGAGGAGGCCATCAGGGCAACTCCGAGTTGGGAGCACTCCCAATCAGTTGCCCGGCCGTCCGGATCGGTTCAAGTTTCATAAGAAGATGCAGCAGCGAATGTGTGCGGCCGGGCTGATGGGTAACGTGCGGTTCCCCTCCCGCAAGCGGGGGAGGGGAGCTTCCAGACGGAAACAACGCATTGCAGCTTCACACCTAGTCTTCGGGTGTCAGGTCCAGCGAGGCGTGGGCAAACACCCCGTCGGTCGCATCCTGCAGCGCACTGCGTACCTCATCCAGGGCAGCGAACGGCTGCGGCGTGAAGTTGTCCGCCCCCGGCGCCGTCGGCAAGCGCGGCAACACGTCGCGCTCCGTTGCAAAGCAGGCGACGGTCTGTGGAGCTGCGTGCGCGTTGAGCGCGATCTCGAACGGCATCTTGCCGGGCAATTTGAGGCCACTTGCGGTCCCCACCCGCGCCTCGCGCTGAAAGTGGTTCGGGAAGAAGCGGACGACATGGCGGTCCTCGTCGAGCAGGAAGCAGTAGACGTACGCGTCGCGGCTCGGTTGCACCAGGAGCTGAACCGCTTCGCCTCGCCGGGGGCGGCGCGCGTCGTCCTCGGCCGTGAGCCGCAGCGCGAGCGGTCGGGTCGGTGTGGGTGGGATCGGCGCCGGAGCAAGCGGCGGATCGGGCGGGGCGGGCGCGGCAGGCGCAACCCGCGTCGCCACGCGACGATGATCCGCGTTCAGGTAAGCGCCGAAGAAGTCGAGGGAGATTTTCGCCTCGCGAGCGAGGCCGAGCGCTTCGCGGTATCGCGCGACCGCATCTTTCAGTTGCGGATTGACGGTGCCGTCGATGGGGCCGGCGTAGATATTGCGCGTGCGCAGCTGGTCCTGGACGTAGCGAATCATCTCGGCCGGATGCGCGGCGAGCGCGTCGTACCAGTCCTTGATTTCGGCGGCGACCGCCTCCTGGGTCGGCGCTGCCCCGAGGCAGCTCCAGTACGGAACGTGTGCCAGCCGTCCGACCTGCTCGATCGCGGCGAGCTCTGCGAGTGCGCGCGACGTCTGTTGCAGTGTCTCGGAAGGTGCCGAAGCAAGCTCGAATGCGATGCCGAACTGACGGATCTCGGCGCTGCCGGTGTAGTCGCTGCCTCCGCGCACCAATGTCGCGGCATGGCGCGCGGCCGAACCGGGGATGATCGTCGCGTCCGATCCGAGCAGGGATGTGTCGAAGCTGAGGCTCGCGCTGGAGCTGCCATCGTCGGCGAGGCTGAGGGCACCGCGCAGCGAATTGCCGGATCGCGGTGCGTCATTCGCGCCCGGCGCAACGAGGCGGATCGCGCGGCTGCTGCGCGTCATGTCCGAGACCGCAAGGGTCAGGAGGTCCGCGGACCCGGTGCCGAGGCGGTGTGTTCGGTCGGCGACCGGTTCGACCGCGAGCGGTACATCGTGAATCCCGTAGTCCAGCAGCAGCCCATCCATGCATCGCAGCTCGGAGGCGAAGCTGGTGATCGCACGGGTCGGACCCGCGTTCGGTTGGGTCTCGGTCATTCGGCCAGCCCCGGGTGAGGCGCAGCCGGCGAGCAGCGCAACGCCGAGCGCGACGAGCGGCGCAACGGAGCCTGCGCGGTGCGGGAGGAACGACGGCGGTGTGGTCATCTGTGGACCCGGTGCGGTACGACGACGGGTGTCCCTCGGTTACGCGCCGGAGCGCTTCGGTTCAAGCTATTGGGTCAGGTCGGCCGCGCCCGCCAGGGCCCGGATTGGAGTGGTTGGCGAGGTGCGGTGGCAGTCGAGCAACTTGAATTCGACGCGCTGATCGATCGCGTCACGGCCATCCTCGGTACCCAGTCCGGACAGGTTTTCGTGAAAGCCCTTGCCGACGGCCAGCGTTCGCGATGCGATTTGCGGATCGATCGCGTCGATCCGCTCCTTGACCGTCTGTGCCCGGAGCAGCGACAACCTCGCGCTCGCCGACTCGTCACCCTTGCGGCTGGTATGGCCTGCGATCTCGAGGCAGCCGCGGTGGATCTCGGCGCGCTGCGCGACGAGGGCGAGCCACAATCCATACGCGGACCTTGCCTGCGCATCGTCGAGGAACTGCGTCGCGCCGGGACGGAAGAGGAACCGCACCCCCAGGCGGCCTCGGGCCAGGCCGAGGTCCACGATGCGGGCGAACGCCTGCTGCGCGTCGCTGGCGCGGTCCAGGCGCGCCGCCGCCAGGTACAGGCCGCTTTCGATGCGTAGTTGCGGATTACTGGCCTGGCGTCGCGCTTTCGTAAAGGCCTCGAGCGCCTCGCGAAGCCGTCCTGCTTCATAGGCTTCGATCGCAGCGCTCACGTGGGCGGACACTTCGAGGCCGTCGCGGTAGGCCGGAGCGATCGTCGCGCCCGCGATCGCATCGTTGGATGCGCGCGTGTACGCCTCGACCGACGGGTCGGGCGCCCATGCCGGCATCTCGCCATAGAAGCGCGTCGGCGTCGCGTCGACACCATCCAGCCGCAAACGCGCGGAAGCATTGGATACAACGATGCCGCGCTGAAGGTCCAGGAGCGCCAGGCGGATCGCATAGACCGAACGCGCGCCGGCCGTTCGGCCTTCGTGTTCAATTGGCGTCACCGTTCCGATCAGGACCAGCGGTCGCCGCGCCAGGTTCTCGGCAGACAAATCGGTGATCTCGAGGCGCGGAAGTCGAGCGTGTACCGCACTCACGAATTCCTGCTCGACAACCTTTGTCGCGTGGGTGCGGAAACCGGTAGACGCATCGATCGGCGAATCGACCACCAGCGGCGCAGGGCGTAGGCCCCGACTTGGGGCAAGCGCCGAGTCAAGATCCGCTCGCTCGAGCAGTTTAGCGACGAGCGCCTTCACCGCTTCGTCGAACGGTCGTGGCGGCTCGGTTTCCTCGGACGCAGTCGATGGCGCCCGGTCGGCACGGCTCGCCGGCGCCGGCGAAGAGCCATCAAGCGGCATCGCGTCCGGCCGCGCGACGGTCCGGACCGGCACGTCCACGAACGCCGTCTCGGCCGCCTTCAGCGCCGTGCGCGCCTCGTCGCGCGCGGACGAGGTGTCGGCGACGCCGCGGCGGGTCGGATTGAAGCTGAAATCGACCGTCAGCGAACTGTTGACCCACGGCACCTGTTGCGCATGCGTCTCACGGAGCACGTCGACCAGGACATTCTTGAACATCTTCTCGACTTCGACGCCCTGGGCAAGCATCTCCTTCGACAGGTTGCGCGTGTAGACGCTGTTGGTCCCGGGTGCTCCGTCCTCCGATTCCTGGCCCGGCGCGGATGAATAGGCAATCAGGGCTCCCGACGCCGACATCTCCGCGAGGCCCGCTCCACGGGTCAATCCGCGGCGCGCGCCGCTCAAGGCATAGGGGTCGTCGCGGCATGCATCCAGGATGACGATACGGACGCGAGTCCTGGCGTTTTCGATTCGTTTGACGAGCTGTTCGTCGATCTCAACCGCGTCGTCGCGGACTTCGTCCTCGTCGTGAAGATCGATGTCCACGGGCAGCAGGTAGTTCCGACCGGCGATCTGGACGCCGTGACCGGCGTAGAAGAAGACGGCTGCCCCATCTTCATCCTGCAGGCGCCGCACGTATTCGCGCAGGACCCGTCGGAATTCCATGATGCCGAGGTTTTCACGCTCGGTGACTTCGAAACCGAGGCGGGTCAACGTATTGGCCATCAGGCGCGCGTCGTACTCCGGATTGTTGAGAGGGGCATCCGGATATCGCGCATTGCCGATCACGAGTGCGAGTCGGCGCTCGGTTGCTGCCGTGCCGGACGCGAGGCCGGGGAAGCTCAACAAGAAAAGAAGCGCGAGCCCGCCGATCAAGCGCGCCCGCCACAGGTCAGTCGTTCGGTCAGTCATCATTGGCCGCTCCTGCCCAAGGAATGGATTGCCGGTGCTGAACCCAGGGCGTCGATTCTGCGCGAGTCGAACCTGCGCAGTCCTTTCGTCCGTCTGAAAGAAGCCTGAAACCGACGTGACCTAAGTCAGTTTCTGACTTAAGTCACGTTTAGGATCGCCCTCCAAGCGCGAAGATTGAGTCAACATTCGAAGCACAGCGTTGACTGCAAATCGGCGCGCTCGAATCAGGGGCAAATTGAGGGGGAAGGAGCAAGGCGATGCGTCTAGCCGGCCTTCTGGTCACGCTGTTCGCGATCCCGGCGCTCGCGCGCGGAGCCGAAAGCGTCCCGACGATCACGATCGTCGAGGGAAATGCCGCCATTTTGCGCGGAGGGTCGCGGCTTGCCGCCGCCGAGGGCGTTCGATTGCAGGTCGATGACATCCTGGAAACTCCTTCCAGAGCGTTCCTTCGTCTCGAATACGCCCCCGGACCGATCCTCGACCTGGGCACGGGCACACGGCTGATGCTCGGATCCTATGCGCCGACAGGCAACGCCCGCCCCGCTCTATATCTGCTGGCCGGCTGGCTGAAACTGACCCGTCGTGGCGAAGCGGGAAACCAGGTCGTCGGCGTGGCGTCACCGCGAATGGATCTGACCGACTTGAAGGGTGTCAGTGTCATGCGCGTCGGGATGGATACCTCGATGGCTTTCATCGAATCTGGACAGGCTCGAGTGCTCGACCACCGCGCGCGGTCCGGCAGCTGGATAGAACTTCAAGGCGGCGAGTACGTCGAATTCGTGGGCCAGAAGATGCCAGTGCGCGCACCCAGGCCATCGGCGGCGTTCGTCGCCGCGGTGCCGGCGCCATTTCGCGACTCGCTTCCGGCCCGCTTGCCACTTTTCGCCGAACGCAGCGTCGCCCCGCGCAACTTGGGGACTTTCGATTACAAGGATGTCGAGGCCTGGTTGAACGACCGCACATTGGGGCGCCGCCTGGTGCGTGTGTGGGAAGTGAAAGCCAACGATGCCGCGTTTCGTGCAGGCCTGATCGAGAACCTGGCCGCGCATCCGGAGTGGTTTCCCGTGCTCTATCCCGACTGCTGCGATACCGCCGCTACCTCACCCTCGAAATAGTCGCTAGCAATGTCTGTCGCCGCCGATTCCGTCACCCACTACCGGTTCGGATCGTCCGAACTCATTCCGCGCGAACGGTTGCTGATCGTCGACGGCGTTCCGTGCCCAATCACCCCGAAGGCCTTCGATGTTCTCCAGGCGCTGCTCGAGCGGGCAGGGCACCTCGTCACGAAGAACGAACTGCTCGACGCCGTCTGGCCGCAGGCAGTCGTCGAGGAGAACAATCTCCAAGTCCAGATCTCCGCGCTGCGCCGGATCCTCGGGCGAGGAGCGATCGCCACCGTGCCCGGGCGCGGCTATCGCTTCATGCTCGAATTGCAGGGGCGGGAAGCACGAGAGCGGGAAGCCCGGGCCGCCCACGCGGCGCCCCCCGCGCCGGCGGCCGTGCCGGAATTGGCGTCCAACGTTCCGGGGCTGACCACCCCGCTGATCGGGCGCGATGACGACGTCGCGGTGTTGACTCACCTGCTGCAGATGCTACGGCTCGTCACGATCACGGGTCCGGGCGGCATCGGCAAGACACGACTCGCGCAGGCGGTCGCGCTGGCGGTCGCGGACGTTGGCCGGGACCGCTTCCGTCACGGCGCGGTCTGGGTCGAACTTGCCGCTCTGTCGGATCCCGCGCTCGTGGCCAATTCAATTGCGGCCGCCGCGCGCCTCACGGCGGGCCATGCCGCCGATCCCGTCGCTGGGCTGGCGGCCGCGTTGCGCCCCCTGTCGCTGCTGCTCGTGATCGACAACGCGGAGCACGTCGGCGACGCCGTGCGTGGCGTCGTTCAAGCCGTGCTTGCGGAGGCCCCGCAGGTCACGCTGCTGGTTACCAGTCAGGTTCCGCTGAAGGCCCCTCACGAGCGCGTCTACCGCCTCGCGTCGCTGCAGGTTCCGGATGCGCCAGTCGACGAGCGCGAGGCCCGCGAGTTCGGCGCCGTCGCCCTGTTCTGCGAACGCGCCGCCGCAGCCGATCGGCGCTTCGACCTGGGCATCGGAGCCGTCGCAACCGTCGTCGAGATCTGCCGCCGACTGGACGGTGTTCCGCTTGCGATCGAGCTCGCGGCCGCTCGGGTACCGCTGCTCGGCGTGGCGGGCGTCGCCGAACACCTGGATCAAAGGCTTCGGCTCTTTGTTTCGGGCGATCGTACCGCCCCCCCACGCCAGCAGACCCTGCTCGCGGCCTTCGACTGGAGCCACGAGCTGCTCACGGAGCCGCAAAGGGTCGTCTTCCGCCGACTTGCCGTATTCACCGGAACCTTCTCGCTCGAGGCTGCACGCTCCATCGTCGTCGACGATCGAATCGACGAGTGGGCCGTCGTGGACGTGATCGGCGAGCTCATCGATCGTTCGCTGGTCGTTGCGACCGGCGGCGACAATCCGCGCTACGTCCTGCTCGAGACGGGTCGCAGCTACGCACAGATGCGCCTGGCCGAGGCCGGCGAAGAAGCGCAGTTTCGCGCGAAGCACGCGCAGGCCATGCAGGCGCTGTTCGACCGCGCCTCCGATGACCGCTGGCAGTTGTCGGACGCGGCGTACCGCGACCGCTACGAGCCGGAGCTCGACAACCTGCGCGCCGCGATCGCCTGGTCCTCGGACAACCGGCCTGCACTCGGGGTTGCGCTCGTGGCCGGGTCGGCACACCTGCTGCTGCTGGTTTCATCGCTCGCCGAGGCGCGCCTGCTGTCGGACCGAGTGCTGGACCTGGCCTCGATCGACGGCGCCGGATCCGTTGCCGTGCGCTACTGGAATTCGCGCGCCACAGTCTTTGCGGACCGACCCGACAAGGTTTCGCGGGCCGCCGCACTGCGAGCACTCGAATTGAGCCGCAACATCGGCGACCAGCGCGAGGCCTACATCGCGCTTCATCACCTCGCGCATAGCCACCACGGAGTGGAACACAAGGCGTCCGCGCTTGCGCAGATGCGGTTGCTGGAGCAACCTGCATGGCCGCCGCGGCTACTCCTGCTGCGGCGCGCCGGTGAGGTCACGGTGTCGAGGGCCAGCGGCCGCCTCGACGAGGCGCGCCGCCTCCTCGAGGAACAGATTCAACTGGCGATCGCCACCGGCGCCGACGACCTCGTCTCGTCGTGCCTCGAGCAGCTCGCCGCATTGTCCCTTGCCTCCGGGGATCTCGACGCCGCCTTGTCGGCTGCGCAGGAGCTGGTGTCGCGGTTCCGCAGGCGACGCAATCTGCGTCGCCTGTCGGCGGCCTACGCGGTGTACCTGAATGCTGCGCTGCTCGGCGGTTCGACCGGGGACGGCCGCGCCGCTGCGGAGGAATTCATCGCGATCGATCGCCGCCTGGGGTGGTCGTACCTTCATCGCGCGCTGGACGCCCTGGCGCTGCTCGCCGCGCTCGAGGACCGTGTCTCCGCGGCCGCCTTGCTGGCCGGCTATGCAGACGCGGCGCATGCCGCGCAGACGAATTTTCGAGTGCGCGAGCCCGGCGTCGAGATGACCCGTGTGCGCGTGTGGGAGATCTTGCGCCGACGCCTCGGCGCCGAGAACCTCGAGGCCGCGATGGAAGCGGGCGCTCTCCTGGATCCCGAGCAGGCGTGCACGATCGCGCTCGCCCGCGACGAATCGCTCCACAGCAAGGGTACTGTGCCGCGGGGCGGTTCCTAGAGTGCACCCGCGCCTTTCGAAAACCTGACAAAAGACTGAACCGCCGGCGGCCGGGCTGCAACTTATGGACGACGCGAAAGCAAGGGAGCTTCTGGGTCGAATTGCTCGCCAGGACGAGACGGCGTTCGAGGCGATTTACAAAGCGTTCAGCGCTCGCGTATTTGCCTACGCATTGAACATGCTGAGGGAGCCGCACCGGGCCGAGGAAGTTCTGATGGACACGATGCACGAGGTCTGGCGCGGCGCGGCACGATTCCGCGGTGATTCGCTCTTTAGCACTTGGTTGATCGGGATCGCCCGGAACAAGGCGCTGCTCGTCTACCGCGACCGACGTGCCGATGAATTGCACGACGACCTCGACGACATTGCAGAGACCGAGGTCGACGAACTCGCGCCCGAGGGCTTCGCCGAACTTGCCGCCAAGCAGCGTCGCGAGGGCGTCCAGGCCTGCATGCGAAAACTGTCGCAAGAGCACCGGGAATGCCTGCACCTCGTCTTCTATCAGGGGTGCTCGCTGGCCGACGTTGCGCAGGTCCAGGGCGTTCCCGAGAATACCGTCAAGACCCGCCTCTATCACGCACGCCACCGCATCAGGAACTGCCTTCGTCTGATGATCGAGCGCGAGGGTGCCGACAGCGGAGCGAACTGATGAACCGGCGACTTTCCGAACTCCTGCCGTGGTACGCGAACGGCACGCTGAAGGCCGAAGACCGTGAATGGGTCGATCGTTGCCTCGCCGCCGACGGCGACGCGCGGGCCGAGCTCGAGTGGTATCGCACATTACAGTCGACTATCGCCCAGTCGGTGAGCGGCGTGCCGCCGGATCTGGGCCTGGCGCGAACGCTGCAGCGCATACGGGCCGAACGCCCGAGGCTGCGTGACCGAATCCGCGGCTGGCTGGGCGCCGTCGGTCGTGGACCGGTCGCAGCCCTCGCGCGACCGATTGCAGCCATTGCAGCGGTCGGCGTCATCGCCGTGCAAGGCGGCGTCATCTACTCGTTCGCGCGCCACGGGCAGGAGGATGCGCAACCGATCCGCGCGTTGCGCGTTTTGCCCGCTGACGAACGCCCCCTGTTGCGCGTGAATTTCGCGCCGGATGCCAAGGAGGCCGACATCCGACTGCTGCTCAGCGCCGTGGAAGGCAGCCTGGTGGGTGGACCGGGACAACTCGGCGACTACTACGTGCGGGTACCGGCCGGTGCCGAGAACGCCGCAGCGAACCGCTTGAAGCACGACCGTATCGTCGCGGCGGTCGAGATCGTCCCCGGCCTCCCGACCACCTATTGAACGGAACAGGGCCGCTGCCGTGACATCCCGATCGACATGGCCTAGGAAAGTCGACCCTGGCCGGCGGCGCGTCCTGCGTGTCCTTCCCGTCCTCCTTGCCGCCGCCGGCGCTGTCGGACTGCCCGCTGCGCCGGCCATTGCATCGGCCGCGCTCGCCGGCTCCGACGTGCGCAGGTCGGCACTCGTCATCGGCAACGGTGCGTACCGGATTGCTCCCTTGAGAAATCCGGTCATCGATGCCCGTGCCGTCGCGGCAGCCCTTGCCGACCTCGGATTCGCTGTGGATCTGAAGACCGACACGTCGCGGCGCGAGCTTATCGAGGGCTTGCGGCAGTTCGCTCTCGGCGCAGATCGGAGCGACGTGCGCGTGTTGTTCTATGCCGGCCATGGCGTTCAAGCCAAGGGGCGGAACTACCTGCTGCCGGTCGACGCCGAGCCAAAGACCGAATCCGACATCGCGCAAACGGCCGCCGATGCGGCTGAATTCATCGATCGCCTGAGCGAAGCCAAGCATGGCATCAACATCGTGATCCTGGATGCCTGCCGGATCAATCCTTTCACGGGTGGCGTCATCGTCGGGCCTGACGGACGACGCCTGAAGTTCCGCGGGCTGACCCCATCGGGCCTCGCTCCGCTGGAGGCCCCGGTCGGAACGCTCGTGGCGTTCTCGACCTCTCCAGGGGGCGTCGCGCTCGACGGACCGCGTGGCGAACACAGTATTTATGCGAAGCATCTGCTGCAGCACCTGGCGACACCCGGCCTCGCGATCGAGTACCTGTTTAAGCGCGTTCGGATCGAAGTCGCACAGGAGACCGGGCGCGTCCAGGTTCCGTGGGAATCGTCGAGCCTGACGGCGGATTTCTGCTTCCGACCGGGCCGCGGCGGGGGATGCGACGACACCACAGGGTGAGCAGCGGGTAACGACGCGGCCTCGATCGGTGAATTCCATTGCCAATCGGTCGTGCGCGCATTGAACCGGAAGCACGCGGTCTGCAACCCATCGGCACCCGTCAACCCTGCCGAAGGAATTCACGATGAAGCGCAGAGCCCTGCTCGCGACGATGGTACTGGCGACCTTTCTGTCCGCTGCGCGAGCCGAAGACATCACGGCTTATCACGACGACGACGTCATCGATCCCGACGACGTGGCTCGCATCCTTTCGCCCGACCAGGCACCTGCGCCTGGCCTGACGCGGTCGATAAGAGAACTCGTCGAAGGCTCTGCGGGCACGCCGGCGCAAGCCGCGCAGCCGAGAGCCCAGGCCCTGTCGATTCCGATTCGCTTTGAATTCGACTCGTCGGAAGTCCTCCCGGTCGCCAGGCGGCAACTCGATGCGATCGCGGAGGGCATCCGCCGCCTGCCCGCATCGCGGCTCGTGACCATCGAGGGGCACACGGACGCCATCGGCACCGACGACTACAACCTCGCTCTGTCGCTGCGCCGGGCAACGGCGGTCAAGAGCTATCTCGTCCGCGCACAAGGCATCGACCCGGGGCGCCTCAGGGAGGCCGGGTTCGGACGGCAGAGGCCCTTGCCCGGGACGCGGCCCGAGGCCGCCGAGAATCGCCGCGTCCAGTTTCGCGGCGGCTAGTAATCGAAATCCGGCAGAACGCGCCGGGCGCGGCGACTCGCGGCCTGGGTTGACCCTAGCTGGGCACCGTCCCGACTGGCGCGGCGGAGAAACCGCCCGTAGTGTGAGCTCGTCTCGTCCCATCCAGCGCCTGGAGGTCCGTGATGGAATCGATCCTTGACCGAGCTACCCAGATGTTCTCTCCCACGGCTTACGGCGACCTGTGGCCGGACGATGGGTCGGAAGACGTGGCGACAGCGGCGGCAGCGGCGGAGGCCGCGCGGGTTGCAGCACAGCCCCTTGACCCCGTGCGACGTGCCGCGGAGGGGTTTCGGATCGCTGCGGGCGTACCTGACGCGCACACCTCGCCCGTGGACCGGGCGATCGCCGATGCCGGCGCGAATGCGCGCGCTGCGATGAGCCGCACCGACCTGGCGCCTGAGTTGGCGAAAGAGTTGCGCACCGTGCTGGAGCGCCTCGGCAACGCGGTGGTGGATGGCAAGATCGATCCGCACATGAACGGCAAGTTCCGGCAGCTGCTTTACAGCCTGGCCACTGATCACCCCGATTCGACCGACCCGAAGTCGATGGGCGATTTCCGCGAGGCGCTGGCGCACATGACGCGCGCCGCGCAGGTACTGGATCGCTTCGAACTCGCACAAGGGACCGGCCTCGCTTTCGAGGGCCATGCCGGCGCCGTGAGGGCGAGTGCCGGGCTGCCGTTGCTCGACGTGCCGAAACTCGACGCAGATCTGTATTTCAAGACGCGCGATGGAACGCTGAGGATCGAAAGCAGCCAGTACAGCGCGAAGACGTTTGCCGACAAGGTCAAGGCTCAGGCCAAGGACGAGAGCGAGCAGCTGCGCCGCCAAAGCACGTGGGAAGCCAAAGGCAGCGCCGCCAATCCGCGGGCGATGGGCTACTACATGCTGGAGAAGAACAAAGGCTTTCTCGATCTGATGAACGATCAGAACCTGGGGCAGCTGGAGCGTTCGATCGGCAATCCGGCGGTCCGCAACATCGTCATTGGCGACCGGGCGTATTCGTTGAATGAGCTGAAGGCGCTGGATGCCGCGGGCAAACCGCGCGCGGATGCTTATGCCAAGGCGATGCTTGACGCGCATGTCGCGGCGGGCAACCCGGCGGAGTCGTTCGACCGCGGCGCGGCGTATAAGGCTTTCTATCGCGAGACGATGGCTTCTCCGGATGCCGCGATGCGCGCCTACGGCGTCGCGGTCGGCGAGGCGGCGCCGCCGTTGAAGCCGCTGGCGCATCCCGAAGTCGGCAGCTTGAGGCTGGGTACCGCGGCCGGCGCCGCTGGAGCGGGTGTGATCGCGTTGATTCAGCTCGGCGCCAAGGGCAAAGTGGACCTGCAGGACGTGAAGGCCGCCGCGGTCGAAACCGCCCAGGGCGGTATCGTGGGCGCGGTGTCTGCCAAGGCCGAGCAGTATGTGATACCTGCGATCGAGCGCAGACTCGGCGCGAGTGCGGCGTCCAGGGTCGCCGCAGTTGCTGCGCCGCGGCTGGCGGCGAGCGATGTCACGGCCACCGGTATCGGTATCGCCGAACGCACGATCGCCTCGCGCGTCATCGGCTCGACGGTCATCGGCACGGTGGTGACCACCGCGATGTCGGCTTACGACAACCGCGCAGGTCTGGCCAGGGGTGATCCGCGAGCCATTGGCAACGTGACCGCCGATACCGTCGTCGGCGTCGCTGCCGTCGGTGCTTCCTCGATCGCCGGTGCGGCGGCGACGGGCGCGCTCGCAGGTTCGGTGGTACCGGGAGTCGGGACCGCCATCGGGTTCGGCGTCGGTCTGGCGGTCGGGGTCGGTGTGGCCTATGGTGCGCAGATCAGCGGCGCCCGCGACGCCATCGCCGCAGGTGCAGCCAAGGCCGTCGATTGGGTGAAAAGCTGGTTTTGATGAGTTCTACGAACCGCCCGCCCGCGGCCGCCGCGGCTTTCCAGACTTGGTTCGAGTCTTTGAGCACATTCGATCCCAGGCGGGGGTCCGCTCCGTTGCGCGTACCGCTGCCGCGCGCTGTTTCCGAAGCGACGCCCGAACAGTTCGCGGCCGCCGGTTTTCGGTTCTCCCCGGATAACCCGCACTATGGATCCACCCACGCGGACGATCAGGTCACGAAAGTCAAGTTTTCGCCGGATTTTTCGCACCGCGCCATCACGCACACCTACGAGGAGTGGGATGGCGCGCTGTTGTGGATCGATGGCGAATGCGTCGAAGTGCCGACCGACAACCGGGACTATCCGCTGACCGACAACTTCGGCCGCTGGATCGACGACCACACGTTCGCGATCGAGTTTGGCGGCCTCGCACATCCGCTCGCCGATCCGCGCATCAACAACCCGCTCGGAACCATTCGTGGTTTGTTGATCTATGACGCTGCGCAAAAAGTGCGCGTGCTCGCGCTTCCGGGCCCTGCAGACGCATGGGATGCGCCGGTCGCCGTGCGTGATCAAGAGACGGTGCTGGTCTACGCAAACGCCGATGCTCGCGATCGCCAAGACGCGGCACGCAAGATCACGCTCGCGCCCACGCGGAACGCTTCCTAGCCCATCATTATCGATGCCCTTACCTTGATTCGGACCTGATTCGAAGCTGATCGAATCACTGGCGCCGACAATCCCGTTCGCCGCTAAAGTGTCTTCGGAATAATCCGTTACCTAGGTGATCGGAACGGACCGAAAATTGATGGTGGCCAAGGGCTCGTCAATATCCCGCGCCAATACTAGCTCTCCGGGCCGTTTCTGGCTGTTCCGCCAGCCGTTCCGCCAGATTTTCCGGGGTCGGGGGACGCCGACCAGCTGCCCGAGCATTGGCCGTATACAATTCGAATTTACGAAATATACGGCCAAATGGAATACATCCCGCTTCCTGACAACGTGACCCGTCAGGCGATCGACGCGACCACGGTCTTCAACGAGTTCACCCGGGTCCGCGACGCCGCACGTCCCTATACCGGCGGCATGTACTGGAAGCGACAGGGCGAATACGAATACCTGGTCAAGACCAGCCCCGATAACCGCCAGCGCCGGATCGGCCCGCGTTCAGCTGAGACGGAGAAAACCTACCAGGAGTTCAATGCCCGCAAGATCGAGATCGAAGCGCGGCTGAAGTCGCTGCGCGCTGCGCTCACCGATGCCGAGCGGTTGAACAAGGCGTTGAAGGTCGGCCGCGTGCCTGCCGCCGTGATCTCGGTGCTGCAGGCGATCGATGAAGCGGGGCTGGGGCCGCACTTTGCCGTCGTCGGCACCCATGCGCTGTACGCCTACGAAACGGCCGCCGGGGTGCGGATCGTGTCGGAGGCGCTGGCCACGCAGGACGTCGACCTGCTGTGGGATGCGCGCCGGCGCGTGCAGTTTGTCACGGACCTGGGCCGAACCCAGACCTCGGTGCTGGGCGTGCTGCGCCGGGCCGATGCGACTTTCGAGCGCAAGTCGGGGCACCCGGAGACGGCCATCAACGCCAAGGGCTTCGAAGTCGACTTCCTGAGGCGCCAGCCCGAAGGCGAGGACCCGCACCCGTTCCAGTTCTCGGATGATGAAGCCGACCTGTGGCCGATCCAGGCGGTGCGGGCGACGGTGCTCACTAGTGCACCGCGCTTCGATCAGCCGGTGATCGGGGCGACCGGCCGCATGGCGCTGATGCGGACGATCGCGCCGGCCGCGTTCGTCGAATTCAAGCGCTGGATGGCCAAGGCGGCGCCGAAGCGTGAGCAAGCCAAGCGCCGACGCGATGCGCGCCAGGCGCAGATCGTGCAGTCGCTGATCGATGAAGGCCTGCTGGTGGGGGCGCCGCATTAGCGGGCGGCTATCAATTCGAAGGTGGCGATGACAATGAAGATCGAAGGCAGCTACACCAGAAAGCGAGACGGCAAGGGTGTAGCTACAGCGCCAAGTACAGCGGTTCCGGCGGCGAAGTGGTATGGGATATGTTGGGCGGTCCAGTCCGCAGGTTGCCGGACGCATGGCGGGGCTGCACGTCCAGGCGCAGCGGAACGTAGATCCAAGCGGCCCTTCGCGGACCGCCTATCCGTCGAACCGCTTGGCTGCGCCGCCGTACACTTGATGCGTTGCGGGAAAGCGGACGCCAATTTACGCCGCAACCGGCCATGAGCCGTCGGTCGGATTCAACATGCAACCTCGTCGGAAGCGGACGCGTTTAGACTGTCTTGGTGGGCGTGAAAGACGTTCGTGAATGAGAAGAACAGGAACCGCTAGGAGCAGTTCGCGACGTTCGGCGAGAGTCCTACTGCTTGTCAGCTTTTCCGCTTGGGCATGCGCCGCGGCTTCGCAACCGGTCGCCCATTTGACACCCCCGCCCATCCTCGGCGAAATCAGATGTAATAGTTGGACGCAATGCGGGGAGCCGAATCGGGAATTCACTGATGCTGTGCTGCGTCGCTTCCCACTTGGCACCAGCGAGTCCGAT
>Ga0210394_10002157_pt1 | contig 27936 bp, 26 predicted proteins | sample IncBWC12MmetaG_FD_160121 | JGI IMG/M metagenome (GOLD analysis project Ga0210394, IMG submission 160121) | Forest soil microbial communities from Barre Woods Harvard Forest LTER site, Petersham, Massachusetts, United States - Inc-BW-C-12-M | ecosystem: Environmental > Terrestrial > Soil >...
CTCGCGGCCCGTACGGCATCTTCCCGCGGGCCGGCAAGGCGCTCCACTGGCTCGACGCGGGTGGTGCTGACGTGTTCGCCAAGCACGTCGTACACCCTGGCCTGCCGGAGCGGAGCTTTTTGCGGAAAGCGGTCGACGACAAACGCGCCGAGATACGGGCGCTGTTTGAGGACGCGGTGCGCGGCGCGGTCGCCGGTAAGGCGGCTTAACTGGGCTCGAAAACCACCCGCTCCCTACTCGCCGCCGGACGTTAGAGCTGGTTTATCGCGCCTCTTGATCTGCTCGATTGCTCCCGGCGGGATCAGCGAGTGTAGTCTCTCGATTTCCTTTGGCTCGGTGATCATCTTCTCCGCGATGAAGTTCACGAGGCCGAACAGAGCGGTAGCGGTGTCAGCATCGTCGGTCAGGTCGATCTGACCGGGATGCACCGCGTTGTTGCCGATAACCCGGAGGGCGTCGAGCGCTTGGCGAACCTTCTCGGGCAGACCTTTCTTGACGAGCGAGCCGATATCGGCGTTCAAGTCCTTGCCGGGCTCGCCGAGCTGCTGGCAGAGCTTCTGGATCAATAGCCGGAGCAGAGCAGTAGCTCCGCGGGGCGACTTCGTCAGTATGCTGCGCGCTTCCTCGTAGTCCTTCACCACCTCACCGGGCAGATCCGGGTGCGGTAGCGGCGCGTTCCCGCCGTCCGGGTAGATCATCATCGCCTTCCGCCACACGCTCGTGCGCCCGCAATGCGTGCACTGGCAGAAGCTGACGTCGGCAACCTCTTGATGTTTCCCCCCCACCCCCCGCCGGACGCGACAGCCCTGAAACCAATACTGATGGGCGTAGACCGCGCAGAACGGGCAATGGAAGCTTTCCTTGTTGTATGCTGGCGGCGTGGACGATTGCATGCAGACGACCTATCCGGCCGGGCCGAAAGTTGCTCCCGGCCCCGATTTGCCCCTTGAGGTTGATGATCGGCAGATGGGAAACGCACGATTTGAATACAATCCGGTCGATGGCCGCGAGAGGCGCCCCTAGAGCGCGCTCGCCCGCCGCCGGGGGCGACGGGTACCGGGCGGGCCGGCTTCGCGCGTCTCCGGTCGCCGGAGGGGCGCAAACGGGCCGCTCTCGGGTTAATCTCCCGCTCGGCTGGGTGCGCTAGGTCTGTTCGCGCAAATCCTTGTCCGTCAGAACCACGTGGCCGCTGGCCGTGTCGATGATCTTTATTTGCGCGCTCGGATTATCGCGCAAAGCCTTAATCGCAAGATCCTTAGCGTCACCAATGCCTGCGGCAGGGTGCGTTAACGTATGAGGCCCCACCTTCGTTATCCGGACAATGTACGACATCGAGCACCCCCTTGGCGTTTGGACGTCGCCCATCCGTTACCCCAAACCGTTACCCGGGCGAGTTCATGGTGATCGGCCTAGCCTCTTAAGCCATTGAAAAAGCTGGTGCCCCGAGTCTGATTTGAACAGACGGCCTACCGCTTACGAAGCGGTTGCTCTACCGCTGAGCTATCGGGGCGATCCGGCTCCAGCCCGCCCGCTTACTTATCCCATCGCGGCGGCGGCGCCAAGCCGCTCGCCGGCGGCCGCAGCGGCAGCGCCAAGCCGCTCGCCGGCGGCCGCAGCAGCGGCGGCCGGCCACCGTCCGCGCCGGGCGCCTGCGGCGCCGGCAGCATCAAGGGCGTGCCGGCGCTCGCCAGGTTTAGGGTGACGGCTCGGTCGCCGAATGGCGGGTTCTGCCAGACGAGCGTGTCGAACCCGCCGCAGTCCCGGCACAGCGCCTGCCATTCCGGGGTTTCGCCGCCGCATTGGTGGCACAGATAAGAGGGGTCGGGCGGCGCACCGATCGCGCGGTCGAGCCAGTCGCGCGCCGCCGCCATATCGCCGGACTCCTTCTCCTCGAGCCGGGCCATCAACAGGCAGAGCCGGCGCGAGGGCCGAGGGGAGGGTGACCCAGCGGACGATGATCCGGAGGGCGGCGCCGCGGTGATGGCGAGCGCGAGGTGGCGGCGCGCCTCGCCCCAGAGCTGCGCCACCAGCGCCGCCTCGGCGATCGCGAGACGGCTTTCCATTGCCTCCGGGTTGTGCGCCGCCAGACGCTGCGCGGCGGCGACGCGGACCAAGGGCGGCGCGTCCGGGTCGACCTCGAGATAGAGCCGGGCGAGGTCGGGGTGCGGCGCGGTATGCCAGGCGCGCTCGATCGTCCGTGCCGCGGCGCGCTTCTTCCCCAGCCCGATCAACAGTCGGGCATGATGATAAGCGGGAGCGGCAAGGTCCGCCGCCAGCACCTGCGCCGTGGCAGCGAGCCCCGCCGCCCGGCGCAGGTCGCCGCGGCGCTCGGCATCGCGGCTCAGTTCGTAGAGAACGATGCCGCGGTGATGGCGCGCGCGCTCGGCCGGCAATACCCGGTGCCGCGCCGCGCCGGCGAGCGTGCCCTGCGCTGCCGTCCAATCCCCGGCGCGCGCCGCCAGGACCAAGAGCGCATCAATTAGCCAGCTTGCATCCGGGCGGAGCTTGCGGGCGCGCTCGGCGAGGCGCAACGCGGCATCGTCGTCGCCGGCGCGCAACGCCTGGCCAATGAGGCCGCGCAGGCCGAGAAATTCGGTGTCCGGCCGACCGAGCAGCACCGTGTAGGCACCGCGCGCGGCCGCCATGTCGCCTTGCCGCGTCGCCGCCTCGGCATGCAGCAGCAAGGCCATCGGCGCGCCGTCGAGGAGCCTTGTGGCGCGCTGCGCGGCCCGCTCTGCCTCGGCCGCCTGCCCGGCCGCGAGCGCGACGATGCCCTGGGTCAGCGCCGCTTCGCCCACACGCCTGCGCCGCGCCGCGCGGCGGCGTCGGATCGCGCGCGGCATGCGGTGCAGCGCCGCCCCGACGAGAACCAGCAGCGAACCGATCAGCACGACGAGGGCCACGGCGCCGACCAGCACCCCGACGGAAGTGTCGACCTGCCAGCCCTGCCAGACGATCTCGACATGCCCGGGATGATCGGCGAAAAAGGCGGCGCCGCCGACCGCTGCCGCGACGAGGATGAGCGCCAGGAGCCGACGCATCAGCGGGGCGGCCCGGAGCCCGCGGGGGCATTCAGGGGGGTGCCGAGACGCGCGACCAACAAGGCCTCGATCCGCTGCAGCGCCGCCTCGGCCGCGAGGCGCTCCTTGGCCATGCGCAGCCAGGGACGGGCGGTCTCGGCCGGCGCCCCGGTCAGCCCCTCGAGCGCGCCGACCGCGCCCTCGAGATCGCCGCCGGCCAGCGCTAGTAGGGCGGCATTGACCGAGGCTGCGGGCGCTGCGGCCTCTTGGTCCTGGCCGGCGCTGTCGATGCGCCGGATCGTGACGAGGCCGCTGAGGCGCTGCCACGCCTCGCTGGCCCAATCGGGGGCGACGGCGTCGGTCGTCGCCGGTGGGTTCGTTGGAGCGGTTGCCGCGACGATCGCGGGGGCCAACTCGCGCAGCCGGTTGGCGAGAACCGGGCGGCCGGCGAGCCCCGCTGTCGCCGGCGCGGCCAGCGGAGAAGCTGCCGCCGCGATCTCGGGGCGGGGTTGGGCAAGCGCGGCCAGGGCCTCGTACGGCGCCCTAAATGGCCGCCCGGCGTCGACCGCATCGCGGATCTGCAACAGCGCCAGGACCAGGGCAATATCCGTCGGATCGCCGGTCGGTTGGCTGTGGACGGTTTTGTCGACCTCCTCGATCCGCGTCGCCAACTCTGTGGCGGACCCGGTCAGCTTCCCCACCTCCTGCCGGATCTCGGCGAGGTCGCTCGCGGACGCGGCAGGCCTCGCTTCGAGCGCGGCAACCCGGCGGTCGAGCGCTTGGCGCGCCGCGTCCGCCGGCGTTGTCGACGGCCGGCTAGGCGGCTCACGCGGCTGTTGGGGGGCGTCGGGCGCCAGCCCGTTCCGGGCCGCCCAGGGCAACAGCGGCGCCCAGAGCGGCCCGCTCGCGACCAGCGCAACAACCAGCAGGAGGGCGGCGGCGAGACCAAGCCCCCACCCTCCCCTCGCCCGCCCCCACCCTTCCCTCCCCCGCAAGTGGGGGAGGCTTAAGAAGGGGGTGCGATGGCGCCGCGCCGCAGGCGTTTCCGGCCCCGCCGCACTACCGCCGCCCGCCCCGGATGAGTCGAGCGGCTCGCTCATGCCCGCCGCCGTTCGGCGAGCACCCGATCGAGCGCCGCAAGGAGGCTCGGCTGGTCCGGCCGCTCGGCGATATGCCGCTCGCGGAAGCGCAGCGGTGCGAGCGCGCAATCCGCCGCGCCGCTGATCGAGATCGCGGTGACCGGACCGAGCATTTCGGCGACACCGGCGCGCTCGGCGAGACGTGCGAAAACGCGGGCGGTGCGCGGCGAGAAGAACAGCGCGAAATCGACGATCCCGGCGTTGAGCGCCCGCACGCAACGGGCGCCGAGCCCGGCGGCCGGACGCGCCTCGTAGAGGACCGCGCGCTCGACGGCAAAGCCTTCGGCGCGCAACAGGCCGGCGAGGTCGCCGGCGAGAATGCTGCCCGCGACATGGAGGAGATGCCCGTCATCGGGGCGCAGCCGGTCGCGCACCAGCCCGGCGAGATCGGCGACGGACCCGCCGGCGCTCAGGACCCGGGCAAATCCTAGATCGCGCGCCCGTGCCGCACTCGCCTCGCCGACCGCGAAGAGCGGCACGGCGCGCTTGTCGCTGAGCCGTGCCAGCGCGCGGACTGCGTTCGTGCTGGTGACGAGGATCGCCTGGACCCCGGCGAGGTCGGGGGCCGGCTCGCTGCGGTAATGGATTTGGAGGAGCGGCTCGATGATCGCCTCGATGCCGCGCGCGGCGAGCGCCTCCGCCAACTTCTCCGCCTCGGCGCGGGGCCGGGTCACCAGGGCGACAAGGCCGTGGCGCGACGGGTCGATCCTTCGGCTGCCCATGCAAGAGGTACCCATGCGGCCTTAATCGCGCAAGATCGGCCATCGCGCAAGCTCGACCCAGTGACAAGCCGGGCGATTATCCCCGCTCGATCGTCGGACCGACAATGGCGCCGGGCGCGTAGCCGAGGCGGCCGATTTCATCCATAATCCGGCACCCTCTCCGGAGTAGCGCGATGTCCGATCTTCCCCAATCCGTTCGGATCAACGAGGAAGGCCCGCGCGAGGGCTTTCAGTTCGAGCCGGGCCCGATCCCGACCGAGCGCAAGGTCGCGTTGATCGACGCGTTGTCGGAGACCGGACTCACTCACATCCAGACCGTCTCCTTCGTCAATCCGCAGCGGGTGCCGGGCATGGCCGATGCCGAGGCGGTTGCCGCTCGCTTCGAGCGCAAACCGGGGGTCCTCTATAGCGGGCTGTGGCTCAACGAAAAGGGTCTGGAGCGCGCGATCGCCTGTGGCCGACTCGACCTCAGCGGGTCGATCTCCTTGACCGCCTCCGAGAAATTCCTGGAGCGCAACCAGAACCGCAGCCTCGCCGACAACATTGCGATGCAGCACAACATGATCCGCCTCTATCAGGACCACGGCATCGCGGTCGAGCGCGGCTCGATCATGGCGGCGTTCGGGTGCAATTTCGCCGGCGATATCGGGGTCGGGACCGTCGTCGATATGGTCGAAGAAATCGTCGACATCGCCGAAGAGCACGAGATCGTCCTCGAGGTCATCTCGCTCGCCGACACGATGGCCTGGGCGACGCCCATGTCGATCAAGCAGGTGGTCGGCGCGGTGCGCGAACGCTTCCCGCTGTTGGACATCGCGCTGCATCTGCACGACACCCGCGGCATGGGGATCGCCAACGCCTACGCCGGGCTCGAAATGGGGGTCGGGATCTTCGATTCGGCGGTGGCCGGGCTCGGCGGCTGCCCGTTTGCCGCGCATCGCGGCGCCGCCGGCAATGTTTGCACCGAGGACCTCGTCTTCATGTGCGAGGAGATGGGCATCGAGACCGGGGTCGATCTCGAGAAGCTGATCGAAGCCGCGCGGCTCGCCGAGGACATTGTCGGCCATCCGCTGCCCGGCTCGGTCAAGATGGGCGGCAGCCTCGCCGCGCTGCGCCGGTAGGTTCATTGAGGCCGATAGGTTCATTGAGGCCGGTAGATTCAATAAGGAACGGGAGCATCGTATGCCGCTGACCCAGGATCTCGGCCGGTTTGCCGCCGGCCTCACTTTTGAAGCGCTGCCCGCCGAAGCGATCGAGGTCGCCCGCACCGGCATCATCGACACTGTCGCGACGATGATCGCAGGGGCGCACGACCCGGCACCGCAGCTGCTGCGCCGGGGGCTCGACCCCGCGCCCGGCCCCGCCAGCCTCTATTTCTCCGGCGAGACGGCAACCGCGCCGGAGGCGGCATGGATCAACGGCACCGCCGGCCACGCCCTCGATTACGACGATGTCGGCTGCCGCGGGCATGTCTCGACCGTCTTGGTGCCGGCCCTCCTCGCCGAAGCGGAGACGCTCGGCCTCGGCGGGCGCGAGATCTTCGCCGGCTATGTCGCCGGCTACGAAACCTGGGCCGAGCTGGCGCGCCGCGACCCCGGGCACCATCACAAAAAGGGCTGGCACCCGACCGGGATCTTCGGGGCGATCGGCGCCGGGGCGGCGTGCGCCGCGCTGCGCCGGCTCAACCCGGCGCGGGCAACCGCGGCGATCGCGCTCGCCGCCTCGCAGGCAGGCGGCATCATGGCCAATTTCGGCACGATGACAAAGCCGTTCCATGCCGGGCGCGCGGCCCATGCCGGCCTCGTCTCGGCGCGCCTCGCCGAAGCGGGCTTCACCGCCTCGCCCGATGCGCTCGAACACCCCCAAGGCTTTCTCTCCGCGGTGTCGCCCGAAGGGAGGGTCGACCGCGACGGCCCGACCCCGCACCTCGGCAAAGAATGGCAGATCGTCAAGCAGGGACTCAGCATCAAGAAATACCCGGCCTGCTACTGCACCCACCGCGCCCTCGACGCGATGCTCGAACTCATTGCCCGGCGCCCCTTGAAGCCGGCCGAGATCGCCCGCATCACCGTGTCCGTCAGCGAGACGCACTCCTTGATCTTGCGCAACCACATGCCGGAAACCGGGCTCGCGGCCAAGTTCAGCATGGAGTTCGCGATGGCCGCTGCGGTCATCGCGCGGCGCGCCAGTCTCGCCGAATACACCGACGAATTCGTGCGCCGCCCCGAGGTGCAGGAATTGATGCGGCGGGTCGGCATCGTCACCAACGAAAACTACGACCCCGTGGTGAGCGGCGCCGCGGTCTGGGACCAGGTCACGATCGATCTCGCCAATGGCGAGCGGCTGGAAAGCGAGCAGGTCCGGCGCGCCCGCGGCCATGCCGAGCGGCCGTTGGGCGACGCGGAGCTGTTCGACAAATTTCGCACCTGTCTCGACGCCGGGCATGCGCGGATCGCGCCCGAGCGCCTGTTCGACCGGTTGCGCCGGCTGGAGAATCTATCGGCGCGCGAGCTGACTGCGATGGGGTGATATGCGTCCTTCGAGACGGCGCCTCGCGCTCCTCAGGATGACGTAAGTTTATGATGACATTCAGAAAAGACGTCATCCTGAGGAGCCCGCGCTAGCGGGCGTCTCGAAGGCCGCTTAGCGCCGATCCAGCAGACCCTCAGGCGTTCTTCGGCCAGTCGTCGTTCCACAGGAAATCGGGGCCGAGTTGGTTGAGGCTCGGGCAGCCGATCTGGCCCATGACGAGGTCGATCTCGCCGCGGAAGATGTCGACCGCCTTTTTGACCCCGGGGAGGCCCCCGGCGACCGCGCCGTAGAGGGTCGGCCGGCCGAAAAAGCAGAACTGGGCGCCGAGGCACAGCGCAATGAGGATGTCGGCGCCGCGCCGCACACCGCTGTCGAGCATCACCGTCATCCGGTCGCCGACCGCGGCCTTCACGGCCGGCAATACCTCGAGCGAGGCCGGCGCCTGGTCGAGCTGGCGCCCGCCATGATTCGACACGATGACCCCGTCGCACCCGAGTTCGGCGGCGCGCACGGCATCGGCCGGGTGCATGATCCCCTTGACGATGAGGGTGCGCGGAAAGAGCCGCCGGTATTTCTCCAATTCGCGCCAGGTCTGGGCATGCGCCGGGACCTGCGCCCGGTTGAACTTGACGGTGTCCTCAGCGCTCGCCCCGGCGCCGGCATACGGCAACCAGTTTTCTAAGGCCGGGGTGCCGCCGTGGCGGATGTATTCGGCGACCCAGCCGGGATGGGTCAGCGCCTCGGCGAGCAGCGCCGGCTTGAGGCTTAAGGCCGCGCGCATCCAGTTGCCGCGGATATTGGCAAAGCCGTTCCTGATGTTGCGCTCGCGTTTGGAATGCACGGGCACGTCGACAGTCAGTACCAGCGCGGCAAGGCCGGCATCGGCGACCCGGCGGATCAAATCCTCCGAGATGGCGGCGTCGCGCGCCGCGTAGAGCTGGTACCAGGCATTGTCCGGCGCGACCCGCGCCGCCGTCTCCAAGGATTGGTTGCTCGACCCGGACATGATGTAGGGGATGTTGGCCGCCGCCGCGGCCTCGGCCAGCATCATATCGGCGCCGCGGCGGAAGAGGCCGGCGCCGCCGGTCGGCGAGATGCCGAAGGGGCTCGAATAGGTACGGCCGAAGATCGTCTGCGACTGGTCGCGCTTGGAAACATCGACCAGGTAGCGCGGCAAGAGGTTGTGCTTGTGAAAGGCCGCCGTGTTGCGGTCGAGCCCGCGCTCGTCCTCGAGCCCGCCCTCGATAAAGTCGAAGGCGACTTTCGGCAGCCGGCGCTTCGCCATGCGGTGCAAATCTTCGATGTTGACGGCTTGGTCGATCCTCATCGGGTCGGGCCCTCGCTCAAAGGTGCCAAATCACGCGGCAACAATGCTGGCTTCGAGCGCAGCCGACAATCCCTCAGGGCATCGCAACCGCCATGCCGAGCGCGCGGGCGCCCGCCGCCATGCCGTGGTCAAAGGTAACCAAAGTCGCCCCGATGCGCTGCGCGATCGCGATGTGCAGCGCATCCGGCGTGCGCAGGTTGACATCGAGGCGCCGCAAAATCCGACTTGCAGCGTCGATATCGGCGGTTGCGGTCTCCTGCCGGTCTGCCGACCGCGCGAGCCATGAATCGAAATTAGAAAATGCGAGCCGCCCTTCATCCGGCGTAAGGTCGCGCGTGCGTACGCGTCGTGCGACGGCAGACGATAACTCGGCAGCCCCGAAATCGCTGACATTTAAAATTTCGGAGTTCGCAGACAAAAAAGCCTCGGCGCGAGCACTCGACGGGTCGATCACAAACAATGCGACGACAACGCTCGCGTCAAGATAAGGCTCACTTTTCTCCTTCATCCCGCATCTCGCTAACGAGCGTGCCGGCGTCGGTCTTGGGCATGGTTCTGCCCACCCGCCTCGCGCGCAGCCATTCGAGGTCGGCCTCGGTTACCCGCTTCGGCTTTGCAGGCGCGGCGGGGACGGGCTTCAGCTCCACCACCGGCTGGCCCCGACGGGTGATCACGACACCCTCGCCTTTGAGGGCGCGGTTGATCAGTTTAGACAACTGGTTTTTTGCTTCGGCGATGCTATGGGTGCCCATCCTCGGAAGATAGCCATCAGATGTCCATCTGGCGACGTGGCGATCGATCAGGCGTTCTTCGGCCAGTCGTCGCGCCACAGGAAGTCGGGGCCGAGTTCGCCGAGGCTCGGACAGCCGATCTGGCCCATGACGAGGTCGATCTCGCCGCGGAAGATGTCGACCGCCTTTTTGACCCCGGGCAACCCGCCGGCGACCGCGCCATAAAGCGTCGGCCGGCCGAAAAAGCAGAACTGCGCGCCGAGGCAGAGGGCGATCAGGATGTCGGCGCCACGCCGCACACCGCTGTCGAGCATCACCGTCATGCGGTCGCCGACCGCGGCTTTCACTGCCGGCAATACCTCGAGCGAGGCCGGCGCCTGGTCGAGCTGACGCCCGCCATGGTTCGACACGATGATCCCGTCAACGCCGATCTCGGCGGCGCGCACCGCATCGGCCGGATTGAGGATCCCCTTGACGATGAGGGTGCGCGGGAAGAGCCGCCGATAGCGTTCGAGGTCGCGCCAGGTCTGCGCCGCAGCCGGGGTCTGGGTTCGCCCGAAATGGATGACCTCGGCGGTGCTCGCGCCGTCCCCGGCGTGCGGCACCCAATTGCCGAGGGTCGGCGCGCCGCCGTTCTTGACATAGTCGTAGACCCAAATCGGGTGGGTCAACGCGTCGAGGACGAGCGACGGCTTCAGCTTCATCGCCGCCTCCAGGACGCCGCCGGCGCGGACATTGGCAAAGCCGTTGCGCCAATTGCGCTCGCGCTTGGGATGCACCGGCACATCGACCGTCAGCACGAGGGCGCCGAGCCCGTTGTCGCGGGCGCGGCCAACAAGGGCGTCGGTGACCGCGGCATCCTTCGCGGCGTACATCTGGAACCAGGTGTTGTCGGGAGCGACGCGCGCCGCCTCCTCCATCGAGGCGTTGCTGCCGCCCGACATGATGTAAGGGATGTTGGCCGCGGCCGCGGCCTCGGCCAGCAAGAGTTCGCCGCCGCGCCGCTGATAAAGCCCGACCCCGCCGGTCGGCGAGATCCCGAACGGGCTGGCATAGGTGCGGCCGAAGATCGTCTGCGTCTGGTCGCGCTTGGAGACGTCGACGAGATAGCGCGGCAATAGCTGGTGCTTGTGAAAGGCGGCGCCGTTGCGCTCCAAACCGCGCTCGTCCTCGACCCCCCCTTCGATGTAGTCGAACATGATCTTGGGAAGCTTGCGCTTCGCCATCTGGTGCAGGTCTTCGATATTGACGGCGTCTTCGATCCTCATCGGACTGATGCTCGCAGAAAAGTGCCGGTTTCGGCGGCAGCATGACCTATTCGGCCAAGCGGCGGCAATCCCTCAGGGGTCGCGACCGCCGGCTGACGATCAGCGGTTCTTCGGCCAGTCGTCGGTCCACAGGAAATCGGGGCCGAGATCGCTGAGGCTCGGGCAGCCGATCTGGCCCATGACGAGGTCGATCTCGCCGCGGAAGATGTCGACGGCCCTCTTGACCCCGGGGAGCCCCCCGGCCGCGGCGCCGTAGAGGGTCGGCCGGCCCATGAAGCAGAAATCGGCGCCGAGGCAGAGCGCAATGAGGATGTCGGCGCCGCGTCTCACCCCGCCGTCGAGCAGGAGGGTCAGCTTGTCGCCGACCGCGGCCTTGATCGCCGGCAGGACGTCGAGCGAGCCCGGCGCCTGGTCGAGCTGGCGAGCGCCATGATTGGAGACGAGGATGCCGTCGCAGCCGACGTCGAGGGCGCGCTGGGCGTCTAGTGGGCTCATGATGCCTTTGACGACGAGCGCGCGCGGGAAGAGCTTCCGATAGGTCTCCAGGTCGCGCCAAGTCTGCGCGTTGAACGGGCGCACGGACGACGCGAATTTGTAGACTTCCTCGGCATCCGAGCCGGGCGGCGCATAGGCCTGCCAGTTGCCCAGCATCGGCGTGCCGCCGCCGCGCTTCAGGTATTCGACGATCCAGCCGGGATGCGACAGCGCCTCGATGAGGATCGCCGGTTTGAGGCTCAGCGCCTGAAAGAGGCCGCCGCGGATATTGGCAAAGCCGTTCCTGATGTTGCGCTCGCGTTTCGAGCTGACCGGCGTGTCGACGGTCAGCACCAGCGCACCGAGCCCGGCATCGGCGGTGCGCTTGATGAGGTCGGCGTTGATCTCGGGCTTCCGCGCGGCATAGAGCTGATACCAGTGATTTTTCGGCGCGATCTTCGCGGCCGTCTCGATCGCATCGTTACTCGCGCCCGACATGATATAGGGGATGTTCGCATCCTTCGCCGCTTCGGCCAGCATCAGGTCGGCCTGAAAGCGGAAGAGGCCCGCCCCGCCGGTCGGCGAGATCCCGAAGGGGCTGGAAAATTTTTGCCCGAAGATGGTCTGCGACTGGTCGCGCGCCGAGACGTCGACCAGATAGCGCGGCAGCAGCCGGTGCTTGTGAAAGGCCGAGGTATTGCGCTCGAGCCCGCGCTCGTCCTCGAGACCGCCTTCGATGAAGTCGAACGCGATCTTCGGCAGGCGCCGCTTCGCCATCCGGTGCAGGTCTTCGATATTGACCGCTTGATCGATCCTCATCGGGCGGGGGCTTTCGTTAAAAGCTGTTGAGGCACGGCGGATATGACCGCTAATCGCTATCCGCCCGGCCGGCGCGCGGTGACGAGCAGGAAGGTGCCGGGCAGGCGAACCTCGCCATTAGGCGCGGCATGGGCGGCAATCGCCGGCTCGATTTCCCTGGCGAGCGCCTGGCGTGTCGCATCGTCGGCCTTCTTCTCGTCGAGGAGGCGGCCGGCCGGTCCGATCGCGACGGCTATCTCGGCTTCGGCTTTCGCCGATCGGCCGATCACATGAAACGCCCGCTTCTCGACCTTGATCTCGGCGAACCCGGCCTCATTGAGGAAGCCCCGAACATAGTCCGGATCGCGGAACGCCATCGGCCCGGGCGCATGGGGCGGCGTCGGCGCCGGCGGCCCGACGCGGGCAACCGCGATCTCGTAGGGGATCGTCCAGTGCATATTGTCGGCCATCCCTGCCCACACCGCCATGGCGAGCCGCCCGCCCGGGCGCGCGGCGCCGCCGAGATTACGGAAGGCAGCCACCGGATCGGCGAAAAACATGACGCCAAAGCGCGAGGTCAAGAGATCGAAACTGGCCGGCTGAAAGGCGTAGGTCTGAGCATCGGCGAGGAGCGCCGTCAGGTTGGCGACCCCGCGTTCCGCGATGCGCCGGCGCAAGAGCCCCAGCATCGGCTCGGAGATGTCGATGCCGGTGACCCGGCCCTCCGGCCCGACCGCAGCGGCGAGCGGCAGCGCGGTTGCGCCCGGGCCGCAGCCGACATCGAGAACGCGCTCCCCCGGAGCCGCGCGGGCTTCCCTGAGGAGGAGCTCGGCCACCTCGATGTTGCGCGCCTCCTGGATTTCGGCACGGCTGACCCAGCGCGGCCCGGCGACCTCGTTCCAGTACTGCCGCATCTCGGCATTTGCGGTGTCGGCGTCTTCGCTCATGACTGTCTCCGAAATGGGGCTCAGGCGACCCCTTCCTGCTTCATCACCCGTTGCACCGCCGGGCGCGCCTTCATGCGCTCGTAATGCGCGGCACAATTCGGCGGCAATTTCATTCCTAGGAATCCGGCCGCCCAGAACTCGACGTAGAACAGCGCCGCATCGGCGGTCGAGAGGTCGTTGCCGCCGAGATAGTTCTTGCCCCCGAGCGCCTTGTCCATTAGCGCAAAGCCTTTCTCAAATAATTCGCGGCCGTCCGCCTTGATCTGCTCCCCCTGGTCGGCGGGGCCGTATTTATCGGGCCGGTAGATGCGGGAGAAAGCCTGGGCGTGCATCGTACCGACGACATATTCCATTGCTTCCGCCGCACGGATTTCGGTTTCCAGATCCGCCGGGATCAGCTTGGCCTGTGGGTTCAGCTTCGCCAAATAGGTCGCGATGACCGGGAACTCGGTGAGGATCGAGCCATCGTCGCGCTCCAGCGTCGGCACCTTCGATTTCGGGTTCACCCCGGTGTATTGCGGCTGGTATTGCGCCCCCTCGCGCAGATTGACCGCTTCCAGATCGTAGGGCTTGCCGATTTCCTCGAGCAGCACATGGATGCCGATCGAGCAGACGCCGGGGGCGTAATAGAGCTTCATGCGGATTGCCCCTCCAATGGGTCAGCTGCCTAGAGGATTCCGTCGGCCTTCAGCCCGGCGACCTCGCCGGCGCTCATGCCGAGCCAGGCGCCGAGCACCTCGGCGCTGTGCTGACCCAAGAGCGGCGAGGGCTTGACGCGCGGCGGGACGCCGTCGAAGCGCACCGGCCAGGCCGGCATCTTCACTTTGCCGGTGGTCGGATGCTCGATCGTCTGCATGATGCCGCGCTCGGCGAGCGAGGGGTCGTTCATCAGTTCGAGCGTATCGAACACCGCGCCCGCCGGCACCCCGGCGGCGCCGATGATCTTCATCGCCTCTTCCTTGGTGTGCTCACGGGTCCACGTCGCGATCAATTCGTCGACCTCGGCGGCGCGCTCGCTGCGCGCCCCTCCGCTGTCGTAGCGCGCGTCGCCGATCAGATCCTCGCGGCCGATGGTCTTTAATAGGCGCCGCCAGTGGTCGGCGTTGGCGCGGCTGCAAAAGACATAGACGTAATCATTGGGCCCGCCCGGCTTGCACGGGTAGAGCGCCGACGGCACCAGCCCGCCCGGGGTCGAGCGGCTGTAGCCGCTACGCAGCTGCGCCTTGCCCGACTGCTGGGTGCGCGAGAACGGAACCCGCATGTAATGGATCATCGCGTCCTGCATCGCGACTTCGAGGCGGCGGCCCTGCCCGGTTTTCTGCCGCTTGTAGAGGGCGCCCAGGATGCTGATCGCCATCAGCATGCCGGTGCCGGTATCGCCAAACGAGGGGCCAGGCTTGGTTGGCGGCTGGCCGGCCTCGCCGGTGACGCTGAACGTGCCGCCGGCGGCCTGCGCGATCATGTCGAAGGCAAGCGATTTCTCATACGGGCTCCCGACGCCGAAGCCCTTGACGCGGCAATAGATGATGCCGGGGTTGATCTTCTTCACTTCGTCATAGCTCAACCCCAGGCGCTCGATCGTGCCGGGCGCCATGTTCTCGACCGTCACGTCGGCTTTCTTCAGGAGCTCCATGACGATCTCCAGCCCGCGCGGCGATTTGAGGTTGAGCGTGATCGATTTCTTGTTGGCGTTGAACTGGTGGAAATACCAGGGGTCGGTGTCGGGCTTCCCCGGCTGCAGACGGCGCCCGGGATCGCCGGTCGCCGGGTTCTCGATCTTGACCACTTCCGCGCCAAGCCACGCGAGCGACTCGGTGCACGACGGCCCCGCCTCGAACTGGGTGAAATCCACGACCTTGACGCCTTCCAGACAATCGAGCTCTACGCCGATCTCAGCCATCATTTCCTCCGGAACTCACTCTGCCGATACGGTGCCCCCGCCCGGTGCCCGAGCGCAAGGCGGAAGTGCGAGCAACATGTCGATCGAGATTGCTTCGCTTCGCTCGCAATGACAGCAGAAATTGTCATTGCGAGGAGCGGAGCGACGAAGCAATCCCGATCGCGAGGGAACGCCTGCCGCGACCAGATCTCACCCCGTCATCCGCGCGAGGCGGCGCTCGGCCAGGCGGACAAAGAGGGCGGCGCCGTAGGGCAAGGCGGCGTCGTTGAAATCATAGCCGGGGTTGTGTACTTCGCAGCCGCCTTCGCCGTCGCCGTTGCCGATCTGGATGTAGGCGCCGGGCACCCGCTCGAGCATGTAGGAGAAATCCTCCGAGGCCATGACGAGCCCGGCCTGGCGGTTGACATTATCTTCGCCGACGAGTTCCGCGGCGGTGTCGGCGATGAAGCGGGTCTCGTCGCCATCGTTGACAAGCGGCGGGAAGAGCGCGCGGAAATCGAGGCTGGCCGTCGCGCCGAAGCCTTGGGCGACGCCTTCGGCGATACGCCGCATGCGCTCTTCGACGAGGCTCATCGTCGCCTTGCTGAAGCAGCGCACGGTGCCGCGCAAGACGGCGCGCTCGGGAATGACGTTATAGGCGTCCCCGGCATGGATCTGAGTGACGCTGACGACGACGGTATCCTGCGCCCGGACGTTGCGCGCGACGATCGATTGAAGCGCGGTCGTGATGTGGCTCCCGACCAGCACCGGGTCGACCCCGGATTCGGGCCGCGCGCCGTGGGCGCCGCGCCCGGTGATCGCGATGTCGAAAAACGCGCCCCCCGCCATCATCGCCCCGGAGCGGATCTGGAACTTGCCGACGGCGAGACCCGGCCGGTTGTGCATGGCGAAAATGGCGTCGCACGGAAACTCGTCGAAGAGGCCGTCCTCGACCATCGCCGCGCCACCGCCGAGGCCCTCTTCGGCCGGCTGGAAGATGAAATGCACCGTGCCGTCGAAATTCTTGGTTTGCGCGAGGTGGCGCGCCGCGCCCAAGAGCATCGTCGTATGGCCGTCATGGCCACAGGCATGCATCCGGCCGTCGTGCGTCGAGCGGTAGCTAAAGCTGTTCGCCTCCAGGATCGGCAGGCAGTCCATATCGGCTCTGAGCCCGATCGCGCGCGGCGAGTTGCCGACCCTGAGCCGCCCGACGACCCCGGTCTTGCCGATCCCGCGATGCACCTCGATGCCGAAGGCGGCGAGCTTGGCGGCGACCAGGTCCGAGGTGCGGCTCTCCTCGAACCCCAGTTCGGGATGGGCGTGAATATCGCGGCGCCATAGGGTCAGCTCGTCGTGAAAGGTACGGATTTCTTCTATGACCGGCATCGTCGTCGACCTTCCGCTGGCGCAAATAGCCGGTTATAGCCCCTGTGCCGGCGCGGCGCGATAGCCGCAGCTGAAGCGGTCGACGAAGGCCCGCGCGGCGGCGCGATCGGCGAAATAAAACGCCACCGCGTCGTTGAGGATCCCGCCGGCCCCGGCCGGCGCCGAAGCCCATCCGGCCGGGCCGCAACTTTGATCGAGCCACGCCCGCATGATCGCGAGCTGCGCGCCGAACCCGGTCGGCGGCACCGCAACCAGCACCCGCCAGCGGGAGGGCGGCGCGGAATCGTCGATTTGCCTTGCGGATGGGGCCATCTTTAGTTTGTTGCCAATACGTTCTCACCAGAGATACAAAACCCGCCACCGGATTGTCGAGTCCCGATATCAGCCCTCTGCCGCCGCGATATGGCGCAGGGCCGGGCGCAGGGCCCAGGTCAGCGGCAGGGTGACGAGCGCCACGAACGCGATCAGCGCCATCATGACCGGCACGTCGGCGAGGTCGCTGGCGAGGCCGTAGATGACCGGCGACAGCGCGCCGGCACCGATCCCGCCGGTATAAAAGATGCTGAAGGCGCGCTGCCGCCGCTCTGGCTTGACGAGCTCGGGGACCGTGCCGTAGAGCACGGACGAAGTACCATTGAGGGCGACCCCGATCAGCGGCAATACCATGAGGCCGGCGAACAGCGGCAGCGGCAAGAGGACGAGGATCCCGGCGGCGGTTAAGGCTTCGGTGAGGATCGTCGCCGGCACCATGCCGAGCCGCTCGCCGAGCCAGCCGCACGCCAGCTTGCCCATGGCGCCGCCGGCAAAGACCAGGGTCAGCGCGATGCCGATCATCGGCAGATCGGCACCCTTCATCTTCAACAGAAACGGCAGAAACGTCAGAAACCCCATCCGCGTCGCGCTGTCGATCATCGCGATCGACAAGAGCAGCGGAAACCCGCGCCCGTCCGCTGCCGCGGTGCCGGCTTCGAGCTGCTCGCCAAGGCTCGGCGTGTTGCGCGATCGGCTTGGCAGCCCCCGCACCGAGAGGATCGCCACCGCTGCGGCCAAACCGATGAGGCCAATGACGGTCGTCGCCCCGCGCCACGGCATCAGCGTAACGAGCCCGGCAGTCATCGCCGGGAAGGCCATCTTGCCGAGATCGCCCGAGAAATTGTAGCCGGCCAGCGCAACGCGCGAGCGCCGGCCCGGGAAGGCCTGCGCCACCAAATTGGCGGCGATCGGGTGCTGCACGCTCGATCCGGCGCCGCCGACGATCAGCGCCACAACCAATAGCGCAAAGCCGGTGCTCGCCCCGGCGATCAGATATCCGACGCCCGCCAGCGCGGTCCCAATGCCGAGCAACAGCGGACCGCCGATGCGCTCGGCGATGAAGCCGGCCGGCACCTGCAATGCTGCCATCGCCCCATAGTACGCGGCCCGCAACAGCCCGATTTCGGCATAGCCGAGGCCGAATTCCGCCTGCCACAGCGGCAGCAGCACGTAGAGGAGATCGGTATAGCCGTCGTGGAGGATATGCGCGCCGCAGGCGACGCCCATCATGCGCTGCTCGGGCGCCCTGATCCGCTCCAGACTGGCCGTTATCAGAGACATGTCGCGACCGTCAGAAAACTGTCGCTAAACTGTCATCGTCGGCGAACCGAAGCAATGGTTTGCGCAGAGTCCTACCGTCATGCCCGCGCTGGGCGGGCATCCAGGGCAGGCGCATCGACTGCGGCACAGGATTCCCGCTTTCGCGGGAATGACGGATGGATGCAGGCAAGCTAGGGTTTGCCGCCCGGCTCACGCCCGGCATATTTTCTGCGAGAGGCCCGCAACAATTAACGGCGTCTGGTCAGGGGGAAAACAATGGCCGATTTTGATCTCGTCATCCGCAACGGCACGGTGGCGACCGCCGCCGATACGACTGAGTGCGACGTCGCGATCAAGAACGGCGCCGTCGCCGCGCTGGGGCGCGGGCTGGAAGCGGGGGTGCGGGAGATCGACGCGTCGGGGCGTCTCGTCCTCCCCGGCGCGATCGACAGCCACTGCCATATCGAACAGCGCTCCTCGGCCGGGGTGATGTGCGCCGACGATTTCTACAGCGCCACGGTCTCGGCCGCGTTCGGCGGCACCACGACCGTCATCCCCTTTGCCGCGCAACACCGCGGCCAGTCGCTGCGCCGGGTCGTCGAGGAATATCACGAGGCGGCCGGCCCGAAAGCGGTCATCGACTATGCCTTTCACCTGATCATCTCCGACCCCTCGGAGCAGGTGTTGGGGCAGGAATTGCCGGCCTTGATCCGCGACGGCTACACCTCGTTCAAGGTCTACATGACCTACGACCTCTTGCGCCTCGACGACCGCCAGATGCTCGACATCCTCGCGTTGGCGAGGGCGGAGGGCGCGTTCGTCATGGTCCATGCCGAAAACCACGACATGATCCTTTGGCTGGCGGACCGGTTATTGACGAGGGGGCTGTCGCAGCCGCGCTACCACGCGGTGTCGCACGCGCGGATCGCCGAGGGCGAGGCGACCAACCGGGCTGTCGCATTGGCCGAGCTCATCGACGTACCTTTGTTGATCGTCCACGTCTCGGCCGCCGAGGCGATCGATGTCATTCGCGACGCGCAGACCAAGGGCCTCAAGATCTACGGCGAGACCTGCCCGCAATATCTGTTCCTGACCGCCGACGACATATCGATGAACCTCGAAGGCACGAAATTCTGCTGCAGCCCGCCGCCGCGCGATCACGCGGCTCAGGAGGCGGTGTGGCGCGGGCTCCAGAACGGCACCTTCCAGGTGTTTTCCTCGGACCACGCGCCCTATCGCTATGACGAGACCGGCAAGCTCCTCAAAGGCGACAAGACCACCTTCAAGGATACCGCCAACGGCGTCCCCGGGATCGAACTCCGCGCGCCCTTGTTGTTTTCGGAAGGAGTCGGCAAGGGCCGGATCGACCTCAACCGCTTTGTCTCGCTGACCGCGACCAACGCCGCCAAGATCTACGGTCTCTATCCGAGAAAGGGGACTATCGCGGTCGGCAGCGACGCCGACATCGCGATCTGGGACCCGACGCGCCAGACGATTGTCAGCGCGGCGAACATCCACGACAATGTCGGCTACACCCCCTATGAGGGGATGCAGCTCACCGGCTGGCCGGTCACGGTATTGTCACGCGGCCGCATCGTCGTCGATGACGGGAAATTGATCGCCGAGCGCGGCAGCGGCAACTTCCTCCCCTGTGCCCTCTCCGACGCCGCCAAGCCCCTGGGCCGCACCACCCCCGAACTCGCCTTCGCCGCCGCTAAGGGCGGGTCGCCGCTGGTTTGATGCGGAAGTGTAGGATGGGCTGAGCGAAAGGAAACCCATCTCCTCATAGGCGAGATTGAGAAACAAGCAGCGTAGGCCTATTCGCGATCGGCCGTGCTCGTTTCCTGCCGGAACCCGTTGTGATGTCCCGGAACCATAATCGCTTCTCCGCGCAACCGGCGTTATTGCGAGGCGCGCCGCGCCGCGGCAATCTCGTGCCGCAGAAAATGCGGTCGGCGCGAGATTGCTTCGCTTCGCTCGCAATGACAGCAATGGGAGACCCGCCATGCCCCGTAAACTCCGCGCCGCCGTCGCCCAGCTCGGTCCCATTCATCTCGCCGACAGCCGCGCGGCGGTGGTAAAGCGGCTGATCGCATTGCTGCGCGAGGCGCATGGCACTGGCGCCAAATTTGTCGTCTTTCCCGAACTGGCGCTGACCACATTCTTTCCGCGCTGGTGGATGACCGACCAGGGCGAGATCGACCGGTATTTCGAGCGCGAGATCCCGAGTGCGGAGACGCGGCCCTTGTTCGACCTCGCGAAGGAACTCGGCATCGGGTTCTATCTCGGCTATGCCGAGTTGACCGAGGAGAGGAGCCGGCCGCGCCATTACAACACCTCGATCCTGGTTGATCCGGATGGAAGAATCATCGGGCGCTACCGCAAGATCCACCTGCCCGGCCACTCCGAGCACCTTCCGGATGCGCCGTTCCAGCACCTCGAAAAGCGCTATTTCGATGTCGGGAACGAGGGGTTTCGGGTGTGGCGGATTGAGGGTGCGGTCTTCGGCATGTGCATCTGCAACGACCGGCGCTGGCCCGAGACCTACCGGGTCATGGGGCTGCAAGGGGTCGAGATCGTCGCGCTCGGCTACAATACGCCGATCCAGAACATCCACACCCGCGAGCCCGAGCATCTGCGGATGTTCCACCACCTCCTGTCATTGCAGGCCGGGGCCTACCAGAACGCGGCCTGGGTATTGGCCGCCGCCAAATGCGGCGCCGAAGACGGGTTCGGCATGATCGGCGGCTCGGCGATCGTCGCGCCGACCGGCGAGATCGCGGCGCAGGCGCTCTCCGAGGAGGACGAGCTGATCACGACGACCTTGGATCTCGAGCTCGGCGACTACCTCCGGCGCACCGTCTTCAATTTCGAAAAGCACCGGCGCATCGAGCATTACAGCCTCATCGCCAGCCGGACGGGGGCGAGGACCGAGGTTTAATAAATATTGTCATCCCGGCGAAGGCCGGGACCCATTTTTCAAGCGCCTCGGACGTGGATCAGTGGATCCCGGCCTTCGCCGGGATGACAATTCTATAAATCGGGCCAGCTTACTCCCGACCGTAATGGTCCTCGAAGCGGACGATGTCGTCTTCGCCGAGATAGCTGCCGGACTGCACCTCGATGACGTGGAGCGGGATCTTGCCGGGGTTTTCGAGGCGATGCGCGGTGCCTAGCGGGATGTAGGTCGACTGGTCCTCGGTCAGCACCAGCTCCTCGTTGCCGCGGACGATCTTGGCGGTGCCCTGGACGACGACCCAGTGCTCGGCGCGGTGATGGTGCATCTGCAAGGACAGCTTGGCTCCGGGCCTCACCATGATGTGCTTGACCTGAACCCGGTGGCCGTGGTGGAGCGCCCGGTAGGTGCCCCACGGCCGGTGCACGGTGGAGAGCGCGTCGGCTTCCTCGCGGCGCTCGGCCAAGAGGCGAGTGACCAGGGTTTTCACCTCCTGGGTGCGGTTACGCGGGGCAACCATGACCGCGTCGTCGGTGGCGACGACGACGAGGTCCGCGACCCCGATCGCCGCGACGAGCCCGGCTTCCGAGCGCAGATAACAATTTGTCGTCGCCTCGGCGACGACGTTGCCGGAGAGCGCGTTGCCGCGCTCGTCCTTCGCGCCCAATTCCCACAATGCGTCCCACGAGCCGAGATCGCTCCACCCCATGCCGACCGGCACGACCGCGGCGCACTTGGTGTGCTCCATCACGGCATAGTCGATGGAGTCGCTCGGGCATTCGGCGAACGCCGCCTTGTCGAGGCGCACGAAATCAGAATCGGAGCGCGCGCCGGCCAGCGCCGCCTTGCAGGCGGCGAGCATCTCCGGGCGGAGCCGCCCGATCTCGGCGAGATAAAGCGCCACCGGAAACAGGAAGATACCGCTGTTCCAGAAATATTCGCCGGAGGCAAGGTAGCGCTCGGCGGTCTCGGCATCGGGCTTTTCGACAAAGCGCGACACCCTGAAGGCGCCCGGGGCGCCGTCGAGCGGCGCGCCGGCGGCGATATACCCATATCCGGTCTCCGGCCGCTCGGGTCTGATGCCGAGCGATACGAGATGGCCGGCGCGGCCGGCGGCGGCGGCCCGGCTGACCCCGGCGTGAAAGGCGGCGAGATCGCCGATCACATGATCGGACGGCATCACCAGCATCAAGGCGTCAGGCTCGCCAGGGGCCTTTGCCGCCGCGAGCCGCAGCGCGGCGACGCAAGCCGCCGGGGCGGTGTTGCGGCCGATCGGTTCTAGCACCAGCGCATCGGCCACGGCGCCGATCTCGCGCAATTGCTCGGCGATGATGAAGCGATGCTCCTCGTTGGCGATGATCAGCGGCGGGGCAAAGCCGAATTCGCCCCCGGCATCGCCCGCCGCATCGCCCACCGCCCGGAGCACGGTCTCCTGCAACAGGCTGCGCTCGCCGGTGAGCGCCAACAGCTGCTTCGGGTAGAGCGCACGCGACATCGGCCACAGCCGCGTCCCCGAGCCCCCCGACAGGATCACCGGATGAATCAAGCCCCGCTCCCGCGCGTCTTCGTGTCCGATGGATCCCGGCCTTCGCCGGGATGACAAAGGAAGGGGCATCGGACTTTGTTAGGTTCAAGCATTGCCGCGCGCCTCGCGCCACAGGCCGAGCTTTTCCTGTACCGGCCGGTCGGAAAAGCTGAACAGCACCGATTCGCTCGTCGCGTGATGGGTGTGCGTCATCCAGCCGGGCACGACAAAGATGTCGCGCGGCTCCCAGCGCAAGACGGTGTCGCCGACCCCAGGGGCGATCACTCTTGTCGCGCCCTCGCCCTCGACGCAGACATAGACCGCGCCGTCGGTCGCGCGGTAGGGCTGGCCGGCAAAGCCCTTCGGCAACAGCTGGATGAAGGTGCCGATCGTCGGCATCGCCGCCTCGCCGCTCGCCGGGTTGACGTAGCGCAGCTTGTGCCCGTGATAGGGGTCGGGGTCGCCATTGCGGGCGAGCGCCTGGAGCGCCTCGCGGCTCTTCGCGTAGGGATAGTTGAAGACCGGCGAGGTCTTGACCGCGGGCTTCCAGTCGACCGGTAAGAGGTTGTGACCAAAGCGGGCAAAGCTGTCGCCTTCCGGCCGTGTCACCGCCTGCATGTCGTCGGCGCCGGCCTCGGCAAAGCTCGCGTTCAACAGCTTGACGAGTTGGATGTCGAGTCCGTCGAGCCACACCATCGGTTCTGTCGTTTCATTGCCGTGATCGTGCCATGTCCAGGACGGGGTGATCACGAAATCGCCGGGCTGCATCACCGTGCGCTCGCCGTCGACCGCGGTATAGGCCCCGCTCCCCTCGATGACGAAGCGCAACGCCGATTGGGTGTGGCGGTGCGCCGGCGCGATCTCGCCGGGCATGATCAACTGCAGCCCGGCAAAGAGCGAGCCCGTGATCTGAGCTTCGCCGTTGAAGCCAGGGTTTGCCAGGATGAGGACGCGCCGCGTCGCCTCCATCGCGCTGATCAGCCCGCCCGCCTCCAATAAATGGGGCCGCACCTCGCGGTACCGCCACAGGAACGGCAGACATGCCGTCTGCGGCTCGGGCGTGACCAGGCTGTGCAGCGTTTCCCACAGCGGCGCCAGGTGATGGGGCGCGATCTTGTCGTAGAACGCCTGCCGCTCGGGGGTGCGGGCCGGAACTGTTAGGGTTGCCATGCCAGATCCTCCTACTCGGCCGCCTCCCGCGGGCCTTCGGCCCGCTTGCTTGACCCACGGGGCCGCTCGCCAAGGGCGAACCCGAGCTTTGCCAAATCACCGATGAGCGCCTTTGATTGCGCCTCATTGAGCGCCACCATCGGCGGCCGCACCGCGGCCCAATCCGGGTCATGGTGGAAATGCGCGACGATCCGCTTCAATGCCGGGACCATCGGGTAGGCCTGGATCGCCTTGCGCAGAGTGGTGATCTCGGCCTGCAAGGAATCGGCTTGCGGCGTCCGCCAGTTCTCATAGACCTTGCGGATGCCGGGGACGTTGACATTGCCGGTCGCGGTGATGCAGCCGACCCCGCCCTTGCGCAAGCCGTCGAGGAGGAACACCTCGGAGCCGGGAAAGACGGCAAAGCCGGGGAAACGCTCGATCAAGGCCGCGGTGTTGTTCCAGTCGCCCGAACTGTCCTTCAAACCGACGACGGTGTCGGGGTAGGCCCGGATCAGCCGGCCGACCAGATCGAGCGAGAGGCCGAGCACGGTCTGCGGCGGGATGTGGTAGAGGAAGATCCGCAATGCCGACGACCCGACCCGGTCGATGACCCCGGCAAAAAACGCGAACAACCCGTCGTCATCCATGCCCTTGTAATAAAACGGCGGCAGCAGCAATACGCCGCCCACGCCGTGCCCCACGGCGTGGCGAATGAGGGTCGCCGCCTCGGTCATCGAGCAGGCCCCCGCCCCCGGCATCAGTCTTGCCGCGGGGATGCCGGCGGCGACGAGCCGGTCGAGCAGCTCCATCCGTTCGCCCGCCGACATCGAGTTGGCTTCGCTCGTCGTGCCGAAGATCGCCAAACCATCGGCGCCCTCGTCGAGGAGCCAGCGGCAGAACGCGACAAACCGCGCCGCATCGGGCTCGCCCGATTTCATGAACGGGGTCAGGACCGGGACCAGCACCCCGGCAAACGGCGTTGACGCCATCGACAAGCTCCTTGACTGAAACCGGCTCGGCGCGGATCGCGCCAATAAGCGCCGTCCGTCCCGGCCGGTCAATGTTATCAGGATTTCCGCACCGATAAACCGGGCGTTTATTCCTCCGGCATGCCGGCCTTACGCAGGGAAGATGCGGCGACCCATCGGCCCACGGCAGTTGGCTTGATTTCGCAGCGGGGAGAGTCCGTACTGCGCTCAGCGAGGGGAGTTCATCCGATGATCTCGGCTAAGGGTTCCCATGACGTCGTCATCCTGGGATCCGGCATCGCCGGCCTGGCCGGAGCGCTGGCTGCCCACGCGCTCGGCTTCAAGCCGGTCGTGCTGGAAAAGGCGGCGAGGCTCGGCGGTGGCACAATCCATTCCTACGGGCTGATCTGGGTCGGCCAGAATCATCTGGCAGAGGCCGCCGGACACGCCGACACAAGAGACGAGGTTCTCGCCTACATGCGGTTCCTCGGCGGTGGGAATATCGATGAGGCTCGCCTATCGGCTTTTGTCGACCGTTCGCCGGAAGCGCTGAGGTTTTTCGAGAAATGTGGCGTCCGTTTTCGGCTCGTCCACGGCGTAACCGACCATTATTACGAGAAGGCCGCGGGCTCCCACGCGGTCGGGCGGTCGGTCGAGGCCGAGCTCATCTCCGGCTTCAATCTGGGCGGCTGGCGCGACCGCGTCTCGGTGCCCGACGACGTACCGTGCTTCGTGACCGCGGAAGAGCAGATCGCCTGGGGCGGCATCAACAGCGTTTCCTTCTGGGATGCCGATCTCGTCGGGGAGCGCAAGCGGCAGGACATGCGGGGCAAGGGTCTTGGCTTGATCTGCCACTTCCTCAAGGCCTTGCGCGACCGCGGCGTCAGCGTCCTCACCGATCAGGATGTGGGAAACCTTGCGGTCGAAAACGGGCGGGTGACCGGCATTGTCATGCGTTCCGGTGAGTTTGTCGCGGCCAAGAAGGGTGTCATCCTTGCCACCGGCGGCTACGGCGCGAACCCGCAGATGAGCTGGGATTTCGAGCAGCTTCCGGGCTTCGCTCACGAGGCGTCGGGCTTGACGCCGGCATCCTTGACCGGCGACGGCCTCGTCCTCGGCGCGGAGATCGGCGGGATATTGCACCGGATCGAGAACAGCCTGCGGGTGATGCTGTCCTACACGATTCCGCCGGAGTTGCCGGGTGGGACGGCAACCTGCGTCCATGCCGGCATCGTCGAATTGTGCAGCCCCCATACCCTATTGGTGAATAAGCATGGCCGACGCTTTGCCGATGAAACCTTCTTTCAGGGGATCGTGCCGCAGCTTCGTTTGTTCGATCCCGGACGGCATGAATATCCCAACCTCCCCGCCTATCTGATTTTCGACACGCAGTATCTGAAGAGATATTCGTTCGCGAACCGGCCGGCTGGCAGCGAAGTGCCGAATACCGTGGCCCGCGCCTACAATTTGTCTGAACTGGCGGCAAAACTTGGGATCGATGGCGGCGAACTGGAGAAAACCGTCCGGCGCTTCAACGGTTTTGTGGAAGGCGGCACGGACAAAGACTTTCACCGGGGCGAACACCAGTGGAAGCTCGCTTCCGCGGCGGCAGCGCGTGGCGGCAACGGCAGCCTCGGCACCGTCGAAGAGCCGCCCTTTTACGGCATCGAGCTGCATCCGGCGGGTGGATCGTCGGCGGGATTACTCACAAATGCTCACGCACAGGTGATTCACCAGCGGCGCTATCCCATTCCGGGTCTCTACGCCTCCGGCAATGCCGCTTCCGCCACCGAGCAGGGCGTCGGCTATCAGGCCGGGTCGTCCTTGGCGTCGTCGATGACGTTCAGTTACCTCGCTGTCCGGCATATGCTGGGCGAGGGCGAGGCCGATCAGAGGAGGGGAAAATGAACGATTCGGGCACGCTGCCGCGGCACATGCTGGACGTCAGGGAACTGACGGCGGAGGCGTTTCTTCCCTACGGCCAGGTCATCCTTCCGCTGCGAACGGGCGGCCAGGGCGCCGAGACCAGCCACGATCCCGAGACCTCGGCCAAGGAGGCAAGCCTCGTCCTCAGCAATGGCGAGCCGCGGCTATGGATCATGCATCTGCCGCATGTCGGGCTCGGATTCTCCCGGATCGCGCGGCACCGGCGGGTCACGCAGTGCCTCGGCTCGCTCGGCGGCAAGGAATGGCTCATTGGAGTGGCGCCACCGGGCGACCTCGGCGATGAGGCATGCCCGCGCGTCGAGGACATCGTCGCCTTCCGGGTGCCGGGCGACCGGATGATCAAGCTGCACGTCGCGACCTGGCACGCCGGGCCGCATTTCGTCCACGACGAATGCCTGTTCGTCAACCTGGAGAACCGCGACACCAATCGGCGTGATTTTCACGCCGTGCCGCTGTCAGCCGAGTGCCGATACCGGCTTTGACCCGCCCCTGCGGGGATCGCGATCGGTTGGGGGATGGGCCGGCCATCTTCCTTCAGCACCTCGAGACACAGTTCGATGGCTTCGCGCGCGTTCTGCCGAGCTTCATCGAGCGTCTCGCCATAGGTGACAACCGGCGGCAGCGAGGGACAGGTCGCCGTGTATCCCCCTTCCGGCTCCGGCTGGAAGTGACAGACGTAGGCCAGTTCCACCGCGGTGATCGCGCCCTTTTTCACACCCGCTCCCGACTGTTCTCCTGCGCTCGCTTCACACCGTCTGCAGGATCTTCTCCCGAGTGATGTCGGGCGCCATGATCTGGTGCCAGTCGGCGTCGCGTGCCAGCACCTCTTCGCCGGCGCGGATTTCGTAATAGCTCGTGCCGGTGCCGTAGGGCGTGCCGCCCGCCTCGACCGTCTTCACCGCCTGGCGCAACATGCGGCGCGCCTGGCCGATCGCCTTGTCGGCCGGGCCCAGATGCTCCTTCGAGCGGTCGACGATGCGCCCCATGCTTTCCTGCAGCGCGCGGTCCTGCTGGTTGACGCCGTCGATCCCGGTATAGCTCTCGGTGCGCTGCACCTCGCGGTCGAGCCCGTAATTGTTCGACCGGTTCTGCTTCGAGCGGAAGGTCTTCTGGTCGACAAAATCGGGGCCGTTGCCGATGCCGCGCTCGCGCCGGTCCTCCGCGGTCAAGGGCGCATCGGTCGTCGAATACATCCAGTTGTAGACCATGCAGTTCTCGTCATCCATCGGGACCCAGATGTGGCCGGCATCGCACGGGATCCCGGAATCCGAGCGCGACGGGCGGATCTGGTGGAACGGCATGACGAAATGGTAGGTCCGGATGTGCACGTCCGAATCGCCCAACGGCCGGATCCCGGCATAGAGATAGCCGTAATCGGTGACGTCGACGACGAGGTTGGGCGCCTTGCCGCGGACAAACGGGTTGGACGGCTTGATCCCGCCGCGGGTCGAGTTATCGGTGAGGAGGCGATGCAGGATCGGCGCGTGCGAGGTGTCGATGCCGCCTTCGAGGGCCTGCAGGTAATTGCATTCCTCGATCACCTTGGAGACGTGGCGGCGCGCTTCGGGCACCTGGGTCCAGGCGAATTTGGGC
>Ga0210394_10002158_pt1 | contig 27926 bp, 28 predicted proteins | sample IncBWC12MmetaG_FD_160121 | JGI IMG/M metagenome (GOLD analysis project Ga0210394, IMG submission 160121) | Forest soil microbial communities from Barre Woods Harvard Forest LTER site, Petersham, Massachusetts, United States - Inc-BW-C-12-M | ecosystem: Environmental > Terrestrial > Soil >...
TCATTGGCGCAGGCCCCGGAGGCCTCGCGTGCGCGCTGCACCTCGCCAACCTGATTGAGAAGCACACCGCCGCGAGCAAGACTCCCGCGCTCTCCACCGAAAATATCTACGTGCTCGAGAAGGCTCGCGAACTCGGCGCGCACCAGCTTTCCGGCGCGATCATGGATCCGCGCGGAATAGCCGAGTTGGTTCCCGATTTCCTGAAGTCCGCGCCGCTCGATACGCCCGTCACAGGTGACGCCGCCTACTACTTCACCGAATCCAGCGCGCACAAGCTGCCGATTACGCCTCCGCCTCTCGCGAACCACGGAAACTACATCGTATCGCTCAGCAAGATCGTGAAGTGGCTTGGCGGCCTCGTCGAAAAGAAAGGCGTGAACGTTTTCACCCAGTTCGCCGGTAGGGAATTGCTTTACGACAAAAACGGAATCGCCGGTGTCCTCACCGAAGACAAAGGCGTAGATAAATTCGGCAAGCCGAAAGACAACTTCACACCCGGGTACGAACTGCGCGCAAAAGTCACAGTGCTCGCCGAAGGCCCGCGCGGCTCATTGACCAAAGAGCTCGTCAACCGCTTGAAACTCGACGGCCTCAACCCGCAAGTCTACGGCATCGGAATCAAGGAACTCTGGGATGTGCAGCCGGGCCGCATCGACACCGGATACGTAGCCCACACGCTAGGCTGGCCGCTCAGCTCCGATCTCTACGGTGGCGGCTGGATTTACGGCATGCAGAATAATCGCGTGTCGCTCGGCATGGTTGTCGCGCTCGAATATCACGATCCGCTCTTCGATCCGCACGCCGCGTTTCAAAAGTTTAAAACGCATCCCTACGTTAAGAAAATTCTCGAAGGCGGCAAGCTCGTTCGCTACGGTGCGAAGACGGTTCCCTATGGCGGCTGGTATTCGATGCCGAAGAGTTTCATCGACGGCGGCTTGATCATCGGCGATTCCGCCAGCCTGCTGAATTCGCAGCGCCTCAAAGGCATCCACACCGCCATCAAAAGCGGCATGCTCGCCGCCGAAACAATCTACGAAGCTCTTTGCGCCGGCGATACTTCAGCCGCAAAACTCGCGGCCTACCAGCAAAAACTCGATCAGAGCTGGGTCAAAAAAGAATTGTGGGCCGTGCGCAATTTCCACCAGGCATTTCACGGCGGCCTATACGGCGGCCTGGTTCAAGCGGGGCTGCAGTTCGTCTCCGGCGGCCGCGGCCTCGTCGATCCTATGCACTCCGAGGCTGGCTACAAGGAATATCACAAGCTCAATCGCGACCGCGTGCTCGTCGATCAATCAACGCGCTACAAAGGCGACGGCAAAATCACCTTCGATCGCCTCACCGACGTCTATCACTCCGGCACGCGCCACGAAGAAGACCAGCCTTGCCACCTCATCGTTCTCGATCCGAGTATTTGCGTAGACCGCTGCGTCCGCGAATACGGAAACCCCTGCCAGTATTTCTGCCCCGCCGCGGTCTACGAAATGGCGCTGGAAAAAGATCAGCCCAAACTCAAAATCAATTTCTCGAATTGCGTCCACTGCAAGACGTGCGACATCGCCGACCCCTACCAGATCATCAATTGGGTTCCCCCGGAGGGTGGGGGCGGCCCAAACTACGAAGGCATGTAAACCGTGCCCGTGCGCGCTCACGATTTCAAAAATCGTGAGCGGAAATTATCGCGGCGGCGGCGAAATTCTAAAAATCGTTTCCGATTGCACCGGCGCACCGCGGCAAGTCGCAGGCTGATTTCGAAATGCGCTCAATTTATCAAGCATCAAAAATGCCGCTTTGAAATCGGAGCTTTCCAGCACGCTCAAATCGCTCCAGTAACCATCCTTTCCGATCACTCCGTAAACAATCGCTCCAATGATCGGCGTCGGTCCAGCCGGCGCGTTCGGATCGGGAAGAGCCGCAGTCTCGATCGCATCGCTCATCCGCGCCGGTCGCATATCGGCGCACCATTCCCGCTGCGTCGCCTCCGCGGGCGGAGCAATCCATTTCGCTTCCGGCGGGGCACTGACTACATTCGCGATCTCGATCTGCATCACCGCCTCCGTTCCCGAGAGGCCTTTGATCGACCGCGGATACCAGTGATTTCCCCACTGCGCCCAATCCGCAAACAAATACTGAATGTGCAGCGTCGAATCGTACTGCAGCAGCGGCAAGCCGGTCCTCGTGTCCAGGCAAAGCTGCTGCGTCACACGGACGCCTCCATTGGTTGCGCACACCACGTTGCGTCCGCTCACCTGCGAGATCTCGATGCGCGTCCGTGAGTCGAAGTGATAGGCGACGCCGCGCGTAATCTCCATCGCATTGTGCGTCCACCAATAACTGAAGGAGGGATAGGGGGCGTTGCGCTTCGTCCACAGCGCATTGCCATCGGCAATCTCGGTTTGCTTCAGGTGCAGCAGTTCGGCGTCCTCACGCCATTTGTCGGCAGATTGCCAGGTGAGCGCGTAACTGCCACGCGCGGCCGGGACGCGCGGATCGCCGCTGGGGTCATTGAAGAATAGCGAAGCGCGAAGGACGAAGGGCGCGCCGCCTACCGCGGTGAGGTTGGTCAGCTCGTGTGATTTAGCGACGAGCCTTTCGGTATCCGTTTCATCGTCGAATGCTGCTTCGAGGTTGGCCGCGCTCGGCAAAGGCTCTGGCCGGCGCATGGCAAGCCGCGCGAACGCAGCGCCAGGCGCGAGGTCCGTGATTGTCGCACGAGCGTGACCGCTGCCGTAGATTGTGGCTGCCGCGAGAAACGCCGCTAGTGTGATTGAAAGGTGCATCCGAAGCGGCGCAAAACGCCGTGGCGCCGCGTGAATTATAGAGGCGGGAATTCAAAAGCGAAAGCACCCGGGATAAATTCCGTTCAGATGGGACGCCGCACTTGCGCCGGAGCCCGCAACGATCAGTTCTGAGTTTCGTCACCACCGCCGCCGAACGCCCGTTTCAAGGCGGCCCAGAATCCGCCCTTCTTCTTTTGCGAAGAGCGCGGCGCTGAGGGGCTTCGGCTGGGCTCGCGCGCGGAGACTTGCTCGAGTTGAGGAGCTTCCACGCGGCCTTTAAACTGCCACTCCGGTTGCACATGCGCGATGCGCACGAGAAGAATCATGTCGGTGGAAGGTTCACCGGGAGGAGCCGGCGCGTTGGCAGAAAACGTAAGCGGCGGCATCACAACTTTATAGATAGGAATCGAGACGGCAGGCGCGTCTGGAACTTCGTTCGCTGGAGCCTGCGGATTGGGGTGAAGCTCGTTGGCGGCGGCCAGCTGCCGGATTTGAATGGCGGGAGGCGCGGCATGAACTTCAGCAGGAGGCGGCGGCTCCGGCTGCGGCAGCAAGGGCGGATTTGAAGTGACGTCGGAAACGGACGGCGGTTCAGGTTGCGGCTTTGACGTCAGGCCCATTTCCGGCGAGCGAGGAAGCGGCTGCGATGGAGGCACGGGCGCAGCGTTGCGAGCTTGCAATGACGCACATTGGCAACTGCCAGCCACACCAGCAACCGGCAAAAGCTTACCGGCAGCAAGAAAGAATTCGCCCGACTGCGGCACGATGAGGCCTTCGCCAGTGAACTGATGTTCGAGCCTAAGCGCGCCGCTCGTGGCGACGACGCAGAGCGAATCGCTCAAATCGAGCCCGACGGTGAAATCGCGCGGCGCGCCACCGATGTCGATGGGCGTGGCGACGATGGTGGGCGTAAAGATTCGCAGTTGCGCGGCGGCAGGGAGTTGCACGCGCATACGCCCGAAATTCAGCGCCAGCGTGACGGCCGCGCCGGATTGAAGCAGGGTAAATTTTGCCGGGCCGCAGATATCAATTTCGCCGCCTCCAGCAAGAGTCATGTGGGCTTGACCGGAGTGGACCGTGATTACGCTGCCGTTCACGACGAACATGCTCGGTGCGCTCGTTGCAGTTCCGTTTGACGCAGCCGAGCCGCCCTCGATCGATACATCATTGCCTTCCACGCGGCCAATCGTGCTAGGTGGCGCCGATTGCTGGGCGCTGAGCGGCGCGAAGGAAGGAGTGAGACCAGCAAGAAGCAGGAAGAGGAGCGGCAAGCACCGGCGAACGCGCGAATACTTTGCGATTGTCTGGCCAGCGGATTGGAGATTAGCTGCCAACGGAAGCGTTCCCGGTTCGCCTATACTATACAGCAGTGAATAACGCGACAAAATCTGCTCCTGCCGAAATGGCGCCGAATTCGAACATGGTTTCCGCGATTGAGATGCCGAAGCTCTCGCGGTGGCGGCGAATGCAAATTCCTGTGATTGCGTGGGCGGCGTATTGGTTGGTCAGGCTGCTGGGTCCGACGCTGCGCCTGGAAATTCTGGGAGTGCAAAACGCTGTGCAGATTCGCAATTCGGGCGAGCAGGCGATCGGAGCGTTCTGGCATCGCAGTATTTTTCCGTCGATCTGGATTTGGCGGAATCGCGGGATCGTGGTGATGAACACGGTGAATTTCGACGGGCAATGGACGCGTCGGGTGATCGAGAGACTGGGCTTCGGGACGGCGCAGGGAAGCTCGTCGCGCGGCGCGATTGAAGGGCTGACGGTGATGGCGCAACGGCTCGAGGAAGGGAAGCATGTGGCATTCACGATTGACGGGCCGCGCGGGCCGCGCTACGTGGCGAAGCCCGGGCCGGTGATTCTGGCGCGGCGGACAGGAAAACCGATATCGGTTTTTCACGTTGGACTCAAATCGGCGCATACGTTCAAGAAATCCTGGGATCTGTTTCAGATTCCTTACCCGTTTTCACGTGCGGTGATGTTTGTCGCGCCGCCAATCTATGTGCCGATCGATGCGGATAGCGAAGTGATTCACGCGAAGCAGCGTGAAATGCAAAGCGCGCTCGAGCGTGTGCGCGATGCGGCGGAATCTTGGTTCAGCTTGAGCGCAGAGGAGCAGGACCGCCTGCGCGACGAGTGGAGCGACCAGAGCATAGTAACCAAGCGGCAAGACCCGCCTTCTCGCGCTGCCGTAGCCGGAGAGATCTGAGTCTCTCGGTTGCAGTGTGTGGAAGTACCAACGATCATTTCAAGCCAGCCAATCAGGATTCGCGCTACCCCCTTCTTTCGGCTTCCTCGGACAATCTTGTGATTCAAGTCACATCGGCTGGTGACCGATGGTACATACGGGAAAATGCGCCGGGGCTAGATTTGCCGCCGACACATTTTCCAAGGAGGAAGCAATTATGGCAAAGATGATGAAGGCGGCGGTGGTCGAGAAGTTTGGGCAACCGCTGGTGGTTCGAGAGGTTCCCGTTCCGACGCCCGGGCCGGGGCAAGCGCTCGTAAAAGTGGTGGCCTCAGGGGTTTGCCACACTGATTTGCATGCTGCGGATGGTGACTGGCCCATTCAGCCGACGCTGCCTTTTATTCCCGGTCATGAGGGAGCGGGAATTGTGGAGGCGTTGGGCGCTGGCGTGACGCATTTGAAGGAAGGTGACCGGGTGGGAATCGCGTGGCTGCACAGCGCGTGCGGACATTGTGAGTTTTGCCTGGCGGGATGGGAAACGCTGTGTCTCGAGCAGAAGAACTCCGGGTACTCGGTGAACGGGAGTTTTGCTGAGTATGCGCTTGGGCAGGCCGACTACCTCGGGCGCATTCCGAAGAGCCTTTCGTTCGTGGATGCCGCGCCGATTTTGTGCGCGGGTGTGACGACCTACAAGGGTTTGAAGCAGACGATGGCGCGTCCTGGCGAGTGGGTGGTGATTTCCGGGGCAGGGGGGCTAGGACACGTCGCAATTCAATATGCAAAGGCGATGGGCCTTCATGTGGCGGCTGTGGATCTGGGCCCGGACAAAATGGCACTGGCGCGAAAGCTCGGAGCCGAAATTACGATTGATGCGCTGACGCAGGACCCGCCGAAGGAAATCCAAAAGCAGATCGGCGGAGCGCATGGAGTGCTGGTGACGGCTGTTTCGCCGATTGCGTTCAAGCAGGCGGTGGGAATGTTGCGACGCGGCGGAACGTGCGTGCTCAATGGGTTGCCGCCGGGAGATTTTCCGGTGTCGATCTTTGACGTGGTGCTGAATGGCTACACGATTCGCGGGTCAATCGTGGGCACGAGGCTCGATCTGGAAGAATCGCTCGCGTTTGCGGCGGATGGAAAGGTGAAAGCGACGATTGAGACGCAGCCGCTGGGGTCGATCAACGATATTTTCGGGCGGTTGAAGAAGGGGAAAGTGAACGGGCGCATCGTGCTCGACCTCGAGGGAAATGCGCGGCAGGTGTCAGGAGCTGGGCGTGAAGGGGAGTTGGTTGGGGCGTCGGGGAAGGCGTGGCGGCATTAAGAGCGGGATGAGAAGTGCGGTTCGATAGCAGGGCATGGCCATGCCGTGCGCGGCAGAAGAGCTTGGCGTTATCTGGGCATTTGTCGCTGGGGGAATTCGAGGCAGATACCGGAAGCACGATTTCGATGGATAGCGTGCGATTGCTTGTGGCGCGTTCCGGCGCGGCCCACCCAGGCGCGTCTTCGACATGCGGTGCCCCTACTGAGGAAGCGGCGACAGAACGATGTGTGATACGCGCCAAGCATTGGGAGTTGTGGCGTGTTCTTACGTTGGCGCAGGCTGAAGCCTACGCTACTGAAAGGCAAGTGCGCCGGCCAGAGGCCAGCGGTACGAAAAACGAAAGCTAAAGAACGATGTCGCGATGCGGGTTTGTCTAGCGCGATTGTGATGCGGCGATTCGTTGGCACAGGCCCTTCGGTTCTCAGGGTAAACAGGAATGCCTGTGCTACTGAAACCTACTGCGTTAGGGTGTCGTGGCCTTCGCCTAATTTTACCGGGACTGTGATTTTCTTCCCGTCACGGATCAGGCTTAGCGTGACGGAATCGCCTGGCCATGCGCGATTCAGCAGGAGAGTCAAATCTGTTTGGCTCGCGAGAGGCTTGTCGTCCCAGGCGACGAGTACGTCGCCGCCTGTGCGCAGTTCCTGCAGGCCCGCTACCATGGAGTGAGTGCCACCGCGAATGCCTGCTTGTGCGGCGGGGCCACCGGGCGTGACGCGTTCGACTAGGATTCCCTGCTGCACGAAAAGGTGCAGCGCCTCTGCGAGGCCCGGCCACAGGCCGCGGCCTTCGATACCTAATGTGGCGCGACGAACGCGGCCGGTTTTGATGAGATCTTCGGCGACGCGGCGCGCGGTGTTGACTGGAATCGCGAAGCCGATTCCGGCTGTGGTGCCTGTCGGCGCGTAGATCGCGCTGTTGATGCCGATTACTTCGCCGTGTGAATTGAGCAGCGGCCCGCCTGAATTGCCTCGATTGATTGCCGCGTCCGTTTGAATCGCTTCGTCGATGAAAGTGTTTTCGCCGGTTTGCACGGTGCGACCGAGCGAGCTGACGACGCCGGTGGTGAGCGTGCTTTGAAAACCGAAGGGATTGCCGATGGCGAGAACGCGCTGGCCGACGAGGAGATTGCGCGAATCGCCGAGGGGGAGCGTGGTGAGTTTGCGTCCCGCGGGATCAATTTTGATGAGGGCGAGGTCGTTGCGCGTGTCGACGCCGATGAGTTTGGCTTTGAAGCGCGAACGATCGCCGAGAGTGACTTCAATTGTCTGCGCGCCTTGAATCACATGGTAGTTCGTGAGGATGTGGCCTTCGGTATCGATGACGAAGCCTGAGCCCGCGCCTTCGACCGGAACCGGATTGAAGAAGAAATCATATTCGACGGTGCGGGTAACCACGTTGGCGACGGCGGGCGAAGCCTGGCGGTAGATGCGAACATTCTCCGCTTCGAAGGCGTCGAGCGTGTTGTCGGATGGGGCGGCGTTGAGCCGGAGGGCATCGACCGAGCGCGGGGAGGGTTTGCCGTAACGCGAGCCGAGCCAGTAGGCACCGAGCCCGATGATCAGGCCGATGGCAAGGAGGCGGATGGCGCTTCGGTCATTTTTTCCGGTGGTCATGATGAAGCCTTCAATGCGGCTTTCGGCCGCGCACAAACGGTAGCACGAATCATCTCATGTTCTGGAAGTTCGGGGGTAGGCGCTTCGAGGAAGGCCTCAGGTCAATTCTGGCCAAGGGCAGGCCAGAATGGGACCTGAGCTACGGGGTTCCGTGGCGAGCTCGTTTGCGACGAGGCCTGACCTATGAACTACTGGAGGCATGGACGTGGCGGGAGAGCAAGGTCAAAAACCCTGGTCGTGGTCAGCGACGGGGAGATTGAGAATGGGAACGGGGTGAGTGGATCGGGGTGGTGGTGTGGGCGACGCGGGCGGGTCTGAACCCGCCCCTACTGACTGGCGACGGAAGCTGGTTCAGGATGCGGATCGTTCTTTGAGGCGGGCGACTACGTTTTTTACCTGGCGCTCGGTTTCTTCCATGGAGCCTGAGCAATCGACCACTTCATCGGCGAGTTGGCGCTTTTCTTCCGCGGGCATTTGCGCGGAGATGCGGAGCTGGGCTTGCTCGCGAGTGAGACCGCGCTCGATCAGGCGTTCCATTTGCTGGGCGGGAGTGCACCAGCAGACAATCAGGTTATCGAGCTGCTTGTGGAAGCCGGTTTCGACGATGAGTGCGGCTTCGACGACGGCGAATTCAGGGCCGCCGGGGCGGTCGAGCGCTGCGAACCATTTGAGGACGACATCGAGGATGCGCGGGTGGAGGATCTGGTTGAGGCGGGCGCGTTTCGCGGGGTCGGCGAAAACGATGGCGCCGAGTTTTGCGCGATCGATTGCATCGCTGGGGCCGAGGATGGATTTGCCAAACTCGCGAACGACTTCGTCGTAGTCAGATTGGCCTGGCTCGAGCAGCTCGTGGCCGAGCGGGTCCATTTCAAGGACCATGCAATCCTGGTCGCGCAGCAGGGAGGCGACGGTGGATTTGCCGGAGGCGATGCCGCCGGTGAGTCCGACTTTAAGCATATCCGTGCGCGCGTCGCGGCATTTCGTTTAGCTGCGGGCTGCCGCTGAGATTCGGGCTCCGCGGCGCAGGCGCGCGGCTCGCACCGTGTTGCTCATGAGCATGGCGATGGTGAGCGGGCCGACGCCGCCGGGAACGGGCGTGATGGCGCCGGCGATATTTGCGACGTCGGGATGCACGTCACCCACGACTGCGGAGCCTTTCGCGCGGAACGACGCGAGGCGTTCCGGGAGATGCGCGAATATGCTTTCGGCTTGGGCGGGGTCGGTGACGCGATTGATGCCGACGTCAATTACGGTGGCGCCGGGCGCGATGTAATCGGGAGTGACCATGGCGGTGCGTCCCATGGCGGCGATTACGATGTCGGCGCGGCGGACGGTTTCCGGCAGGTTGCGCGTTTTCGAGTGGCAGACGGTGACGGTGGCGTTGGCGTGCATAAGGAGAAGCGCCATGGGCTTGCCGACGATATCGCTGCGGCCGAGGACGGCGGCGTTCGCGCCTTCGATTTGAATTTCGCTGCGGCGGAGAATTTCCATCACGCCGAGAGGGGTGCAAGCGACGAGATTGGGGCGTCCGGCGACGAGGCGTCCGACGTTGAGGGGGTGGAAGCCGTCGACATCTTTGGCAGGATCGATCGCTTCGAGGATTTTCTTTGCATCGATTTGCGTGGGGAGCGGCAGCTGGACGAGAATGCCGTCGATGTCGTCGCGGCGATTCAGATCTTCGACGATGGCGAGCAGTTCGCTGGTGCTGATTGTGGCTGGCGGGGTGATGTTGAAACTGGCGAGGCCGAGTTTTTCGGTGGCGGCGATTTTGCTGGAGACGTAGATTTTGGAGGCGGGATTTTCACCGACGAGGACGGCGGCGAGGCCTGGGCGAATGCCGGAGGCGCTGAGCGCGGCTATTTCGCCAGAGAGCTCCGAGTAGATTTGGTCGCGGATGGCGTTGCCGTTGAGGATGCGAGCAGGCAATCTGGCTCCCTATGCGGCATGTTGGGCCGCGGAAGGGCCATGATAGCACACGCGTTTGCAGTCAAATGATGTCGACACGGGCATGGATTCTTTCGGCCTAAGGGTGAAGGCTGCGCGGGGCATGGTGCAATGTGGTGCATAATGGTGTAGAATGCATATTATGGCTAAGACAGAAAAATCCGTTCGGCAGAGCGTGTCACTTCCGCATCGCATTGCCAAGCATGTACAGGCGATTGCCAAGGTGCGAAAAACCAGCGCGAATCGCGTTCTCGTGGATTTGATTGAAGCAGGGTTGGAATCCAAGGAAAGCGAAAAGGAAAGATTTTTCGCGCTCGCGAACCGGCTCTCCGAGGCGACGGAGCCGCGCGAGCGAGAGCGCCTGAAGAAAGAGTTAGCTCGCATGACGTTCGGTGATTAGTGCCGAAGATTCAATGGACGAATCTTCCGCCGGTGCTGCGGGAACATCTCTTTGACCGGCTCATCGAACGCCAGATCACCGCTGAAGACCTCTATCAACTGAAGCTTTGGAGAGAGTCTGACCCAGATGCGCCGGAAGGCGAGTGGTACAAGGATTTTGGATCGTTCAAGATTTGCGGTGAAGGCAAGTTCCCGAAGACATTTCTTATGAAGGGACAAGCTGCAAGAGGGCGGGCGCTCTAGCGAGACGGTGTAAGGAGACTGTGATGTTTGGTGAGGGGAGCGAGAGGAAGATTCAGGAACGGGCGATGCGAGAGGCTGGACGGTTGCCGCCGGGGCAATCGTTGACGCTGAAGTGGCCGGTGCTGCATGAAGGGACTGTGCCGCGATTCGATCCGCAGACTTGGGATTTTCGCGTGACGGGGCTGGTGAATAAGCCGCTGCGGCTGAGTTGGGATGAATTTACGCGGCTGCCGATGAAGCAGGTGACGGCGGACATGCATTGCGTGACGCGATGGAGCCGGTTTGATGTGCGATGGGAAGGCGTGCCGTTTACGGAAGTGATGAAGCTGATTGACGCGAAGCCGGAAGCGAAATACGTGATGGTGCTGGCCGAGCAGGGATACATGTCGAATGTGCCGCTCGAGAATTTGATGCATCCCACGACGCTTTTCGCGTTGAAGCACAATGGCGAGCCGCTTCCGGCGGAGCATGGATACCCTGTGCGGCTGGTGGTGCCGGAGCTGTATGCGTGGAAGAGCGTGAAATGGGTGCGAGGATTGGAATTCATGGAGAAGGATGAGCCGGGATTCTGGGAGCAGAACGGGTATCACATTTATGGGGATCCGTTCAAAGAGCAGAGATTCGATACGGATTGAGGCGACCCTCGATTTGTCATTTTAGTTCGAGTTCAAGATGACGTGCTCTTCGGTGACGAGATAGGCGACCTTCGAGTGATCCACGAAGTTGGTTTCGTCAGCGGTTGAGGCTCGCCATTCGGGGGATTGGCGGGCGGCGAGCAGATCCTCCACATTGTCGAACCAGAGTTCTGCTATGCCGTCGTACGCGGGCGGGTGTTTATCTTCTGGGATGTTGAGGCGGTGGCTTTGGACGAGTTCGCGGAGGCGGGGAATCTTCGCGCCGATGGGGCCGTGGATATTTTTCCAGTAGCGGAAGAATTCTTCGTCGGATAAGTCTGGCCGCTTTGTAATGCAATAAACGAGTTTGATCATTTGATTTCCGTCCGTGGTGTCCTGCCCTGTAGTGCCAGCTGCGCGATCTGCTTTGGGTTTGACGTCCCAAAAGGGAAAAACGGTTTGCAAACGGAGCGAGAGGTGTCGTGAGGGGCGTTGTCTGGATTACAATGCGCGCAGGGCACAGAGGAGGCACCATGCGAGCGGACGAGGTAGAAGTCTCGTGGGACTCGGCGAAATCGAAGTGGCTGGTGCGAATTGTGGTGGGGGAAGAAGTGGTTAGGCGCTATTGCGACGCGGCGAAGAATGCGGACGACGCCTCGTTGCGTTCGGCGGCGATGAAAACGCTGCAGGATGAAGGGTATGAGGCGGACCAGTCTATCGTCGTGATCAAGCGTTAGTGGAGGAGTTAGTGGACCTAACGGGCGCTAGTGGGCGCTGAAGGTAGCGATTTCAAATTCGTGAAACATCCATCCCTTAAATTCCTGCATGCATTTGTGTGCGTCGCGGTGGCGGCATTTACAGCCGGCGCGCAGAGCCCATCGAAGGCGCCCATTTCGAAGGCGCCGAGTGCCTCTGCAGCGGAAGAGCGGACGGCGAAATATCTGGCGTCGGTGCGAGAAAGGCCGCTGGAGCTGATGGGTTTTCTCGAGCGGATGCCGAAGGGCGGCGACCTCCACAATCACCTGACCGGCGCCGTGTACGCGGAGAGCTACATCAACTACGCGGTGGAAGATGGAGATTGCATCGACCGAACGACGTTCAAGATATTGCCACCGCCTTGCGATCCGTCTCGCGGATTGTTGCCGGCGTCGCAGGCGATCAGCGATTTTGTGTTTCGCAACCTTGTGATTGACGCGCTGTCCATCCGGAATTTTCATCCCACCGCCGAAGACCGCGACGTGCGGCTGCATTTTTTCGCGGCGTTCGGGAAATTCGATCTGGTGACGAACAAACATTGGGGAGAAATGCTGGCAGAAGTGAGGCATCGGGCGGGGGCGCAGAACGAAGTCTACCTCGAGACGATGCTCACGCCAGACCAGGGTGAAGCGATTCAGCTTGGGAAGCAGGTGGGCTGGAATGACGATTTTGGCGCGATGCGGTCGCAAATGCTGGCCGGCGGCATGGCAAAAGTTGTGGCCGACGGACGCAAGCACCTGGACGACGCCGAAGCGAAAATGCGGCAGGTGCTGGGCTGCGATGGAGCGCAGCCAGACGTTGGATGCGGGGTGACGCTTCGCTATTTGAATCAGGTGCTGCGCGCGTTTCCGAAGGAGCAAGTGTTCGCGCAGATGTCGCAGGATTTGAGATTGCGAGCGCCGATGCGCGCGTGGTGGGAATCAATCTGGTGCAGTCGCAGGATGAGTTCAACGCGCTGAATGATTTCGATTTGCAGATGCGGATGCTGGATTATCTGCATGGCGTCTATCCGAAGGTGCACATCACGCTGCATGCGGGCGAATTGACGCCGGGCGAGGTGAGGCCGGAAGAACTGTATGCGTCGCACATTCGAAAATCGATCGAGATGGGGCACGCGGAGCGAATCGGGCACGGCCTGGATGTGATTTACGAGCAGGATCCGGTTGGCCTTGTCGCGTTGATGGCGCGAAAGCACATCCTGGTAGAGGATTGCCTGTACAGCCATGAAGTGGTCCGGGACATGAGGTGGCGCGAGAACGTGCTGCCGACGTACTTGCGCGGGGGCGTGCCGGTATCGCTGGCGACGGATGATGAGGCGATCGTGCGTTCGGAGCTGACCTGGTATTTCCGGCGGGCGGTGGAGGGCTACGACGTCGACTACCGCACGCTGAAACGAATGGTGCGCGACAGCCTGGAGCACGCGTTTTTGGCAGGCGCGAGTTTGTGGGTGGCCCCGGAAGATTTCAGGATGGTGGGTGCGTGCGCGAATGAGAAATTGGGTGCTGAGCCTGCCGGTGCGCCATGCCGGGAGCTTCTGGCGGCAAACGAGAGGGCGCGGTTGCAATGGAAGGAAGAGAACGAATTCGCGCGATTTGAGTCGAAATTTTAGCTGGCGGACGCGGTTGAATGTTTCGCCAAGGTTTCCATATCATCGAACAGATAAGTGTGGCGGCCGGGCGCGGCGCGTTTGACAGCTGCGATCATCGCGGCTGCGACTGTGGAAACTGGAATCGGGCGATACTTGCTTGCGCCGCCGATGAACGCGAATTGCAATGCCTTCGCGAGAGCAAGGCCGATGCCCTCACCGGCGCGTTGTTCAGTGCGCGAGCCCATCAGGAAGCTGGGCTGAAAGATGTGAAGGGAATGGAAGGGCATGGCTGTGACTACTTCTTCGATCTCGCCTTTTGTGCGGAGATAAAAAGTCCGCGAACGGGCATTTGCGCCCACCGACGACACCAGTGCAAATTGTTGCGCGCCTCCTCTTAGGGCAAATTCCGCGAAGGCTTTCGAATAGCCGAAGTCGATTTTGCGATACGTTTCCCGAGAACCGGCTTTGGCGTTTGTGGTGCCCAGGGCGCAGAAGGCGTCATCTGCGGCAACCGGCGGCAGCTGGCTGAGATTGTCGAAGTTCACAACTTTCTGGACGAGCTTGGGGTGCGATTCGGATGCCGGCCGGCGCGCGAGCGAGATCACTTGCGCGTAAGCGGGATCGTCGAGCAGCTGCTTCAGGCAGAGAGAGCCGACGAGGCCGGTTGCTCCCGCGATCAAAGCAATTCGCTGCGGCATGATTCGAGGGTATCGAAGGCGCGGTAGAAATTCTAGCGCTTGCCGTGGCGGACGAACGGCGTGTGCTCGTTATCGAGTTCGCGCGGGATGCGCTTGGGGCCGGGCTTGGCGGCAACAAATTTCACGTCACGGATTAGTTTGCCTCCCCAGGCTTCATTGATGCGGGCGCAGAACTCCGGCTTCATGTCTTCGAGCTGCTTGCGCCAGGCTTTGTTGTCCGCGGCGATTTCGAGGCAGCCCTTTTCGCAGCGCAAAGGACGAGTGCGAGCGGCGAGAGCTTTGCCGACGATTTTGGGCCACGAGCTTACGAGCCATGCGAGGGCGGCTTCGGGGCGATGAAGGCGTCGCAGTGCACCGCCGAGAACTTGTCCGGCCTTGTCCATAGAGTTTGCGGATTCTAGCACAAGTGCGAGTGGAAAATTTTTCTTGTGATTACTTTTGCTCGACGACGCTCAATCGATGCGACGAGCGGAATAGACCAGAACGGGAGAACCGTCGGCGATAAATGCGGAACGCGGTGGCCGCGAAAGCACGCTACCAAAGGTAGATCCGTAAAGGGCCGTGCCTTCGCCTTCAAATGCGGCGCTCGGCGCGCGCCAGATTTGCCAAGGCTCGTGAGCTACGTGATATTCGAGCGAGCTGCCATCGCGGCGCCGAGAATAGCCCCAATAGTGTTCGGAGATGAATTGTTCGAGGCTACCGTCGACTGCGAGAGACGGGCTGCCTTCCGTTTGACCGTGAAGGCGAAACCGTTCGCGCTGCAGCACCCAGCTGTATTCGATGGAACCTCCTGAATCGGTCAGGTTGATCGAGTGGCGAAGCGGGAGCGTCCTGTAGTTTTCTGCGTATGCCAGGCGCGCCAGAAACGTTACGGCGGGAAGCGAAACGATTTCGCGTATGAACATCACGCCGCGGCGGGTTTCGCTGCCTTCGCGCCGGCGAACGTAGATGCGGAGATTAACCTCGTCAAAATTTGAATGGAAGGGAACGGAGATTAAACCGTAGAGCTTCGTGCGGGCGAAGCGAAGGCCGATGAGGCTCACGTAAGTGGTTCCGTCGAAGGAATCGAGTTCGGTGCCGCGCGGGACAAATGGCTGGAGTAGAGCCGAATCGATCTCGTAATTGAGTATCAGAAGGTCGCGCCACTCGGTGGACAAAAATATCCGACCGCGCGTCTCGGGCGCCGCGTCTGCTGCAGGCTGCAATTCAGGAACTGGCGGGACCATTGAGGCCAAGCTGTGAAGCGACGCCGCGAAGGGCTACGATGCAAAACGCGATGTGATCGTCGAGCGGGACGCCGAGTTCTTGAGCGCCGTTGTAGACGTCGTCGCGACTGACTCCGCGCGCGAACGCTTTATCTTTCAGCTTTTTCTTCACGGATGCGGTTTCCACCTCGTGGATGCTTTTGGAGGGTTTGATGAGCGCGCAGGCGGTGAGGAAGCCGGCGAGCTCGTCGCAGGCAAAGAGGGTGTGATCGAGCGGCGAGACGCGCGCCACGCCGGAGTAGCTGGCGTGGCCTAGGATTGCGTGAATGATTTCTTCGGAGTAGCCGTGCTCGCGGAGAACTTGCGAGCCTTCGTAGGGGTGCTCTTTCGTGGGGTGATGTTCGGCATTGGGCCAGCGTTCGTAGTCGAAATCGTGGAGAAGACCGGCGAGGCTCCAAGTGTTCGCGTCGCCGCCAAGCTTTTGGGCGTATGCGCGAACGCAGGCTTCGACGGCCAGGGCGTGCTTTCGAAGGCTCTCGCTTTGCGTGTATTCGCAGAGAAGATTCCAGGCGTCGTCTCGATTCGGCATTTTTTCCTCGGGAATCATATTAATGCAACTGTGAGTGGTGTAGTAGACGGATTGGGTGCGGAGCGAGAGCTATTTTGGACGGGAATAGTAGGGCGAAGAGAGACGGATTACAAAACCGCAATTAGAAACACCTTAAGAAAAAGGACCCACGACGAGGTACGCCGTCGTCGCAGCTACCGGGGCAAATTGTGTCTGATGCTCGGGTGATTTTGGACGATAGACAACACGTTGGGCGTGGCAACCTGAGTTCCCTCGTCATTGATTGAGCACGGAATCGGGATGGCCGGGTTTTGAGTCCGGTGCGACGGACAATTGGCGCGTGAGGACACGAATTTGACGGCAATGCACAGATCGCAGGCGGAGGATTCCGAGCAAGCGCCAAAAGCGCGACCGCAATTGTTGGTGGGGCAGGGGAACGCAGAAATGAGACAACGGGGCAACCGGCGAGACGCGGCGTACCATTTTGAGACGGAATCAGACGAAAGCGTCGCAAAATGAGTTTCGGCGTTTGTTCTCGTCATGTATTGAACACAGGGGGTTTGGGAAGTGATTCGGGGGCTATCGAACGGAAAACGCAGGGCAAACTGGGGCGAAGCGGCCGAAAAAAGCAGGGTGAGGGATTCATAGAATTGCGTGGCATGACGATTGCAATAAGTGGACGAGCAAGGCCGATGTCGAATGTGTTTCGATACGGAAATTGTCACACAGGAAAGAAATAGTCAGTTTTTGGCTGGGATGGGAAGACGCGAAATGTCAGGCGAAGAAATTTAGAACCGATCCAAGCACGGCGAGCAGATACGAAGTCATTTTGTTTGTGCGTCGTGGGCGGGATGGCTAGACTGTACGAGCAGTCCGGGGAATAAATATCGCTTGACAAGAAGTGGCACGATGGGGAGAATCACTCCCGCGCCGGTCCTGCCTTCCCCCTGTTGTGACGTTCCTCCCTTTCGCATCGCCGGAATAGTCTGCGAGGAGATCCGGTGGCAGATAAAGATACAGTGGCAACCAGCATGGAACTCGATCGAGAAGTGATTCGCTGTCAGGTATGCGGACTGGTGCAATACCGCACTCGCACAGGCAACTGCCGTCGTTGCCTGCGCTTAATGCCTCCTAAGGTGGCGTTTGTCATTCCGACGCCGTCACCGCAGGATCTACCTGGTGATGATCGCCAGCTGTTCGAAAACTGGCCGAATCGCGAGACTGTCGAGAACATCGGCCAGCGAATCCGGCAGTTGCGGGAGTCGCGCGGGATGACGCAGAGCCAATTGCAGGCGCGCTCTCGCGTGTCACGCTCGTATTTGTCCCGAATCGAGAGTGGGCAGATGACGCCCAGCCTCGGCACGCTCGAGAAGATTGCCGAAGCGCTGGGAGTTGGTCTGAACCGGTTCTTCGTTCCGGAGACGAATGGCGAGACGGTGCTCGAGGATCCGTTCATTCAGGGTCTTCGGCCGTTCCTGCGGCAGCTGGATTGGGCACAGTGGCAGGGGATTCTGAAGAGGCTGCAGGCGATCAGCGAGCACGTGAACACGAACCACTCGCGGCCGCTTGTGGCGCAGGCTTCGGACCGAATGGCGGCGCACGCGGCGCATTCGATGCCTCGAAGACAGAACCCTGGACTTGGCCACCTTGCGGCCGCGATCCATCGGTAGCGAAGAATCGCAGAGGACTAGCAGCACACAACGAGATCTGGGTCAGCCCGGCCCAACCCGCACGGCGGACAATGTTGGCTCCGCTGGCGATAAGCCGGGCGACTCTCATCGCCGGGACGAGTTTCGAAGGGCGAATCCCCGCAGTCCTGCAGTCCACTCCTGAGGAAATCTAATCCGACAAATTTTATTGGACTTCTTTTTTCCCGATGCGGAGGAGCTCGATTTCGACTCCTTCAGACTTTTTCGTCAGCGCCACCAGGCGGGTGGTGTCGCCTTTCTCGTAGACGTAGGCAACGTCTGCATCGGAGCTGACGTGCTCGCGATGCGTCGCTGAGCCGTGCTCTTCGCGTTTGTAGCTGGGGCCGAGTTGCTGCTTGTACCAGCCGGAGACTTCGTCGAGATCGTCGGACGTGACGTACTTTTCCGTGGCGAGTCCCAGGCCGGCGCCGCTGATTGCCGAGAGCTCTACCGTCGAGCCTTCTGATTTATCGGGTTGCGCGCCGGGATAGACGGGCAGGCCGGTGGCATGGACCTGGTCACCATTCACGCGCAATGCGCCGGCAGGCGTTTCGATCTCGACTTGCTTGCCGGTCTGGCTCACGCGAACGTGGCGGAGAAACATGCTGGCGACCAGCAAGCCGCCGAGCACGAGAACGACGAAGCCGCCGCCGACGATGGCCAGGATCCAGAGGACTGCATCGTTGCGTTTTGGAGGAGGCGGTTGTGGCGGAACAGATGCGCCGCTGGGCGGGCCGATTGGTACGGTTGACATACTTCACCCCTTGCGTGTTTCTCGTTTAAAGATACGCGAAATGGGTATGAAATGTTTCCTGCGATAACCGCCGCGGTCGCAATGCGTCCCACCCCAAAGGCCTCAGGTCATTCTCATTCAACATCGCGATCCAACGTCGATCGGGAGGGACCTGAGCTACGGCGGTTAATAAGAGACGATGTTGACGTTGTCGCGCGCTCAGGTCTCAGGTCATCCTGATCCAACAACCCGATCCAACATTGATCAGGAGGGGACCTGAGCTACGGCTGGCACTGCGATCCCCAAACAGCGAAGCGCGGATTAATAGAAGACCACTTTGATGTCGTCGCGCTTGTGGAGATGAACCGTATCGATGAACCGCACCTGCCGGTCGTCGAGCGTAAGAATCAACGAGTGCGTGCGAGTGCCTTCGCCGAAGAAACGCACGCCGCGCAGCAGGTTGCCGCCCGTGACTCCCGTGCACGCGAAGATAATTTTCTTGCCCGGCGCGAGTTCGTCGGTTTTGTAGATCCTTTTCGCGTCCTTGATTCCCATCTGCGCGATGCGTTCGTGATGCTCGGCCTTTGAAACCACGAGCCGAGCGAGAATTTCGCCGTTGAGGCAGCGCAGAGCCGCGGCGGTGAGCACGCCTTCGGGCGCGCCGCCAGTTCCCATTACGGCGTGAACGCCTGTGCCGATTACAGCGGCGCTGATGCCGGCGGAGAGGTCGCCGTCAGAAATCAGGCGGATGCGCGCGCCGGCAGAGCGGATATCGGTAATCAGTTTTTCGTGGCGCGGGCGGTCAAGGACGATGATGACAAGATCCTCGACTCTTCGGTTCAGGCGCTTCGCGATGGCGTGGAGGTTATCGGCCACGGGAGCATCCAGATCGACGGCGCCTTTACACGATGGTCCGACGATAATTTTTTCCATGTAGAGATCGGGCGCGTGAAGCAAGCCGCCCGGCTCGCTTGCGGCGAGCACGACGATGGCGTTTGGTTCGCCGGTGGCGCACAGGTTCGTGCCTTCGAGCGGATCGACTGCGATTACGACTTCGGGGTATTTACGCGATTTGTCTTTCGCTGCCGCGCCGACTTTCTCTCCGATGAAAAGCATAGGCGCTTCGTCACGTTCGCCTTCCCCGATCACGATGGTGCCGTCCATGTGAACGGTGTCCATCTCCGAGCGCATCGCCTCGACAGCCACGTGGTCGGACTTGTGGCGATCGCCGAGACCCATAGTGTGGGCGGAGGCGATGGCGGCGCGTTCGACGACGCGCAGAAATTCCAGGCTAAGTTCTTTTTCCATGATGACTCCTGAATTCGAGGCTAACTCGGGGCGAGGGCGCGTCCCGTTGCCGCTATCTTATATCCAAAGGTGGCGATGATTGTCGAGGGCAGAGTCGTCATGGCAGCGGTTGGATTTTGGCGTTCACGAGGAATGGATCGTCGAGTTCGGTCATCTCGCCAGCTTTCTTGCCCGCGATCGGCAGCAGGCGCGCGGAAAGCGGCTTGCGCCATTTCACGGAGAGGCTGGCGACATCGCCCAGAATGCGGACAAGCTGGTCCTCGGAAATATCGCCCGGAAGCGGGATCGTATCGAGGCCCGTGCCGCAGACCGCGGAATAGGAGAGCAGGGAATCCATTGTGAGGCGGCCTTCGCTCCAGCGTTGCGCGATAACTGAATCTTCGAGGACGGGAATCATGAGACCGGAATAACCGGCGTGAGTGACCGGAATTTCTTTCAGGGCGCGGGTGATGATTGCTGCCACGGTGAGCGTGCCGCTCGAGCCGAGCGGAGCGCCGTAGAATTTTTCGATGGCGCCGCCGATGGAGATCTCTTTGAGTGGGGCGGGCGAGAGATCGATACCGCCGTATTTCCAGCCGGTTTGCGCATCGATCTGTTTCGCGGTGGCCTCGATTTCCTGCGCGAAACGGCCGAGCGTATCGCGGAGGTGCGTTACGGCTTCGCCGGGAGAGTGCGTCGACGCGAAAACGTCTGCGACGACGTTTGCGGATTGCAACGCGATCGCGAAATGGTGTTCTTCACCGGTGAAAGATGCCGGGTAGAACGGCGTATTGGGCGGAACCAACGCGGCGGCGGTGAAATTGAAATTGCCCTGGCTGTGCGCCGTGTGTGCTGCGAGATATTGGATGACGCCGGCGGTGGCGTGAATTGATTTCCAGTGGATGCCATCTTCTCCGGCGATGCTGACGCTGCCTTCGAGGATTTTGGAATTGGCGATGATTTGGGCAAGCAGCACGGCGTTTCGCGGGTCGTCGGAGTCCTTCGTCATGGCGGGGCCGATGGAGGCGTCGAAGTTTTCTTTCACGGCGAGCGCGTCATAAGCGCGGAAAAATGCAAGGGCATCCGCGGTGGACATGCCTTGAGTGTATTCGGGGAATGGTTCTGTGGTGATGCGGACGCCTTCCACTTCGTACCCTGATTTTTCGAAGGCGGATTTCGCGGCGTGGAGGAATCTCAGGGTTTCCTGGATTTGGGATTCGTAATTGGCGCGATCCAGGCGGATGAAGGCTGTGACGGCGCGGATTTTGGGTTTTTGTGCGATGGCTTGTGGGTAGGCGGTTTTAGCGGTGATTGCCGCTATGAGTAAGAGCACAGGCCCTACGCGCCGCAGTACAGAGCCTGCGGTGCTCAAGGCAAGCAGGAGTGCCTGTGCCACCAAAACCGTGCGCCGATAGCTGCGGGTAGCACTCGAATCGAAAGTGAGTCGATTCTTGGCTGACTGGATTCTCATGCGAAGGCCGCGATTCCGGTGATTCGCTCACCGATGATGAGTTTGTGGATGTCGTGCGTGCCTTCGTAGGTGATCACGGATTCGAGGTTGTTCATGTGGCGCATGATGGGGTAATCGTCGACGATGCCGTTGGCGCCAAGGATCGAGCGGGCGCTGCGGGCGGTTTCGAGCGCCATCCAAACGTTGTTCATCTTGAGCATGGAGATGTGCGACGGATGGACCTTGCCTTGATCTTTCAGGCGGCCCACTTGCAACGCGAGGAATTGCGCCTTGGTGATTTCCGTGATCATCCAGACCAGTTTTTCCTGCACGAGCTGGTGCGAGGCGATGGGCTTGTTGTCGAATTGCTTGCGCTGCTTGGAATAATTCAGCGCGCAGTCGTAGCAGGCCATTGCGGCTCCAATGGCGCCCCAACCGATCCCGTAGCGCGCCTGATTCAGGCAGGAGAGCGGTCCTTTCAGGCCCTCGACACTAGGCAGAAGATTCGCTGCCGGAATCTTGCAATCATTCATCGCCAGACCTGAAGTGACAGAAGCGCGCAGGGAATATTTTCCGTGCACATCCCAGGCTTTGAAGCCGGGCGTACCTTTTTCGACGAGGAAACCGCGGATCTTATCGTCTTCGCATTTCGCCCAGACTACGGCGACATCCGCGAGCGAGCCACTGGTGATCCACATTTTTTCGCCGTTGAGGATGTACTCATTTCCTTTCTTCACCGCGCGTGTGAGCATAGCGCCAGGATTCGAACCGAATTGCGGTTCGGTAAGCCCGAAGCAGCCGATGGCTTTGCCCTGCTGAAGGAGCGGCAGCCATTTGTCTTTTTGCGCGTCGGAGCCGAAGGCGTGAATCGGATACATCACCAGCGCCGATTGCACGGACACGAAGCTGCGCAATCCGGAATCGCCGCGCTCGAGCTCTTGGGTGACGAGTCCGTATTCGACATTCGACATGCCCGCGCAGCCATAGCCCTTCAGGCTCGCGCCGAAAAGCCCGAGCTCGGCCATCTGCGGGACAAGCTGCACGGGGAACTTTCCTTCGCGGTTGTACTGCTCGATGATGGGCATGATCTCGGCGTCGACAAACTGCCTCGCGGTGTTGCGAGCGAGTTTTTCCTCGTCGCTGAGGACTGAATCGAAGTCGAGGTAGTCGACTCCGGGGAATGATGGCATCCGAATTCTCCTTGCTTGAAAGTTGCGCGCGGGCCGAGAGATGCGATGCTAGATAGGAAGCAGTTCGCCGGACCGTCAAACCGGCCTATTCTATCGAAGATAAGCCTCGCAGCGCCAGTCACCTAAGCGTTGACGGGCGCGCGGAGTGGATGCGATAATCACGGGCTTTGTTTGCAGTCCTAGAAGTGTGTTCCGTTGGGGAAACGGAATAGCCAAGAAAGCAGACTGACTCGGAGCGCGGCGCCCAGCAGCAGAATAATCGGAAATGGGAATTCTTCACCAACTCGGCGAGTTGTTTCTCCAAGCTGTGCCCACCGTTATTATCGTCTTCCTGTTTTATTTCTTCATGCGCTGGGCTTTTTTCACGCCGATCCTGAAGGCGATGGATGAGCGCACGGCCCGGATTCAGGGAGCACAAGCCGAGGCGGCAAGGGCGCGGGAAGATGCCAAGAAGGAGCTCGAGAGCTACAACCAAGCCATTCGAACCGCGCGTGGTGCGATTTATGCCGAGCAGGAAGCCGCGCGCCAAGCGGTGCTCGAGGAGCGCCAGCGTTTTCTGAAAGCGATGCGTTCACGTGCGCAAGAAGATGTGGCGAACGCCAAAAAGAAAATCGCCGGTGAAAGCGACTCAGCACTGGCGGAGCTCGAGCTCACTGTTCCGACGATCGCCGCTGAAATCGCGCACATGATTCTGGAGAAGCCAGCGCCGCCCGCAGGAGGCTGGCCAAGGTAAATGAGACTCGTCCAGCGGATAAGCTTCCTCGTGATGTTTCTATTCATCGCCGTAGTCCCTCTGCTGGCGCAAGAAGGAGAGAATTCGCCGGCAGACACTCCGACCGGTTGGGCGTTCCGATGGCTGAATTTCGCTATCGTATTTGGCGCCATCGGATACTGCGCCGCGAAGTTTGGCGGGCCGGTGTTCCGCGCTACCGCCGAAGAGACCGCAAAGAAAATTGAAGAAGGCGCGCGGGCGCGCGAAGAGGCTGAGAAGCAGAAGAAGGAAATAGAAGCCAAGCTTGCCAACCTGCCGAAAGAAATCGAAGCGATGAAAGCGGAAGCCAAACGCGATACCGCGGCGGAAGGCCAGCGCTTGCGAGACCAGGCCAAGGAAGAAGCGCAAAAGATCGAAAAATCGGCGCTTGCGGAAATTGCCGCGGCAGAGCGGGCGGCACGACTCGAAGTGAAAGCTCTGGCGGCGCGAATGGCAGTGGAAAAGGCTGAGGTTCTCTTGCGGCAGCAGCTGACCGCAAAAGCCGAACAGAAATTGTTTGAGACGTTCGTGACTGAGCTGGAGAGGAGCGTCAATTGAGCGCAGTGGCAGAACGGTACGCTGCCGCTCTGGCGGACGTTGCGGTAGAGCGCAAAAATAGTGAGACCATAAAACGGAATCTTGCGGCTTTCGTCGAGGCTTTCTCTTCGGTAGCGGATTTGCGAAACGCGCTGGAAAGTCCCGCGCTCAATGCGGAAGTAAAGCGCAAAGTGATCGCCGAGGTAGCCGGGAAGATGGGCCTCGACGTCGCCGTGCGGAACTTCATTTACCTCGTGGTGGACCACCGCCGCACGGAAATCCTTCCCGAAATGGAGGAGGCGTTTCTTTCGGAGCTGAATGAGCGGCTGGGAATCGTCGAGGCGGAAGTGACTTCCGCGCACGAACTCGACGATGACGAGAAGCGGCAATTGCGCACTGTCCTGGAGCAACGCACCGGGAAAAAAGTGGAAGCGCGATTTCAAATCGACGGCGCTCTGCTGGGCGGCGCGATCGTGCGGTTGGGCTCGACGATTTACGACGGTTCGGTGCGGGATCAGCTGAAACGGTTACGCGAACAGCTTGAAACGGAATAGGAGCCGTAATGGCGAACATCAAAGCGGACGAGATCACAAAGATACTGAAAGAGCAGATTGAGAACTACCAGCAGACCGTCGAGGTGGACGAGATCGGCTCGGTGATTTCAGTCGGCGACGGCATCGCGCGCGTTCACGGCCTCGAGAAATGCATGGAAGGTGAGATGCTCACGTTCCCACACGGCGTGACCGGGATCGCGCTGAATCTGGAAGAGGATCAGGTTGGCGTGGTGCTGCTCGGGGACTACACGGAAATCAAGGAAGGCGACATCGTCAAGCGGACGAACAAAATTATGTCCGTGCCCGTTGGCGACGCGCTGATTGGGCGCGTGGTTGACCCGCTGGGGAATCCGCTCGATGACAAAGGGCCGATTCAAACGAGCGAGCGGCTGCCCCTCGAACGGCTGGCGCCGGGCGTGGTTGACAGGCAGCCCGTACGCGAACCGATTCAGACAGGCATTAAATCAATCGACTCGATGATTCCAGTCGGTCGTGGACAGCGCGAATTGATCATCGGCGACCGGCAAACCGGTAAAACCGCGATTATTCTCGACACGATTATCAATCAGCGCGGCGGCGACATGATCTGCATTTACTGCGCGATCGGACAGAAGAGGTCCACGATCGCGCAGGTGGTGAAGACGCTGACTGACTACGGAGCGATGGAATACACGATTGTGGTGGCTGCGTCTGCCACCGAGCCGGCGACGATGCAGTACATTGCGCCATTTGCGGCCTGTGCGATGGGCGAATTCTTCCGAGATTCGAAGCGGCATGCCGTGTGTTTCTACGACGACCTTTCGAAGCACGCGCAATCGTATCGTGAAATTTCATTGTTGCTGCGGCGGCCGCCCGGACGCGAGGCGTTTCCGGGGGACGTTTTCTTTTTGCACTCGCGGTTGCTCGAGCGCGCGGCGAAATTGAACGACAAGCTGGGTGCTGGTTCGCTGACGGCTCTGCCTGTGATCGAAACGCAGGCCGGTGACGTATCCGCGTATATTCCGACGAACGTGATTTCGATTACCGACGGGCAGATTTATCTCGAAGCGGATTTGTTCAATGCCGGAATCCGGCCCGCGATCAACGCAGGTATTTCGGTGAGCCGCGTGGGAGGCAACGCGCAGATCAAGGCGATGCGGCAGGTGGCTGGAACCCTGCGGTTGGATATGGCGCAGTATCGCGATTTGGCGGCGTTCGCGCAGTTCGGAACTGAACAGCTCGATAAAGCGACGCAGGCACAGCTCGCGCGCGGTCAGCGGCTTGTGGAAGTCCTGAAGCAGGATCAATACCAGCCGCTGACGGTGGAGCAGCAGGTCTTGATTATTTTTGCCGCTTCAAATCGCTATCTAGACGATATTGAAGTCGCGGAAGTGGGGCGTTTCGAGAAGGAGCTGTATCCCTTTATCGAGACGAATTATCCGAACGTGATGAAGACGCTGCGCGACAAAAAGGCCATCGATGACGGTTTGCGCGGTGAAATGAAGAAGGCACTCGACGCATTCAAGGAAACTTTCCTGGCCACTGTGGAAGCAGCAAAGGCGGATAAGGCCGCGGCCGGAAAGACCGCCGCTGAAGTGGCCGAAGCTCCGCCTGCCCCCAAGGCTCCGGAGAAGGTGGCCGCGCACTAACCGCAACATTCAATGCCCACACTTCTCGACTATCGGCGGCGGATTCGTTCCGTGAAAAGCACGCAGCAGATTACGCGCGCCATGACATTCGTGGCGGCGGCGAAACTGCGTCGGGCGCAGGAGGGCGTGTTTGCGGCGCGGCCGTACGCGCGTGAAATCAAGCGCGTGCTGCGCTCGGCGGCGGCGCGCATGGAAACGCCGGCGCACCCGTTGCTCGAGCGGCGGCCCGAAGAGCGAATTCTGGTTGTGGTGCTGACGGGTGACCGGAGCTTGGCCGGGGCGTTCAATACGAACGTGTTGCGTCGAGCCATGGAATTTTTGCGCGAGCACTCTTCGAAGAAATTGCAAGTTTCTGTAGTGGGCAAAAAGGGCCGCGACAGGCTGCGAAAGCGTGGCTGGAAATTCGCGGCTGAGTATTTGAATGTGTCGAATGCGGTGGAATTTTCGAAAGCTAAAGAGATTGCCGCAAAAATGGCGAAAATGTATGTAACCGATGAAGCGGATGCGGTCTACGCCATTTACAATGAATTCAAGAACGTGATGGTGCAGAGACTGTGCGTTGAGAAGCTGTTGCCGATTGATCCCGCCGTATTGAAAGAAGGCGCGACGGAGAAGGGCGAGCGGTCGGACATCGTCCACGACCCGGCGAGCGAATCTTTGCCGATGAAGCCGTCACCCGATGGGACGGTGAACCTGGTGGACTACATTTACGAGCAACCGGTGGCTGAGCTTTTTGGCGGCCTCGTACCGCGTTATTTGGAGTCGGAAGTTTTTAGGATTCTGCTGGAATCGGCTGCGGCTGAGCATGCCGCGCGCATGACAGCGATGGATTCGGCCACGAGAAATGCCTCGGAATTGATCGACAAACTGACCTTGCAGATGAACAAGATTCGGCAGGCGGCTATCACGAAGGAAATTATTGAGATTGTGAGCGGCGCGTCGTCCGCGATGTCATAGCGCTGGCGGTCGGCAACTAATAAGGGGAATGAAGACATGGCAACGGATCAAACGAAAATCGGGCACGTCGTGGAAGTGATCGGGCCCGTGGTGGACGTGCTTTTTCAAGAACATCATCTGCCGGCGATCCACAGCGCGGTGCGGATCACGAGTGAGGGATTTAATGTTCCGGAGCCGCTCGACGTGGTAGCTGAAGTAGAGCAGCATCTCGGCGAAGGGCGCGTGCGCTGCGTGGCGATGAAGCCGACTGAGGGCATGGTGCGCGGCATGAATGCGGAAGACCTCGGTGAACCGATTACGGTGCCGGTGGGCCGCGCGACACTCGGGCGCGTCCTGAATGTGTTGGGCGAACCGGTGGACAATCTCGGACCGGTGAAATCCGAGAAGCGCTATCCGATTCATCGGCCGGCGCCGAGTCTCGAAGATCAGTCAACCACGCTCGAAATGTTCGAAACGGGAATTAAAGTGGTCGATTTGATCGAACCTTATCTCAAGGGCGGAAAGATCGGGCTCTTCGGCGGCGCGGGCGTCGGCAAGACGGTGCTGATTCAGGAATTGATTCATAACGTGGCCATGAAGCACGGCGGCGTTTCGGTATTTGCCGGTGTGGGCGAGCGCACGCGCGAAGGAAACGACCTGTGGCTCGAAATGCAGGAATCAGGCGTCGTGGTTCCGGGCAATTCGGAAAAATCGCGTTGCGCGCTGATTTACGGGCAGATGACGGAACCGCCCGGTGCTCGACTCCGCGTGGGTTTGACCGGCCTAACAGTGGCGGAATATTTCCGCGACGAAGAGCACCTCGACGTGCTGCTCTTCATCGACAATATTTTCCGCTTCGTGCAGGCAGGCTCGGAAGTATCGGCGCTGCTTGGACGCATGCCCTCCGCGGTAGGTTATCAACCAAACCTCAACACGGAAATCGGCGAGTTGCAGGAACGAATCACCTCGACCAAGCACGGTTCGATTACGTCCGTACAAGCGATTTACGTTCCGGCGGACGATTACACCGATCCGGCGCCGGCTGCGACCTTCGCTCATCTCGACGCTACTACGAACTTGAGCCGGCAAATCGTCGAGCGCGGAATCTATCCCGCGGTCGATCCGCTGGCGAGCTTCTCGCGCATTTTGGATCCACGCACGGTGGGACAAGAGCACTACGCGGTGGCGCGGGCGGTGAAGTCGGTCCTTCAGAGATATAAGGAACTACAGGACATCATCGCGATTCTGGGAATCGAAG
>Ga0210394_10002159_pt1 | contig 27919 bp, 23 predicted proteins | sample IncBWC12MmetaG_FD_160121 | JGI IMG/M metagenome (GOLD analysis project Ga0210394, IMG submission 160121) | Forest soil microbial communities from Barre Woods Harvard Forest LTER site, Petersham, Massachusetts, United States - Inc-BW-C-12-M | ecosystem: Environmental > Terrestrial > Soil >...
CAAGACCTTGACGCTCAAGCCGCGCGTCGAGACGGGCACCGTGCGCCAGAGCTTCAGCCACGGCCGGACCAAGCAGGTCGTGGTGGAAAAGCGCGGCAAACGCCGTGTCGGCGGCGAGGCCCCGGCGAGCGAAACGCATACGCCTGAGCCAGCGGCCGCCAAGGCTGCGGCGCCGGCCAAGGCACCGGCAAGCCGTGCCGCGCCCAGTCCGGCCGCGCCGCGCAACAGTTCCGGCGTGGTGTTGCGCACCCTGACCGAGGACGAGCGCACCGCGCGTGCCAGCGCGCTCGCCGACGCCAAGGTCCGCGATGTCGAGGAACGGCGTCTGGCCGAAGAAGAGGCCAAACGGCGCAACAGCAAGGAAGGCATCGAGCAGGCCGAGCGTGAAGCCGCCGAGGCCCGCCGCAAAGCCGAGGAAGACCGCCACCGTCAGGACGAGGAAGCCAAGCGCAAGGCCGAGCTCGAAGCCAAGAAGCGTTTTGGCGAGGCCGAAGCCCGGGCTGCGGCCCCCGCTCGCCCCGCGGTACCGGTCGCGCGAGCCCCCGGCATCGCAGCCGACATTTCCGACGAGGATGAGGGTCCGCGTCAGGTCCGTCGTGGCCCGGGCGGGACTGTCCGCCCCGTCACCGCACCAAAGGCAACCGCGAAGCCGGCACCGCAGAAGCAGCGCGGACGCCTGACGCTGGTCACCGCGCTCAATGCCGATGACGTGCGCGAGCGCTCGATCGCGTCGTTCCGCCGCCGCACCCAGCGCCTCAAGGGGCACCAGTCAAACGAGCCGAAGGAAAAGCTGGTTCGCGAGGTCATCATCCCGGAAGCCATCAATATCCAGGAACTCGCCAACCGCATGGCGGAGCGCGCCGTCGACGTCATCCGATTGCTGATGAAGCAGGGCGCGATGCACAAGATCACCGACGTGATCGACGCCGACACCGCGCAGTTGATCGCCGAGGAAATGGGCCACACCGTCAAGCGCGTGGCCGCCGCCGACGTCGAGGAAGGCCTGTTCGACATTGTCGACGATTCCACCGATACCGAGCCGCGTTCGCCGGTCGTGACCGTGATGGGCCATGTCGACCACGGCAAGACCTCGCTGCTCGATGCGCTTCGCCATGCCAATGTGGTCTCCGGCGAGGCCGGCGGCATCACCCAGCATATCGGCGCCTATCAGGTGACCTCGCCGGAAAGCGGCAAGAAGATCACGTTCATCGACACGCCGGGCCACGCCGCGTTCACCGCGATGCGTGCGCGCGGCGCCAAGGTGACGGACATCGTGGTGCTGGTGGTGGCTGCCGATGACGGCGTCATGCCGCAGACGGTGGAAGCGATCAATCACGCCAAGGCGGCGAAGGTGCCGATGATCGTCGCCATCAACAAGATCGACAAGCCGGACGCCAAGCCTGAGCGCGTGCGCACCGAACTGCTGCAGCACGAGGTTCAGGTCGAATCGCTCGGCGGCGACGTCGTCGATGTCGAGGTCTCGGCCAAGAACAAGACCAATCTCGACAAATTGCTCGAGATGATCGCGCTGCAGGCCGAACTGCTCGACCTCAAGACCAATCCGGCGCGCCCCGCCGAAGGCACCGTGATCGAAGCCAAGCTTGACCGTGGCCGCGGTCCGGTGGCGACCGTGCTGGTGCAGCGCGGAACGCTGCGGGTCGGCGACATCGTCGTTGCCGGCGCCGAGATGGGCCGCGTCCGCGCGCTGATTTCCGATCAGGGCGATACCGTCGAGGAGGCGGGCCCATCGGTGCCGGTCGAAGTGCTCGGCTTCAACGGGCCGCCCGAAGCCGGCGACCGCCTCGCCGTCGTCGAGAATGAAGCCCGCGCCCGTCAGATCACGAGCTATCGCGCGCATCAGAAGCGCGAGAACGCCGCCGCCAGCATTTCCGGCATGCGCGGCTCGCTCGAGCAGATGATGTCGCAGCTCAAGACCTCGGGCCGCAAGGAATTCCCGCTGATCATCAAGGCCGACGTCCAGGGCTCGCTCGAAGCGATCCTCGGATCGCTCGAGAAGCTCGGCACCGAGGAAGTCGCCGCCCGTATCCTGCATGCCGGCGTCGGCGGCATCTCGGAATCCGATGTGACCCTGGCGGAAGGCTTCAATGCCGCCATCATCGGCTTTTCCGTCCGCGCCAACAAGGAAGCGGCCGCAGCAGCCAAGCGCAACGGCATCGAAATCCGCTACTACAACATCATCTACGACCTGGTGGATGACGTGAAGAAGGCGATGTCCGGTCTTTTGGCGCCGACACTGCGCGAGACCATGCTCGGCAATGCCCAGATCCTGGAAGTCTTCAACATTTCCAAGGTCGGCAAGGTCGCCGGCTGCCGTGTCACCGATGGCTCGGTGGAACGCGGCGCCAACGTCCGCCTGATTCGCGACAACGTCGTCGTGCATGAAGGCAAGCTGTCGACGCTCAAGCGCTTCAAGGACGAAGTGAAGGAAGTGCAGTCCGGCCAGGAATGCGGCATGGCGTTCGAGAATTACGGCGACATGCGTGTCGGCGATGTCATCGAGTGTTATCGCGTGGAGACGATCCAGCGCTCGCTGTAAGTTCGAATCTTGCAAAGCGCCGGAAATTTCAAACTAAACCGTCAAGCCCCGTCACCGGGTCTCGCCTGCGGCGAGCCCGATGACAGGCTCCGCCGGGGCATCGGGAATTCCCGGCAATAACTTTGGGCACGGAATACTGGATCACCCGCCTTCGCGGGTGATGACGACCATCGGGATTTTAACAATGCCCCGCCATCACCAAAAAAAAACTTCCGCCGCCGGGGGCTCGCAACGCCAATTGCGGGTCGGCGAACTCGTGCGCCACGCCATTGCGGAGATTCTCGTCAATGGCAGCGTGCACGATCCGGACCTTGAGGGTCACATCATCACGGTGCCCGAGGTGCGGATGTCGCCCGATCTGAAGCTCGCGACCATCTATGTGATGCCGCTCGGCGGCCGCGATACCGACAGGGTGATCGCGGCGCTGGAACGCAACAAGAAGTTCCTGCGCGGCGAAGTGGCGCGGCGCGTTAACCTAAAATTTGCGCCTGATGTCCGCTTCCGGGCAGACGACCGATTCGATGAAGCGGAACGAATAGAGAAATTACTGCGAACGCCTGCGGTGCAAAGAGACCTCGCGCCCGATTCGCAAGATTCGGAAGAGTGACCTGATGATCATGACCAGTGCAAACAGCCTGATCGATCCGCCGATCGGTGATTCGGACGAGCTTGCAAAAAATATTTCTTCGACCGGCCCTCGCGACGAGAATCACGCACGCGCCGGCAAGCAGCTGCGCGCCAATAACCAGCCGCGGCGCGACAAGCGCGACGTCCATGGCTGGGTCGTGCTCGACAAGCCGATCGGCATGACCTCGACCCATGCGGTCGCGATCGTGAAGCGGCTGTTTCAGGCCAAGCGCGCGGGCCACGCAGGTACGCTCGATCCGCTCGCCTCGGGCGGACTGCCGATCGCGCTCGGAGAAGCCACCAAGACGGTTCCGTTCGTGATGGATGGCCGCAAGCGCTATCGTTTCACGGTCGCCTGGGGCGAGGAACGCGATACCGACGACACCGAGGGCCGCGTCACCAGGACCAGCGGGATCAGGCCCTCCCCTGCTGCGATTTCCGACCTGCTGCCTCAGTTCACCGGTCTCATCGAGCAGATCCCGCCGCAATATTCCGCCATCAAGGTCCAGGGCGAGCGCGCCTATGACCTGGCGCGGGACGGCGAGACCGTCGAGTTGAAGCCACGGGCGGTGGAGATTCACCAATTAACCCTGGTTGAACAAATAGATACTGGCCTTTCAGTATTCGAGGCCGAGTGCGGCAAAGGCACCTATGTTCGGGCGCTGGCCCGCGATTTGGGGCGGATTCTCGGCTGTTTTGGCCATATCTGCGCGCTGCGCCGGACGCTGGTCGGACCGTTCGGCGAAAACGACATGATTCCGCTGGAACAGTTGGAGGCTTTATGCGATAGAGCCGCGTCTGGCGAGGGCAGCCTCGCCGACGCGCTTATGCCCGTTGAGACCGCGCTGGACGACATCCCGGCACTGGCCGTCACACGGGCTGATGCGGCAAGGCTCCATAGGGGCCAGGCCGTTTTGTTGCGCGGACGGGATGCGCCCAATTGTAGCGGCACAGTCTATGTCACGGTGGCAGGCCGGCTTCTCGCGCTTGCCGAAATTGGCAATGGCGAACTCATCCCCAAGCGCGTGTTCAACCTGAACGGACTGACTGCCAGTCCGGCTCGCAACAATGAAAGTGTTTGACGATGTCGATTACCGCCGAACGCAAAGCGGAAGTCATCAAGACGAATGCCAACAAGGCCGGCGACACCGGCTCGCCCGAGGTCCAGGTCGCGATCCTGTCGGAACGCATTAACAACCTCACCGGACATTTCAAATCCCACGTGAAGGACAACCATTCGCGCCGCGGGCTATTGAAAATGGTCGCGACGCGCCGTTCGCTTCTCGATTACATCAAGCGAAAGGACGAGGCGCGTTACCAGGCGCTGCTCGAAAAGCACAACATTCGGCGTTGAGTTCCAGGCTTCACGCGTGCAGGTCGCGCGCGTTCTTGCGCGTGGTTTCGAAAAGCGACTTTCGGCTCTTCGACCAGGATCATGCGCTTACGTGTGCGAGCCATCGACGGCTCGCATCAGGGTACGATCTTCGAAGCGTTTTCGAAAAAATCGGTGCCCGGACAGAGTTCGTCCAGCAGCACTCCGGCGACTGGACGATGACGGGCAAGGTGCCCGTCGCGCGGGCTAAGAGCGACATGCCTTTGCCCCGTACCAAATCGGAAGGATGAATGCCATCCCGCACATCAAGACCATGGCAGGATCGCCGGACGCTGATCTCGCATTGCGATCAACGTCCCGCAATCTTGCGCATGGTTTTCGTGTGCCGGACTTTCATGCCTTGCGAGAACCCATGAAAGAAAACCGCAATGTTCAATATTCATTCAGTCGAGATCGACTGGGGTGGACGTCCCCTCAGGCTTGAAACCGGAAAGATCGCCCGTCAGGCCGACGGCGCCGTGCTTGCAACCTATGGCGAGACCGTCGTGCTCGCCACCGTCGTCGCCGCCAAGACACCCCGCGAGGGCGTCGACTTCCTCCCGCTGACCGTCGACTACCAGGAAAAGACCTATGCCGCGGGCCGCATTCCCGGCGGCTATTTCAAGCGCGAGGGCCGGCCCACCGAGAAGGAGACGCTGGTCTCCCGCCTGATCGACCGCCCGATCCGCCCCCTCTTCGTCGACGGCTGGCGCAACGAGACCCAGGTGATTGTGACCGTGCTGTCGCACGACATGGAGAACGATCCCGACATTCTGGCGCTGGTGGCCGCGTCCGCCGCGCTGACGCTGTCCGGTGCGCCGTTCAAGGGCCCGATTGGTGCTGCCCGTGTCGGCTTCGTCAACGACGAATATGTGCTCAACCCGACGCTCGACGAAATGGTCGAAACCCAGCTCGACCTGGTCGTCGCCGGTACCGCCGACGCCGTGCTGATGGTGGAGTCGGAGGCCAAGGAACTCAATGAAGACATCATGCTCGGCGCCGTGATGTTCGGACACCGGCACTTCCAGCCCGTGATCAACGCGATCATCGAACTGGCCGAGAAGGCCGCGAAAGAGCCGCGCGAGGTTCAGACCGCCGACGAAAGCGCGCTTGAAAAGGAAATGCTGGCGCTGATCGAGGCCGATCTGCGGGCCGCTTACGCCATCCCGGTCAAGCAGGACCGCTATACAGCGGTCGGCAAGGCCAAGGAAAAGGTGATGGCGCACTACTTCCCGGAAGGCCAGGAGCCGAAATACGACAAGCTGCGCATCGCCGCCGTGTTCAAGGAGCTGGAGGCCAAGATCGTTCGCTGGAACATTCTCGACACCGGCAAGCGCATCGACGGCCGCGACGCCAAGACCGTCCGCAACATCATCGCCGAAGTCGGCGTATTGCCCCGCGCCCATGGCTCCGCGCTGTTCACCCGCGGCGAGACCCAGGCGATGGTGGTGACCACGCTCGGCACCGGTGAGGACGAGCAGTACATCGACTCCCTGTCCGGTACCTACAAGGAGCAGTTCCTGCTGCACTACAACTTCCCCCCCTACTCGGTCGGCGAAACCGGACGTCTCGGCGGCACCAAGCGGCGCGAAATCGGCCACGGCAAGCTGGCCTGGCGCGCGATCCATCCGGTGCTGCCGCCGCACCACGAATTCCCCTACACGGTGCGGGTGGTTTCCGAGATCACCGAGTCGAACGGATCGTCTTCGATGGCGTCCGTCTGCGGCGCCTCGCTGGCGCTGATGGATGCCGGCGTTCCCTTGAAGCGGCCGACCGCGGGCATCGCGATGGGCCTCATTCTGGAAGGCTCACGCTTTGCCGTGCTGTCGGACATCCTCGGCGATGAGGATCATCTCGGCGACATGGACTTCAAGGTGGCGGGCACCGATCACGGCATTACCTCGCTGCAGATGGACATCAAGATCGCCGGCATTACCGAGGAGATCATGAAGGTCGCGCTCGGCCAGGCCAAGGAAGGCCGCATCCACATCCTCGGCGAAATGTCGAAGGCGCTCACCGCCGCGCGCGCCGAGCTCGGCGAATACGCGCCGCGCATCGAGACCTTCAAGATCGCGACCGACAAGATCCGCGAAGTGATCGGCACCGGTGGCAAGGTGATCCGCGAAATCGTCGAGAAGACCGGCGCCAAGGTCAACATTGAGGACGACGGCACCGTGAAGGTCGCGTCCGCCGATGGCGAATCGATCAAGGCCGCGATCAAGTGGATCAAGTCGATCGCCTCCGATCCGGAGATCGGCCAGATCTACGACGGCACCGTGGTCAAGGTGATGGAGTTCGGCGCGTTCGTGAACTTCTTCGGCGCCAAGGACGGCCTGGTTCATATCAGCCAGCTCGCGGCCAGCCGGGTGCAGAAGACCTCCGACGTCGTCAAGGAGGGCGACAAGGTCAAGGTCAAGCTGCTCGGCTTCGACGATCGCGGCAAGACGCGCTTGTCGATGAAAGCGGTCGACCAGACCACCGGCGAGGACCTCGAGGCCAAGCAGAAGACCGAAGCTCCGGCGCGCGAGGCCGCTGGCGAGTAACTCTCGCAAAGGTCCGGAAACGACGAAGGGCGGCTTTTAGCCGCCCTTTTTGTTTGCGCTCGGTGCATCTGCAGTCGATGAGGGCGGGACGCCGCCCCTGGCTTACGGATTGGTCGGACCGCCGATGTATTCGGTATGCAGCCATTTTCCGATCACGCCGCCGATGATGCCGCCGACGATAGGGGCCACCCAGAACAGCCACAGCGACTGCAAGGCTGCGGCGCCGCCGAACACGGCCGTCGCCGTCGAGCGCGCCGGGTTGAGCGAGGCATTGGAGACCGGAATTGCGACCAGATGAAACAACACCAGCGCAAGACCGATCGCAATCGGCGCGAAGCCGGCCGGTGCCCGCGGCGACGTCACGCTGACGATCACCAGCACGAACAGCGCGGTGATCACCACCTCGATCAGGCCCACGCTCAGCATCGAAAAGCCCGAGCCGCCATAGGTATTGGACGCCGCGAGGAAACTGTTCCATTTGCCGGCGGCCGGCGCGCCCTGGAGGATGACCCAGAATATCGCCGCGGCGGCCACGCCGCCGACAACCTGCGCGATGATGTAGGGGATCGCCTTGCCCGCCTCGAAGCGACCCGCCGCCACCAGACCGCAGGTCACCGCCGGATTGAAATGGCCGCCGGAAATCGGGCCCACCGCGTAAGCCATTGCCAGGACCGACAGGCCGACGGCGAACGCAACGGCGATCAATCCCGCGCTGGGCGCGGAGAACAAGGCAGCGCCGCAGACCGCGGTCACCAGCGCGAACGTCCCGATCAATTCTGCGCTCAACTCTCGTGACATTTCAGGATCTCCCCGGATGATGCTCTCCGCAAAGCCGCGGCAGGCAGGGCCTGATCATGCCATCAAGCCAGCGCCCGTGACAACGCCTGGCGCGACAATTCTCCACGCTAGAACATGATCCGGGAAAGTGGGTACCGGCTTTCCGGATCATGCTCAAACAAAGATAGAGCGAGATGACGGTTCGAAGAAATGTCATCTCGCTCTAACGCCGGGCGGCGGGACACCGGATGCTACATTGCGGTCACATTGAAATCGTTTAAATTTTCCACGCGTGACAAACTGCTGATGGGCGGCGATGTTGCATCGCGCCCAAGAAAGACTTCCCTCGATGACACCGCTAACGATCCGTCCCGCCCGGACAGACGAATATGACGAGGTCGCCCGGGTCTGGATGAACAGCTGGGTTTCGACGGGGCTAGAGGATGCCAGCAACTTCCTGCTGGCGAAATTGCGCGCGCGCATTCCGCTCGAAATCGAGAACGGCTGGAGCCTGTTTGTCGCCGATGATGGCGGTGCGATCGCGGCGATGCTGGCGCTGCATCTGCCCAAAATGTACCTCGACCAATTGTTCGTCGCACCCCACTATCAGGGACAGGATCTCGGCCGCAGGCTGCTCGCTTTCACCCGCGAGCTTCTGCCGCACGAAATCCATCTGCGCTGCGTGCGCGAAAACGAAAAGGCCTGGCGCTGGTATGAGCGCGAGGGATTTGTCTTTGAAAAGGAACGGGTCGAGCCGATGACCGGCTTCGTCATGAAATATTACCGCTGGAAGAAGGAACCAACGCCATGATGAAACTCTATTGGTCGCCGCGATCGCGGTCGTTTTCCGCGCTGTGGCTGATGGAAGAAACCGGGCAGCCCTATGAGCGCGTGCTGACCGACATTTCCAAGGGCGCGCAGAAGACGCCGGAATATCTTTCCATCAATCCGATGGGCAAGGTGCCGGCGCTGCAAGACGGCGAGGTGACGCTGGCCGAATCGGCCGCGATTTGCGCCTACGTCACCGAACGCTATCCGCAGGCGAATCTGGCTCCGCCGCCCGGCCATCCCTTGCGCGCCAAGTATCTCTACTGGCTGTTCTTCGGACCAGGCTGCATCGAGCCCGCCATGGTGCAGGTTGCCACCAAGATCGAGATCAATCCGGTGGCCGCCGGTTGGGGCGATGCACAGCGGGTGTTCGATGTGCTCGACGCCGCGCTGGCAAAAGGACCGTGGATCCTCGGCGAAAATTTCTCCGCCGCCGATATCGTGATCGGATCGGGACTGAATTTCGCGGTCAGGCTCTTCAAGATGATGCCCGCGCGCCCGTCATTCGACCGCTACATCGACGCCTGCGCGGAGCGGTCGGCCTTCCAGCGCGCCAGCACCCTTGCGGCGGGTTGAGGAGGCCTCGTGTTCCCGCACTCACGACTGTCATCGCCCGGCTTGATGTACGGCCCGGGGACATGGGTAACACCGTTCGGAGACATGGGTAACAGGGTTCATTGAACATCATTTCGCAGATCGATGCATGCGATTTGGTGGGCTCCGAAGAAGGCACCGAACCTGCCATCCGTGGCCAGGGGCCTGATGGCCAGGAGCTCGCCACGGAAAGCCTCCGGAACGCTCCAGCGCCGTTTGCCGAAGCGGAAGTTGGCCTTTTGAGAGCTGGCCCTGCGCACGATAGCCCCTTCCTCATATTCCGGCTCGCGCAGCTTGCCTGGCAGTGAACGGGAACTTGGCCGATAGCGGTTCGACGGCACGTCGTAGTTCAAGGCTTGGTGTGGGCGCTCGCTATTATAGATATGCCGCCAACGGTCGAATGCCTTCTGCAGCTGGAGTGCGGTTCTGAACGTCGTCATGGACAACACTTCGGCCTTCAGCGTGCGATGGAAGCGCTCGTTCTTACCTTTGGTCTGCGGATGATACGGGCGAGCGTAGATAACGTCGACGCCGAGCTTGAGCAGCCAGACACGCAGTTTGGTCCATCGGACCTCGGAGCAAGTGCCCCAAGGCACACCGTTGTCGACCAGGAATGCGTTCGGCAGGCCATAGCGGCGAAACGTCCGTTCGAGATGCTGCTGGACTGTCTCACTCTGCTCATTGGTACAGGCCTGTAGGCACAGGGCATAGCGGGAGTGATCGTCGACCATGGTGAGCGGGTGGCACATCTGTCGATCGCCCAAAGCGAAGCGTCCCTTGAAGTCCATCTGCCATACGTCGTTAGGAGCCGGATGCTCGAAGCGGGTGTATTGCGGCGGCTGTGCAGGTGGCGGGATGCGGTGATGCCGGCTCAAAATGGCGTGGACCGTCGATGCCACGGGCACGCTCGCGTGCTCGTCCTCTAGACGGCGGCGGATCTTGCGTGCGCCCCACGCCGGATGCGCATCCCGGATCTGTAAAACTGCCGCTTCGATGCCCTTGGGACTTCGCTTTGGAGACACATGCGGACGCCGGGAGCGATCCCGAGCCCATTCCTTCTCCTCGGCAGTCGCCCTAGCCAACCATTTGTAGCCGGTCTTCGGGCTGATCCCGAACCGACGGCACAGCTCCCGCCGATTCACGTCCGGCTGCCGAAACAGCCGAACGAACTCTTTCCTCTGATCCATGAATGACACCTCGCGCCACGGCATGTCGGCCTCCTGAGCCCGTCCATGCTGCAGATGTGTTACCCATGTCTCCGAACGGTGTTACCCATGTCCCCAGGCCGTATACTTGACCGGGCGACCCGGTATTCGGAGGCGCCAGCGATCGAATAGTGAGGCCGCGGCGTACTGGATACCCGCTTTCGCGGGTATGACGATCTGTTGTTGACGCCGCGCCGTGCGCAGGACCGCGATCGAGACGAACGCCCTACTCCGCCCCGTTTTTCAAATCCTCCGGCCGGGGCATCGAAATGACATTGTAGCCGGAATCGACGAAATGCGTCTCGCCGGTCACGCCGCCCGACAGATCGGACAGCAGGTACAATGCCGAGCCGCCGAGTTCGTCGAGCGTCACACCGCGGCCAAGCGGCGAGTGCTTCTGCTGGAAGGCGAACATCGCGCGCGCATCGCCGATGCCCGACCCCGCAAGGGTGCGCACGGGACCCGCCGAAATCGCGTTCACGCGAATGCCGCGCCGACCGAAATCGGCGGCGAGATATCGCACCGACGCCTCCAGCGCGGCCTTGGCGACGCCCATCACATTATAGTTCGGCATCACGCGGGTCGAACCGCCAAACGTCAGCGTGATCATCGCGCCGCCCGACACGGGCATCAGCTCGGCTGCGCGCCTGGCGAGCTCGGTAAATGAAAAGCATGAGATCAGCATGGTGCGCGCGAAGTTCTCGCGGGTGGTGTCGGCGTAGCGTCCCTTCAGCTCGTTCTTGTCGGAGAAGGCGATGGCATGGACCAGAAAATCCAGCTGTCCCCATTTCGAGCGCAGCGCCTCGAATACGGAATCGACGCTGGCGAGATCTTCGACATCGCAGGGCAGCACCAGATCAACCCCAAGCGATCCGGCCAGCGGCTTGACGCGCTTGCCGAGCGCATCGCCCTGATAGGTGAATGCAAGCTCGGCGCCCTGCGCAGCAAGGGTTTTTGCCATTCCCCAGGCGATCGAGTGATCATTGGCGACGCCCATGACCAAACCGCGCTTGCCTTTCATCAGATCGTCCATCGCGCTCCCCTCATTCCCATGTCATCACCCGCGAAAGCGGGCGATCCAGTATTCCAGAGGCGCTAGCGATCGATTTGAGAGGCCGCGGCGTACTGGATGTCCCGCCTTCGCGGGGCACGACAAACCTACGCATCCAGCCGCTTGAACACCAGCGTGGCGTTGGTGCCGCCAAAGCCGAAGGAATTCGAAAGCACGGTTCCGAGCCTGGCGTTGTCGATGCGTTTGCGCACGATCGGCATGTCCGCGAAGACGGGGTCGAGCTCGGTGATGTTGGCGCTTTCGCAGATGAAACCGTTGTTCATCATCAGAAGCGAATAGATCGCCTCCTGCACGCCGGTGGCGCCGAGCGAATGGCCGGTCAGCGCCTTGGTCGCCGAAATCGGCGGGCATTTGTCGCCGGCCCCGAACACCCTGCGGATCGCCTCGATTTCCGGAGGATCGCCCGCCGGCGTCGAGGTCGCATGCGGATTGATGTAATCGATTTTGGTATTCACCGTGGCCAGCGCCATCTTCATGCAGCGCTCGGCGCCCTCGCCCGAGGGGGCCACCATGTCATAGCCGTCGGAGGTGGCGCCATAGCCCACGACTTCGCCATAGATCCGCGCGCCGCGCGCCTTGGCATGCTCGAGTTCTTCGAGCACCACCACGCCGGCGCCGCCGGCAATGACAAACCCGTCGCGGCTGATGTCATAGGGCCGCGAAGCGGTCGCCGGCGTATCGTTGTATTTCGACGACATCGCACCCATGGCGTCGAACAGCACCGACAGCGACCAGTCGAGTTCTTCGCAGCCGCCGGCGAAAATGACATCCTGCTTGCCGATCTGGATGGTCTCGTACGCGTTGCCAATGCAATGGTTCGAGGTCGCGCAGGCCGATGAGATCGAATAGTTCACGCCCTTGATCTTGAACCAGGTGGCGAGCGTGGCCGACGCCGTGGACGACATCGCTTTCGGCACCGCAAAGGGCCCGACCCGCTTGGGCCCTTTGCTGCGGGTGGTGTCGGCGGCTTCCACGATGGTGCGCGCCGACGGACCGCCGGAGCCCATGATGATGCCGGTGCGGACATTGGACACTTCGGCCGGTTCAAGGCCGGAATCCTGGATCGCCTGCTCCATCGCGACGTGGTTCCAGGCCGCCCCCTCGCCCAGGAACCGCATCGCGCGCCGATCGATGACCCCGGCCGGATCGAGCGTGGGCGCGCCCTGCACCTGCGAGCGGAAGCCTAGCTCGGCATATTTGACCGCCCGCGTAATTCCGGACTTCGCCTCATGGAGACTCGCAAGCACTTCCTGGGTGTTGTTTCCGATGGACGAGACGATACCCATCCCCGTGATGACAACCCGCCTCATGATCGCCTCGCCCTGTCGTTGTTTTCTTTTGTGATGCCCGTGGTCAAACCGAAAGCCGCCTCGCCGGCAGGAGCCCGTATCTCAAGTTCCCGCCTGCAATGAGGCATCCTGCTTGAACAGCCCGACCTTCAAGTCCTTTGCGCGATAGATAATCTCGCCGTCCATGGAAAGCCAGCCGTCGGCGATGCCTAACCAGAGCTTCATGCGCATCACGCGTTTGATGTCGACGTTGTACACAACCTTGCGGACGTTCGGCAGCACCTGCCCGGCCAGCTTCAGTTCTCCAAGTCCAAGCGCTCGGCCGCGCCCCACGCCGCCGGTCCAGCCCAGATAGAAGCCGACCATTTGCCACATCGCGTCCAGGCCGAGACAGCCGGGCATGACTGGATCGTTTTTGAAATGGCAGCCGAAAAACCAGAGATCCGGCTTCACGTCGAGTTCGGCCCGGACCACCCCCTTGCCATATTCCCCGCCGGTTTCGGAAATTTCGCTGATGCGGTCAAACATCAGCATCGGAGGCAACGGCAATTGGGCGTTGCCTGGACCAAACAGTTCGCCGCGGGCGCATGCCAGCAAGTCTTCGTATTCATAACCGCCGCGCCGATCCAGCATGGTGCCAGCCTTTTCCAAAATCCTGATGAAGTGTTCGGGCGAAATGAGCCCGTTTTGGGCGGGAAGCGCGCTAATTATCGCAGATTGGCGCCGACACCGCAGGTCAGGACCCCCTGCAGCAACCGGCGCTCGCTCTTGCCACACTTGTGTCAGCCCAAGTCCGCGCGCTCTTATCATAGGCCCCCCGGGTGGCAAAGCACCACGCCGGGGCAAATAGCCGCTTCCCCCTTGCGATCTCACTTAACCTTGCGCCTATTCCAGTTGCGAAAAACTTGCATCTAAGGGGATTCTTTCTTATATTCCGATACGATAGTGCCTTGAGGAAGCGTGCAGTGCCTGATCGGGACATGAGCGACAGCGGTTCGATTTTGAATGATGAAGCCGCCGGCTCCGTGCCCCGTCATTCGGGGCGCCAACCGGCCTTGACCGGCTGTCCGTGGCACGACGTCAATGAAATGTTGCAGGCTGCTGGTTTGCGCCCGACCCGTCAGCGCATGGCGCTTGGCTGGCTGCTGTTCGGCAAGGGTGCGCGCCATCTCACCGCGGAAATGCTCTACGAGGAAGCGACCTTGGCCAAGGTTCCGGTGTCGCTGGCGACTGTCTACAACACTCTCAACCAGTTAACGGATGCAGGGCTGTTGCGTCAGGTCAGCGTCGACGGCACCAAGACCTATTTCGACACCAACGTATCGGCGCATCACCACTTCTATCTCGAAAACAATCACGAACTGGTCGACATTCCGGACCCGCATCTGGTGCTGCAAAAGATGCCCGAGGTGCCCGAAGGTTACGAGATCGCCCGGGTCGACATGGTCGTGCGGCTGCGCAAGAAGCGCTGAACTTGTCATCCCCGCGAACGCGGGGATCCATAACCATCACTGCTTGTTGTTTAAGGAAGTCGTCTACCCATCCTCCAATCGATGGGCTGCGGCATATGGGTCCCTGCTTTCGCAGGGACGACCGAAATTTATTCCTCGAGCTGACGGCTGAAATCTCAATCCACCTTCTCGTCGGCGTAAACGCCCCACAGCCGCTGCTGTTCGATCCATCCATCGAAGCCATTGCCGGCGACGTGGCACCAGCCGGCCGCGCAGCGCTTGACCTGGGCGACGACGCCAGCCTGCAGGCGGGCGGTGACGGCGCTCGCCGCATCGGCGCGCTCATAGAGCGAGGCGAGCTCGTCCCTGCTCTTCATGGTGATCACGGCGGTGCGACGACCCGACAGCAGCGAGTGATAGACCCAGCCCTCCGCGCCTTCGGAATCGCGAACCCGGCGCCAGTTCTCGAACTCCGCGGTGATCTCAACCGGCAGGCCCGAACGGGTGTAAACCCAGGCCACGTCATTGTCCTTGGTCGGGCCGGCGCGGACGTTCACATGATCGGATTTGAGGCTGACGTAGCGCGGCACCGGCAACCCACTTGACGCGATCGCCGAATCTTTTGCCGAAGATGCCGTGATGGCCGAGGCGCCGAGCAGGCAAGCTGCGAGCACCGCTACAGAAAAAATACGCCACAACCCCATCAACTCGTCTCCTGCCGAGATCACCCAACTCGAATTCTTCGAGTTGAGACACCTGCCACCACCGACCCCAAAAGCCCCTGTGCCGCCCGATTACCCTTCGGCTTGTGAATTCCGGTTCTTACCGGGGTTCTTGTCTTGGCCCCGCCTTCTGCTAGAGAGGACGGAACGCCAAGATCCGAGAAGGGCCCGAATGTCCCCGGGGAATCCACCGGAGATATTGGGGAACCCAATAAAACCTGGAGCAAACGCCCGGACCACGCGACAGCGGCAGTGTCGAACAACCGGGTTAATGAGGTCTGAACAACCTCACGAGAGCAGGACATGTCAGTTAAGAAAAAGCCTCTCGTTGTCGTCACGCGCAAGCTGCCGGACTCGATCGAGACCCGGATGCGCGAGTTGTTCGACGCGCGGCTCAATCTCGACGATACGCCACTGAACAAGGAGCAGATCGCCGACGCCGTGCGTACCGCCGATGTCCTGGTCCCGACCGTCACCGACGAAATCACCGAAGAGCTTCTCAAGCAACCCGACTGCCGGCTGAAATTGATCGCCAATTTCGGCAATGGCGTCGACAATATCGATGTCCTCGCAGCGCATGCCCGCGGCATCACGGTGACCAATACGCCGAAGGTCTTGACCGAAGACACCGCCGATATGACCATGGCGCTGATCCTCGCGGTGCCGCGTCGGCTGATCGAAGGCTCCTCTATTCTCACCGAGGGCAAGAACTGGCCGGGTTGGTCGCCGACCTGGATGCTCGGCCACCGCATCGGGGGAAAGCGGCTCGGCATCATCGGCATGGGCCGCATCGGCCAGGCGGTAGCGCGCCGGGCGCACGCCTTCGGCCTGCAGATTCATTACCACAACCGCCGCCCCGTTGCGCCGCGCATCGCCGAGGAGCTGGGCGCGACCTATTGGGAAAGCCTCGACCAGATGCTGGCTCGGATGGACATCATCTCGGTGAACTGTCCGCACACGCCGGCGACGTTCCATCTGTTGTCGGCGCGGCGGCTGAAGCTGATCCGCAAGGACGCCTATATCGTCAACACCGCACGCGGCGAAGTGATCGACGAAGAGACCATGACCAAGCTGATCGAAACCGGCGAGATCGGTGGCGCCGGCCTCGACGTGTTCGAGCACGAGCCGGCATTGAGCCCGAAGCTGGTTCGGCTGGCCAAGGCCGGCAAGGTGACGCTGCTGCCGCATATGGGCTCGGCCACCATCGAGGGCCGCGTCGAGATGGGCGAGAAGGTGATCATCAACATCCGCACCTTCCTGGACAACCACAAGCCGCCGGACCGTGTGTTGCCGAGCATGCTGTGAGCCGTGACCGGAGCTGGCGTGTCCCGGACCCGGTGCAGCGTTCTTTACGCTGCTCCGCAGAGCCGGGATCCACGCGTCGTTAGGCAAGATGGGCCCCGGATCGGCAGCGCACCGCAAGAGCGCTGCGCAGCATCCGGGACACGTTCCGCTTTCACCGATGCCCGCTCAGATCGGTGATGACGAGCGCGTCGCCGTTGAGGGGATTTAACGGATCGCGCGCGTAGCGCAGGGTCTCGAACCGCATCGCGCGCGCGTCCACCATCAGGAGCCGGCCGACCAGGCCCTCGCCGAAGCCGACGATTTCGCGGATCGCTTCCAGCGCCATCATCGATCCCAGCACGCCGGCAAGCGCGCCCATCACGCCGGCCTCGGCGCAAGGAGGCACCGTGCCCGGGGGCGGCGGTTCGGGAAACAAGCACCGGTAGGTCGGGTTGAACTCACCTGCAGCGTTTCTCTCATGCGCGCGGATCGTGGTCAGCGAACCGTCGAACATGCCGAGCGCGGCCGTGATCAACGGCTTGCCGGCCAGAAAGCACGCATCGGAGACCAGATAGCGGGTTTCGAAATTGTCGGATCCGTCCAGCACCAGATCGTAACCGCCGATCAGCGCGATCGCATTGCCGGCATCGAGCCGGGTCGCGTGTGCTGCAAACCTGACATGAGGATTGAGGACCGAAATTCGCTCCGCCGCGCTGTCGACCTTGCGCCGGCCGATATCGGGCGTGGCATGAATGATCTGGCGCTGCAGATTGGAAAGCGAGACGACGTCGTCATCGACCACTCCGAGCGTACCGACGCCCGCGGCGGCGAGATACATCAGCGCCGGCGCTCCGAGGCCGCCTGCCCCGATCACCAGCACGGATGCCTCTTTCAGCGCGGCCTGCCCGGGGCCGCCGACCTCGCGCAGCACGATATGGCGGGCGTAGCGTTCGAGCTCGTCGGAACTCAGCATGCTGCAACCGTATCCTTCGCTCCCCGCAATGACGGCTGTTTTGCCACCATCTGCTGAACCCTCCGCCTGTTGTTGCCGACCAAGCAGATGTGCTTAATTGCGCCTACGTCAATGGATCCGAGACTTGTCATGAGATCGATGCTGACGGCAACATTGATATTCGTGGCCACCGTCGCCGCCGAGGCCCAGTTGACGCCGCCCTCCACGGCGGGCGCCAAGCCGAAGCAGGTCGCAACCGTCCCGATCCGACCCGGCCTGCAGACCCCCGCCGACACCGCCAACGCGATGGCGCAGGCTGAGCGTCTGGCGATCCAGTCGGATCTCGCCTGGGTCGGCCAGTACAATGGCGCCATCTCCGGCGACGTCAGCGAACGCATGGTGGAGGCGATCAAGGAGTACCAGAGAGCCGGAGGCGGCAAACCGACCGGCGTGCTCAATCCAAAGGAGCGCCAGGTGCTCGCCGAGACCGCCAGGCGGTCGCAGGACAATGCTGGCTGGAAGATCGTCACCGATCCCGGCACAGGCGCCCGGCTTGGCATTCCCACCAAACTGGTGCCGCAGCAAACCTCCGACGCCAACGGCGCCAAGTGGAGCTCGCCCACTGGCACAATCCAGATCCAGCTTTCGCGCCGCAAGGAGGCGAATCCGACGACCGCCAGGCTCGCCGAGCGGGAAAAGAAGGAGCCCGCCGGGCGCAACGTCGACTACACGGTGGTCAAGCCGGATTTCTTCGTGCTGTCGGGATTGCAGGGTCTGAAGAAATTCTATGTGCGCGGCACCTTCAAGGGCGATGAGGTCCGCATCCTCACCATTCTCTACGATCAAGCCACTGAAAATACCGTTGAACCGGTGGTGATCGCGATGTCGAGCGCATTCAATCCGTTCCCGGTCAATGCCGGCCTGCCGCCGCGCAAGACCGTCGAATACGGTACCGGCGTGGTGGTCAGTGATGACGGCGCGATCCTCACCGACCGCCAGATCACCGACGGATGCCTCGCAATCGCGATCGCCGGCTTCGGCAACGCCGATCGCGTCGCCGAGGACAAGGACCACGATCTCGCCTTGCTGCGAATTTATGGCGCGCGTGGATTGAAGCCGCTTGCCTTGGGCGATGGTGCGGCGGCCAGGAATGCTGTCGAGGTGACGGGCATTTCCGATCCGCAGAACCAGGGTGGAGGAGCCGCTGTGAGCAGCATCAAGGCGCAGGTCGCGCCAACCGGCGGCAATGATCCCGCGCTGTCGCCGGCGCCGGCGGTCGGCTTTTCCGGGGCTGCGGCCCTCGATGGTGACGGCAAGTTTGCCGGCATTGCCTTGTTGAAGCCGGCGATCATCGCGGGGGCGGCGCCCGCGACACCCTCGGCGCAATCGCTGCTGGTCGGCGCCGATTCGGTGCGCGAATTCCTCAAAGCCAATGGCGTGAATGCGGCCGGCGCATCGTCGGACGCGAAAGCGTCGGTTGTGCGCGTGATCTGCGTGCGAAAATGAGCGATCGCTCCTTGCCGCTGATCTACGAAGAATTTTTAGCCGGACGTCAAGTTGCTCCCTAAACAGTAGCCTCAGACATCAATCAGATTTGACGCAGATCACGAAAAACCATTCGCCCGACGCTTTTGCGATCGGAAAGCCTTTGCCCAGCCCATATTTTGCCAGTTCTTCCGGCGAACTCGTTCGGTATTTTATGTTCAACTGCTTCTCAGGCACAACTTGATAGATTTTTTCGAGCTCGGCCCGCGGACCGAGCTCTTTGGTTTCTATTTCATATGTCTCGGGCAGTCCGCCCCGCACCATGCGTCCAAGAATTTCCGGCGAGATCGAATTTTGCGGGCACGCAGGGTGGATCAATGAGCGAATTTTTTCTGTGGAGCTTGTCTTGATCGCCTCGAGCCACAGCCGAGCCAGCTGTTCCGGCGTCTGTTGCGAGGCTAATGCCGCTTGCGAGAAATACACCATCCAGCAGGCGATCAAGATCGAGCAAACGCATTTCAACCGCATCTTGGTCTCCCCACCACTTGCCTCTCCGGTCAAGGCGTCATGCAAGCCCGCGCCGGACGAGGGTATGTGCTCGATTCACTTCTGACACTTCGGGCACCAGAAAGTCGAGCGCCCGTTCTGGGTGAATCGCCGCACGATCCCGCCGCAACCGGCGGTCCTGCATTTCTCGCCTTCGCGATCGTAGACCTGAAACGAATGCTGGAAATAGCCGAGCTCGCCCGAGGTCTGGCGATGGTCCCTGAGCGAGGAGCCGCCGGCCTTGATAGCCTGGTTGAGCACGGCGTGAATGGCGTCGACCAATCGCCTGGCGTGATCGGTCGGCTCGCCTTTCCTGGTTGAAAGCGTCGCGGCCGGCCGTCGCGGCGACAGATGCGCGCGAAACAGCGCCTCGCAAACGTATATATTGCCCAGCCCCGCAACCACGCGCTGGTCGAGCAGCGCCGCCTTCAGGCTGGTCTTCTTGTTGGCGCAGGACCGCGCCAGCATGTCGGCATCGAATTCATTGCCGAGCGGTTCGGGGCCAAGGCCTCTCAGCAGAGGCTCATCTTCGAGGCCGTTGCGGGCAATGACCTTCATGTAACCGAACCGGCGGGGGTCGTTGAATACAATGGCCGCGCCCGAGGACATCTGGAACACGACGTGGTCGTGGGCGCGATCCTCGCCGCGGGGATAGTGAAACTGGGCTGGCGTTTTTTTACCCCCCTCCATGAGTACGCGGAACGAACCCGACATGCCGAGATGCATCAAGAGCACATCGCCGGAGGCGAGGTCGGCCATCAGATATTTGGCGCGACGGCCCAGGCCGGTCACGGTCTGGCCTTCGAGGCGCGCGACAAAATCCTTCTGGAACGGAAACCGCAGGTCTTTGCGCCGCACTTCGGCCTTAACGATACTGGCGCCCTCCATGGCCGGCTGCAGGCCGCGGCGGACGGTCTCGACTTCGGGCAATTCGGGCATGGGTGCATTCACACGGAGCGCGATCAGCAAAAGTGTATGCGGTTTTGCGTCCGATCGCGCTCCAATTGTTGTAATTTGCGCACAATCTTCTCGCCAAACCGCTTACACTTTGGCGGATTGTGTGCGCTGAAAGGCTGACGTGATAGCGCCATTGCGGCGGGCGCGCTATGGTCCGGCGACGGAGACAAGTTGATGGACAGACCGGACCAAACCACGCATTTCGGCTTCAGGGATATCCCCCTGGGCGACAAGCAGACGCTGGTGAATGACGTGTTTCACAGCGTGGCGCAGCGTTATGACCTGATGAACGATTTGATGTCGGCCGGTCTGCATCGCGTCTGGAAGGACCTGATGATCAACGCGCTCAATCCGCCGCGCGCTGACACGCCGTTTGCGCTGCTCGACGTCGCCGGCGGTACCGGCGATATCGCGTTCCGCGCCGCCAAGGCCGCAGGATCGGGCTTCAAGGCCACGGTGTGCGACATCAATTCCGAAATGCTCGCGGTCGGCCGCGAGCGCACGGTTGCGCGGCACCTTGACGACCGGGTGTCGTTCGTCGAAGGCAATGCCGAGGCACTGGCCTTCCCGAACAATAAGTTCGACGCCTACACCATCGCATTCGGCATCCGCAACGTGCCGCGGATCGATCTTGCGCTGCGCGAGGCGTTTCGCGTGCTCAGACCCGGCGGCCGATTCCTGTGCCTGGAATTCTCCACCGTCGACCTGCCGGGGCTGGATCGGATTTACGATCTGTTTTCGTTCAAGGTGATTCCGCCGCTTGGCCGCGCGGTGACCGGCGACGCCGAGTCATATCGATATCTCGTGGAGTCGATCCGGAAATTTCCAAGGCCCGGGGCCTTCGCCGAAATGATCGGCGCCGCCGGCTTTTCCCGCGTCGGCTGGCAAAGCTTCTCGGGCGGCATCGTGGCATTGCACTCGGGCTGGCGTTTGTGATTTCCGCGCTGACTCACATTGCGCGGCTCGCCCGCGCCGCTTTTGTGTTCGCGCGCGAGGGCGTGTTTGGCGTCGTCGATCCAAGCCTGGTGCCGCCGCCCGGACAGATCGGGCTGCGTCTGGCGCGGATCATCGAGCGGCCCGGCGCCAAGTCCGGTCCCCGGCTGTCGCGGGCGCTGACGCGACTTGGTCCGGCCTATCTCAAGCTTGGACAGTTCCTCGCGACAAGACCCGACGTGGTCGGCGTCATGATGGCGCGCGACCTGGAAAGCCTGCAGGACCGGCTGCCGCCGTTTTCGCAAGCCGAAGCCGAAGCCGTGATCGCGACCTCGCTGGAACGCCCCGTCGCACAGGCGTTTGCGAGCTTCGGTCCGGCGGTTGCCGCAGCCTCGATCGCTCAGGTGCATCGCGGCGAGACCGAGCGGGACGGCGTACGCACTCAAGTAGCGGTCAAGGTGCTCCGGCCCAATGTCGCCGCGCGTTTCCGCCGCGACCTTGCGGATTTTTTCTTTGTCGCACACCAGGCTGAAATTTATTCGGCGGAAGCACGGCGGCTGCGGCTGGTCGAGGTGATCAACACCATGTCGCGCTCGGTCGCGATAGAGATGGACTTGCGGCTGGAGGCGGCTGCGATGTCGGAGATGGCGGAAAACACCCGCGACGATCCCGACTTTTGCGTGCCCACGGTCGACTGGGACCGCACCACGCATAATGTCCTGACCATGGAATGGATCGACGGCATTGCGCTCTCCGACCATGCGCGGCTCGAGCAATCGCGGGTCGATCTTCCCGACCTCGGTCGCAAGGTGATCCAGAGCTTCTTGCGCCATGCGTTGCGCGACGGCTTCTTTCACGCCGACATGCACCCCGGCAACCTGTTCCTCGACGACGCCGGCCGGCTTGTCGCCGTTGATTTCGGCATCATGGGCCGGCTCGGCCCCAGGGAGCGGCGGTTCCTCGCCGAGATTCTTCTCGGCTTCATCACCCGCGATTATCGCCGCGTCGCCGAAGTGCATTTCGAGGCCGGCTATGTGCCCTCGCACCACTCGGTGGAGAATTTCGCGCAGGCCATCCGCGCCATCGGCGAACCGATCCACAACCGCACCGCCGAAGAGATCTCGATGGCGAAGCTGTTGACGCTGCTGCTGGAGGTCACCGGCCTGTTCGACATGCGCACCCGTCCCGAACTGATCCTGCTGCAAAAGACCATGGTGGTGGTGGAAGGTGTCGCGCGCGGCTTCGATCCCAGGCTCGACATCTGGAAGGTCGCCGATCCCGTGGTCCGCGAATGGATCGAGCGCAATCTCGGTCCGGTGGGGCGCATCCAGGGGGCGATGTCGGGCGCCGGAGAATTGGGCCGTGTGATGTCAGGCCTGCCCACGATCGCCACGCGGGCGGTGGCCGTGCTGGACCAGTTGGAGACCATGACGCGGGAGGGCTTTTCGCTCTCACCGGAGACCATCGCGGCGATGGGCCGGGCCGAAGGCCGCAAGAGCCGCTGGCGTGCCCTGGCGCTCTGGATCATCGCGCTGACCTTCATAGGAATGCTGATCGCCATTCGACAGATGTGATTGCAATGCGATCTTTCTTTTGCTAGCATTGCTAGCAGCTTCTCTTGGCGGGGCGCCGATGGCCAGCCTGACGATCCGAAAACTCGACGACGCCGTCCGCGACGCGCTGCGGCTGCGGGCGGCCCGCAGCGGCCGCTCCGTCGAGGACGAGGTCAGGGTCATTCTGCGCGACGCCGCACAGAACGGCCCCTCATTGGCCGCCACCGCTTCACGAGCGGCGGCACAGGATCGAACCGGACAGGCGACCAGTGACACGTCCACCGACCTGCGGCGCGTCACCCTGATCATCGCCGGGGGCATCGCCGCCTACAAGGCGCTCGACCTGATCCGGCGGCTCAAGGAACGGCACATGCACGTCCGCTGCGTGCTGACCAGGGCGGCGCAGCATTTTGTCACGCCGCTGACCGCCAGCGCGCTCTCGAACGAGCGCTGCTACACGGATCTGTTCGATCCCGAGAGCGAATTCGATGCCGGCCACATCCGCCTGGCGCGCGACTGCGACCTGATCGTGGTGGCGCCGGCGACCGCGGACCTGATGGCCAAGATGGCGCACGGCGTCGCCGACGACCTCGCGACCGCCATCCTGCTCGCGGCAAGCCGGCCGATCCTGCTGGCGCCGGCGATGAACCCGCTGATGTGGAACAATGCCGCCACCCGCCGCAATGTCGCCCTGCTTCAACAGGACGGCGTGGCGATGATCGGCCCCAATGCCGGCGAGATGGCGGAGGCCGGCGAGGCCGGCATAGGCCGGATGGCGGAGCCTCCGGAGATTGCCGCCGCCGCCGAGCGCTTGCTGCGCCCGCCACAACCGCGGCCGCTGGCAGGCCAACGTATCCTGATTACCGCGGGGCCGACGCACGAACCGATCGATCCGGTGCGCTACATCGCCAACCGCTCCTCCGGCAAACAGGGATTTGCGATTGCCGCGGCCGCACAGGCGGCCGGCGCAGATGTCCTTTTGATCTCGGGGCCGGTCGATCTCGACGAGCCTGCCGGTGTGACCGTCGTGCATGTGGAATCCGCCCGCGACATGCTGCACCGGGTGGAAGCCGCCCTGCCGGTGGATATCGCGATCTTCGCCGCCGCTGTCGCTGACTGGCGTGTCGCCAATCAGGGGCCGCAGAAGCTGAAAAAGACTGCTGCCGGGATGCCTCCGCTGCAACTCGTGGAAAATCCGGATATCCTGGCCACGATCTCGAAACTGCACGACAAGCGCCCGCCGCTGGTCATCGGCTTTGCCGCAGAGACCGAGAATCTGATCGAGAACGCCAAGGCAAAACTCGCCCGCAAAGGCTGCGACTGGATCGTCGCCAACGATGTCTCGCCGGCGTCAGGCGTCATGGGCGGCGATCGCAACACCGTTCATCTGCTGACCCGGGACACAAATGGAACCCACGCCGACATCAACGTCGATTCCTGGCCGGTGATGACGAAGGCGGAGGTCGCGAACGCCTTGGTGGCGCGCATCGCCGAGGCTGTGGCCTCGCGGGTCATGCCTTCGAGGGCCAGCGACGTGGAGGACCGGCCTTGAATACCAGCGTCAAAATCGACATCCGGCAATTGCCGCACGGCGAGGGCCTTGCATTGCCCGCCTATCAGAGCGCCCATGCCGCCGGGCTCGACCTGCTCGCCGCGGTTCCCGAAGACGCGCCGATCGTGCTGGCTCCCGGAAAACATGCCCTGGTGCCCACCGGACTGACGATTGCGCTGCCCCCGGGCTACGAGGCGCAGATCCGTCCGCGCTCCGGGCTAGCGGCCAAGCACGGCATCACGGTGCTGAACGCGCCCGGCACGGTGGACGCCGATTATCGCGGCGAGATCGGCGTGCTCTTGATCAATCACGGCGATGCGCCGTTTCCGGTCCGGCGCGGCGAGCGTATCGCGCAGATGGTGATCGCCTCCGTGGTCCGGGGGGAACTCATTCCGGCGGCGGCGCTTTCGGCCACCGACCGCGGCGGCGGCGGGTTCGGTTCGACCGGGCGCTGAATGCTTGCACAAAAAAAGCGGATTTCATTTTCATAAAAATCGCCTGAGCGAGCCCGCATTTTTTTGCGATGCGATTCACGTTCACGGTCTGGACTCTTACCCACCGACTCCCGTTGGGGATATTGTCACTCGATTCGCGAACGGTGGGGTCGTGCGCCGGGCGCGGAGTCGTGCGGTTTGGGGCAAACCATGTCGGGCGTGATCGCGGCGATGCGTCGGACCCTGCTGTCGTGCACATCACTGGCGCGCAACGGCCTGACTGCCCTTGGAACCTCCCTTGGTACCGTCGCGCTGATTTCGATACCGCCGGCCCACGCAAGCGATCTGCCTCTCCTGCATACCATCACCATCTTCATCGATCTGAACCGCCAGGAGATCGCGCCCCTGATGACGGCGCTGTCGCTGCTCGGCTTTTCGGTCGTGGCGGCAATCCTGCTGATGGGCACGCGAATCCGTGCGGCGAAGAGCGAAGCGCGGCTGCGCGCCGAAATCCAAAGCCTGCAAAATGAGGCCGATCGCTTCCGCGCGCTGCTGTTCGCCGAACCCCAGATTCTGATTTCCTGGGCCGCCGGCGACAACCGTCCCGACATCAGCGGCGATACCTCGTTGTTGACTTCGCAGGAATCGCCGCAGCGCATCCTCGCGTTCGGAACCTGGCTGCCGCCGGAGTCGGCGCTGCGGATGGACCACGCGGTCGACGCCTTGCGCGAGTCCGGCGAGGGCTTCCTGCTCAATCTGACCGCTTCGAATGGACACACCGTCGAGGCCATCGGTCGCGCCATTGGCGGCCAGGCCATTCTGCGGATTCGCGAACTTTCCGGGTTGCGCAGGGAATTGGCCGAGACGAATCTCCGGCACACCGCGCTATTGGAAGAGACCGGGATGCTCCGTGGTTTTGCAGCGGCGGCGCCCTGGCCGATTTGGACCAAACGCGCCAACGGCGGTCTGCTTTATGCCAACGCCGCCTACGCCCGCGCCGCCGACGCCGTCAACGTCGCCGATGCGATCGATCGAAACCTGGAACTGCTCGACAGCGGCGACCGCAGCGATATGGACCGCGCATTGAATGACAAGGCGGCTTTTACGGCGCGGCTGCCGATCGTGGTCGGCGGTGAGCGACGGTTCTATGACGTACAGGCGCTCAACGTCGCGGGCGGCAACGTCGGCATCGCCATCGACGCCTCCGAGGCCACCGCGCTGAGCGCGGCGCTGGTGCGGATGGCGGAGGCCCACCGCCGCACGCTCGACCAATTATCTTCCGGCGTTGCCGTCTTCGACGGCCAGCGGCGGCTGGCGTTCTACAACGATTCCTATCGTCGCCTGTGGGACCTGGACCGCGTCTTTCTCGACAGCAACCCCGACGATTCGAGCGTGCTTGACCGGCTGCGCGCCGCCCGCAAGCTCCCCGAGCAGCCGGATTTCCGGGCCTGGAAGGCAAAGCTGCATGACGCCTACCGCGCTGTCGAGCCCGAAAAGGATACCTGGTATCTGCCCGACGGCCGCGCATTGAGCGTCGTCACCACGCCAAATCCGGAAGGCGGCGTCACCTACTTGTTCGACGATGTCACCGAGAGCCTCGATCTGGCGCGCAGGTTCGACGGTCTGATCCGCGTCCAGCGCGAAACCCTGGATAATCTCGCCGAGGCGGTCGCGGTGTTCGGAAGCAATGGCCGCGCTCAGCTCTTCAATCCGGCCTTTGCCAGGATGTGGAAGCTGTCGCCCGAGGCGCTGCGGGAGCAGCCGCATATCGAGACCGTGGAAGCCTGGTGCAAGCCGCTGTTCGACGACGCCGCGACCTGGCGCACCATCCGCGAGGCAATTACGCGAATCGAAAACCGGGTCGAGGTGCCGCTGAAGCTGGAGCGCAAGGACGGCAGCGTGCTGGATTGCATGACCATGCCGCTGCCCGATGGCGCCACCATGCTGACACTCCAGGACATCACCGATACCGAAAACGTCGAGCGCGCGCTGCGCGAGCGCAACGAGGCGCTGGAGACCGCCGACCAGATGAAGGTCGATTTCGTCCACCACGTCTCCTATGAATTGCGCTCGCCATTGACCACCATCATCGGCTTCGCACATCTTTTGAACGATCCGACCACGGGGCCGCTGGTGCCCAAGCAGGCCGAGTATCTCAACTACATCACGACCTCGACCAATTCGCTGTTCGCCCTGATCAACAACATTCTCGATCTCGCCACCATCGACGCCGGCGCGATGACGCTTGAGCTCGGCCCGGTCGACATCCGCCAGACCATCAACAATGCGGCGGAGGGAATCCAGGACCGGCTCGCCCGCGACCGCATCGAGCTCAAGGTCGATGTCGATCCGAACATCGGCGCCTTCGTCGCCGACGGCAGCCGCGTGGTGCAGGTGCTGTACAATCTGCTGGCCAATGCCGTCGGATTCTCGCCGCAGGATTCGGCAATCACGCTGAGCGCCAAACGCACCGAGCACAATGTGGTGTTCGCCGTGACCGATCTCGGCCCCGGCATTCCAACCAACGTCAAGGACAAGGTGTTCGACTGGTTCGAGAGTCATTCCAACGGGTCGCGGCACCGCGGCGCCGGCTTGGGCTTGCCGCTGGTGAAGTCATTCGTCGAACTGCACGGGGGCAGGGTGCGCGTCGATTCGATCGTCGGCAGGGGAACAACCGTTACCTGCGACTTTCCGATCGATCAGGCGGCGCATCGCAACGCCGCGGAATGACCCGGCCCGCGACATTCTCGGTTGCGCTTGCGAATGAGTCGGCAACCGGGAATCTGATGGCCGATCTTGCGTTGCTGATCGGCCCCGGCGATGTCATCACCCTTTCGGGCGATCTCGGCGCCGGCAAGACCGCCGCGGCGCGCGCCTTGATCCGCTATCTCGCCAGCGACGATTCGGTCGAGGTTCCCAGCCCGACCTTCACGCTGGCGCAAAGCTACGAACTGCCGGCTTTTCCGCTGGTCCATGCGGATCTCTACCGCATCAACGATGCCGCCGAACTGGAAGAGATCGGCTTGTCGCCGTTGCCCGATGGCACCGTGGCGCTGATCGAGTGGCCCGAGCGGGCGCCTGAGGCGCTCCCGCAGGATCGGATCGATATTGCGCTGAACCATCGCCCGGCGCTGGGATCGACCGCCCGCGCCGCCGAAATCACCGGATATGGAAAGGCCGCCGCGC
>Ga0210394_10002161_pt1 | contig 27900 bp, 24 predicted proteins | sample IncBWC12MmetaG_FD_160121 | JGI IMG/M metagenome (GOLD analysis project Ga0210394, IMG submission 160121) | Forest soil microbial communities from Barre Woods Harvard Forest LTER site, Petersham, Massachusetts, United States - Inc-BW-C-12-M | ecosystem: Environmental > Terrestrial > Soil >...
GAATTCGTCTGCTCGCTGCTGTTCCAGGACGCGCCGCCCTGGGCGGTCAGGCCTTGGGTGAGCACCGCGATGATCGAAGTCTCCACCCCGCGGATCCGGTAATCCGGTCCGTTGGCGTTGAAGCCGACATTCCCGAGGAGGCCGGGATCGAAGAACGATACCTGAGTGTTTTTCCAGTCTTCCTGGTAGAGCGCAGCGTTCCATTGCAGGCGGCGGTTGAGGAGCTCCGTCTTCCAGCCGAGCTCGTTGTTGGTCAGATTATCGGACACGTACGCGAGCGGCGAGCAGTACTGAGGGATGCCGTTCGCGTCCGCGATGTAGCAGGCGGCGCTGCGGTTAAAAGCGCCCGGACGGAAGCCCTGTGACCAGGTGTAGTAAGCGAACACATCCGGCAGGATGTGCCACGTCAGGTTTGCGCGGCTCTTGAAGCCCTTGTAGGTCGTCTGCAGGTTTTCGCCACCGATGTTGGTGGCCAGTCGTGTGCACGGCGCCAGACCCGCGTCGTAGCAGGACGGAACTGAAGGGTTGAAGGACGCACTACCGACGACCGCGCCCTTCTCGTCGTTGTCGAAGTGGTAATAGCGCGTTCCCGCCGTGACGGTGAGCACCTTCGGAACGATGTCGAAATCGAGCGACGTGAAGAACGCCCGCTGTGTGTAGCCGCGCTTGACGTCGTTGAAGAAAGCCACGCCCGGCCGCACCAGGGCCGGGTCGTTGAGGTCCGAGCCGGGTACAGGCCCGGTATCCGTCAGACACCCGGAATTGCCCGGCGTTCCCGGCGGGCCATTCGAAGTGCAGGGCGGCAGCGTCTTGTAGAGCCAGTTCAGCTGGTCGTAGATACGCAAATTTTCCCAGAAGGCGCCGACGATGCCGCGAAACCGCCACTCATCGGGAGTACTGAGTCGAATCTCTTGACTCAGATGCGTGTTGCGCTCGGTCTCGTTCCAGGTGGCGCTCGGCGAGTAGCAGGTCTGGGCGAGTGCGCCGTCGATGCCGTGGCACTGGTAATAGTCCGCATACTTGCCGCGCGCATAGTTGGTGTAGTCCTGCACCGTGCTGACGTTGCGCACGAGATACGACCCGGCGTAGACCAATCTGAGGTCGCCGACTCGCCCATTGATCGTCAGAGCCGTGTTCTCGAAGCGGTCCTTGTTGTAGGAGTCGTTGAACAGCGTGACCGACTGCGGAGGCAGCGGTGCGCCGTCTGAGCTCTTCGGCATCTGGTAAAAAACGCCCTCGGCATCCATGTCCTGATAGCTCTGGCCGATGAGGGCGTTCCACCTGTCATTGATATCCCAGCGAGCGGAAACGCGGAAGCCCTGGTAGGTCACCGGGTTGATTGCGTTCTTAGCCAGGTTGCTGTTGTTGATCACGGGGCTGCCGGGCGGCACCTGACAGGACGGCCCCGGCGGGCTGCTGTTCGGGCCGCAACCGGTCGGATAGTTCGCATAGTGGATGCTGAGGTCGGTTGCCGCGTTGCGCGTGAAGGTAGCCGGAACGTTGTTGATGTAACCGCCGCGCCGCTCGTCGTAGATCACGCCGCGAACCGCCAGGGTGTTGGCGATCAGAGGCAGGTTGAGGACCGCGGTGAGGTCGGTATTGGGGTCACCGCCGGCGGTCACGCCGTAACCTGCGCTAACGCTCCCCTCCGTCACGTCGAGCTTCGGCTTGTTGGTGATATAGCGGATGACGCCGGCCTGAGCTCCCGCACCGAACAGCGTCCCCTGGGGACCTTCGAGAACTTCGATGCGCTCCATATCCGCCGCGTACACATCCAGGTTGCGGCCCGGAAGCTGACCCGACTGCTCGTCCAGATAGATGGCCACGTTCGGGAAGCCGTTGATCGAGCCGCCGGATTGAGTTGCCACGCTTCCGGCGCTGAGACCCCTCATGAAGATCTGGGCCTGACCCGGCCCCGCAGACGGCGCGCTCACGTTGGGCAGATACCTGATCAGATCGTCGAAGCTCGTGACGTTCAGTTGCTTCAGGGTGTCGCCAGTGAACGCCTGGATCGCGATCGGCACGTCCTGGGCGTTTTCAGCTCGCCGCTGGGCGGTCACGACGACTTCCTCGATGCCGCCAGTCGAAACCGCCGCCTGATCTGCCGCGGATGCCGCATACAAGGCGCCTGCGGCATGAGTTCCCAGGATGGCCGCAACCGCACGAGCGCACTTGTGGTGGCTATTCATGATGCGAATCCCCCGGCATACAAAATTCTTCGACTTCTACGTCGTCCGCGCGACGCGCTTTAGGCGCTGTGAGTTCCCGCACAGGCGCTATAGGTTCAATTTGTCGTCCGGCGCCAGATCGCGTTGCCTCAACTAAAGTGCTATTGCATACTCGACTAGGATTAGCATACCCATGGATTTTTGGTCAAATCCTTTGTTTTGCGCGCCGCGCACCGATCGCGACTAGTGCCTGATCCCGCAGTGCGTCCCGCCGGCTTGCACCCGCCCCTGCCTCGGGTGCGGCGCGCCCCTTGAGAGAATGCGTAGCGTGAGCAGTACTGCCCTTGCCATACCTCGGTTGGAGGTCACGCCGCTGCAGCGCTGGTACGTCCTCATCGTGATGTGCGCCGTTTACGCCATCAATATTGCCGCGCGCTACGTTGTCACCACCGTATTCGAACCCATCCGGCTCGAACTGGCACTCAGCGACACCGGCGCGGCGTTCCTGACCGGCGTTCCCCTGGCCCTGTTCTACGTCGCCTGCGGAATTCCCATCGCCCGGTTCGCCGACCGCTCCAATCGGCGGAACATCGTCGCCGCGTCCCTCATCCTGTGGTCGGGCTTCACCGTGCTGTGTGGCTTGTCCGCGTCCTACTTGCAGTTCCTGATGAGCCGCATCGGCGTGGGCGTGGGTGAAGCGGGGGCGACTCCGCCTTCGACCTCGCTCGTCTCGGACTACTTTCCGGCACAACGACGCCCCATGGCCCTGAGCGTATTCGCGCTCGGCGCGCCCATCGGCGCGTGGCTCGGCGCGGACCTTGCGGGTGCCGTCGCCCAGGCCTACGGCTGGCGTGCGGCGTTCTTCGCGCTTGGCGTGCCCGGAGTGCTGCTGGGGCTGCTCGTCTTTCTGACCATCCGCGAGCCTCGGCGCGGGCAGCTCGATGCGATGGCCACAGACCGCCGAGCCTCGTTCTGGGAGTCGCTGGCTTTCTTGTGGCGTCAGCGGGCGGCGTTCCACGTCATCATGGGAAGCGGAGTCTGTTCTCTGTGGGGATGGGGTCTCATCTGGTGGACCCCGACGTTTCTGCTGCGAACCTATGACATCAACGTCGCCCAGGCCGGCGCCATTACCGGCCACATCCACCTGGTCGGCGGCCTGTTGGCCACCGCCGGCGCCGCCTGGCTCATGTCGCGTCCGTTCATGCTGGATCCGCGTCGCGTGCTGTGGATGCTCGGATGGGTCATCGGTTGCGCCACCGTTCCCTCGTTCATCGCTTACTGGACGCACTCGCTGTGGCTGGCGCGGATGATGTTCTGGGCGTACATCCCCGCAATCTATTTCTTCATCGGCCCCTGCATGGCACTGGTGCTGAATCTGGCGCCGCCCCACATGCGCTCGACGTTCACCGCCTGGTCGGTCCTGGTAGGCAACGTGTTCAATCTGATCGTCGCGCCGCAGGTCGTCGGGATGCTGAGCGACTGGTTTGGCGGCGCGCATGGATCCGACGCCGCCTCGCTGCGCTGGGCGCTGCTGCTGCTCGCTCCCACGGGATTCTGGGCCGCCTGGCACTTCTTTCTGGCGGCTAGGACCGTTGCTCCAGACATGCGTCGCGCCGTCAGCTACTGCAACACCTGAACGCGCGCCGACGGCGCGGGAACGGAAGGAGGCTCTGTGAGAAACGTCTTGCTAGGTTTGCTCGTCATCGCAAGCGCCACCGCGTATGCGGGCGCCGACGACATCAAGATCCTCAACGACGACGCCCACTTTGCCGAGGGACCGATCTGGTATCACGACAAGCTCTATTACGTGGAATACGATCGCAATTCCGTGACCGCCTGGGATGGCGTCCGGAACACCATCTTCTGGTCGAAACAAGGCTGCGGGCCGTCGGCAGTCCTCCCCACGGCTCGCGGCGAATTCCTGACGACTTGCTATGACAGCGGCACGATCGGCCGCATCTCGGCCGACGGCAAGGACCTACCGCCTTACTCGCATGACAAGGACGGAAATCCCTTCGCCGGCCCGAACGATTTTGCGCCCGACCATCACGGGGGCATCTATTTCACGTGCTCCGGCACGGCGCCTGGCCCCGTGATCGACGGCAAGATCTTCTACATCGCGCCGGACGGCACCATCACCCAGAAGGCCGCGGACGTGCACAGTGCCAACGGAATCGTGGTTTCGAATGACGGCAAGATCCTGTATGCAATCGAGACCGAGGAACACCGCTTGATTCAGTTCAAGATCGGACCCGATGCGTCGCTGACGGACCGCCGCATTTTTCTCAATGTCGATGAGCTCACGCACAATGTCGGCCACATCTACCCCGACGGCGTGAAGATCGATTCAAAGGGACATCTCTATATCGGCCAGAATCCGCGCGATATACATGCACCCCTGGCTGGTACCATTTTTATCGTCGACGCTGCAGGAAAGCTGCTGCGGGAACTCAAGCTGCCCTCACCCGGCGTTCCGAATCTCGCATTGAGCGCGGACGAAAAAACCGTATACGTGATGGCACTCGATCAGCTTGACAAGTCGCCCTACCACGGCAAGGTCTACGCGATTCCGAACCGCTGATGCGCAGCGAGTCGAGGAAGTCAGCCGGCCAGCCACCCGCCATCGATGACGAGATTCGAGCCCGTGATGAAGCTCGCCCGGTCGCTCGCCAGGAAGACCGCGGCATTGGCGATATCCTCCGGTCGGCCGAAGCGCGGCCAGGGCGTGCGTTGGCGCTGATGTTCGAGCCGCGCGGGGTCCTTTGCCAGCCCCCCTTTGCCCGTGACGATCTTGCCTGGAGATATGCAGTTGCACACGATGAGATCCTTTGCATAATCAACAGCGATCTGGCGCGTGATATAGATCGCGCCCGCTTTGCTCACTCCGTACGGCAGCTCGCCCGGCGAGGTCACGATACCTTGCTGGGATCCCAAGTTGATCACGCGGCCTCTGACCTCCTGTCGCGGCTCCTGAGTGATCATCTGCTGGATCGCGCGCTTGCAGCCGTAGAACATGCCCGTCAGATTGACGCGCATGACCTCCTCCCACTGCGCGGGTTCGGTCTCAAGCAACGCGGTGCCGGAGTAGGTAGCGGCATTGTTTACCATGACGTCGAGCCGCCCGTGGCGCAGGACCGCGTTGCCAATCAGAGAGTCGATTTCCTCCCAGCGCCCGACGTCTGTCCTCTGAAACGATGCCGCGCCACCCGCTCGCGCGATGATCTCGACCGTCGATGCGCCGCCTTCGAGGGGCTCCTCGATGACATCCGCAATGACGACACTCGCCCCCTCGCTGGCAAAGCTGATGGCAATCGCGCGACCGATGCCCGAACTGGCTCCGGTGACGACAGCAGTCTTTCCCGCGAGTAGACTCGACATTGGCTTGAATTCCGCGCGTCCGTCACTAGACTCAAATTATAGAGACATCGGGACTCGAGCACCTGCCCCGCTAAGAATATTCCATGTCCCCTCCCTTGCAACCCGATCTCGACTTGGCCGCCTCGCTGTTTGAAGAGCTCGACCGCGCGACGCGCCGCGGCCGCGGCATCGTGCGCGACAGCTATGGCGAGGGCGAGCAGGCAGCTCATGGCATCGCCCGTTCGGCTGCAAACGCCATGAGTCTTGAGATCTCGGTCGACGCGATCGGGAACCTGTCGATGACGCTGCCGGGACGAAACCGCAGCGCGCCGCGCATCATCATCGGTTCGCACCTCGACAGCGTGCCTCAGGGCGGAAACTTCGACGGCGCAGCGGGGGTCGTCGCCGGGTTGTGCGCACTGTCCGCGATGCAACGCGCGGCAGTCGTGCCGGATTTCGATCTGGCCGTGATGGCGATACGCGCCGAGGAGTCCGCTTGGTTCGACATCGCGTATCTGGGAAGCGCCGGCGCGTTTGGACTTCTCGATCCCAGCTGTCTCTCGATTCCGAGATCCGACAACGGTCTAAGTCTCGACGCGACGCTGAAGCAGCAGGGCTTCGATCCGCGGCCGATCCGGGAACGGCAGCGGCTTCTCGATCCATCCCGCATCCGGGCGTACCTCGAACTGCACATCGAGCAGGGTCCAACGCTGGTTGCTCGAGGACTGCCCGCCGCCGTGGTGAGCGGCATTCGCGGCTGCAAGCGGTTCCGCAATGCGCGCTGCACCGGCGAATATGCCCACTCGGGAGCTGTCGCCCGCCCTTACCGGCGGGATGCAGTCGCAGCAACGGTGGCGTTTCTGCATCATATGGAGACTGTCTGGCTGCAACATGAAGAGGCGGGAGCGGATCTGGTCCTCACGGCGGGTGAGTTGTTTACCGACCCCACAATGCATGGGCCGAGCAAGATCGCCGGTGAAACTCGCTTTGTGCTCGACCTGCGCAGCCTGTCCGATGCCACCATGAGTGCGGTCGCGGCCGAGGCACGCGATGCGGCGACGCGGATCGGTGCCGCCTATCGCGTCAACTTCGATCTCGGCGCGACCAGCGATTCTCCCCCGGCGGTGATGGACAGCCGCCTGCGATCGCATCTGATGAGCCTGCTCGAATGTCCGTTCGAAATGCCGAGCGGCGCGGGTCACGACGCCGCCGTGTTCGCGAAAGTCGGCATTCCGAGCGCTATGATTTTTGTCCGCAATGAGAGCGGCAGCCACAATCCGGACGAGGCAATGTCGCTCGATGATTTCGCGGTCGGAACGAGCTCGCTGCTTGAGCTGCTGATGAATTTTCCCTTCTGATCCGGCTTTCGCAGGAGCCCGCTATGACATTGCTAGTGACGGGTGCGACGGGTTTCGTCATGAGCGTGCTCGGCCGCCACTGGCTGCAGAGCGATCCTGCAGCGCGATTGGTAGTGCTGGACGCTTCTCCGCTCGATGCCACCGCCGAGCGCTACTTCAGCCCGGTCAGGGAACGGCTTGCCGTCATAATCGCCGATGTAACGCAATCCGCGACCTGGAAGCCGGCGGTGGCGAGTCACGCCGTCACTCATATCGTCCACGGCGCAATCATAACGCCCCTATCGCGCGGCAGCGTATCCGCGCTGAAGCGGGAGCCGGAAGCGGAGAATCCCGCTCGGATCATCGACGTCAATGTGATGGGTACGGTCGCTGTGCTCGAGTGGGCACGCACACTGCCGAACCTCAAGAGGTTCATTTACGTCAGCTCAGGCGCAGTCTACAAGCATCACGGGCCGGATCGTCCGGGCGAACCGCTCCCCGAAGATGGCTACGTGATGCCGCGGCGACTATACGGCATCTCTAAGCTCGCATCCGAGCTCATCACAGAACGCTATGGCGACCTCTTTGGCCTGTCGACGGCATCAGTACGTCCGTCTTCAGTCTACGGACCCATGGACCGTGTGACGGCGAGCCGCAATTTCCGCCACGTGCCCAACCGCATCGCGCATATGGCCCTCGACGGCGTCCAGTGTGCGCGCGTCAACACGCTCGATGCGGTCGGCGACTACATCCATGTGGAGGACGTAGCGAGTGCCATAGTCTCTCTGCTGCGTGCGCCGCGCCTGCGCTACAGTGCCTACAATATAGCCTGCGGTGCGACCGCGAGCATCGGCGATATGGTCGGCTGGGCGGCGGAAAAAGTGCCCGGCTTTCGCGCGGAGATCGTCCCTCCCGAGCAAGCCGACCTCCTGCAGGACCCGACACTCAAGGACGGCATGTGGGGTGCGTACGATGTTTCGCGCATCTTCAGCGAGACAGGCTGGAAGCCACGGCCAATGCGCGCAGCCCTGCATGCGTACATGGACTGGATTGCAGCCGAGCGCAGCTCGAGCCCGCTGCAGGCACCAAGATGACCCCGAGCGAACATTATCCTCGTAACCTGATCGGCTACGGATCCCGCCCGCCACACCCAAGGTGGCCGAATGACGCCTGCATTGCGGTCTCACTGGTGCTGAACTATGAAGAGGGTGGCGAGGCTTGCGTCTTGCATGGGGACGCTCACTCCGAGTCGGTGCTTACCGATCTCGGTGCTGTCGACGCTCTACCTGGCGCACGCGATCTGAATGTCGAATCCAATTTCGAATACGGCAGTCGCGTGGGATTCTGGGAGATCATGCGACTGCTGAAGAATAGGGGCGCACCGGCCACGGTGTACGCCGTTGGCATGGCGTTGGAGCGCAATCCTGAGGTCGCTGCCGAGATCGCACGCAGTGGCTTCGAAGTCGCCTGCCACGGAGAGCGCTGGATCGACTATCATTTCGTTCCGGAGGAAATCGAGCGTGCGCACATGCTGCGCAACGTCGACACCATCGCCCGTCTGATCGGTCGCAGGCCGGTGGGCTGGTACACGGGCCGCCCAAGCGTGAATACGCGGCGGCTCGTCGTGGAGATCGGCGGCTTTCTGTACGACAGCGATGCCTACAATGATGATCTTCCGTACTGGACACAGGTCTCAGGCCAGCGGCACCTCATAATCCCCTATAGCTTTGACACCAATGACAGCCGCCTACAACGTGGGGGCGATTTCAGCACCGGCGACCACTTCTTCACGTATTGCCGGGATGCGTTCGACTGGCTCTACCGCATGGGAGCCGAAGGGCGACCGCGCATGATGAGCATCGGCCTTCACGCTCGGATCATCGGTCGTCCCGGCCGGATTGGAGCGTTGGCGCGACTGCTCGAGCACATCCAGCGGCACGAACGCGTCTGGCTGTGTAATCGGGCAGCCATTGCACAACACTGGAGGACGCATCACGCGAAAGCTGAATGTGCGTAGCTAATCGCTATAGGGTCCGGAACAAGCCGCGGATGACGCCACCGTCCGTTCAGTTGAGTGTGGCATTTTAGTTCGCGCGCAAGCAGCGAGACGGTATACCTTGCCTGCGCTGGCGCGATAGGGTGACGAAGGGAGCCGACTATGGAGCAGAATACGCCGCGCAAGGTGGCGCTGATCGCCAGCTGCCTCTTGAACCAGAATGCCAAAGTTTGCGAAGGCGCCCGCTACCCGGCTCTCGTCAGTCCGGTCGTGGAAGCACTGCGCAGCCGCGGGTATCTGCTGCAGCAGCTGCCCTGCCCCGAGCTCGCCTTCGCTGGTGTTCGGCGTTGGTGGGCAGTGTATGAGCAGTATGATACTCCGGCCTATCGAGCCCACTGCCGGCGCTTAGCGCAAGCTATCGCACCGCTGATCGAGCAGTACCTACGCCGTGGCGACGAGGTAATCCTGATCGGGCTTGACGGCAGCCCCTCCACCGGTGTGCGCTTCACTTCCAGCAAACCGGATTGGGGCGGGCGACCCAACCGGCCCGAAGATGACTGGGACGTCGTGCCGCGCCGGGGCGTGTGGATCGAGGAACTGGAGGCTGAGTTGGCACGCCGTGGCCTACCTCCCGTGCCAGCGACGGGCTGGGCACTGGACATGGGCCGCTTCGATGAAGCCGGCGCTCGCCGCGACCTGGAAGAATTCCTGGATAGTCGCGAGAGCGCTGCGGGCTCGCGTGGCGACGATTCGGTGCCGTGAACGGCGATGCGCGCGGCTGGCGTATGGCGCTGGTGCCCGACGCACTGGTCAATCCGCAGGACCCACGCACCGCGGCGTTCCCAGACGTGCTGCGCATCCTCGAGGCCAGCAACTACGGTGTGCTGCAGCTGCCCCCACCGGGCGAGCATAGCCTGCTGCTCGCGGTGATCGCCGATCAGGTCGCGGAGTATGCACACCACGGCTATGCGGTGGTGGCCATCGGAGTGCACGGGGAGCCGGGCAACGGGCTCCACTGGCGCCGCTTGGCGCCGCTGCTGCGACACCGGGGCGTCGCGCTGCCGCCGCGCCATCTCATCCGCCCGGCTGTCGACGCCGCGATCGAGCGGCAGCAGCTCGCGGCCTTTCTGGTCGATTACGATCTGCCGGTAGAGGAGCAGAGCCGCTGGCGCGTGTAGCCGCCTTCGCGCCGCCTGCAAGTCGGTTATCCCTCTTATCCGCCACAGGACCCGTGCCAGAATACAAGAGCGTGACGGCATCAACGCGCGGCGGAGTGGCTCTCGCATGGATTACATTCGGTTCGGTCAGACGGGCCTCAGGGTATCGCAGCTTTGCCTCGGCACGATGTCGATGGGAAGCTCCGCCTGGAAGGGCTGGGTGCTCGACGAAGACGATTCGATTCCCATCCTGCGGCGCGCCCTCGACCTCGGCATCACTTTCTTCGACATGGCCGACTGGTATTCCACAGGCCGCAACGAGGAGGTTGTCGGCCAGAACTTGCTCAAGATGAGCGCACGCGAGCGGCTTGTGCTCGCAACCAAGGTCTACTACCCGATGAGCGACGACCCGAATGATCGTGGCTTGTCACGCAAGCACATCGCGCCCGCGATCGACCGGTCGCTGGCGCGGATGGGCACAGACTACGTCGACCTCTACGTGATCCATGCCTTCGATGCGGGCACGCCCATCGAGGAAACGATGGGAGCGCTGCACGACACGGTGCGTGCCGGCAAAGTGCGCTACCTCGGCGCGTCCACAATGTATGCGTGGCAGTTCGCGAAGATGAACCACGTCGCGGCGATGAACGGCTGGGCGCCATTCGTTAACATGCAGTGCCAGTACAATGTGCTCTACCGCGAGGAAGAGCGGGAGATGCTCCCCTACTGCCGGGACCAGGGCATCGCCGTCACGACCTTCAGTCCGCTCGCGCGCGGCTTCCTCGCGCGCGACGGCGGTACCGCGCGCACGGCCAACGATGTCTACCAGGAATACTACGGCGACGACATCGATCGCGAGATTGCACGCCGCGTGCGCGAGGTGGCCAGTCGCAGGGGCGTCACCACGGCACACGTCGCGATGGCCTGGGTCGCGGGCAGCCCCAATCAAAACGTTCCGATCGTGGGTGCTGCGAAAACGGCGCACGTCGACGTCGCCGTGGAGGCGCTCGAGCTGCGGCTCGATGCTGGGGAGAGGGCCTACCTCGACGCGCCCTACCGGCCGCGCGACGAGATCAACGACCAGAACCCGGTGCGGCGTCCCCGCGCGCTGCATCCAAGCTGAGCCTCGGGCACCGGTCGCGCGTATGCCGCGAGGCGCGCGGTCGCGTGGATCCCGCTATTAGACCATCAGCCACGGGCTGTCCTGTCGGACTTCGATCAGGGTCGGACGATCCGCGATGAGCGCCTCGCGCACGGATTGCGCCAGGTGCTCGGCGCTCGCGGCGCGAGCGGCATGACAGCCGAGGCTCTCTGCCAATCGCAGGAAGTCCGGGCTCTTGGGTTCCACGCCGATGCGCGGAATCTGGCGCCGGTCCATCTGATCCCCGATCTCCTTCAGAGCATCGTTGTTCCACACGATGACCGGAAGCGCAAGGCGTTCTTCCGCCGCCGTGGCCAGCTCATTGACCGTGAACATTATCCCGCCGTCGCCCGCGACGGCGATCACCGGCCGATGCGGCGCGCCGATCTTGGCGCCAATGGCCATCGGCAAGGCGACACCCAGGGAACAATAAGTGCCGGAATAGTACCAGCAGCGCTCCATTTCCATCGGCATTGCAAAAGAGCCGCTGTACACAATCTGCGTGGCGTCGCCCATCACGATTGCGTCCGCAGGAAGGGCTGAACGCAGTGTCTTCCATACGCGCGCGTGCAGCTTTTCGACGTCGGTCAGTTTCGCGGCATTGCGCGCGAGGACATCCCGGACTCGCTTCTCGCCTTGCGGCCACTGCGCCGTCGGCTTGCGGCTGGAGAGGGCGGACGACAGAGCAAGCATCGCGGCACGCGCGTCGGCCTGAATAGGCACCGCCGCAGCATACGTCGATGTCAGTTCTGCGGGATCAATGTCGATCCGAATGATGTCGCCCGATATTTCGAGTTTTGACAGGAAGTGATCGCCTGCCGAGACTTCCGAGCCAACCAGCAACACCACGTCGGCGTCGGCCAGTGCCTGTTGGCTCCCTTCCTGCACGATCGAGCAGCCCAAGGATAAAGGGTGCGACTCCGGAAGTATCCCCTTGCCGGCATTCGTGGAAAGAACCGGTGCCCCGATACGTTCGACGATATCGGTCAGTGTCTTGCGCGTGCCGACCGCGCCGCCACCGACGAGAATCAGCGGGCGCTTTGCCTGAGCGATGCGATCCGCGGCCTCTTTGATCGCCGCCGGATCAGGCATCGGCAAGGACGGAGTGCGCCGGGTCTTCCACTCGGCCTCGACAGGTACCGGAAGGACGTCTCGCGGCAGCGACAGATGAACCGGACGAGGCCGGCTGCCGCGAAACACCGCATAGGCACGGGCAATCAATTCTGGCAGCTCTTCCGGATATCGGATCATGGCGCTGAACGCCGTGAACCCGGCTGTTACCGCGGCCTGGTCGTCGAGTTCGTGGATCGCGCCCCAGCCTTTCCCCTGCGTTTGCGTGGCACACGCTCCGGATAGCACGAGCATGGGTTGCGAATCGCAGTAAGCCTGGGCGATGCCGGTCGCCGCGTTGGTGACGCCAGGGCCGGCAATGATCGTGCAGACTCCGGCCTTTCCGGTCGCGCGCGCGTAACCGTCGGCCATGAGGCTGGCGCCTTGTTCGTTGCGACACTGCACGTGGCGGATCCCTGCGCGTCCGATACCTCGATATAGCTCGACGGTCATCGTCCCGGCCATGCCGAACACCGTATCCACGTCGTAGGCCGAGAGTAACTTCATCACGGCTTCACCGCATGTCGTGGCTTGCACTTGCTCCTCCTGTGTCCGGATGATTTGCATGGCTCGCGGGACGGTCGTCGCGACGCGCCGAACGTTATCACATGGGAATCTGTTGCAGGCGGACGTGTTGTCATTGGAACTGCGGCCTTCCTATCCGTCGCCTTTCTTGCCAGTTCCAGCGGATCGTGCCGACGGTGAGGAATCCTCCGTGTGCACGAAGCTCAGCTTTGCAAAGTCTCGCTTCCTGGTTTCTTTCACGACACTACACAGCTGGGCTGCACTCTGGGAACGAATCAGCGGCAATGTTTCGCCTCTTCAAAGACGGCGCGTGGGTCGAGGGCGGCATTCCTAATCAGTCGTACCACGCCGGCGACTTACGCACAGTGCGAAAGAACCCCATACTGTGGCCGATCCACAGCTGCGCTCCGGTACGCCGCAGCAGTTCCTCGACTTTCTGGCGCGACTCAACTGTGCCCGTAGTCTTTTCCTCGTCCGGCATGCGCTTCAGGTCGCGCTCTTCCGCATAGTGATACAGGTCGCCCGAGAGGACGACGGGTCCGGTGTTTTTGAGGCGCACCAGCAATGAGCAATGCCCCGGCGTATGTCCGGGCGTCGCGATCACGACGACTGCTCCGTCCCCGAAGACGTCATAGTCGCCGTTGAGAAGCCTCGTCTTGCTGTTCTCCAGCGCTGAATACTGGCCGAACCAGGGATAAGCGCGCGCTGCCGTGCTGAACATCGGGTCGCGATCTCCCTTGTAGACCAGCCACGTCGCGCCGGCGAAATCACCGGCATTGCCGATATGGTCCCAGTGGTAGTGCGACAGCACGAGGTATTCGATATTGCCAGGCGTGACGCCGATGTCGGCCAGTTGCCCACTCAGCGTGTTGAACTTGATCTGGGCGTAGCCATCGAGCACGTTCTCGTACAGCGGCCTGCCGACCAGCCGGTCATTGAGGCCCGTGTCATAGATCAGCATGCCCTTCGGGTGGACCACCAGGTAGCAAGTGACGCCCATGTTGCTGTCCTTGACCTCATCGCGCTTCAGGTTGTAGTCCTCCGGCTTGTTGTAGATCAGGGTTCCACAATCGAATACGTACAGGCGCAGACTGGTCACCTTGGGCAGCGGCGCGAGCTCGGCGGCACTCGCGGGAGCCGCGAGCGCTGCAGCGCCGAGCACTGCAGCGGCCAGCACGCGGATCATCATGGAAATTGCCAGGCGCATAGAGACCTCCCCATCGCAAATTCGCGATATATTGTAGATTCGTGGCCTGGCCGCAGCCGGAACTCCTGCAGATCCGTAAGCCGCGAGCGCTCCGGTTTGCCGTTCAAGTGCGGTGAGCGTGGCGGCACGGGGCGAAATTTGATTATGTGCTCGGCCAACCAGTGCTGCACCTTCTCAGCGAAGAACGCATAAACGGCAGGCTGCGCTTCAAACTGCTCTTGCACGACGTTCGGGACAATAGAGGCGACCGCCGGTGCCTACCGCACTGCCGATGCGATGCCGGCAAGCGGCCACACGCGAATACGCGGAAGTTCGGAACAGCACTTTGGAGTACGCCTTGTCGGCGTCAAGCCGGTGCGCTCCGCTTCAATGCGCTCATTTAATCTTAATCAGACTGGTTTTCGCATCGCATCCAGGGCTGCGCGAGCGAGAAAACCCGAACGGGTCTCGCCCTGTCGACGAGCGTGAGCATCGACAGCGCGAAGAATACGCTGCGGCAGCGTGATATTGATCCGTGCCGCCTTGTCGCCGACCTGGCTCATATCCACATCAACAACGGCCCACGTCCAATTGCGAAAACTGCGTCTGCGACGCAGTTCTCCGATTTGGCTGGCCTTTGGTAGAGGCTTGCCGTCGTCAAGTAATCCTTCCAGATGCAGCAGAATGGCTTCTTGGGCATTCATCAGTGCCTCATCCAGCGTATCGCCTGCCGAAAAGCACCCCGGCAGATCAGGAACGACGACACCGTAGGCGTGTCGGGCATCGCCTGCTTCAATAGCAATCGGATACCGCATGATTCAGATCCTCACTTCAAGCCAGCCTGCTTTCGGATCGCCTTCACCAAGCCCATTCCAATCCTTCTTCGAGTGGGGGACCGTAACCGTGCCCGACTTTGTCGGATGAACGAATTGATGATGGCTGCCTCGCGTTCGGTGAAGTCGCCAACCATCGGCCTGCAAGTCCTTGATGAGCTCGCAACTTTGCACGATGTGTATGATACACACGATTTGGCGGGAAGTGAAAGTTGGCTGTAACCACGGCTCAATCGGGGTGGTAGCAAGCCGGTAGCAGCTCGATTTTAGCTTTGCATTTTCATTGTGTTACGAACGGCAAACTGTGCGGGGGTTAGTTATGGACTGTGAGCAGGCGACGCGGTAAGTGGGTGGCCGACTATCGGGACGGTACTGGCAGACGTCATTGGGAGACCTACGATACGCGTCGGGCCGCGGAAGACGCACTGGCTCAACATGTCACGGCGGTCCGTGAGGGGCGCGATGTCCCACCGAATAACAAGCGCACGGTGCGCGAGGCCTTCGAGAGTTGGTGTCTCTGGGCGTTGAAGGAGATGACAATCGCGGCGGCATGCCTTTGCGCCTCACGACGAGGGCTATCTATCGGCTGACCTGGCGAGTACATGTTGAGCCTGTGTGGGCCGCACGCAAGCTATCCACGATCAAAACGGAGGAAGTCGCGCAGTGGCGGCAACATATGCTCTCGGGAGGCATTGGGCCACGCACCGTGCACAACTCGCTTTTGATGTTGAGCTTTCTGTGCAAGCACGCGCGCCGTTTTAATTGGATACCCGCCAACCCGTGCGGCGAGGTGCGGGGCAGGGACCGTCCAGCAGGTCTGCAGCTGCCGCCCTGGCTGTTGCTGGCACAGTGCCTTGATGTTCACCGCCAGCGGGGCGGATGGATGACTGCTCAAAGGGAGCTGCGCCAGTGCCAAGTCGCATTTCGCCAAGTGCAACCGACTATCGATTGATTTGCTCAATGGTCGTGATAGAGAAAATCGAATTCCTTTCATTCCCTGCGAAGAATAACGTACCCGCCATTGAACGCAGACCAGAGCACTCTCAGGTGAAGGCCCCCACATAAGTAGTGCCTTCGTTCTTTACGATGATGTGTGATCCGGCTGAAGTTAACGCGGGGATGGTCGACTAATATGGCAACCGAGAAAGAAAGCACGGTGGCAGAAAGCAAGTGCCCTTTTGCGGGCGGGACTAACGCGCGCATGAATCGTGATTGGTGGCCGAACCATCTGAACGTGCAGACCCTCAACCAGCACGCTCCGCAGTCCAACCCGATGGGCCAGTCGTTCGACTACGCCACGGAGTTCAAGAGCCTTAACCTCGACGCGGTCATGAAGGACTTGCGCGCACTGATGACCGACTCTCAGGACTGGTGGCCAGCTGACTTCGGCCACTACGGTGGGCTATTCATCCGCATGGCCTGGCATAGCGCGGGCACCTATCGCATCACCGACGGCCGCGGCGGCGCGGGTGGCGGCCAGCAGCGCTTCGCGCCGCTCAATAGCTGGCCGGACAACGCCAACCTCGACAAGGCGCGCCGATTGCTTTGGCCCATCAAGCAGAAGTACGGCCGCAAAATCTCGTGGGCTGACCTCATGATTCTCGCAGGCAACATTGCGCTTGAGTCGATGGGCTTCAAGACCTTTGGTTTCGGCGGCGGTCGCACCGACACCTGGGAGCCGGAAGAACTCTACTGGGGCCCGGAGGGAACCTGGCTGGGCGACGAGCGCTACAGCGGCGAACGGGAGCTGCAGAAACCTCTCGGCGCGGTACAGATGGGCCTCATCTATGTCAATCCGGAGGGACCCAACGGCAAGCCTGACCCTGTCGCGGCGGCGCGCGACATCCGCGAGACGTTCGCGCGCATGGCGATGAATGACGAAGAGACTGTGGCGCTCATCGCAGGGGGCCATAGCTTCGGCAAGACTCATGGTGCCGGCGATCCGTCCTTCATCGGGCCCGAGCCGGAGGGCGCGGTCATCGAGGATCAGGGTCTCGGCTGGAGGAGCAAGCACGGTACCGGCATCGGAGCCGATGCCATCACCGGCGGCCCCGAGGTCACCTGGACGCAGACGCCGACGACGTGGAGCAACTACTTCTTCGACAACCTCTTCAAATACGAGTGGGAGTTGACTCGGAGTCCGGCCGGCGCGCAGCAATGGAAGGCAAAAAACGCCCCAGCCACGATTCCGGACGCCTACGACAAATCCAAAAAGCACGTCCCGACCATGCTGACCACGGATCTGTCGCTGCGATTTGATCCGGCCTACGAGAAGATCTCGCGCCGCTTTCACAAGCATCCGGAGCAGTTCGCGGATGCATTCGCGCGCGCGTGGTTCAAGCTCACGCACCGCGACATGGGCCCAATCGTGCGCTACCTCGGCCCGCTTGTCCCTAAGGAAACGCTAATCTGGCAGGATCCGATCCCCGCCGTTAATCATCCGCTGATCGCAGATTCGGACATCGCAGGACTGAAGACCAAGATCCTCGCGTCCGGCGTTTCGGTTTCGGAACTCGTTTCGACTGCCTGGGCCTCGGCCTCGACCTTCCGCAGTTCCGACAAACGCGGGGGTGCCAACGGTGCGCGCATTCGGCTGGCGCCGCAGAAGGATTGGGAAGTCAACCAGCCGCCCGAGCTCAAATCGGTGCTGCAGAAGCTCGACGCCATCCAGAAGGACTTCAACGCCTCGGCGTCCGGCGGCAAGAGGGTCTCGCTTGCAGACCTGATCGTGCTCGGTGGCTGCGCGGCGATTGAAAAAGCCGCCAAGGATGCCGGGATCGATGTGACGGTCCCCTTCACGCCGGGCCGCATGGACGCGTCCCAGGAGCAGACCGACGTCGATTCTTTCGCTCCCCTCGAACCTGTTGCCGACGGCTTTCGCAACTATCTGCGTCGTGGACCGCAGCTGATGGCACCTGAGGAAGCCCTGGTAGATCGGGCGCAACTGCTCAAATTCAGCGCGCCGGAAATGACCGTGCTGATTGGCGGCTTGCGCGTGCTCGGCGCCAATGCAGGGCAGTCCAAGCATGGTGTGTTCACCAATAAGCCGGGCACATTGACCAACGACTTCTTCGCCAATCTGCTCGACATGCGCACCGAGTGGCAGCCCGCCGGATCCGAGGGTGTGTACGAGGGTCGTGACCGCAAGAGTAAAGAACTGCGATGGACTGGCACGCGTGTCGACCTCATCTTCGGCTCACATTCGCAGCTGCGCGCCATCGCCGAGGTCTACGCGTCGGCCGACGCAAAGCAGAAGTTCGTGCAGGATTTCGTCGCGGCTTGGAACAAAGTGATGAACCGCGATCGGTTTGATCTAATAAAAATATGAGCGCCTATCCCCGGAGTCTTCTCCTTTTGTCGGATTACCTCCGAATCGCTGATATGGAAGTGAGAGCAATACATCGCCCTTACTGCGCAACTTTTTTGCCTTCTTATTTGCCATTTCTGCTCACCAAGTCATGCACGCTCGCGAACAATCATCTGTGCCATCCATGAGTCCCGGAACCTTTGAGTATTGCGCCAGTCTGGCAGCCGTGTGGGATAAGCTGCTCGCCCGGCGCAATCCACGCACGGTCTAGTTGACCGTAGAAGTCGAGCACAGAGAATTGAGCCGCAGCCGGGAATAAACCAGTGCTGTTACAAGTCTTATCCTGCGAACTGAATCCCTACGAAAGAGCCAGTCGTGTCGAATTGTCACTCGTTTTCCGAAAGCCAGTACAAACCTGTACGCAGCATGAACCTGCCATTAGATATGGCTGCTCCGAGCCAGAGTATCAAGCGAAGCGAGCGTTTGGTGCCACAAGCCTTTCTCCCTGAGAACAGCCCAGCCCTCCCCTGCGGGCTGTTCATTTCTCCGACCGGCTGGCCTTCGGTCCGGTTCGGTCGGTTTTTTTTCGAATCGATCTACCCACAGGAGATTTCACATGGAAACCATCATCGTCTCACTTGCAGGATCATTCTTTCTAATAGCCGTGGAAGGCATCGACATCATTGCGAAGAGTGTGCCCCACGGTGCAGGTGTCCGGAGGTCGTACAATACTCACGTCCCCGCTTCTAAAATTCATCTGCAGAAGGTCACTGCTTTGGATGCGCAAGGTGGCGCCAGCGCATAGCACCGCGAATAGATCCTCCCTTCTATCGCGGCCCTTCGCGCGCTGCTCGTCGGATTCCCTCGACCATGCCGCCGGAAGCTCACGATATCCCGTAGTGTTCTGTGCGCGCTCGAATCAACCACGCGCTTCGGCATATCACTGCTCTTGCGAGGCCAACTTCGCCTGCATTAGGTTTCGGCCCTTAGCGCCGAGTTGGGTGATCGATCGCCGAAGCACGTTGAGTTCTTGCTTCGGAAGTGGCGAGATGATCCGGGGGTGCGCCCGCACGAGCGTGAAGACTTACGCCGCCGCCGCCGGGCGGAGCCACGCACCCACAACAGCTGCTGATCCTCTGCGACGAGTCGGAACGTTAGGCTTGTCGCGCAAATGCGATCTTATCCTGATCGGTATTATCGAAGAGGCTCACCGGATCGCCAGCCCTGATTTGCCGTGGCACGTCCTCGACCACCGGGTAGCCGCGGCGCGCGACGGTTTCAATAAAGCACGAATTCTCGGCCGAATCTCCAAACGCGTCTCAAATTTTGCTGATGGCCTTGTTGAGACCATGGTCGAAGTCCACGATCGTTTGCGGCCAGATCCTTGCGCGCAGTTCCTCCCGGCTGACCAGTTCTCCTGGCCTCTCCAGCAGCATCGCCAGCAGCTGGAAGGATTGCTCTTGCAAGGGGAGGCGTTTGCCGTGTTTCGTGAGCTCCCCAAGTCGAGTATCGGCTTCAAAAACTCCGAAGCGCAGACGTCTCGGTGGGTGGTTGGCATCCGGCATGGCAAGCAGATCCGAACGTCACTTTTTTCGGACAGCCTATAGCAAGGACGGCCCAACGATTGCTGCACATGACTGTGTGCGAATTCCAGGACCCTCGCACAACTGCGCTCCTGCGGCGTCCTGTCCGCGCCTCAAATGCAAGCGCTCTTTTTAGCCTGTGCCGGCATTTTTCTTGGCGGCTTTCACCCGCGCTGTCTTCCCGGCTTGATGATATGCGTTTTCCCGTCGATGCATGTTCCTGGGCATTGGCCGCATCGGTTGCGCCCTTGTGGCTTGCATAGGAAACAAATTATTTAACGTACTCGGAACTTTTGCGCGTGGGCGAGGTACTTACGCTGGCTCAGAGCTCAGCATCGTGGTGCGGTTTCTTTCTGCATGTCCAGGTTAGCGTTCATCGCGCGGAATAAATAGGGCCGCCGGATTGTCTTGTGCTTATTCGAACACCGCACCCCTTTCTCCCAAAGTGGACTTAGAAGGTGATGACGCGCATGAAACATAGGCACACCACCGGATACGGAAGCGTTTCGTGGGCAGCTCTCGCGATGCTGCTATACGGCACAGCCGCAGGCGCCCAGCAAACTATCACGGGCGCCGTCCAAGCGAGCGGACAGCAAGCCGAAAGGGAGTATTCCGACGGCTGGGTGACGCAGTCGCACGACCCGCAGCACACGGGTATCTCATCGGTCAAATCGCAGGCGTTGCGTCGAATCCACTGGCACACTCCAGTCGATTTGCAGCCACGCCTAACCTCCGGTGAACTGCTCAATCACTATGGCTCACCGCTCGTCACCCAGCGAAATACAGTAATCGTGCCAGTGAAGACTGGTGCCACCAATGGCTTTCGAGTGGAAGCGAGAGACGGCGCAGACGGCTCGGTTGAATGGATGCTAAATACGGACTACACCGTGCCGTCCGCACCGTTTCTTCCAAGTTTCGGGCCGACCCTATCCAAGAACAGTGTGGTCATTCCGGCTGCCGGTGGCACCATCCTCGTTCGCGACCAGGCCGACCTGCCTCACGGTAAAGTAACCCGCATTGCATTTTATGGGCTCGGTGCCTTCGCAACTGACCCTTCAACGTTCACCGCTAACGTACAAATCAACACGCCCATTACTGCCGACAGCAAGGGGAACCTCTTCTTCGGATTCATCGTCACCGGACCGACTCCGATCCTACTTCAAAGCGGACTCGCCAGAATTGGGAACGATGGCAAGGGTTCCTGGGTCTCGGCCTCGACCGCCAGTGGCGACCCGCAGATTTCGAAGGTCAACATGAATTGCGCTCCCGCGATGTCAAAGGACGAGCAGCACGTCTATGTCGGCGTCGACAACTTCGACTTTGGCTTTGGATATTTGCTCGAGCTCGACGCGGCGACCCTTCAACCGGTGAATAAAGCGCGACTGATCGATCCCGTTTCCCTGAGTGATGCGCTGATTACCGACGAGAGCAGTGCGAGCCCCGCAGTCGGGCCGGACGGCGACGTGTTCTTTGGGGTATTGGAGAATCCCTTCCCATCGCACCATGACCGCGGCTGGCTGCTGCACTTCAGCGGCGACCTTACCCAGCAAAAAATTCCCGGGGGCTTTGGCTGGGATGACACTGCATCAATCGTGGATGCCTCTCTGGTGAAGTCTTACCGCGGTTCGTCCAAGTATCTGCTCATGACAAAGTACAACGATTATGCCGATGAGGGTGGTACTGGCCTTAATAAGATTGCGATTCTTGACCCGAACAGCACTACTCCTGATCTGGTCTTTGGAAACCCCGTTATGGGCGAAGTCTTGACCATACTGGGGCCGACACCTGATCTGAGGTTTCCCCAGCCCGGGCCCGTTCGTGAATGGTGCATCAACACTGCAGCAGTCGATCCCTTCACCAAGTCTGTGTTTGCCAACAGTGAAGACGGCAAATTATATCGTTGGGACTTGACGACCAATAGCTTTTCGGAAGTGATAAAGCTTACTGGCGGTATTGGAGAGGCATACACGCCAACGCTAATCGGCAGTGATGGAACGGTATACGCAATCAACCGTGGCGTGCTGTTCGCGATGGGACAAGATACGGGGATTGACGAGGGCCATGAGTAGACGGCGCTGGCGTACTGGTTGAGTGGACGGACCAGCTCAAGAAAACCATCGAACTGGCCAAGGCACTTAAACCTCAGGTGCGCGGGGAGTATTTACTTAGGAAGCAGAACGGGAACCGTTATACCGCGCGTGGCTTCTCCGCAATCTGGCAACGATTAATGGACACGGCGCTGGCTCAGGGAAAAAATGGCGAGCCACCTGCCATAGCTCAGCGCTTCACGTTCCACGATTTGCGCGCGAAGTGCGCAAGCGAGGAGCACCGGGCGGCGGAGCCCCATCGGTGGTCTCTCGTATCCGACGCAGCAATCGGTGGCCTCAGCACGAGTCTACCGGATCGCGCGTTGGACAGACTCAGGCTAGGCCTCTACGCCCTTGCGTTCGATGACATTCAGCAACTTCCGAGCCGCACCGGGCGTGCGAGGTAGGCTTCCACCGCCTGGACCGGCATGCCCGCCATCGGAATGGGCTCAACTGCGGACTGGCCGCGAGCGGTGAGCGTGATATCGAGGAGGCTGACGGCGCGCCACGCGTCGTCAAAGAAAAGCTCGTAAAAGTCCCCTATCCGGTAAAAGAGCAGCGCGTCCGGATAGCCGCTCTTGATGCGCAGGTATTGCTGCATCATCGGGGTATGTTCCGAAATACCTATTTTTTCAGCGTTCACGAGCTACTTTGTCTAAAATGGTTCCGGACTGTGGCGGAGCGGCGGTTCGCTAAACATGGCTTCGTCTGCGCGGGGCGACGATGAAATCTCTCTCAAGGGACGAATTTGATCGGCTGCGCTTTGCCGCAGCGGCATTTAGCGCACAAGCTTACTATTTATTTCCAAATCGCCTCCACGGTACAAGCACCGCAGTGCACCGGGAGACGCCGCGCCGGGAGTTCTAATTTAGCTTGCACGATCCGCAAACACACCGCGAACGCGACCCGCGCCCGCCGATGAGCTCGGCGTTGGTGCGTCGTACGGCCCGCTCGATGGGCGCGCCGGTCCTGGCGCTGGCGGAACCGCTGGTAAAGCGCGACGGACCATACGCCCGCGCCTTCGAAAATCTCATCCTGGCGCTGATCGCGCTCAGCGTCGTGTCCGTCGTTGTCGAGGCGACGTCATCCCTGCCCGGATGGGCGAAGCAGGCGCTGCGGATTGAAGAGATTGTCGTCGTCGCGGTCTTCTCTTTCGAGTATCTGCTGTGCGTTGTGGCGGCTGAGAACAAGTTGGCGTTCATCTTCAGTTTCTATGGCCTCGTCGACTTGATCTCGGTCGCGCCGTTCTATATCGCGCGGCTCGACGTTCGCTACCTGCGGGTGCTGCGGCTCCTGCGGCTGCTACGTGTTCGGAAGCTGCAGCGGCGCATTCTCGAAGCCACCGTTGCCGACCGTACCCGCGAACTTGCTGATCGGCACGCCTCGCTGCAGCAGGCGCAGCTCAATGCCGAGCTCGAAGTCGCGCGGGCGCTGCAGATCGCACTGCTGCCGTCCGCGTTCCCGGCAAAGCCGGGGTGCGACGGCGCGGCGCGAATGATCCCGGCTACCACCATGGGCTCGGGGACTTCTACGACTTCATCGAGCTGCCGGACGGACGCATGGGTCTCGTCATGGCTGACGTCTCCGGCAAGGGCTTGCCGGCCGCGTTTTTTATGGCCGTATCGCGTACGAATCTGCGCGAGCTGGCTGCGCACCACACTGATCCAGGCGCATGCTTGGCACGGACCAACGATGTGTTGTGCGAACAGAATCCAATGGATTTGTTCGTGACGGTGTTCTACTGCATCTTCGACCCGGCCACCGGCGTGCTGCGTTATGCGGATGGCGGCCACAATCCCCCGTACCTGCGGCGCGCAGGCGGCTCGGTCGAGGCCCTGAGCAGGGCGGGTGGACTTGTGCTGGGAGCGATGCCGGGCATCGAGTATCCGAATCACACGGTTCATCTGCAGCGCGGCGATCGGCTAGTGCTCTACACGGACGGCGTGACGGAGGCCTTCAATCCGGCCGACGAGGCCTACGGCGTAGAGCGGCTGATTGCCGAGGTCCAGGAGCATGGCGACGGGGCCGCTGCGGCTCTCGTTGAGCGGATCTACACCAGCGTGACGGCCTTCAGCGGGACTGCCCCGCAGTCCGATGACATCACGCTCACCGTCCTCGCGTGGCACGCGCCACAAGCACCGGCGGCGGGTCGGTGAGCCGGTCGTCGCGCATCATATGATAGCCCGCGTAGCGGCCGCCCTGCGCATCGACCCGAGGCTCTCCCGATGAAAGTCCGTCTTGAAACGCTCGGCCCGACGACACTCGTGGTCCCGCAGGGGCGGCTGGATTTCGCCTCCGCTGACCGCTTTCAGATGCAGCTCGAGCAGGCACTGGCCGGCGCGGGAACGGCGCCTGCGGCGCTGATCATCGACTGCGTCGACCTCGACTACGTGTCAAGCGCCGGGCTGCGGGTTTTCTTGCGGGCCGCGCGCTCCGCTGAGCGCGGCGGCGTCTCGTTCGCGGTGTGCACGCTGAAGCCCGCAGTACGTGACGTGTTCGATCTGAGCGGCTTCAGCCGGATCATCGCGGTGCATGCAAGCCGAGCGATGGCCCTGCAGACTGCGGCAGGACCCGCATGAACGAGCGACGCACGAGTGTACCGAGCGACGCGACGCAAATGCCGATACTGACGCGGTTCCTTCAGGAGTTCTGGTCGGCCGCCGAGCTGCCACAAGCAGAAGCGCTGACCTTTGAGCTCGCGCTCGAGGAAGTCTTTATGAACGTCGTAATGCACGGCGCGTCAGCGGATAGCGTCCCGCGGGTCGAGGTGTCCGTCGCCCTCGGCGACGGAGCTCTTACGTTGACGGTCGAGGATGATGGCCCGGCGTTCGATCCCCTGTCGTTAGCCGTGCCTGACGTCACCGCAAGCCTCGACCAACGCCCGGTCGGCGGTCTCGGGGTTTTCCTCGTACGGCGGATGATGGACTCGGTCAGCTATCACCGTGTCGGGGCACGCAATCAGTTGCGGATGACCAAGCAGGTCGCGCGCTAGCCGCGCAGCGCGCTCGGCTGAGGGCGAGGCAGGTTCAGGCACCCGTGCAAGATGTGGTAATTTCGAGTAGCGTTCCGGCAGGGCGCGCGCCCGCGCGCGCTGCCCGGGATCGACTGGCCACGGAGCCTGGACTGCCTCGGCGTTGCACCTTGGACGTCGTCTTAAAGAACAAGCGCATGTTCAAAATACAACTTGGCCCGGAAGGCGAAGTCGTGATGGCGGGGCGACTGGACGCCACCCAGTGCGATGCGGCGCTCAAATTTCTGGACGGACTGGCGCAGCCGCAGGTCATTGATCTCACCGAACTCGAGTACATCGCAAGCGCCGGGCTGCGCGTATTCCTACTGACTCAGAAGCGGGTTAAGGCTTCGGGGGCGGGCCTCCGGCTGATCAACGTCAAGCCACAGATCCACGATATTTTCCGGTACGCCGGCTTTGACCGGATTCTCGACATCGCTCGCCCGGCAGGGTAGCGGCCGCGCGGCTGCCCCCAATGAAGGCTGGCCCAACTCCCCATATCTCGTTCGGGGCGCAGGTGTCGTGATGGCGGTGGACCGCCCGCGGGCGACAGGGTGAGTGTCTTGCTTCTGATGCGCGCGCCGATCGCGCTCATACCGGTGCTGCTGTTTCTCGCCGCGCTCGTGCACGCCGATAGCTATAAGCTGCTGAGTCTGCGTGCCGTGCTGGCCATGGTTGCCGCCGGTGCGCTCGCGGCCGGCGCGAGTTACTTGGCGAATAGCTACGCGTACGCACAGTTCGCGGGAGACTTCCAAGCCTACTCGCGCTACGTATCGCCGTGGATCGAGGAGGCGTTGAAGGCGGCCGTGCTCGTAGTCCTGATTCGTACGCGGCGCGTCGGGTTGCCGGTGGATGCGGGCATCGCCGGCTTCGCAATCGGGACCGGCTTCGCACTCGTCGAGAACCTCTACTACCTCGCGGCGCGGCCGGAAACCGCCCTGCCCGTGCAGGTGATCCGCGGCTTCGGCACGGCGATCATGCATGGCGGCACAGCGGCGGTCCTGGCGATGGTCTCCGTCACGTTCTACGAGCGGCGGCCCGATGGCGGTCTGCAGCTGCTGCTGCCGGGTTTCCTGGCGGCGGTGGCGCTGCACGCCGGCTTCAATTATTTGCTCGTGCGGCCGGCGCTGGCGACGCTCGCGACGGTGATTGTACTGCCGGCCGTGATTTATCTGGTGTTCCAGCACAGCGACCGCACGCTGCGGGATTGGCTCGATGACGACCTTGACTCGAAGGTGCAGCTGCTCGAGGCAATCAACACCGGTACGTTTCTGGACAGCCGCTTGGGCCGTTATCTGCAGTCACTGCGCGAGCTTTTCCGCGGCGAGGACCTCGCCGACATGCTCTGTCTGGTGCGACTGCATGGCGAGCTCGCGCTGCGCGCAAAGGGCGTCCTGCTGCTGCGCGAGAGCGGCATGGAGGAATCCCTGCTCGACGATGAGACTCGGGAGAAGCTTGCGGAACTCGCGCAGCTCGAACGCGCAATAGGTAAAACCGGCATGCTCGCGCTGCGTCCAATGATGATGGCTACGGGCAAGGACATCTGGCAGCTCAAGCTGCTCGCACCGTAGCAACGTCCAGCGACGGCCTGCGACCCCTTTTTGCAGCTGACCCGCGAGCGATCCACTATGATGTTGTCGGGACGGCTGGCTCGAACAAGCACAATTTACCAGGCGAGCGGGGTAAGACGGGGGAGTCTGGACGATGAAAATTTGCTTCGATCAGGAGCGCGAGTCCCGCATACCCCAACGTATCGGTGTGCCCGGCACCAACTTTGGTGGGCTTCGGGTGTAATTGTGGACAAGGACACTGATCTGGATCTGGTGGAGCGCTACCGGGCAGGTGATCGAGCTGCATTTACGGAATTGATGATTCGCTACCAGCGGCAGGTCTTTAACGCGGCGTTTTGGGTATTGCGCCGGGCCGAGGATGCTAGCGATGTCACCCAGGAAGTGTTTCTTAAGGTTGCGGAGCGGCTGGATGGTTACGACCCGCGGTTCAAGTTTTTCAGCTGGGTTTACCGGATCGCAGTCAATGAATCGCTCAATCTGCTGCGCCGCAACAACCGGGAAGAAGCGTTGGACGGCGCGCTCGACCTGCCGGCTGCGGACAGCGCCAATCCTGAGCGGACGGTCAGTGATGCGCAGCTTTCCGAGCGCTTGCGGAACACGATAATGCATATGGCGACCAACGACCGGATGGTGCTCTCGCTGCGTCACTTTTCCGGGTGCACTTACCAGGAAATGGGGCAGATCTTGGATTTGGACGAGAAGACGGTCAAATCTCGCTTATTCGAGGCGCGGCAGCGCCTCCGCGGCGCGCTAACAGATTTGCGAGGCGACTAAGATGAACCACACCGAACTGATTCGTCTGATGCACGAGGTCCTTGACGGCGCAGCTACCGCAGAAGAAGCACGCGAACTCCAAAACCTGCTGGCGCACGACCCGGCGGGCCGCGCTGAGTTCGAGGATCTGCGGCGCGTGTTCGGAGGTTTGAATACGATGCCAAACGCGCTTCCGCCGGCGGGGCTGGTCGCCTCCGTGATGGCCAGGCTTCCCCCGGTCACAACGCGAAGCGCTTGGCTGAACCAACTTTCATCCAGATTGGGTGTATTTGGGTCATCGTCAATACGAGCCCGGGGAAGCTCTACGCAACAATCCCCCAGAACGCAACGAGTTTCCCGATTTGGATCATCTATGAGGAGCGATAACATGAGCGCACAGAAGAACGACCTGTTCCGCAAGCCTCTCGTCTGGCTCGGCGCTGGTATCGCCGCGGCAGCAGTTGTCGTCGTCGCGGGATACTTTAAATTCCCGCCCCAGAACACTGTCGGCACGATCATGCCTGCGCAGCGATTCCAGGCTACGCAGCCTGGAGCAAGTGACGTGACGTCTGGTGGCCAGGCGAACGTGCCGCAACTCAACCAAACTGATTCGACGATCGATGCTAGCAGCGCCGGCCGCAGCGACGCCGGCCGCACCAATGATGCCGGCCGCACCAATGATGCCGGCCGTACCAATGACGCGGGTCGTACCAATGACGCGGGCCGTACCAATGATGCCGGCCGTACCAATGACGCGGGTCGTACCAATGACGCGGGTC
>Ga0210394_10002162_pt1 | contig 27893 bp, 26 predicted proteins | sample IncBWC12MmetaG_FD_160121 | JGI IMG/M metagenome (GOLD analysis project Ga0210394, IMG submission 160121) | Forest soil microbial communities from Barre Woods Harvard Forest LTER site, Petersham, Massachusetts, United States - Inc-BW-C-12-M | ecosystem: Environmental > Terrestrial > Soil >...
CGTGCCCTTGGAATTGTCAAAAGTAACAATTTCGTTCTTCGCACTCTGGAAAGACGCTGACCCCGACATTCCCATCTTCATCGATGCCAAGGCTGAATATGCAAACCTGAAATAGCCTCTTGGATTTCTTGAGAAAGGTTCGCCGTGCTGACTAGGTCCTGGTAAGTTCTATTGGCCAGACTGGTTAGAGCCATACACATCGAATTCCACTTTGGTCACCGCCCCATTGTCGGAGCGGCCCAAGCCAGTCCCAATACGGACTTCTGCGCTAATCCGACGCAATATAAAAGGGCGCCCTTTTGGAGTAGGGTTTTGAGTGTTCGGCTCGAACCCCTACGCGCCACTGGGTAACAACTCCTGAAGGACGGAACGAGCACATCGGTCAAGAATTGCCGTGTTTAGCCTGTTTTGATTAATCGCTAACTTTTGGTTACTGCTGGATTTTGTCGCTGCCGCGACTAGGCCGGACGCCGTTTGAAAAGGACAGCGGAGGCGGATAGGCGGTCGGAATTTTCTACGTCTTCACTCTTTGTTCTTTGCCCCGGTTGCCATTGTTTGCGACCCGGCGCTGTATTGCCTTTTTCCTGCCATTAAGTTGCAGTTGTTTCTCAATGCCATCAGCTTCCGGGAATTTATGTATCGCGGCGACTAACCCTTCGGGTAGGGGCCCGTTCACAGTTCTTTTTCGCACAGTGCGGGCGATGGGCGCGCCACGAAAATGGAGGGGGTCTCTGATGCTTTGCAATTCTCGGTAATAATAAAATGAAGTAGGACGTTTTCCGTTGAATCTTAGATTCCTTAGCAACTCTATTTCTTCTTTGGTTACAGTCCCGCTGAGCGAACTATCGTTAAGGAACTCTTTGAACCCCGGCTCTATCTGGGGTTCGCTAGGTCCCTTTTCGACAAACTCAAATCTCTTAGGGTCGCCTGAGGCTATTCTCCGATTCAACACAATCTCCATACTAAAGGTTGTTAAATCGACGTCCCAGGATTCAATTAGTGGATCCAGGAAAGAAACACAGTTTTCAGGCGACAAGCTGAAAACGTCCGTGTCCAGGAACTCAAGGAGAGTAACGCGCATTTGTTCATAGCTTCGGCCGGCGAGTCGAGCAACCAAGTGGAGCCAGTTTTCACTGGTCAATTCCTCTTTTGCCGCCTTCTTTATCACGTCCAGGAGCTTTTGCGTCACGAGGCGTTCGAGTTCGCCAAAGGGTTGTCTTTCAAAAATCGTACGCACCTGGCTCTCCTTGTCAGGCAAACACTTCCGGAGGATTATTTCTCGAACTTCTCTAAACAAGGGGGCGGGCGGGCCGGCCAAATCTCTCTTCAATTCCTCCCTGCGCTGGCCCTCAGCTAGCCGAGAAAGTCTATCGCTCGGAAGCTTCAAAAATTTCGCCATTTTCGCATAAATATCTGTCCGCTCAGGCGCCGGAGGTAGCTTCTTGCGTGCCAGCAACTGTGAAATATAGGAGTCCGTAACTTCGGCGGCAGTCGCTAGATCTTTCTGCTCAAGCCCTAATTCTTCCAGTCGCCGTTTAATCACTAGGCAAACGTCCACAAGGCCCCTCCACGCGGCTTAACGAGATAGGTTAACTATAAAAATAGTCTCAAATGCCGCTTGACAGGTCAAGTTAATTAACTGAATATGGTTAATAGACTGAAGGAGTATCCAGAAATACTTAACCGATACCAGTTATCTGAATCGCCCCTTTGGCATCGAGAACCAAGGAGAGTGTCATGTTTGCACGCAAAGTTCACATCCATCTGAAGCCCAATAGTGTTGCGGAGTTTACCCGGAGCCTGGAGAAGGACATCCTTCCACTGCTTCGAAAACAGAAAGGATTCCAGGACGAAATCACCTTCGTTGGCGCGGGCGGCAGGGAAGCGTTCGCGATCAGTTTGTGGGACAAGGCTGAGAGTGCCGAGACTTACAACCGCGGAATCTATCCAGAAGTGACGAAGATCCTCGCAAGGGTAGTTGAAGGAGCACCTCAGGTTGAAACCTATGACGTCGCTAGCTCGACGTTTCACAAGATCGCCGCTGCCGCAACGGCCTAACGCAGACAATTCTTTTTTGTTCGGAGAGGCGGGTCAGGCCCCTTCCCCATACTCGCGAAGCGGAAACTCGACGAAACGAGGTTGCCGGGTTACCAACTACCAGTGGACTTTATGGTTTGCGGGGGCGCTGACGGGTCAGCGTCCCACGACGAAAAATGATATGAGGAAGGCGGCTTGAAGAACCACGAGTTACAAAGATTCAGTCCAACGGAAACATCTCACCGCCGACGCCAGTTGCTGCCAAAGAATGTGTCACGGTAGACACCGAGAAGAGCAAAAATGCCAGACGCTATCAAGAGAGGGACCATCCTGATCAAGGAGGGCACGCTCTTGCCGGAAGTCCTGCGAATCGAAAGCGAGCCCTGTGCACCTGGCTGGAGATTAGTCAAAAATCTCGATGGGCATGGATTCGGTCGAAAAATCCACGAATTGGGCTGGACCTTCTCCTGGCGACCCGGTGAAATCGGAACGACCGTCTTCGGGCTTGACGAACAGAAGACGTTTCGTAGGGCAATCGAGCAAATCCTAGTGAACCTGGAGTCGCCGGAGTTTAACTCCCTGGAAATCATGCGAGTGGGCTCGGAGGCCTCGAAACGTTTCGTGGGAGTGCGCTATGTGACTATCTCCGCTCAGTCACGAGATATCCGGGAAAGCGCGCCTCTTTTCGGGGCCAGCGATCTTCCCGTGAGGAACCGCCCAAGATCGGCTGCCGCTTGAACAGAAGCATAGTAGCCACAGAGAGTTGATTGTTTAGGTATTTGGGATGGACTGAACGGAGGTCAAAGAAAATGGCTGTCAATATCACACCACTGCATGACCGGGTTCTCGTACGCAGGCTGGAAGAGAAAGAAACCGCCAAGGGAGGGATCATTATCCCCGATACGGCTAAAGAAAAACCGCAAGAAGGCGAAGTAATGGCCATCGGTGCTGGCAAGATGGAAAAGGGCCGTCGCGTCCCGCTCGACGTGAAGGTCGGTGACCGAATCTTGTTCGGCAAGTACCCCGGCAACGACATCAAGATCGACGGACAGGAATATCTAATCCTCCGCGAGGAGGAAATTCTGGCGAAAGTTAGCGGAATCGCCAAGGCGGCGGCCGGGAAGAAGTAGTAGCTCCTATCCGAGAGTATTGGACGGAGTGGAGAGTTCGATCACCGAGGAGGGTGAAGTCATATGGCAAAACAAATTGTAACTGGTGAGAATTCACGGCAGGCGATTTTACGCGGCGTCAACATTCTGGCTGACGCGGTAAAAATCACGCTCGGCCCGAAGGGGCGCAACGTAGTGATCGAGAAGAAGTTCGGGGCACCCATCATCACAAAAGACGGAGTGACCGTGGCCAAGGAGATCGAGCTGCAGGACCCGCTCGAGAACATGGGTGCACAGATGGTGCGCGAGGTTGCGTCCAAGACTTCGGATGTGGCTGGCGATGGCACCACGACCGCGACCGTGTTGGCCCAGGCAATCTTCCGTGAGGGCGTACGAACGGTTGCCGCAGGCGCGAATCCGATGGCACTCAAGCGCGGCATCGATAAAGCGGTGGAAGTGGCCGTGGCAGAGATCAAGAGGCTCTCCCACGACGTCAAAGGTGACATGATCGCGCAGGTCGGCACAATCAGCGCCAACACCGACAAACAAGTTGGCAGCATCATCGCGGAAGCTATGAAGAAAGTCGGCAAGGATGGCGTCATTACCGTAGAGGAATCCAAGACAATGGAGACCACCCTCGAAGTGGTCGAAGGCATGCAATTCGACCGCGGCTACCTTTCGCCGTATTTCGTCACCGATCCGGAGCGCATGGAGTGCATCTTTGAAGATGTCCGCATTCTGATCCACGAAAAGAAGATCAGCTCGATGAAGGACCTACTGCCTTTGCTCGAACAGACGGCCAAAATGAGCAAGCCGCTGTTGATCCTCGCTGAGGACGTAGATGGCGAAGCCTTGGCCACTCTGGTGGTGAATAAGTTGCGCGGCACTCTGCAGTGCGCAGCGGTGAAAGCCCCGGGTTTCGGGGATCGCCGCAAAGCCATGCTGGAGGACATTGCCATACTCACAGGTGGCAAGGCAGTCACCGAAGACCTTGGAATAAAGCTCGAAAACGTGAAGATTGAGGACCTAGGTAGTGCCAAGAAGGTGACCATAGACAAAGACAACACCACGATCATTGCGGGTGCCGGCAAGGCCGGAGAGATCGAAGGCCGAATCAGGCAGCTCCGTTCGCAGATCGAAGAGACTACATCGGATTACGACAAGGAGAAGCTCCAGGAGCGCCTAGCCAAGCTCGTCGGCGGGGTCGCGGTAATCAAGGTGGGCGCGGCAACCGAAACAGAGTTGAAAGAGAAAAAGGCTCGCGTCGAGGACGCCATGCACGCCACCCGTGCCGCAGTTGAGGAGGGCATCGTTGCCGGTGGCGGCACCGCTCTCCTGCGCTGCTTGCCGGCCCTCGAGAAGCTCAAGCTCCACGACGATGAAGTTATCGGGGTAAACATCGTAAAGCGAGCGCTAGAAGAGCCCTTGCGCCAGATCGCCCAAAACGCCGGGCATGAAGGCGCGTTGGTTGTAGGACGCGTGCGCGAATCGAAGAATGAAAACTTTGGCTTCAACGCAGAGACCGGTGAGTTCGGCGACCTGGTCAAGGACGGTGTGATTGATCCAGCCAAGGTCACCCGTCTCGCACTCCAGAACGCTGCGTCCATCGTCTCATTGATGCTCACCACAGAAGTCCTGATCGCCGACTCTAAGGGAGACGAAAAGACGGTGGGGGCTGGTGCGGGAGGCTATGGCGGGGGTATGGGAGGATCGTACTGACACTTATCTTCCCGGTGATGCCGCGTTCGCTTTGTCGGGCTTGACCCCTGTGGCTACCTTGGGCATAACAATTTCGAGCAGTTCGTTGTGAAGGGTCGCGGTTGTCGTGGATGGATCGACTTCGAATGGTAGGTAACGCACACGGAAGATGTGTCGCGGCTTGCCGCGTTGAGTCCTGTGCGCATCTCCTTCCGACCTAGTTCTTTGAGAGTTCGGCGTTGGAATTGCCTTCAACGCCTTCATGTATCAACGGGTTAGGAAACATTCCGCGCCTAAGACTCAAGACGTTTAGCGGACCGCAAGGATTGTAGGAATGAGTTCGCGAAGAGCTCCATTTTGTCGAGTGATCTGCGCAAAAACTCTCCGCTACTCGTGCAAGACGACGCTCAAGAGAGAGGTGTTGACCTGAAGACTGCCGTTGTATTTGATGAAACCCAGCTTCCTGAATTTGTTCATGAAGAAGTTGACCCGGGACCGCGTTGTACCGACCATCTCTGCCAGCGTTTCTTGCGATACTTTGTGGAGCACACCGTGAGGCTGATCTTCTTTGCCGTAACGGGCAAGCAATAGAAGCGTTCGGGCGAGGCGCTTCTCGCTCGAATTGAATAGCTGATCAATCAAGTCCTCTTCAATTCGAATGTTCCGCGCCAGCACAAAATTGATGAACCGATCCGAAAAAGCATGCTGCTCGTGGAGCACCTTGAGCATTTGAGCCTTCTCAATGACGAGCACAGTGCAGGGCGTAGTTGCAGAAGCCGTCCCTATGCGAACGGGCTGACCTGCCAGACATCCTTCGCCAAAAAAGTCTCCCGGTCTCATAATCGCAACGACGGCTTCCTTACCGACTTCATTGACGACGGTTAACTTCACACCGCCTTTTTGTATGTAAATCACGCTCTCAGCGGCATCGCCTTGAGAATAGAAAACCGCCGCTCTCTTAAACTCCTTAACTCTTCTGGCCACACCAGCCGAATCGAGAAAAGCCTGAGCATCGAAAACGCGCTTCCGCTTGAGCTTTGTGTTGGATTTCGTGTTACTAGATCTCGTGATTGTTCCCATCAAGCACCGCTTACCGATAAAATAGCAGACTCAGACGATTCACAGCAAGGTTCGCGACTGGCTGCGCCAGTACCCGAATCTCTCCGGGAGTACTCTCCGGCTGGGTTGCCGATCTTGAATGCGGACATCAACAGCATGTGCGCCACAATCCGCCTTGGGTTACGCGCCACTGGGTAACAACTCCTGAAGGACGGAACGAGCACATCGGTCAAGAATTGCCGTGTTTACCCTGTTTTGATTAATCGCTAACTTTTAGTTACTGCTGGATTTTGTCGCTGCCGCGACTAGGCCGGACGCCGTTTGAAAAGGACAGCGGAGGCGGATATCGGTTGAGTCTTTTCCAATATCGTATACACGTGCTGGCAAATGCCGCACACGTCAAAATGATGGATCAATCTCGAATATTCTTCTTGGGTGGCTTCCCCATATTCGCCCACGGCGTAACCATGTACTGCGCAGCTTTTCCGAACCACAACAACTCTTCATCGGTCATCTTGCGCAGACGTGCGCGTAGTTGTTCGAGATCAAACTTATGGATTTGACTTTCGTTCATGGTCCGCTTTCGCGGTTGAGGCAGGAACTTCTATTTTACTTTTTGTCGTGCAATTCCGAAGAGGCTTCACTGCCCGTGGCGAGGTCAGAAGGCGCGATACGTAAGTTGATAGCGTTGGTAGACGGCCTTATGTTGACAGTGGGGGCATTCCAACTCGTCTCCACCCGGCGAGAAGTCCGGCTTTGAAACCAGATAGATGCTGAGCAGACCGTCATCAGCAATCTTCGAATGGATAAATTGTTTGTGGCAATTCACGCAATGCAAAACCCAGTTTGGCACGGTCACACCGTTGGAGAGCCGAGACGATACTAGAGGCGCTGTGGGGGTGACATAAGGCGTTCGCTTCACGGCGCTGCTTTAAGTTCCGTAGGTTACCCTACCGATAAGGTCGTCGCCTAAAACTTGCTGTACCAACCAAACGGCACTAGACGTACCCGGAAGACCTCATCATCGCGTACAGGAATGTGTGCATTTACGAACAGACCTGTTCTTAAGAGCGCTGCTAGCATCTGCCGATGTTTCAACCATTCGATGTCTTTCGAATCACAGACGGGCAGCCTGTCTGGATAGAATCGGCTCCAGCACTAGAAGACGCGCACGCTCAAATCCGCCAACTCGCGGCAGAGCAACCGGGCGAATATCTCATCTTCTCCCATCGGAGAAAATCTCGGTAGTCTCGGTCTGAGCAGTGGTCGTGGCCTCTAAATCACGCCGATGGGGGCGCAGCGTCGTCAGAAGGATTCTTTTGGTCCAATGTTCCTGACTTATCGGAATTCCTCATCATATTGATGTCGCGAACAGGACGTGATTGATTCTTGGACATACGTTCGTCTATTTCTTCGTTGGAGTCTTCGAGGCTCATGGTTAGTTCCACTCCTGAGTATTTCTACTCGGCCCGGAATTCGACACCAGCTAGATTGCTTGAGTAACTTCTTTTCCTTCGATGACCTCGATAGCGGCAAACTTGCGGTCAACGTGCGGCCTTGTTCGAGGAGTTCCCGACGACATGACACAGCACTTCCCTGCGGCGACACCACACGTCGGACAAGGAACGGAAGAAATTTGCTTGGGTGTAACTTCACTCTTTTTCATTTTGACAGGATGAGATAACTGGGGCGGGCGAGTCTGTCCAATTTGGAACACGCTAACCTAGGTGTCCAATTTGCCACCACACCGGAGGTAGCTTCTCAACAACCTGCCGCGCCATTCACCGAGGCACTCCGGTCCCGAATGAAATGTTCAACTGAACCCCGCCAGTTGTTTTAATGACGGCACGCACCGTTCCTTCAGCGATAGCGCCGGGCTCTGATACCAAACACCAATGTGGCTGTACCCGCTCCCTGCCTCTGTAGTGACGCCGTTCCAACTCTCCAAGGACACAGCGTGAGCGCCTTCCGCTTGATGTGTGATCTTCGTAAAGCCCAGCGTCTTGGCATAGTCTTTGAATTCTTTGAGATTAAAATACTCGGCCTTCGCCATCACGGGATGATACAACAGTGCAACGGGGCTGCTAAAATGCCGGACGAAGATTGGATAAAAACACTCGAAGACGGCAGAAAGGTGAAGTTCACGTGCCAAGAACTACCTGATGACGGAGCATTTATCACCGCGCAGATGGCTGGGAATAAGGTTGTTTATTCCATCGTATTGACTGAGGCGAAGAACCCGTTGAGTCATGAAGACATTGAAGCTCATTTCAAGGCCGAACTCTTAAAGAGGTGATGGCTGAGTCTACAGTAAACCCAGTATGGCTTCGCGTTTGCGCCCGCTAGAAAATGGCTAAAATTCAGAAGATCGCATCTGACACGGGCACCCATTGACCGGGTGCCCCTCCTTTTTAGAATGCTAATCTGCCGCTTCCCGAATCCAATAATGTGCCGTCCAGCTGTCAACATTCCGCATCTTCATAAACGAATCGAGACATTTTTACCAGCAGTCTAGCCGAATCCCACATCAAATCATCACTCATGCAGACATCAATCCCGTTCTTCGCTTCCTGCTCAGTCTTGTACACGCCGACCGTCTCGCCGTTTTGGTCGATAATCAGGAACTGTGGGCCGTCCGGCCTTATTCGATATTCGTTAGCCATAGTCACCACCCAGCTTCACGATACTCTTTCTGGCGAAGGAGAACGGCACGGTAGCGGACAGACCCCAAAACGGCGCCATACGGTCCCCGTATATCGAATGGAGTCATCTGCCTGATTGATATCATAACGACGCCGGCCTCGCGACGGCCCGAGTAGACTGTCCGGTGTTCACCCTAACAGAGCTCGGACCGAAGGAGGCCGAGATGCAAATTATGGGATGTGATTTACATGCTCGCCATCAACCGACCTTCTCATGAAAGGAGTTATGGGGCCAGACTCTTGAACTCAATCCGTAAGAAGGTAACTCCCGGTAGTGCGCTATTGCGCGCAAGTTTCCTGGCGACGGCGGATCTGTGGCCATGAGTGACTTGCTTGCTGTTTGTCTGAAAGCGTAGGGTGGTATTAGGTCGGGCAGTCAATCGCTAAAAGGGACCTTCCATGCCAGACGAAAAACAAGCAAGACTCGAAGCACGGGCAAGAATCGATATTAGGAAGCTCTACGAAAGAGGCGAAATCACATTGAAAGATCATGCATCGGCTATTGGATATCTGAGGGGCGTTTGGTTCGACCACCTCTCCGACCTCGAGATCGAAGATTTCCTTTGCAGGGAAATCAGAAAGCTGGAGCCCTCGACAATCCAGCCCCCCGAGTAGCCCGCAACCCACAACATAGATGCGGAATTTCCGATCCGTTGGTTTTGAGAGGATGAAGGTTGCGCGTTAATCAGGGTTCCGAAGGGCTTGTGGTGGACGACGAATCAAAATGTTCAGTCAGCGGGAAGCGGAAATACGCAAGCGAAGGTGAAGCTCAGGCGACAGCCGCACACCAGATCGCAACCTCCAGTTCGCTAAAGGAACTTCGTGCCTATCTATGTTCCTGGTGTAACGCTTGGCATTTAACGAAAGATGCGCGAAGAGCCGGGAAGGATCGTAGATAATCCACTAAATCGCCGCGTGAAGTGGACGCGGAGTCGGATAAGCGGGACAATTGTCCGGTTTGCGCTGCCAGCTCACGTCGATGCAACACCATCCAGTGTGTTGATTTGACAATGCTTCCCCCGGGAGAAGCAATCTGTTTGGCTGTACTCGGTCAAAACCTAGCCAGGGTAGTGTTCCGGCTGATCTAACCCTAGCGAGCGACTTAGCCTTTGTTTTCAATGCAAGTCGGGTTTGACCTGAGTGTTGCGTCGACCCATTGAGACCACCCGATTAATCAGGAGTTGACAGTTCACCTGTTGGACGGTCGGGCGTGGTGTAAGATCTTGCCCAAATGAATCCAATCGAAATCTCTCCGGAGCGATTCAAATCTCTCTGCGAACAATTCCTTGCGATCGCCAGCGACTATCTAACAGAGATGGACTCCAGGTCAATTCCTGCCAAAGGTAGCGGGGCGGAAATCGACCGCATTTTCCGCGCTCCGTTGCCCGACACCGGCTTGGCAGACGAAGCACTTCGTGCATTCAGCGACGTGGTCCAGTATTCTCGCGCCCAGAATGGCCGTTTCTTTGGTTATGTGCTTGGCTCTGGCGAGACGGCGGGTGCAGCAACCGATGTGCTCTGCAGCGTCCTCAATCAAAATGTTACCGCTTGGCGTTCTTCTCCTGCGGCGGTGACTCTCGAAAAAACCGTTGTGAGTTGGCTGGCGAGAATCGTTTCATGTCGCGAATTCAGCGGAGTTTTTTGCGGTGGAGGCTCGGCCGCAAACCTGATGGGTTTGGCGATGGCCAGAGAAACCAAAGCCTCTGCTAACAAGAGTGGCATTCCATCCGGCCCGGGACTCGCGGTTTACGCTTCGACTGAAGTTCATATGTCAATTCCCAAAGCGATCGCGCTGCTTGGAATCGGCCGCGACAATTTGCGGCTGATTCCTGTCGATAATTCTTTCCGCATGATCCCCTCGCAACTTGAGCAGGCCATGCTGCGTGATACCGAACGCGGTGTCGTCCCGATCGCCGTGGTCGGATCAGCGGGCACCGTCAACACCGGGGCGATTGATCCGCTCGTGGAAATTGCTGCGATCGCCGCAAAATTTGGTGCCTGGTTTCACATTGACGGCGCATACGGTGCACTCGGAGCTATCGCAGTTCCGCACAAATTTCCCGGCATGGATCGTGCCGATTCGATTTCTCTCGATCCTCACAAATGGCTTTACCAGCCGATTGATTGCGGTTGTCTCCTGTATCGTGACGCCAGCGCGGCCCAGCGAGCATTTTCATACAGTGGCGACTACGTCCGCACACTCAACGACGACCCAATCGAGAGCTTCACGTTCTTTGATGAGTCGATCGAGCTTTCACGGAGATTCCGCGCTTTGAAATTATGGTTTTCGCTGCGCTATCACGGCCTCGCAGCCTTTCGGAAATCGATAGAGAACGATCTCGAGCATGCTCAACGGTTAGGCTCCTCAATTGAAGCAACAACCGATTTGCAACTGATGGCGCCAATTGAATTGAGTGCGGTCTGTTTTCGATACGTTGGTGGCACGCATACTGCGAGCGATCTCGATCGCTTAAACTCCGAAATCCTTCGCTGTGTGGTGAAACGTGGAAATGTCTATCTCTCAAACGCCACGCTGCGATCGCGATTTTGCCTGCGTGCCTGCGTCGTGAACCACCGCACCACCAATTCAGACATCGATCGTGTTGTGACTGAGGTACTTGCCGTCGCGAAAGAAGTGGATAGCGCAAATTAAACGAGCGATGCTCCACATCAGTGTTGTCGCTCGAATCGGCGCAACGCCGGAACCGGCTTATTAGGTTGGCTTAATCACGTTTCGCTCGACTAACTTTGGAGCTGCCTTTTGATTTTCTTGCAATCTTTGCACTTGTTGCCGGCGGGCCGCTTCCCAAGAGTCGAAATGTGCAACCGCGCCACTTTTGGCTAGCTCCTGATTAAAGCGCAAACCGGACAAATGGAATCCTGGTACCGCAAATGTCGGGGTACCCAATCAATTGAGGAAAGGACAAAGATCGGTCATGGCAGTGTTAGATTGGCGAAAATAAAGCTACTTCAGTTCTGGTTTGTTATGCAATTTTGTGCACATTGTCACCGCATTGTTCGGATCGACGGCACTATCGCCTTCTTCGATCTGCTGAATCACACCGTTTTTATCGATCACGATATTGGCGCGTTGTGCCCACTCATAGGTCTGGTTCTGCTGATCATAGCCTTTGAGAATGCCGTAGGCGGTCAGCATTTTCTTGTTCATGTCGCTTAACAGGAGAAATTTGACGCCAATCTGTTTGGCGAAGGCGGCATTGGCAGCGGGAGAATCGATGCTTACTCCGAATACTTCCGTGTCCGAGGTATCAATCTTTCCAGAAGTGATTCCAGACTGGACCGCCTGGAGTTGCTTGGTTCAACCACCTGTAAAGGCGAGCACGTAAACTGCAAGAAAGACATTTTTCTTGCCGCGATAATCACTAAGTTTGACGGGTTTCCACTGATCGCTGAGGAGCGCAAAGTCTGGGGCGACATCTCCTACTTTCAGGCTGGTCTTCGCGATTTCCTCCTTTTTCTGAGATATGGAAGTCGAAGAAGAGAAGAGCAGGGTCATGGCCAGAATCAAGGAACCGGCTAGAAAACGTCTCATTGAAATCTCCAAAGCAAACAGACCGGCAACGCGGCGAGGATCTTATCCCAGAAGGGTCATGGTGCGATGTAAAAAGATTGTCTGCAGATAACACCAGGCAATATTTAAGGAACCCCACAGATGGGATTTGAAGACGAATGTGTGGTTTCTGCCTGATGAACGCGGTGGTCTCAATGGGTCGACGCAACACCCAGGTCAAACCCGACTTGCATTGAAAACAAAGGCTAAGTCGCTCGCTAGGCTTAGATCAGCAGGAACACTGCCCTGGCTAGGTTTTGACCGAGTACAGCCAAACCGATCGCTTCTCCCGGGGAAGCATTGTCTAATCAATATATTGGATGGTGTTGCGGCGACCGGTTGAGCTGGCACGGGTTACCGGACTTTGAAACTAAAATCTGTCAGTGCGGCCCTTCCATGAAGCTTCACCACCTTCTCTATAATCGACAGCCGCCTCTACTTGGCTAGTGGCAGCTCGGTGGGATGCTCGAGGCGGAACTCCAGAAGAGATTCACTTGGCACGGAAACCTGTTCGCCCTTCTTTGTCGCCGCGACCGCGGTTCCCGCGCCTGCGCCCGCGAGCGCTCCAATACCTGCTCCTTTACCTCCACCAGCCAGGCCGCCAATAAGCGCGCCCAGTCCAGCACCCCCCAAAACCTTCTTGGTCGTATTGCCGCCCTCGCCCTTCCCCTTGATCTCATAGTCGGTGGTCATCAGTGGATAGGCAGTTCCATTGATAACAATGTCCGTGAGCTCCAGAATCAGTTGGGAACTGCCCTTAAATTTTCCGGATGACGATGCCTGTGCGAGGACTCCATAAAGCTTGGTCCCTTTCGGCGCCACGGTCACATCGTATGCTTGTAGATTCGCTTCCAGCGCCGCAGTAAAGCGATACCCCGCTTTTTGTTTGCTCGAATCCACAGAATCAATCATTCGTACCAAGATTCGCGTACCTGCCGGGACGGTCACCCTTTTGGAGCCCTGAGCGGGTGACATCGGTGTCAGCCCTAAGGTGAAAATCACTGTCAGTATGAACGCCGCCCTTCTAATTTTCGACTCTCCCATATCCAATGCCCTCTTGTTGATTTTCATGAGCCCACCACCGGCAGCGATGAGGCAAGCTTGAGGTCGATGATCGTCAGCAATTGATGTTCAACCTGTACAAAACGAGCGGCCGTTATCGCTCCCAGCTCCTGCTTCACCCGTTCATAGTACTTGGCCAGCAGTTCGCCCCGCTGCTTCTGATAGGCCATGCCGTTCTTTATCAGCTCGTCTGCCTTCTCGTTAGTCATCTCCGTGTACGTGCGGGCGTATTCTTGAATGTTCGCGACGCGCATATCGTTGAGCTTGTTAAGCTCGGCGTCGTAGTCGCGATAAATAGGCCAAAACTTGGCCGCATCTTCGGCGTCGAACTGCATGACGGTTCCAAGCAGCTTTGCTTTTTCCGCTCTCACGTCCTTGCGTAGGAGCACGATGTACGCACGTGTGTTCAGTTCTTCGGGCGTCCGAGCCGTCGCAGCAGTCTTTGCGGTCGGCTCGGTCGGTGTCTTCGTTTGCGCAACCAACACCGCGCTTGAAATCAGACATATGACGAGAAATACTGTCGCTAGTAGTGCACGCATGGTGATTTTCCTCACTTTTTCTCCCGAAATGCGCCCAATCTGGGTAGGCCTGGAATGCACGACCAGGATAAAACTGGGGAAACACTACGCTCAGCACTCAATAGAGTCAAGCTTCCCACAGCGCCGCTAATTTCCGGTTAGTGCCTTTTTCGGCTGGGGAGAACGGCACGCTAGCGTACGAATAGTCGAAGCGACGAAACTAAATGGCAATCACCCGCTGCGGAACACTTATAGATGTTCGAGTGGGATTACCGCTAATCGGTTTACTGGTGTTCTTTGCTGATAGCCGGATCGGTCAGGGATCGCTGAGTTGCAAGAAACGCAGGTAGGATTTCTCGCTTTGGTCGATCGGTGCTCGGGCCCGCCACATGGGGCGACGCTGTCTTATTTTGTTCCGCCATGCTTGTGGTTTCGAGAATTACATTCATTCCAGATTCGTTCTGAGCGTCGCGTAGAGGGGCCGGTCGACTCTGGGGTCGACGCAAAGCCGGGCGACGCCGCAGGAATGCGCCGAACAGCAGAAGGCATGCTCCGAAAACGAGCATCATGCTCCGACTTGGGGCAAAAGTCGTAAGCCACGAACTAGGGCGTGAATTGATGCTGTTGCCGCCAACAGAGAGATTGCTGATGGCGAGGGTGAAGCAGCCGTTCGGAATGGTCCGAATGGCGATGTTCCCTGAGTCCCGCGTGGCCGAACTGGGACCCATCTTAATTTGGGCAATGGTCGAGATTGAGCCGACGGTTATTGCGAAAGTGAGCGCAGCAACAACTACCACGAACTTACGCGTCTGCAGCCTCGGCCAACGAAGAGCAACCTTTCTCTGAAGTCACTCCGGGGCACCCGCCAGATCGGCAGCGCCCCGGAGAAGTTGTTACGTCTTTCCGGACGATTCTCGTCTCTACTTCACCTTGGTCGTTACTGTGACCGTGTTATCCGCCGATTTGGGATCTGGATTGAGGCTGCCAATTGAGATATTACTTACGGCGTTTCCGGACGCCGAAGGCACCTTGATCGTTATGAAGGCCAAAACGACGCCTCCTTTGTTGAGGTTTCCGATTGGGCAAGTCACGGTTGTCGATCCGGTGCAATTCGCGAAACTGAACCCGTTCAGGATAAATCCACTACTGAACGTGGCACCAGAGGGCAAGATGTCCGTAATCGAGACTCCTTGCGCTGTGCTCGGCCCGTAGTTTTTTGCGATCACTGCGTAAGTGACAGTGGTGCCGGCTTTGACGGTCGACGGCGAGAGACTCCCTGCCGCGATGTCCAAATCCGCCGATCCAAGCAGGTCGACCACGAAGGGGCCGAGAGCCGGAACGATGACGCAGTTCCCGGCCAGGTCGCAAACGTTCGGCGAATTGGTTAATGCCGCTGGGTTATAGGTGCCGGCCGCCACGCTAGTGGACAGCGCGACCACCGTGTTGGGGCTCCCCTGGATGCTGTTGGCGAGAAGGGGCGTGAAGCCGGAACCGGAAACACCCGCGGAATAGCCTTGATCGGTTACGGTGCAGTGGATCGTCACATTGGAGGTGTAGCGGCCACCAGGTCCCGGGCTGGGGGGGGCATCACACGAGGTGAGCGTGGGTGCCAAGTGGTCAACGCCGATCACCGTGATGGGGAAGGACGCCCAGTTGGCGCTGGCAGTCTGCAGTTGCAAAAGGTTCGGCTGGAACAGCAGGCCTTCCGTGTTGGCGCAGTCCGTCGGGAAGTGGTGCAGATTGTAGATCCCGTCGGACAGAGGAAGAGTGTCGTTTACAACGAACGCAGTCGCGGCACCCGTTGGGCATGCACCATTGGTCTTCACGGTGTCTCCCGGAACTGGCCCTCCATCTGGATCTGGAACGGGGCTACTTATCGGCGCGGTTCCATAGGTCTCCGTCAAAATTCCGACAGGCATGAAACCGTTGCTGACCGGGTTATTCGTCCCAGGCGAGTAAGCGGCTGCGTTCGCAGTTATCTTGACCGGTACGCTGTTCGTGTTAACCCAACCGTTTCCGTTCTGGCCGGTAACGGCAACAGTATCGGTCGGTAGCGGCATGTTCACCACAGGAACGAACAACGAGTTCGTGTTCTTGGTGGTGACGGTGTGGCCTGGGTCCTCTGCGCCGCGGAAAGCGGTCAGCGGATTCTGCGGGCAAGCGGACCCGTTCAGCAGATCGCCCGAGGGGAAAGAACATGTAGCTGCAGACACCCAATTATCCGGACCTTCAAGCAGCGCCGGTCCAGTGCCATGAGCGCAGACTGCGCTCGGGGGTGTGGCGAGGTTGCTGCAAGCGCTGCCATTGGCATTGGTGCCATCCGGCAGGAAATTGCTATAGCTTGGCGCGGTTGGGATCGGCGCATCCGGAGAATCGAATTTTGCTTGGAATTTCAAGTTATCCATCGCGGATTGTGGGCAATTACTACCGGACGCAGTGGAATCACTTGCAGTCGTACACTGAATCAGGAAGCCCTTGCAGAGTACTTCGTGGGTGCTGGGGTCGACTTCCGCGTTGAGACGCAAGCACACGGCGGGAGCCGCGCTGGTACCAGCCACAAACGCCGCAAACGCAGACTGCCGAATACCAACGTCCGTGACCGTTGGAGCGGCGGTAGTATTTTCGCTGCCGGCTGTACCGGTATAGTCCGCCGTGAAAACGACGTTGTTGCCTGGGGTCGTGCTAAACGCAAATTGCGGCGTCAAGGATGAAGGAATATTCGGATTGACCGGATTGCCAGTGATCGAACCACCAGGTTGTATTGTGCCTGGAGTTGTACAGTTGGTCTGAAGGAACACGGTGCTGCCAGCCACCTCGCCACCGCCATCGAGCAGTGTGAAACTCACTGGCGTACCATTTGTCGACATTCCGAAAGTAAGCCATGACGAGATGTTGATCGCCGGTACACCGCCGGGACCCCCGACGATATTATTTGCGTTTGTAATCGCATCGGTGTTCTGGCCAAGCAGGTTGGCCGCGTTGTTCTGATAGAAGGAACTAAAACAATCGTTTTGCTGAAGGTTGCCATTCTGGTCAAACAGCGGCCCTGGGCACACGTTTCCGGCCGGCGCTCCTCCGTTATCTACCGGGGTGCCGCTGATAGAAAGGACTAGATAGTTGTCTTCGAGCAAGTGGCCCGGGAACGCCTCGCTGTTTGCTGGCGCGTTGGAAAGGACGCCGGTCACGCCTGTAGATGGACAACTGAGGTTCACCGTCCTGGAGCCGTACGTGACTGGATTGCTCAGGTAAAGTCCGGGCGGCGTGGATGTTGCCACATCCAGTTCGTCGAATATCTTGATCGCGCCGAGCGCGCCTGTCAGAGGAACGGTGAATCCGAGTTCGGACACGCTAGCATTGAAGGTTAGTGATCCCGATTCCAAAGTTCCTTCCGGCGCTGACGGCGTAAACGTTATGCCGACCTTGCAACTTCCAGGAGAACTCAAGGTGCCTGGAGCCACCGGGCAGGTGTTACTGGTTATCGCGAAATCGGTATTCGCTGAAGTCGAGAATCCGGTCAAGGTCGTGGTACCACCGCCGGTGAGCGTAATCGTGATCAATTGCTCCGCGCTCACCGTCGATCCATGGGGCACGCCGAACGCGCTGCTCGTCGGCGAAGTAGTGACGGTCTGCGCGAGCGCTACGTTTCCGCTTAGAGCGATTGTACAAAGAACAAGCAGACACACCACGACCACTCGCAAATCAAAAAATCTCATTGTGCCCTCCTTCGGGCGTACCACATTCATACAGTTTTATTCCGATCATCCATCTGCGGAGAGAGAATGACGCGGCCCAGGGGACGAGCACCGACCATTCGAAGCGACCAAGCGACCGCAATTCTGACTCTGAGATGCTCAGGTGTCAAGAAAATAGAGGACAAAAATCGTCCCAGGCTAGTGCGTGAGGAGAAGAGGTCTTAGAAAGCCGAGACTGCGTAGTAATACTGGTACTTCGGCAGTGCAAGACAGGGTCGAAGAACCGATCGCATTCCCTCAGACCACTATTGAGAAATGGTGGCCCGCTAGGATTTGAACTTGGAAGCCTTTGGCGCCGCCAATCACTTGACAGCGCCGACAGTGAAGCAGGCGAAGGAATGCGACGGAAAAACTGCAAATCTGGCACGCGGCCATCAAGCACTTCAATATCCTGAGAATTCGGTCCCGGGTAGAGAAGCGCTACGCAGAAAATTGATATGCCGTTTCAACCCAAGAGCCTCCATTCAAAGAACTTGTGCGAGTTCGTTTTGCAATTTCTTCTTCATGCCGCCGGACGTGGATGAGCTTGCCCATCAGGGGGTTCGGATCAAGGGAGAGTTCGGAATTCATTCCAGGTCGACCGATCGTGGTCGACCTTGGAGTTTACAACCAATGCTGCAACCGACGCGATCCTTAGCTTTTCCATCACTGTAAGCGGCCCAGACAGCGGCACGGCTTTTACAGCTACGCAGATGGTCAACACTTACCTGCCTGGCGAAATCGGTATCGCGAACACCGGATTTACCGAGTATGTTGATCTGTTCCCAGCCACGAATTTGACAAACGCCGGTGGGATAATTCCTCTGCTCGGGACCTCGGTCGATTGTAAAGGTTGCGAACTCCTCGAGGGTACTGTTGGCGGGCTTGCTGCTGCTAGAGTTTCCGACCGTCAACTCGTCCGGTTTGATGGAACAGAAGCAAGCCGTGTCCTAGGAAATCTTCCTGGAACTCGAGGGCCAGCGAAGCCCGCGCGCTTGGATTTTCCGGGGAACAGTTGCCGCCGAATCGCCAGCGCGCTCGCAGAAGGTGAGCGTGTGCTGATTCTAGCCAGCCAGCGTGCCCGTCGTCACCAACACGGAAAATGTCGAATGGTTCAAACATCGTAGCGATTAGCAGGACACTTAGGGACATTTGTTCGAAAGAGGACGTTCCATGCACAGTGATTAAATGACGCGAACAACTTTTCAGAGTGAGCCGTTCAGCCCCGGTCTCATGACAACCTTCCGAGCGGTCGTTTGGTCCAAGACTACAAACACATAGGTTGAATCCAAGCCATTTGCTGTATTCGCGTTTGGGCGTGCTTCAGGGTTTTCGTTGTGCCAATCCATAAAGGCTTGCCGCCGGTCATTTGGAAAAGATCAAATCGATGCATGAATCCTACTCGCTCGCGGATGCCGTCGGTCCGCTCAGCTCTCCCGGCTCTCAAGCCGGTATCGAGATTCTGTTCCCATTGTTGTGGCAGTAGATCAAATAGTCGCTTGGGTCCGATAAGAGGAGTTGTTTAACTCGCGATTGTGCGAGGTCCATGGTCCGTGCCGATTCTAACCAAAGAATCCGGCCATCCTTACTAACTCGGAAGACGTCATACGGATCAAGCATGAGTGCATGCTAGCAGAGCCGGTTAGATTGAATCTGTCCCTTTGCGCACACCTGTTTGCCGATCTCGCCTTTCTATCCGTAGGATACCCATCAGATACGTTTTCGGTTGGCGCTGACGAATTCTTTCCCTCTGGCCACCGGACACTTCAGCTTCTTATACGCGTGAGTAGCAGCGAGCCGAAATTGCCAGGATGGTTGACCTTCGGAAGCGACCGCAACTGCTGTACGGGTGAAATCCGCAAATAAGATTTGAAAGTGTCTCTATGTGGACAGATATCCGCCTTCGCCCTTCTTACAATGGTGGCTACGGTGAAAGTAAGGCGACCCTTTTCTGGAATTGTCCTCCTGAGCTTTGAACAAGCGAGGACACCGATGGAAACGATATTGATCATTCTGCTTGTTCTAGTTTTGCTGCGCAGTGGAGGGTGTGGACCAAGGAAACGAACACAAATTGGAGGAAGGTTATGAATCTACCTGAATTAACCTCGACACAAATAGCCATAATCGTTGCTGTTGTCCTGATGGCGGTTGCGGGCTTCGCCATCTGGTTTTCTCTTCGTAAGCGGCGAAGCGAGCGACTACGCACACAATTTGGTGATGCAGAATATGCGCGTACCGTGAAGGAAGGTGGGACGCTGCGAAAAGCAGAAGCGGCGCTAGATCAGCGCGCAGAACGCGTGGAGAGGCTGCACATCCGGCCTCTCGCCACAGGCGATCGTGCGCGGTTTGTCGAATCCTGGGCTAGAGTGCAGGCGAGGTTCGTTGACGGCCCCGGAAGTGCGGTAGTAGACGCTGACCAACTGCTGAGCGACGTGATGGCCACACGCGGCTACCCGATGACCGACTTTGAACAACGTGCAGCGGATATCTCTGTGGACCATCCACTGGTTCTTGACAATTATCGTGCGGCCCACCAAGGCGCACTCCGCCAAACGCGAGGCGAGGCCAGCACCGAAGATTTGCGTAAGGCCATGATTCACTATCGGACACTCTTTGAGGAGTTGGTCAACGAGCCTGAAAGCGCGCGTCCCTAGGACGGCTGCGCAATGCATGGTTTGTTTGTGCCAGATCCGAATGATCAGCCCGACGGGTGGTGTTGGCCTTGTTCTCGTCGTCGTCCTGTTGCTTCTAGCACGGATTTAGAACGCGCATCACGTTGGTCGGAGGTGAGCAATGGACCGATCCAAACAACACGCCGTGAAATTTCTCGAGAAAGAAATCAAGACGTATATCGCCTTGTCTCTATTTCTGTCCAAGAAGGGCATCAAGGAACATCTTCTCGCGGGGGAGAAAAAATCTTTAATCAGCCCCTCCTTCTACAAAGAGCGAATGAAGGAAGCGAAAAAACTTGTCTCTGAGCTCAGAAAAACGAACTAGCCCGCGACCCCGCGGAAGCGCCTCTGCGAATGTTTTGGTACCGGACAAACTCCGACACAAGGACTTGCCCGCATGGCTGAATTTTGTACCTTATGGGACGCAGTTCCGGATGCCCAAGTTATGCCCCATAGCCACTCTGCGGATATTCGTATTCTGACGCGCACTAGCGGTGCGAATCGCTTTCAACCACCAAGCAGCGCCTTGCGCTGCAGGCGACGCCTAGCATATTGAGGGGCAAAATGGTTTCGCTTCATGCACCGGCGGCGTTCGCCCGAGAAGCTACTGGGGCAATTCCCTCGTCGCCGCTAAAGGCATATAGAACCAGTTCCACGCGACTCGATAGCCCCAATTTATCGAAGACCCGAAGCATGTAATTTCGGACTGTCTGTTCAGTGAGGTCGGGCTTGATTGCGCTCCCTGGTTCCAGGAGTTCTGCGCAGCGCTGGTTGCCAAAGGCATGATGTTGTGGAGAGTTCTCACAATCCAACGGTTCCGACGCCTTCCATGAGACGGCTGGTGCGAGTCAAGTCTGTTTGCTCTCCTTCCTGTGGATTCAACTGGTCCAGCAACTCGAATAAATCTTCTCGCGTGGAGCCCCGGATTTCATAACGGAAGCAATTCCTGCGCCTGTGCCATTTTTGAATCTTAGGCTTTCGCTCTAACTTCCATTTTCATTCAGAAAATATGCGTTATATGCGCAGGGTGTTCTGGTCCCAAGAGTGCTGCGCGATACGGTATTGCATGCAGGACGAGCAGCCTCGCGTTCTGAGATCCCGATTCGCACGGCCGTCTAGTCTCAGTGCCGAGATCGTTTTTTATGAAACTGTACATTACTGCACAGTCCAATATTCGGAATCGGTATACCATCGCTGACCTGAGGAGTAAAAGATCAATGACGACCACTTAGGCCCGAATTGCCGCCTTCGAAATGCCTTGGGTTTGCCCTCCAACGTCTGCTTGCGCCTGTCTCTCTCTGCCGTTCACCAACATGGAATTCTTAACTCGGTTGTAACTGTAGGTGCATTCTTCTTTAACGGATTGCTGCGAGGCTCGAAACGTCTAGAACAGTTGTTACCGATTATCCATATCGAAACTTTGCATCAATGCGACGGCCAAAGTCGATTAGGCTCTTTGTGAGAAGTTTTTCAGTGGAAAAAAGAGACCCGGTCGAGATTTTCAAGGGATCCCTGTAGGTTAATTGTTCATAGACTTTGCTAGAGTTCACCCTAATGTTCAACATCGTCCCCGGCAACCCAGCCAGAAAAATTCGAGACTGATGAATGGTTTTAGATTTCTACAAATTGAGTGAACAACCTTTTGGGGTCACTCCTGACCCGCGGTTCCTTTATCTGAGCCCCACCCACCGGGAGGCACTTGCGTCAGTTCAGTATGGCGTGAATGCCGGCAGGGGCTTCACAGCTCTGATTGCCCGTCCTGGCATGGGCAAGACCACGCTGCTTTTCGACTTCTTAGCCAAGGCACCGATTCCTGCAAAGACCGTATTTCTCTTCCAATCGCAACCTACTCCTAGGGATTTGCTCCGCAACATTCTGGAAGATTTGGGAGTTCAGGAAGACTCCTACGATATTGGGCACATGCAGCGAAAACTGAATGAATCCCTTGTGTGCGAGTCGAAAGAGGGGAAGTCAGTTATCGTTGTCATCGATGAAGCTCAGAATCTGGACGAAAACGTTCTTGAAGTCGTGCGTATGCTCTCGAACTTCGAAACTTCACGTGAAAAACTAATGCATCTCGTCTTGGCGGGCCAGCCACGTCTAGCGGAAATGCTTGCGACTCCCCAGTTAGAACAGTTACGGCAGCGGATCTCAATCATCGCGCGCTTGCAGCCCTTCAATGCGCGAGAAATACATCTCTACATAGATCATCGCTTGCGCGTGGCTGGTTATAACTCGGAGGCGGCCTTGTTCACCAAACAGGCCTTGGCGTTGATCGTAGAAAACTGCGGCGGAATTCCCCGAAATATCAACAATCTTTGTTTCAATGCCATCTCGTTGGGCTGTGCCCTGAAAGCCAAGCGGATCGAAGCCGATGTCGTTCAAGAAGTAATTAGAGACCTGCAATTGAACTCTCACACCGAGAATCCTTCCGACGGCATAAAAGTAGAAGCAAAGAACGCGGTTACGCCAATAACCAAGAAATCTTCATGGCTAGAAGGCTGGCGTCTCAAAGTGGCCATACCGCTCGCCTCACTGGCTTTACTTGGAGCGGCAGCCGTGGCGTGGACAGGTCTGCATTATTCCGCACGCTTTGCCGATTCTGCGCGCGCCTCATCGCAAGTTGGAATGGCCTCGCCATCCAGCCTGCATCGGTCTCTCTATCGCAACTCAGTTCGGTGACTCCGAAGCAGGTCGCAGATGCAGGAGAAGTCGGAGAGAGTTCAAGCGCAAGAGTTCTCTCTTCCCCTGCGAGTTCCAATGTACGGACCCCGGGACTGAATTTGAAACCTGGGGGTGTCGTCGTTGTGCAATCGAATCAAACCATGTACCGGATTTGTATCGAGACGCTAGGCAGGTACGACGACAGAACGAAAACAAGAATCCGCGAGCTCAATCCTGGATTGCTTAACTTAACGCAACTTAGGATCGGGCAGAGGATTCGCTTGCCGATTCAAGAGGTAGATCGGAAGAGCGCTCGGGCCGCTGTTGAGCAAGAGCATGCTGACCATGTGGAGAAACCGTGAGCCTCAGCACTAGTCTTTGGGTAACAGGCGCTGAATCGCTCCGCGAAGTTCGGCTCTCGGCAAAAAGGATTTTACTGCAGTTTAGTTTTTGGCACCTGTTCGTTCCCTAAGGCGTCACTCGGCAGGATTTAGGGCCGAAAAACGGGAGCGACAAGAGTTCCCAGTTTGTATGTGACTCAATATGGCGGAGCTTTGTCCCAATGACGATTCAACTCGCGACAAACGAGACACCAGCAGTTAAGTTGGATGTGCTTCCGGGTTCTAAGGCTTGGTTTGCTGTCCAGACTAGACCACGATTCGAAAAAAAGGCTGCACTCGAGCTGCAGGAGAAGGGCATTCAAACCTTTCTGCCTCTGGACTCAGTAAAACGCCAGTGGAGTGACCGGGAACAAACGGTGTCACTCCCACTTTTTTCGGGCTACATGTTTGTGCGCATTTCGGCCGATCAAGATCTTCGTGTTGCGGTTCTGCGCACAAACGGGGTGAATAATTTCGTCGGGGCAAGGGGCATAGGGACTCCTATCCCCGATATCGAAATAGAAGCCGTGCAGACTCTGCTTAAACAGCAGGTTCCGTTCAAGATCTATCCCTATTTGAAACTAGGGCAGACTGTGCGCATTCGCGGAGGATGTTTGGACGGAATAAAGGGCATTCTCACGAAAGTCAATGGTGATCAGAGCTTAGTTATTTCCATAGATCTCATTCAGAGATCAATCGCCATGCGTGTGACTGGGTACGACATCGAGCCTGCAGCAAATTAAGTATTTTCGTAATTTTGTGAATTGTTTAACATACATTCCCCAGAACGTATTCCTCTCAACGCGCTGATGTACTAACTTGGGTTTTCAGCAAAAGTACTACGAGTACTAACTTCTAGAATCGATTTTAACGATGCGGTAGTGCTGACATTTCGGTAAACAGAATCGAGTAATGTCCCATATGATTCAAGCCATGCTTTCGTTTATGTGTTTGGCGTCCTACCCGATCGGCATTAGTTGGAATGTGCAAGGCACAGGAGCAGAAAAACGATGAGCAAGAATTTTGAATTGATGCAAGAGGCGGGAATTAGTTTGAACGTACCCGCGATAGACAATCCTAAATCCAGCCTTGCTGCGTCAAATCGCAAGGCGAAAGGTAAAGTAACGGAGGCCTATTTCAATCAGCAGGACGCCGTCACCCGAGAGGAATCCTTGAAGCTTGTACAGAGTGTCTTTCTTTCACGTATCGAGACGCCTGCTCGGGCTGTTGTTTTTGCGGGGATCGATTCTGGAAATGGTTGCAGTTGGATCTGTGCGCAGGCTGCGGATACTCTGGCGGGCCAGAGGCTGGGAAGTGTTTGTCTGGTAGACGCCAATCTACGGTCGCCTTCTCTGCCAGAGTTGTTTGGCGTTACCAATCATTATGGGCTCACGGACTCTTTGTCGAAGAGAGGCTCGATTCGAGATTTTGCGAAGTTGGTTCGTTCAGACAATCTCTGGCTACTCTCCTGCGGCTCGCTCGGAACTGAATCGTCAGGTCTCTTAAATTCCGAGACGATGAAGACGAGGGTGTCCGAATTGCGAAAAGAGTTTGACTATGTGCTCATAGATTCGCCGCCCCTGAACACATATTCAGATGGCATTGCCTTGGCGCAAGTGGCTGACGGCTTGGTTCTGGTTCTGGAAGCCAACTCCACACGACGCGAACCGGCTGTCAAGGTTGCAGAGAATCTGCGCGCGGCGCAGATCAAAATCTTGGGTGCAGTTCTTAATAAGCGCACCTTTCCGATCCCAGAGTCTTTGTACAAATTGATGTAAAAGTCCGCGGCGCGGTTTTCCCTACCTGCCCAGGATTTGCAAGAAAGCTAAAAGGCAGTTTGTGACTGAATATGGCGGAGCCTTGTCCATGAGCGCCCCTCGATACAGTACAAACGAACTCCCGACGACGGCGAGGCGATCTGACGATATGTTGCCGCGATCCGAGGAGAAACCTGTGTATCAGAACCGGCCCAGGGTTGAACGGTTCGGAAAACCGGCCACCATAGGTAATGACCCTCGAAACCCATCTTAATTCTAGATCAGGAGGCTTGTATGAATGCGTTAGAGAGACTTACGGTTCGATTGCTGATACTTCTCCTGGTTGTATCGGGCGCTGTATGTGTCCAGGCAGGTCAATCGGCACCGGAACCGGCACGAGCCACTGGACCATCCGACAGCAAGTCGAGCTCTGACAGGCCGGCGCTTCAGCACCGAAATCCTCGATACCAAGTAATGAGGGACGACGCATTGACCGTGTCGTTTCCAATATCGCCGGAGCTGGATCAAGACGTCATAGTGCAACCGGACGGATACATCACCTTAAAAAACATCGGAAGCGTATATATTCAAGGAATGACAGTTCCCGAGATCGTCGAAACTTTAAAAAAGGCCTATTCGAGAATTCTCCATGATCCAATCATTGATGTTGACCTCAAGGATTTTCAGAAACCCTATTTCATGGTCTCTGGCCAGGTGGGCAAGCCTGGACAGTACGATTTGCGCCAGGACATTACCGTGTCGCAGGCCATTGCCGTTGCCGGTGGATTCCTGCCGACCGCCAAGACACAGGTGTTTGTCTATCACCGGATTTCTGCAGGTTGGGTTGAAGTGAAAAAACTTAGCCTCAAAGATCTGCTCAACGGCAAGAACGTAAATGAAGATGTTCAGATGCAACCGGGAGACATGATCTTTGTTCCTGAGAAATTTATAACGAATTTCCGGAAATATGTCCCTTACAGCCTAGGGCTGTATTTGCAACCAGCTATATCGGGACTCTAAAGCATCATCGTGGAGACCGGCGCTCATTGGAATTAAGAAGTAATTTCATTCTGTGTGGGCTGAAACAAGCTTTGCCTTCCTGACGTTTAAGCTCTCTTAGTCAGTGCATCGTTGCTCCTCTTTGTAGCTTGCTTTCCCTGTACTCAATTGACGCTGGTCCGAAGTTTCTCGCAACAGCCGTTGTCTAAGGTCATTCGTCTCGACCAGAGATTTCCGAAAAGAAAAGTGGCGGGGTAACCCCATCGTTGCTCCTCGCCAACAAAGCAATTGAAGGTGGTCATTGACTCGGAGACTTCCATAAATGAACGAAGCTAAGCGACGTTTCATTTTGAGCGGGATCAAATTATTCGACATCTCTCAGTTAGTCTTGTCCTTCGGGTTGGCGACGATACTGGGTGCGCACCGAGAGCGGAGCGTCAGTCTCGAACAATTTCTTTCTATTCGGGTGAAGCTATCAAATTATGTCGTTTTCGCTTCAATTCTCGCGGTGTGGCACATCATTTTTTCTCTGTGCCGCGTGTACGAGTCAAAGAGATTATCTGCAAAGCGTGTCGAAATCATTGAGTTATTGAAGGCTGTGGCGCTCTCAACAGCCCTTCTGGCTTTGCTGGCCGAGTTGATCCGAATTAGCATGATTACATCCCGTTTTCTAGCGTACTTCTGGCTCATAAGCTCGTTTTTAGTCGTAACGTCGCGACTCATACTTCGTCCGCTGCTTGCCAAGCTGCGGAGGAGCGGTCGAAATCTTCGCCACATGCTGGTTTTAGGGACAAATTCGCGAGCGATCGATTTTTCTCGCAAAATTCTGGAAAAACCGGAACTGGGATATCGGCTAGTGGGATTCGTAGACGAAGATTGGCAAAGGATCGCAGAGTTCAGGCAGACGGGCTTCCCCTTAGTGTCTGACTTTAAAGGTTTGGCCGAATTCTTGCGCCGCAACGTGGTCGATGAAGTCGCAATGTACCTTCCTTTGCAGTCGTTTTATGAGTATTCCTTTCAGGCTGCGTCGCTTTGCGAGCAACATGGCATCATCATGAGATTTGACGGTGATATTTTTGGATTAAAGAAATCACGATCATCTCCGGATGAATTTGACGGCGATCATCATGTCGCCTCTTATACCGGGGTTCGCGACTGGTGGCCATTGGTGGCAAAACGAATCTTGGACATCGCGTTTTCCTTTATCCTCCTGGTTTTACTGTCGCCCGTATTTGTGGTCATCGCATTGCTAATTAAGTTCTCGGCGGACGGGCCGATCCTTTTTTGGCAGGAGCGCATCGGTTTGAATAAGCGCAGGTTCCGAATTCTAAAATTCCGGACCATGGTTCCAAGCGCAGAGAAAATGCTGACCGCCCTGGAGAAGCAGAACGAGGTTTCGGGCCCCGTTTTCAAGATTATAAAGGACCCACGAATCACGCCGATTGGTAAAGTCCTGCGGCGAACGAGCATCGACGAACTGCCTCAACTCTTCAACGTTCTGAAAGGTGACATGAGCCTTGTCGGACCTCGCCCTCTGCCGGTTCGGGACTACGAAGGATTTAATGAAGACTGGCAGCGGCGTCGTTTTAGCGTGCGTCCGGGCATCACGTGTCTGTGGCAAGTGAGTGGTCGGAGCTCAATTCCGTTCGAACAATGGATGAGAATGGATCTGCAATATATGGATGAATGGTCACTATGGCTCGATGTGAAAATTCTGGCGCAGACCGTCTCGGCAGTGCTGAAGGGATCGGGTGCGGCATGATTTAGTGAATGGTATTGGGAGCTGCCTGTTATTGCAAATTGGTGGTTGAGAAATACACTCGGTGAATGCGGGAACTTATCTGTAAGAAGGACGAGAGGGAGATGTGACAATGCGAGAGACAAATGCTCAAATCCTGATAGCTAGTAGAGTGGCGGATTTATCAGTACGCGAC